>QWCY01000175.1_pt1 | contig 385353 bp, 348 predicted proteins | sample 1972631 | NCBI WGS metagenome assembly QWCY01 (sample SAMN09866696, study PRJNA288562) | Human gut metagenome isolate pre1_stool, whole genome shotgun sequencing... | isolation source: gut | host: Homo sapiens | place: USA: California
TGGGTTGTGATGTAGGTTGTCCGTTTATCGGCAGAGCGTTTGATGACAACTGGAAACTTGAAGATCCGACAGGAAAAACGGATGATGATTTCAGGGGGGTTATACAGCAGATCGAGAAGAATATTCTAGAATTAAAGAAAAAATGATTGCAATATAAATTCAAGTTTATCGAACTAAAACATAAGACCGCTTACATCGTGTAGGCGGTCTTATTTCGTGGCAAGATTATTTGATTTTGAGCTTTCTCTTCTTGGCAGAAAGCACTTTGCAGAGAACATCATCGACGGCGTCGGTGTATCTGCCTTGTGCAATTAGGTTGTTCTTCAAGCGAACAAGGGACTGAATAGTCTGTCTGTATTCATCATCGGAAAGATATAAATGATATTTCTGTTCTTTCAAAGCAACCACCTCCTGTACTGCAATTATATAACAGGAAATGGTATAGGTGCAGTTTGCGAATAATTCTCCATTATTGAAAAATGAACGAATTAACAGAGTAACGACCGCCTTGTCTATTAGCAGGATTTTTGGCTCGATTTTTTCCGCCATTAGCAGAGAGGGCAATTTCATTAGCAAAACAGCGATTTTTTTGCTAATTTTTATTAGCAAGCCGTCCACCTGAAAGGCGGACGACATTAGTCCTAAATTCCATTAGCAGACGGAGAATTTGCTAATGAAAATTTGTGATTTTCTCGTTTCTGTTGTTTCTTCGTAAAAATGAAAAAACGCCGAAAACCCTTGATTTTACACAGGTTTCCGGCAAAGTTTTGGCGTCCCAGAAGGGATTCGAACCCCCGACCTTTCGCTTAGGAGGCGAACGCTCTATCCTGCTGAGCTACTGAGACATATATCTGACATCATTGATAGCAAAAAAGACACCGCTTAAGGTGTCTTTTAAATGGTGACCCGGACGGGAATCGAACCCGTGTTACCGCCGTGAAAGGGCGGTGTCTTAACCGCTTGACCACCGGGCCATTGGTGGCTTTAACTGGATTCGAACCAGTGACACTGCGGGTATGAACCGCATGCTCTAGCCAACTGAGCTATAAAGCCATATAGCTGCAAATCACTTATGACTTAAGTGCAAGCAAGATTATACAGTATAAGAAACCATTTGTCAAGCTTTTTTTAATTTATTTTTTATATTATTTTTGGATGACGAAAAAATGGTCTTGCCGACATAATTCGACATAAAATTGCACAAATGTTTGACTTGAATACATAATAATGATATTATTATATTACACATCAGCAGTGTTTTATACCTGCTTTATTAAGGAGCTTATATGGAAAAAATTAACAAAAGGCAAAAAGCTATATTTGATTTTATAAAAGAAAGAATAAATGAAAAGGGTATTGCACCGTCAGTAAGGGAGATAGGCGAAGCTGTCGGCCTTCGCTCCACATCTTCTGTTCAGTATAATCTTAATGTGCTTGAAGACGCGGGATATATTATTCGTGATGCAAATATGAAACGCACTGTTCGTGTTAAGGGTGCGGCGCATGGTGTCAGCCACATTCCGCTTGTAGGCACTGTTACTGCCGGAATGCCGATTTTAGCAACGGAATTGATAGAGGATTACATTGCTGTATCAGGCGTCAGCGGTAATAATCTTTTTGCACTTAGGGTTAAGGGTGAATCTATGGTGAATGCCGGTATTCTTGACGGGGATATAGTTGTGGTTGAGCAATGCCCAACAGCGCAAAACGGTGATATTGTAGTTGCACTTGTAGGTGATGAAGCAACGGTGAAGCGTTTTTATAAAGAAAACGGACATTTTAGGCTTCAGCCCGAAAATGATAAATTTGAGCCGATAATTGTTGAAGAATGTGCAATTGCAGGTAAGGTGAAAGCTCTTATTCGCAACTATTGATATTTTTTACATATTGTGTTAAAATTCTCGAAAAATATAATGTATATAATTATTAAAATTTATTTAAGGTGATTAGTAATGAGTGAATGCAGTCATGATTGCTCTTCCTGCGGTGAAAACTGCAGTTCAAGGCAAAAAGATAAAAGTGATTTTTTAAAACCGATGAATAAATATTCCGATATTAAAAAAGTTATCGGTGTAGTAAGCGGCAAGGGCGGAGTAGGTAAAAGCCTTGTAAGCTGCCTGCTTGCTTCAAAATGTGCAAAGGCAGGGCTTAAAGTCGGTATTCTTGACGCTGATATTACCGGCCCGTCAGTTCCTAAATCATTTGGTATAACCGAGCGCGCTATGCAGGATGATGAATGTTTGCTTCCGGCAGTTACGAGTGACGGAATCAAGCTGATGAGTATCAATCTTCTGCTTGAAGATGTGAATTCGCCGGTGGTATGGAGAGGGCCTGTAATCAGCGGTGTTATTGAGCAGTTTTGGAGTGATGTGCGCTGGGGTGAGCTTGATTATTTATTTGTTGATATGCCACCCGGAACAGGTGATGTGGCACTTACCGTATTTCAAAGCTTGCCGATTGACGGAATTGTAATTGTTTCAACTCCGCAGGATTTGGTAAAAATGATAGTAAATAAGGCATACAATATGGCAAAAATGATGAATGTGCCTGTTTTGGGCCTTGTTGAAAATATGAGTTATTATATTTGCCCTAATTGTAATGAAAAAATCAATATTTTCGGTGAATCTAAAATTGAGGAAACAGCGGGTGAACTCGGCGTGCCGGTACTTGCCAAACTTCCTATCAACCCTGAAATAAACAAGCTTGTTGATGCAGGTAAAATCAGTGAGGTTGAAGCAAAGGAACTGGATGATTTTGTTGAACTTTTAAAATAAATTTAAGCGGTGATAAATATGTCAAAGAGAAAAGATTATATAAGTTGGGATGAATATTTTATGGGTGTTGCGCTTCTTGCTTCGCAAAGGAGTAAAGACCCAAGCACTCAGGTAGGCGCGTGCATTGTAAATGACGATAACAGAATTATGAGCGTCGGCTACAATGGATTTCCGAGGGGTTGCAGTGATGATGAATTCCCATGGGAGCGCGAGGGCGAAACCACGCATACAAAATATCCGTATGTTTGCCACGCAGAACTCAACGCGATTTTAAATGCAGGCGGCAACAGTCTTAAAGGGTGCAGAATTTATGTTGCACTTTTCCCATGTAATGAATGTGCCAAGGCTATTATTCAGTGCGGAATCAAAGAAGTTGTATACATAAGTGATAAATATAAAGATACGGATAATGTAAAAGCCAGCAAAAAAATGTTTGAATATGCCGGTGTTAAGCTTACACATTTTGAATCCGACAAAAAGCTTACAATTGATTTTAATGTAAATACCATATAATGTGATTTGGAGAAGCAATGAAACAAATAGATATTTATGATTTTGATAAAACAATAGTTCCTTTTGACAGCGGCTCGCTTTTTTGGGGATATTCAATGCTTCATTACCCATGGATAATTTTATTTCTTCCATTTCAGGCAGTTTTGGCATTGCTTATGATTATAAAAGTAATAGATTTTACAATATTTAAGAAATATTTTTTCTGCTTTGTAATGTTTATTCCACTTAAAAAGGCTGTTAAAGGTTTTTGGGACAGGCACGAAAATCAGGTACATAAATGGTTTTTAAACCGTAAAAGATATAGCGTTGTTATCAGCGCGTCTCCTGATTTTTTGCTTGACGAAATTCAAAAAAGGCTTGGCTTTGATGAACTTATTTGCACCCGTCATAACGCAAAAACAGGTGCGATAATCGGCAAAAACTGCCGTGACGAAGAAAAAGTTAACAGACTTTTTGAACTTTATAATAAAGATGATATTGAAATTATTGATGTCTATTCCGATTCAATTAAGCACGATAAGCCGATTTTTTCACTTGGAAAAAACTGCTATCATATAGTAAAAGGTAAAAAAGTCCCTTTTGAATTTAAAAATATTTATGGATGATAAATTATGAAATATTTTTATAGAGTTTGCGTTGTACTGCTGATTGCAGTGGGAATTGTTTTCGGCTTTTCTTATTACTATAAAGAAAAGAAAGTTAACGAAAATATAGTTCTTACAACAAGCCTTATTACAACTGCAAAGAAAAATGAACCTACCACAAGTGCCGAAACCGTATATTATGATGATAATGGTTTCAGGCTTTTCACATATAAAAATAAAGGCTATATAGAATATAATAATGTGAAAAAAGAAGCCGGTGGGTTTGAGTGGGCTTTGAGCCAAAAGTCCATTGATTTTAAATACGGTGATTTTGATAATGATAAGCAAAATGAACTTTTAGTTCTGTATTTTTCACCGTCTTATGAAATAAACAATTCTTTGCTTGCGCAGGACAAAGAGGATTTTAGCAATTTCCATAGGTTTGTTGTAATGATTAAGCCTTTTATTGATGACGAGGGCAAGCAGGATTTCAAGCTGATATATGCCGACCAAAATACTTGGAAAAAACCTTTTGAGCAGGCAATCAGTGCAAAAATGAATCAACTTAAAAGTTGTGATAAATATCTGCAATTTGTTATGGATGATAATAATGTGGATTTAAAATATGATGAATCAACAGGCTTGTCACAAAATAAGCATGTATTTTATGCTCAAGCGTTAAAAGACAGCACAAAAAACGGTTATCAAAAATTTGTTAAGTGGAGCAAGGGCGAAGGTAACTATTATATAGGTGATGACGGTACGCTTCAGCTTAATATAATGATTCTTGCTTATTATGAAGGTGCAAGCAAAGCACAGTATGTCGGCGATATTCATACAAATATCAGCATTAACAAATACGGAAACTTTTCGCTTACACCTAAAACAATTGTGTTTATTCCAAAAGATAAATACACTATGCCGGATATAAGAAATAATACTGCCGAAAAATTTACTTATGTTTTAAATAACAATTCTTCACAAACCGTGAATACAAATGAAAATTATATTGATTGGCTTGACGCAAGTTTTGAAATAAGCAGTAATGTGAATACGCAAACAGTATCTTTTGCGAATCTTGATTCGCAGATTAAATGCGTTGATAAAGTTAAAATCACACAATCAAGCGTTGTGCTTACAGCAAAAGAGGGATATATTTTTTCAAGCCGAGTTCTTGATAAGGGCGATTACAGCATTACAGTAAACGGTAGGGATATTGCATACAATGCCGAAATTTTGGAAAAGGAAGAAAAGAGCGTATTAAAAATAACTTATGATAAAAAATATAATAAAGATGAAATAAAAAATATTGAAATCAAATTCGGTTCATAAATCGGACTTTATAAATAAAGACTAAACTAATCGGGCGGTTTATTGAATAATAGTATTATTTATGATATACTTTTTCGACACAAAGTATAAAAATGTTAATTTAAGGTGTATTTATGAAAGAAGTTGTTATCACAGCGGATTCAACCTGTGATTTACCAAAAAGTATAATTGAAAAAAATAATATCGTTATTACTCCTTTATCAATACTGCTTGGAGAGGAGTCGTTTAAAGACGGTGTTGATGTTTTTCCGCAAAATGTTTATGATTTTGTGGCTAAAACGGGAACACTTCCTAAAACATCGGCGGTTACTCCGGCACAGTATTATGAGGTGTTTGATAAAATAACAAAAGAGGGTAAAGCTGTTGTTCATATCAGCTTATCTTCTGCTATTTCTTCAAGCTATCAAAATGCCTGCCTTGCAGCTTCTGATTTTGAAGATGTATATGTAGTAGATTCAAAAAGCCTTTGCACAGCTATGGGGCTTGTTGTTCTTAAAGCGTGTGATTTCAGGGCAAAGGGTTTTGATGCAAGAAAAATTTCAAACAGAGTAAATGCTATTGTTCCTAAAGTCAGCACAACATTTGTGCTTGATACACTTGAATATTTGCACAAGGGCGGAAGATGCTCCGGTGTTGCAAAATTCAGTGCAAATGTTTTGGGAATCAGGCCGAGTATAGCTGTTGACCCAAAAACAGGCACGCTTGATGTAATTAAAAAATATCGCGGTAAAATGGATAATATTTACAAGCAATATGCCGATGATTGCCTTAAAAATGTCGGCAAAATTGATACTTCGCGTATTGTTGTAGCCGACAGCGGCGGTGTATCCGGTGAAATTATAAGTTATACAATGGGGCTTATTGCCGGCAAAGCCAAGTTTGATGAAATAATCAGGGCAGACGCAGGATGTACTATTTCATCACATTGCGGGCCTAAAACTCTTGCGATATTTTATATTAAAAAATAAATGATTTGTAATTTTGGCAGGGAATCCCCTGCCTTTGCTTTGAATTAAATGTAAACCTGATTTGGCGGAGGGAGTTACAATGTCAACAAAAGAAGAAGTATTAAAAAAATTGATTGATTCAAATGATTATGTCAGCGGTGAAATGCTGGCTAAAGAAATAGGTGTAAGCCGCGCGTCAGTTTGGAAAGCTATTAAAACTCTTCAAAAAGCGGGATATGATATTGAGGGCGTAACAAAATGCGGGTATAAACTTAATCAAAATAATAAAATTGTTTCCGCCCAGGATGTAAAATCACTTTTGAAATATGATTTGGATGTGTCGTATTTTGAATCTATTGATTCAACTAATACATATTGCAAAAGACTTTTGGCTGATGGAAAAGGCGGAGAATTTTTGGTAATTGCAAATAATCAAACTGCCGGTAGGGGCAGGCAGGGAAAAAGTTTTTATTCCCCGAGTGAAACGGGAATATATTTTTCGCTTGTAATTCGCCCGGATACTTCTCTTCAAAATGCGGTTACAGCTACCACAGCCGCGTCTGTTGCAGTGTGCAAGGCGATTGAAAAGCTTACCGATTTGAAGCCGAAAATCAAATGGGTTAATGATGTATATTTAAACGGAAAAAAAGTATGCGGAATTTTGACTGAAGCTACTACCGATTTTGAATCCGGTATAGTTGACAGCGTTATTATCGGCATAGGAATTAACATCAGCACCACAAAATTCCCGGGTGATGTTGAGGGGGCGGGCTGCCTTGATGTTGATATTAACCGCAGTGCTTTGATAGCTGAAACGGTTAATGAACTTATGAATATAGCAGGCGGTGATTACGCAAGCTTTATTGAATATTATCGTTCTCATTCAATGGTGATAGGCGAAAAAATCAAATTTATTCAAAACGGAAAAACTACTTTTGCCACAGCTTTGGCAATTGATGAACGCGGCGGGCTTGAAGTAGGGCTTGAAAGCGGAGAAAAAACGGTTTTGAGGTCAGGCGAGATAACAGTCAGAAAAGTTTAAAATTTAATAATTACATAAAGACGTTTTTGAGGCAATTCGCTCATTGTACGTCTTTATTTTTTTGTCAATTTATAATTTAGTTTATATGATAAATAATAGAATTGTTAGGCTCGTGTTAAATTAAATGAAAAAAATGTTAAATTGAATTTAATAATATTTATCGTGATTTTATCCGATTTTTAACGGTACTTTTGGCTTATTTTAATATGGCGGGTGTATTCTTTGCTTGTACCCTGAGAGGTACTTACACAAACACTTGTTTTTTGAAAGGATTAAGAAAAATGACAAAGAAAAGTATTATCATAAGTATAATTTCGGTTATCTGCCTTGTAGGCATAGCGGCATTTGTAATGTACGGCTGCTCAGGCGGTAAAGAAAACGAAGAAAAACCGGGAGCATCGGGTCAAATTACCGTTATCAGCAGAGAAGAGGGCTCAGGCACAAGAGATGCATTTGTTGAAGTTATGGGTATAACAGATGAAAAAGGCAACGATATTACCGCCGATATGGCAGAACTCACTAATTCCACTTCGGTTATGATGTCAACCGTTAAGGGTAACAAAAATGCAATCGGGTATGTGTCCTTAGGCTCGCTTTCAAGCGATGTTAAGGCAGTCAAGCTTGACGGTGTTGCCCCGTCAACAGCTACCGTTAAGGATGGCAGTTATAAGCTTCAAAGGCCTTTTAAAATCGCATATATCAATGCAAAACTTACTGATATAGATAAGGATTTTATCTCGTTTATCATGTCAAAGCAGGGCGAGGCTGTTATTGCTAAAGAGGGCTATATTTCAACCGAAGCTAAAGAGGATTACACAGGTTCGGGTAAAAAGGGTACAATCACAATTGCAGGTTCAACCTCGGTCGCTCCGGTTATGAATGTGCTTGCAGACGAATATAAAAAGCTCAACCCCGACGTTAAAATCGAAATTCAGGAATCAGGCTCCTCTGCAGGTATTGAATCCGCAATGCAGGGCGCGGTTGAGATTGCTATGAGCTCAAGAGAGCTTAAAGAAGATGAAGCGAAAACTCTTAAGTCGCAAACAATCGCACTTGACGGCATTGCCGTTATCGTAAATAGCTCAAATACTTTGGACGCATTGACAAGCGAGCAGGTTAAAAATATCTTTGCGGGTAATGTGTCTGCTTGGGAAGAGGTTACAAAATAATTTGAAAAAGGCTAAGGAAATTGCAATGCGTATAGTGTTTTTGCTATGCGCATTTCTGTCGGTAGTTGCCGTTATTTTTGTTTGCAAATTCGTTTTTCAAAACGGTATTCCGGCAATAAAGGAAATAGGATTTAAAAATTTCATATTAGGCGAAACGTGGAAGCCTAAGCAGGAAATATTCGGTATTTTCCCTATGATTCTCGGCAGTATTTACGTTACGGCAGGGGCAATTATTATCGGCGTGCCCATAGGTGTTTTTACAGCAGTGTTTCTCGCATTTTATTGCCCTAAAAGGCTGTATTCGATTATGAAACCGGTTGTTAATCTTCTTGCGGGTATCCCGTCAATAGTTTATGGATTTTTCTGCCTTGTTGCAGTAGTGCCTGTAATTCAAAAAATAACGCACACAAGCGGCAAAGGTATTTTAACTGCATCAATTCTTTTGGGAATTATGATTTTACCCACTGTTATCAACACCTGCGAATCGTCGCTCAGAAGCGTTGCCCCGTCATATTATGAAGGCTCGCTTGCACTTGGCGCAACCAAGGAATACAGTATATTTAAGGCGGTATTTCCTGTTGCAAAATCAGGTATAGTCAGCGGTATTATTCTTGGTATCGGCAGAGCAATAGGTGAAACTATGGCGGTGGTTATGATTGCAGGAAATCAGGCAATTATTCCAAAATCAATTACTTCCGGTGTTCGCACACTTACAGGTAATATTGTGCTTGAAATGGCATATGCATCCGGACTTCACAGAAGAGCACTTATTGCTACCGCTGCGGTATTGTTTGTATTTGTTTTAATTATAAATCTTTGCTTTTCTTTGGCTGTGCATAAAAGGGAGGGTAAGCGATGAATAAATTAAAGCAATATGCTAATAAACCGCTGTCATTTATAGCGTTGATTCTTATAATAATAAGTACTTTAATCACAGCGCTTGCTATAATTTTTATTATAGGATATATTCTTATTAAGGGTGTGCCTAATCTTTCAGCTGACCTTTTTTCGCTTAAATATTCATCGGCTAATCAGTCAATGCTTCCGTCAATTATAAATACGGTTTATCTGACTGCTCTCACGCTTCTTTTGGCAGTTCCTGTCGGCATTTTTTCGGCAATCTATTTGGCGGAATATGCAAGAAAAAGCTCTTTTTTTGTAAAAATAATCAATGTCGCAAACGAAACCCTTTCGGGTATTCCGTCAATAGTTTACGGTTTGTTCGGCTTTTTGGCATTTGTTATTTCAAAAAAGTGGGGCTATTCGCTTTTGGCAGGTGTAATCACACTTGCAATTATGGTTTTGCCACTTATTATCAGGACATCGCAGGAGGCGATACTCGGGGTTGACAACAGTTTTCGCGAGGCGTCCTACGGTCTTGGGGCAGGTAAGCTGCGTACGGTTTTTAAAATAGTTTTGCCGTCTGCAATGCCTGGTATTCTTTCGGGCATAATTTTGGCAATCGGCAGAATAGTGGGCGAAACGGCGGCACTGATTTATACGGCAGGCACGGTGCCTGAGGTCGCAACAAGTCTTACGTCCTCATCTCGTACAATTTCAGTCCACCTTTATTGCCTTTTAAATGAGGGACTTTATACCGAGCAGGCATATGCCACAGCAGTTGTGCTGATAATTTTTGTAGTAATAATCAATGCACTGTCTAACTTCTTGGCTAAAAAAATAATTAAGTAACGGAGATAAAATGAATAAATTTGAAATTGAAAATTTGGAACTTTTTTATGGCGATTTTAAAGCTTTGAAAAATATAAATATGAATATTTCGGCAAATGAAATAACTGCGTTTATAGGCCCATCGGGTTGCGGAAAATCTACACTTTTAAAAACACTTGACAGAATGAATGACCTTGTGGATAGCTGCAAAATAAATGGAAGTGTCAAATATGACGGCAAGGATATTTATTCTTACGATATTAACGAGCTTCGCAAAAATGTTGCAATGGTTTTCCAAAAGCCAAACCCTTTTGCTATGAGCATTTATGATAATGTTGCATACGGCCCCAAAACGCACGGCGTTCGCGGCAAAAAAGAACTTGATGATATTGTGGAAAAATCACTGAAACAGGCAGCCTTGTGGGATGAGGTTAAGGATAAACTCAAAAAAAGTGCAATGGCTCTTTCGGGCGGTCAGCAGCAAAGGCTTTGCATTGCAAGAACACTTGCAGTCAGCCCCGATGTTATATTGATGGATGAGCCGACATCTGCGCTTGACCCGATTTCGACATCTAAAATTGAAGAACTCGCACTTGAATTGAAAAAAGATTATACAATTATAATTGTTACTCATTCTATGCAACAGGCAAAGCGTATTTCAAACAAAACCGCATTTTTCCTTTTGGGTGAGGTTATCGAATTTGACGAAACCGAAAAGCTCTTTTCAAACCCGCGTGATGAACGCACCGATTCGTATATAAATGGCAGATTTGGTTAAAAAACAATCCCTCATAAGCGGTTAGCCTATGAGGGATCAATGTGCTTTTTATTTATTTTTCAAGAAGCTTGTTATCTTCAAGCATTTTTATAAATTTTTCAATATCACGCTTTGCGGTTTCTTTGTCAATATCATATTCGTTAATTACTTTTTCAATTACTTCTTCTTCGGTAGTTTCGTTAATCATACAATCCCAAAAAAACGAAGCGCTGTCATTTAATGTAATCATCCCGTTAAAATCTTTTATTGCCGGGCCTACGGGTACAACGATGTTTGAATCTGCTATTTTCCTTTTTGCAAAGTTGCTTTTAATTTTCATTACTGCTCTTCCTTCCAAAAGGCAATTTAATATAAATATTGTACCAAAATTTAATTGATTTTTCAAGTTTTCTTATAATAGTAGCTAAAACATAAAAGTTTTGACAAAAAAATCACATTTACTCTTGAAGTAGGACAAGCAATTGGGTATAATATTTGTGATAATTTTATAAATTATTATTTTTGGCAATATTAAAGCTAAAATATGGAAGGAGTAATTCAAATGATTTATTCACACGAAGTTGAAACAATGTGTCCTGTTGCACAGGGCGTTGCTCACGGTGCTGCTCCGATTCCGGAGGAAGCAAAATGGGTAAAAGCAAAAGAAATTAAAGATATTTCAGGCTTTACACACGGTGTAGGTTGGTGTGCACCTCAGCAGGGTACCTGTAAGCTCAGCCTTAACATTAAGGGAGGCGTTATTCAGGAAGCTCTTGTTGAAACAATAGGTTGCTCAGGTATGACTCATTCAGCTGCAATGGCTGCTGAAATTCTTCCTGGCAGAACTATTCTTGAAGCTCTTAACACAGACCTTGTTTGTGACGCTATCAATACAGCTATGAGGGAACTTTTCCTTCAGATTGTATACGGTCGTTCACAGAGTGCATTCTCTGATGACGGTCTTGCAATCGGTGCAGGCCTTGAAGACCTTGGTAAAGGACTTCGTTCACAGGTTGGTACTATGTACGGTACTCTTGCAAAAGGCCCTCGTTACCTTGAAATGACAGACGGTTATGTAACAGGTATTGCACTTGATGCCGATAATGAAATCATTGGCTACAAGTTTGTAAACTTTGGTAAGATGATGGATTTCATCAAAGCCGGTGATGATGCTAACACAGCATTTGAAAAGGCTCAGGGTCAGTACGGCAGAGTTGATGATGCTGTTAAGATTATCGACCCAAGAAAAGAATAAGGAGGAAAAGACAATGGCTTTATTTGAATCATATGAAAGAAGAGAGAAACAAATTCTTGATGTTCTCGCTCAGTACGATATTAAATCAATTGAAGAATGCAGAGAAATCTGCCAGGCTAAAGGCTTTGATCCTTATAAAATCGTTGAGGGTATTCAGCCAATTTGCTTTGAAAATGCAAAGTGGGCTTACACAGTAGGTTGTGCTATCGCACTTAAGAAGGGTGTTAAGTCAGCTGCCGAAGCTGCTGCTGCAATCGGTGAAGGTCTTCAGTCATTCTGCATCCCGGGTTCAGTTGCTGACCAGAGAAAAGTAGGTCTTGGCCACGGTAACCTTGGTAAAATGCTTCTTGAAGAAGAAACAGAATGTTTCGCATTCCTTGCTGGTCACGAATCATTCGCTGCTGCCGAAGGTGCTATCGGTATTGCTGAAAAAGCTAACAAGGTTAGAAAAAAACCTCTTCGTGTTATTCTTAACGGTCTTGGTAAAGACGCAGCACAGATTATTGCAAGAATTAACGGTTTCACTTATATTGAAACTGAAATGGATTATTATACAGGCGAAGTTAAGGAAGTATTCCGCAAGGCTTATTCAGATGGACTTCGCTCAAAGGTTAACTGCTACGGTGCAAACGATGTAACCGAAGGTGTTGCAATTATGTGGAAAGAAAATGTTGATGTATCTATCACAGGTAACTCAACTAACCCAACTCGTTTCCAGCACCCTGTTGCAGGCACATACAAGAAAGAACGCCTTGAAGCAGGCAAAAAGTACTTCTCAGTTGCTTCAGGCGGTGGTACAGGCCGTACTCTTCACCCTGATAATATGGCAGCAGGCCCTGCTTCATACGGTATGACAGATACAATGGGCAGAATGCATTCAGATGCACAGTTTGCCGGTTCTTCATCAGTTCCTGCTCATGTAGAAATGATGGGACTTATCGGTATGGGTAACAACCCTATGGTTGGCGCAACCGTAGCATGTGCTGTTGCAGTTGCAGAAGCTCTTTAATCAAAAATTTTAATAAGACGAAAGCGTTGGCGGTTGCGCCAACACGAGTGTCCAAAATAAAAGCAGCGTTTCGTAAGGAACGCTGTTTTTTGTTTTGGCAGAAAAGGTCCGGTGGACCTTTTCGCAACTGAGTGAGGTCACACAAATTAACGCGAAATAACAATTTATTTGTTGGTACGCTCTGTTGCAGTTGCAGAAGCTCTTTAATCGAAAATTCTAATAAGACAAGCTTAAAGCGAGAGTCGTAAGGCTCTCGCTCTTTTCGCGTAGAAAAGGCAAAACTTCAAATTTTTTCACGCTTTTATTTTTTGTTATTCATTTTAGCAAAAATTTTTCCCTGCTCAATATATAAATCCTGTTGCTCTTTTGTCATTAAACTAAATAATCTAAGCAGTTCATCCTCTTTTGTAAATGCGGTTTTGCTTTCGTCAAATCCGACTAAAAAGTCAATAGTTGTGTTAAAAAAAGTTGCAATAGCTTTCAGTGTTTCAATATCGGGTTCTACATTGTGATTTTCATATTTGTTTATAGACTGCTGGCTGACACCTATTATATTCGCAAGCTGTTGCTGGCTTATGTTGTACTCCTTGCGAAGTGCTTTTAGATTTTTTATCATTGCTATCACTCCTAATATAATAATGATAACAACTTGAGATTGTTAAATAAAACACCAATTAGTAGTTGTTGACAACAACTTACGGTTGTAATATAATGAATAAAAAAGTGTGAAAAGGTGGATGAATATGGAAAACGAAAGCAGAAAAAGTCGCAATAAAACTCTTCAAAAAGTATTATTGGCAGTTTTATCAATTATACTAATGACTGGTATTGCATTTTTTATGGCAAATGTTGTGCATAATAACAGCTCGCAGCCAACTTCTTCAAAGGTTAAAAACGGACTTTCGGCTTATGAGCTTGCTGTGGAGCAGGGATATAAAGGCGATTTGAATGATTGGCTTAAATCTCTTGACGGTAAATCGGCATTTGAAATTGCAAAGGAAAACGGATATTCAGGCACAGAAAAAGAATGGAATAAAGCAGTTGCAAATGTATCAAAACAAAATAAATCTGTAATAACAAACGCAGGCTTTAATAAAAACGGAGATTTTATTTTAACTCTTTTAGACGGTACAGATGTAAATGTAAGCAATGTTTCAAATTCTAAAGGAAAAGACGGAAAGAACGGCACAAACGGTAAAAACGGTAAAAACGGTGCAAACGGAAAAGACGGCAGAAGTATCACATTGGCAAGTGTAAATTCTGAAGGTCAGCTTGTTATCACTTATTCTGACGGTTCAAGCGTTAACCTTGATAAACTTGTAGGGATAAACGGTATTGACGGAAAAGACGGTACTGACGGTAAAGACGGTGTCGGTATCAATACTGTTAATATTACAGGAGACGGAAAGCTAAATATAACTCTTACAAACGGTACAACATTAAACCTCGGAACGATAAAAGGTGAAAAGGGCGATAAGGGTGATACCGGTGTGCAAGGTGAAAAAGGTGACAAAGGCGATACCGGTGAACAAGGTATTCAAGGTGTAGCAGGTAAGGACGGTAAGGACGGTATCAACGGTATCAACGGTACTGACGGCGTTGACGGAAAAGACGGTGTTGGTATTGCGAATATTTTAATCAATACTTCGGGCGAACTTGAACTTACTTTTTCAGACGGACAGCAAATAAATCTCGGCAATGTTAAAGGTTCAAAAGGTGACAAAGGTGAAAAAGGTGATACCGGCGAACAAGGTATTCAAGGCATAGCAGGTAAAGACGGTAAGGACGGTATCAACGGTACTAATGGTGTTGACGGAAAAGATGGTACTAATGGTAAAGATGGTACTGACGGACAAGACGGTGTAGGTATTGCAAATGTAACAGTTTCAAATGAGGGCGCACTCAGCGTAACACTTACTAACGGTACTGTACTTGATTTGGGCAACATTAAGGGCGCAAACGGTATCGGCATATCAAAATCAGAAGTGAATGCAAGCGGTGAACTTGTGCTTACATATACAGACGGTACGGTTAAAAACCTCGGTAATGTTGTCGGCGCAAATGGTGCAGACGGGCAAGACGGTGTAGGTATCAAAACAGTCACACTTTCGTCAACAGGCGAACTTATGGTTACACTCAGTGATAATTCGGTTATAAACCTTGGCAATGTTAAAGGTGAAAAAGGCGATAAGGGTGATAAAGGTGACAAAGGCGCACGTGGCGAAAAGGGCGAAAAAGGTGACAAAGGTGATACCGGCAGAGGTATTGCAAAAACCGAACTCGTAAACGGTGAATTGATTATTACCTATACTGACGGAACAAAGGAAAATTTAGGCAGTGTTTCAAATGCCGAAAGTGAATATTCCTCCGGTCTTCAATATACACTTAATGAAGATAATAATTCATATACTCTGTCAAGCGCAGGAGAACTGTTCAATTCTACAAAAGTGGTAATACCAGAAACATATAAAGGAAAGCCTGTGACTAAAATAGGTGAAAGAGCTTTTTATAGCACTCAATTGTATGGCTCCGATTCATCTAAAGGCGCACCTATAAACGAGTTGATTTTACCTTCGACAATAAAATCAATTGCTTTAGAAGCGTTTTACAATTGTAAGATTGAAAAGGTTGTATTTGAAGGTACAATTGAAGAGTGGTGTTCTATCCAATTTATTGGTATTTCTGCAAATCCGTTATATCATCCAGATAATGCTAAAGATAATACAAAATTATATATTGATGGTGAACTGATTGAAACACTTGTTATTCCAAACAGTGTTTCAACAATCAGTTCGTATTCGTTTGTTGATTGCGGAAGTTTAAAAGAAGTTGTTATTCCAGAGTCAGTAACATCAATTGAACCTCACGCATTTAAGAATTGCGGCTCGTTATCAAGCGTGGAAGTTAAAGCACCAAGAGGTTGGTATTATAAAAACGGTGGTTATAAATATTCGATAAGTGAAAGTACAATGAGTAATAAAACATTGCTTGCACAAAAATTTGTGGAAGGCAATCCGTCAAATTATTATAAAAATTGATTGAGGAAATAAGAATATGATTACTAACGATAATGCAAAAACATACAACATATCTGCAAATATTTCACCGATAGATATTGAACTTTGCAAAGTTTATATACGCGGGGCTGTAAATGCAATTTGCAATTACAGCGAAATTGCGGAATTTTCAGTTCGTATTTTGTTTGGCGGAAATAACAGGGATTGGTATAAAACCCCGTTACAAAAAATATATGATTATCATCATTTTATCGACGGAAAAGACTGCGAAACAGCAGCTAAAAGTTCGGCAAAAGATGTGGGAATGCTCTTAAAGACTGTGCTTGAAGAGGATAGCCGCAATTTTGAGATAGTAAGGATAGACACCGGCAAGGTTTACAAATTGGCATAACAGAAAAAGCAGGCAAGATTCTTGCCTGCTTTTTTATTTTATATTTCCTTTTTCATCCATTGGTGTGGGCAATCTTCATCAAAGTCCTGCTCACCGAATGGGATATATCCCTGCTTTTGATAAAACGGCATTGCCTGCACCTGCGAATGAAGCCTGATTTCTTTGCCGCCCTTTGCTTTTATCAACCTTTCGGCTTCGTTTACTATTTTTGCACCCAGGTGCTTACTGCGATATTCCTTTAAAACAGCAAGCCTGCCGATATAGTAAACCGAGTTTTGCTCATAAAACCTAACGGTAGCGTAAGGTTTATCATTATCAAAAGTTACAAGGTGAGTGCAAATTGAATCAAGCTCATCAAATTCCTGTTTAAACCCCTGCTCTTCAACAAAAACTTTTATTCTTATTTCCTTTGCTTCGTCAGGCAAAAAGTTATAATTTTCAGTAACCATATCAACACCCCAATACAAATTTATTTTATCAAATTTTATATCATAAAGTCAAGATTGTACAAATAAAGGCGATTAGTTTGTGAAATATAAACAAAATATCGTATGTATTTTTTATGCTGTGCTTTATTGCAAAATTGAACAATATGGTTTAAAATATAGTTTATACTACAACTGTTTAAAAATGGGGTGTCACTATGAGTGAAGAAAAAACTATTTATACAATAACATCCGACAGAAACGAGCGTGTATTTATCCACGCAATGCCGGGCCATTTTGTTTCAAGTTCTTCTCATCTTAATTTTTACATCGGAACATCTGATATTAAGCATAATCACGATATTTCGGTTGATGCGGCAATGATGCTCGCAAGATATTACCACGAAAGAGGAATTGAGATTGACACTGTTTTGTGCTTATATGAAACACAGGCACTCGGTGCTTATCTTGCACACGAACTTCAGCGTGCAAATATGTTAAACCCTAATCCTGACAGTACGGTTTATGTACTCGGCCCTGAATATGATGCACAGGGAAATATTATTTTCCGTGATAATCTTCGCAAGCTTATTACAGGCAAAAGAGTTTTGCTTCTTATTTCTTGTATTACAAGTGGTAAAACAATTGAAAGAGCTATGGAAAGTGTAAGTTACTACGGCGGCGAAACAGTGGGAATTTCTGCTGTATTTTCAGCTATTAACGAAGTTGACGGTGTTGAAGTTAATAAGATTTTCAGTGCTGATGATGTACCGGGGTATCAGGCATACCCTCCACACGATTGCCCGCTTTGTAAAGGAAACCAAAAAGTTGACGCAATTACAAACGGATACGGATATTCGCTTCTTTAAAAATATCTTGACAAATAGTTTTAATTTGATATAATAGATTTACAAATTGATAGTACCCAAATAAAGACTGTGAAGCAGAAAAAGACCTTTTATTTCGGTTTAAGAGAGTTGACGGACGGTGCAAGTCAATACGAATTAAAGGTGCATAGCTCTCTGCCAAGTTGCTGTTTTGAATAGAAATCAATAGGAACAGACGGTTTGCCTCGTTATTGGCAGCGGCATTGATTGATGCTAAAGGGCAGGGGTTTACCTTGCTGAAGTAGGGTGGTACAGCGTGATATTAACGCCCCTATACTCTTGTGTAGGGGCTTATTTTTTTGCTCCTGTGCAAAAATGAAAGGAGATTAACATTATGAAAAAGGGTTACGAAAAATACAGAGGTTTTGAACCAATTAACATTCCTGACCGTACTTGGCCTAATAACACAATTACCAAAGCGCCTACTTGGTGTTCAGTTGACCTTCGTGACGGTAACCAAGCACTTGTTGACCCAATGAATTTGCAAGAAAAGCTTGAATTTTTTACAACTCTTGTAAAAATCGGATTTAAAGAGATTGAAGTCGGCTTCCCGTCAGCAAGTGAAACAGAATATGAAATTTTAAGAACACTTATTGAGGGCAATTATATTCCTGACGATGTTACTATTCAGGTGCTTGTGCAGGCAAGGGAACATCTTATCAGAAAAACATTTGAAGCTATTGACGGTGCTAAAAATGTAATTGTTCATTTTTATAATTCAACATCTACACTTCAGCGTAAGGTTGTGTTTAAAACCGATATGCAGGGTGTAATAGATATTGCTATTGACGGTGCAAAGCTTATTTATGAGCTTACGGAAGAAGAAAAAAAGAAAAATCCTGATATGAATATCCGCTTTGAATACAGCCCTGAAAGCTTTTCGGGAACAGAAATGGATAATGCAGTTGAAATCTGCCGTCAGGTTATGGAAGAACTCCATATTACAAAGGAAAATCCTATTATTCTTAATCTTCCGTCAACAGTTGAGGGTTCAACTCCAAACGGATATGCAGACCAAATTGAATATTTCTGCCGTCATCTTCCAAACCGTGAAAATGCCATTATTTCACTTCACCCGCATAATGACCGCGGTACAGGCGTAGCTGCTGCCGAACTCGGATTACTTGCCGGGGCAGACAGAATTGAAGGTACACTTTTCGGCAACGGTGAAAGAACAGGTAATGTTGATATTGTAACCTTGGCACTTAATATGTGGACCCAGGGCGTTGACCCGAAACTTGATTTCCACGATATTAACAAGATTAAAGGCGTTTATGAAAGGGCAACAAAAATGGTAGTTCCGCCTCGCCACCCATATGCAGGCGAACTTGTATTTACTGCTTTTTCAGGCTCTCACCAAGACGCTATTAACAAAGGCAAAAATTATATGGAAGAACACGGCGGTGATTATTGGGATATTCCGTATCTTCCTATTGACCCTGCCGATGTAGGCCGTGAATATGAACCTATTATTCGTATCAATTCACAAAGCGGCAAGGGCGGAATGGCATATATTCTTGCAAATGATTACGGTATTAAAATGCCTAAAGCTATGCAGGGCGAATTCAGTGCAGTAGTTCAAAAAGCCTGCGATGAAAGCGGTAAAGAAATTCAGCCTGATGAAGTATTTGATATTTTCCAAAAAGAATACAGAAATGTATGCGGCCCATACAGACTTCTTAACTACAAAATTACAGAAGAAAAGAATGAAAAAGATTATCTTACCACAGTTCATTTTACAGGTGAACTTAAGTATAAGGATAATGAGCCTGTGAAGATTTCGGGTGACGGTTCAGGCCCTATCGGTGCATTCTGCGAAGCTATGAATACCGCAGGTCTTTCAAATTATGAATTTGTTGATTACAGCGAGCATGCAATTTCAGTCGGCAGTGACTCAAAGGCTATCAGTTACATTCATATTAAAAATCCGCAGGGTAAGGATATTTTCGGTATCGGTGTAAGCCATAATATCGGCTATGCATCAATGAAAGGTATTATTTGCGCAATCAACCGTGACCAAAAAGATACAATGCGTGATGATGCTATGCCGGGAATCTTTGATAAATGTTGAAATCTTCTTCGCAATATTTACATATTCAATTGATTAAATAAATAGGTGATTTTATGTTAGCTGTTATTTTGAATATAATTGCAATAATATTTTCCATTGGCACATTGATATTCTTGATTTTGTTTATCAAGGAATTAAAATCAAATCCCGATAAAAAGCTTGAAGAAATTGAGCCTAAACTTAAAAAGCTACTTTATACCGTTGCCGCTTGCGCTTTAATGGCGGCGGCTTTCGGCATAGTCGGGATAACAGTTAAATAAAAGAGGCAAATTTTTCGGCGCTTGCCGATATACAGAAAGGTTAAAATATGAAAAATTATAAAATTACAGTTTTAAAGGGTGACGGTATCGGCCCTGAAATCGTAGATGAATGTGTAAAGGTGCTTGATAAAGCAGGTGAGAAATTCGGCTTTAGCTTTGATTATAATTATCAGCTTTTGGGCGGATGCGCTATTGATGAATACGGTGTTCCGTATCCTGATGAAACAGCAAAGGCTTGTAAAGCATCGGATGCTGTTCTTCTCGGTGCGGTAGGCGGTCCTAAGTGGGACAGCCAGCCGGGTAATAACAGGCCTGAAAAGGGACTTCTTGCAATTCGTGAAGATTTGGGACTTTTTGCAAATCTTCGCCCTGCCAAGATTTTCGCACCGCTTAAATCTGCATCTCCTATTAAAGAGGAAATTATCGGTGACGGACTTGACATTCTCATTGTTCGTGAACTTACCGGCGGCATTTACTTCGGTGACCGCGGAACTTATGAAGAAAACGGTGTTGTAGGCGCATATGATACAGAGCGTTATACATATCCTGAAATTAAAAGAATTGTTAAAGCCGGTTTTGAATATGCTATGAAGCGCGGTAAAAGGCTTACTTGTGTTGATAAAGCTAATGTTCTTGATTCTTCAAGGCTTTGGCGCAAAGTTATGGAAGAAACAGCAAAGGATTATCCTGAAGTTGAAGTTTCATATATGTATGTGGATAACTGCGCAATGCAGCTTGTACGCAATCCAAATCAGTTTGATACAATTGTAACATCAAATATTTTCGGCGATATTCTTTCAGACGAAGCTTCTATGATTTCCGGTTCAATCGGTATGCTCGCATCTGCATCACTTGCCGAGGGTACATTTGGCCTTTATGAACCTATTCACGGTTCTGCACCTGATATTGCAGGTCAGGGCAAGGCTAATCCGCTTGCAACTATTTTGAGCGGTGCTATGATGCTTCGCTATACATTCGGTGAAGCTGAAGCCAGCGATGCTATTGAAAAAGCTGTTGATGTGGCACTTACTAAAGCAAGAACACCTGATATTTACGAAGATGGCTTTGATGCTGTTAATACTTCACAAATGGGCGACCTTGTAGCAAGTTTATTATAATGCGATAAAGCGCAGCGGATAAAATAAACCTTTTTGCCTCCCTTGTAAAGGGAGGTGGGTGCAACTTGTTGCACTCGGAGGGATTGTAAAAAGAGCTTGGACTCAATGTCCAAGCTCTTTTTATACTATTTCAATTGAATTTCCCGTATCCTTAATTTCAATGAATTTAGGATGTTCCTGCCCGTTAATATTCGGAGTGTGGAAGCTTAAGTAAAGTTTGTTATCTGCTTTAAATATCATTCCGTGTCCTCCGTCATCATCAATGAGCAGCGGCAAATGCTCAAATACACCGTTTAGCTCATTATCGCTTGAACGGGCAACGCATTGGCAGTATTTGTGGTTAACAAAGGTTGACCATATAAGTAAAAGCTTACTTTTGCTTGTGCGATACATAAACGGTCCGTCGGTTATATAATGCTCGCCGGATGGCTTGTTATCTGCCCAATACGGTGATGAACCTGAAAACAGCTTTGTCGGCAGGCTTATAGGTGCAGTAAGTTCCTTATTAAGCTTTATAAAGCAAATTGTTCCGTCAATTATTTGTGTATGTTCGTGGCAAAATACAAGGTATGCTTCACCCGCTTTTGAAATATAAAGCGTTGCGTCAAGGCATTCCCATTCCTGCGGTGTGAGCGCACCGTCACTATAAGGCTTGAATTCACCTAAAGGGCTGTCACTTTTTAAAATATATGAACCCCGAAGTCCGTTTTCCTGCGTGAAAGTTGCAAGCATATAGTATTCGCCTTTATATTTATGTACTTCCGGCGCCCAGTTTACTTCTTTGTTAAGTCCGTATTTTTCACTGTTAAAGCATTCTTTGGCTTCGCTGAAATTTACAAGGTCAGTTGATGTGTAAACATCAAAACCACCCGTTTTGCAACCGAAGTTTTCAGCCCTTGTGCCATAAAGATAATATGTTCCGTTTTCTACAAGTACAAACGGGTCTCTGATATTTATGTTTTCAAGCTTCATAACTTAACCTCTTTTAATACCATAATTATTACCAAAAACACTATAACATTTTTAGTAAATAATATCAATTGAAAATATTTACAATTTACATTATAATTACATTATAAGTGCCTTTTTATCAAAAAAGAGAATTTAATAAATTTAGAAAGGATAATTATGATTTTACTTAACAAATGCGGAAAAATAACTGTTGACAATAATAAAACCAATATTACTTTTCCTTTTGAAATTAAAGATGATTTTAAATCAATAAAAATAAAGTTTGAATATGCACCAAAAACTCTTGAAGACAGGGAGAAAAGCATTCAAATAATTAAATCCTGCCTTGAAAAATACGGTGAGGATGAAGAATTTAACATCGAAAGCTATTTGCCGGTAAAAAATCTTGTTACATTATCACTTGATTCAAGCAGGGAATATATCGGCGCAATTCACAGGCAAAGCAATAAGCAGGAACTTGTTGTTTCCTCTGATTATTCATCACCGGGCTTTTTTAAAACGGATATAGCAAAAGGCGAATGGAAAATAATGCTTAATGTTCATAGCGTAAGCTGCGATGTTGAATACAAACTTGTTATTGAAGGGGAGGAGTAAAAATGAGTTATTTACCTTGTGAACTTCATTGCCACAGTGTTCATTCCGACGGTGATTATACTGTTTGCGAACTTCAAAAAAAGGCAATTGATGACCACCTTGCTATTATTGCTTTGACTGACCATAATACTTTTTCAGGCTGGGATGAAATTGACGATAACATAATTCCTGTTATAAGAGGTATTGAATGGACAACTTATTATGGCCACTTACTCGTTTTGGGCGCAAATGATTTTGTGGATTGGCGAGATGCAAATGCAGATAATATAGATGAGAAGATAAAGCAAATTAAAGCAGTGGGCGGTTTGGTAGGCGTTGCTCATCCTTTCCAGCTCGGTTCGCCGCTGTGCACAGGCGGGCATTGGGATTTTAATGTTCGCAATTGGCAAAATGTTGATTATATAGAAGTTTGGCATAAAAATCTTTATTCTAATAAAAAAGAAAATGAAAAAGCACTTGAATTATGGACTTCTCTGCTTGATAAGGGATACAAAATTTCTGCAACTTACGGCAGGGATTGGCACAGGGAGGAAAATACCGGCCACTATGGATGTACATATCTTGATGTGGATGACATTTCGGCAAAATCCGCAATGCGCGCTATCAGGCTTGGCAAAACCGTTATTTCGCATGGTGCTAAGTTTATATTTAGAGTACATCGCCACGGTGTTACAAGCGCAATAGGCGACACCGTGAAAAAGGGCAATTATACTTTCAGTTTCTTTACCGATTTGCACTCAAGAGCTAAAAATTCAGGCGACGAAGATATTGTATATAATGAAATTAAAATCATTACAAACGGCGGCAAATGCGTGCTTCAAACAAGATATGACGAAAGACATGTTAGGTTAAGGCTTGACAGCGGTAAATGGTACCGTGCAGAACTTTGGGGTACTGTTGATGGTGAAAAAAGACCTCTTGCTATAACTTCGCCTATTTATTGCGAATAATTATTTAACTTAAATTTAACATAAACTGTATTTTAACTTAATCGACTGCATATAATATCTAACTTGTAATTTTTGTGTGACATTTTGAGTAATAAAGAGGAAAATGGTATGACTATATTTAATTTTTTAACTCTTATCGGCGGGCTTGCAATGTTCCTTTTCGGAATGGATGTAATGGGTAAAAGCCTTGAAAAAATGGGCGGCAGCAAGCTTGGTACTATTCTTGAAAAAATGACAGACAGCAGAATTAAAGGCGTTTTGTTAGGCTTATTTGTAACTGCAGTTATTCAGTCTTCAGGTGCTGTTACTGTTATGGCAGTAGGTTTTGTAAACAGTGGCATTATGGCATTAAGGCAGGTTATCGGTATAATTATGGGTGCTAATATCGGTACTACCGTAACCGCTTGGATTTTATCTTTAGCAGGTATTGAGGGTTCAAATATTTTCATAAATCTGTTAAAGCCGAGTTCCTTTGCCCCTATTCTTGCATTTATCGGTATTATTCTTGTTATGTTTTGCAAGGGCGAAAAGAAGCATAATATTGGCTATATCGTATTAGGCTTCGGTCTTTTGATGATTGGTATGACAACAATGAGCGATTCGATGGAAGGGCTTAAGGATGTACCGAAGTTTACAAGCATTTTGACTAAATTTTCAAACCCTATTTTGGGTATTTTGGCAGGTGCGTTTCTTACTACCGCACTTCAAAGTTCGTCTGCGTCAGTCGGTATTTTGCAGGCACTTTCAACAACGGGTTCAATAACTGTTTCGGCGGCATTTCCAATTATTTTAGGCCAAAATATCGGCTCTTGCACCACTGTATTGATTTCATCAATCGGTGCAAGTAAAAATGCTAAAAGAGCAGCGGCAGCACATCTTACATTTAATGTTATAGGCGTTATTATTGCAATGGTTCTTTTCTATGGTTCAAATGCAATATTCGGTTTGCCGTTTTTTGAAGATAATGTAAGCCCTGCCACAATTGCAATTATTCATTCGCTTTTCAATATTTTCTCAACTATTATTCTGTTTCCTTTCGGTAAGCAGCTTGAAAAGCTTATGTATGTTATCATCAGGGATGATAAAAACGGCAAAGAAGTTCAAACTGATGATAACGGACTTGTTGAAGAACGCTTTCTTATCAACCCGGGTTTTGCTCTTGATAAGGTTAAAGATAAGTGCGATGAAATGGCAACTCTTGCTAAAAATAATATTTCTCAAAGTATTGAGTTTATAAAAAGTTACAGCCATAAAAAAGACGAAGCTATTAAAAACAATGAAAAGAAGCTTGATAATTACGAAGACCAGCTTGAAACTTACCTTGTAAAAATAAGCGCAATGGATTTGAATGTTTCGGACTCAATGCGACTTAATAATTATACTCACGCTATCGGTAATTTTGAGCGTATGGGTGACTATGGCTATAATATTCTTAAAATAAAGAGGAAAATGCACCAAGATAAAATTCATTTTTCCGAAGAAGCTAACAGGGAACTTGAAATTATGGGCAGAGCTGTTACAGAAATTATTGAAAATTCAACAAAAGCATTTATCGACGATGATGTTGAACTTGCAATGACGGTTGAACCGCTTGAACAGGTTATTGATAATCTCAAAGCCGAACTTCGTGCGCGCCATTCAAAGCGTATGGAACAGGGCGATTGCACATTTGAAAACGGAATACTGTTTTTTGATATTGTTAATTCATTTGAGCGTATTGCAGACCATTGCTCAAACCTTGCAGTATGCATAATTGAATTTTCACAAGGTCATTATCAAACTCACAGCTATCTTAAAGGTGTTAAGAATTCAAACAATAAAACTTTTATGGAGCAATTTGAAACATATTTAAACAAATATGCTGTCAGATAAGAGGTGCGCTATGAGTGAAAAACAATTAGTTTATATTGTAGAAGATGATGCATCAATCAGGGAACTTGAAATATACGCACTGAAAAATTCGGAATTTGAAGTAAAAGGCTTTGAAAGCGGAAAAAGTATGATGGCTCAGCTTGAAAATAAAGCTGCCGATATAATTTTGCTTGATATAATGCTTCCAGAAGAAGACGGACTTACTATTTTAAATTCAATCAGGCAAACACCGGCGTACAGTGAAATTCCTGTAATTATGGTTACTGCTAAAACAAGCGAGATTGACGCAGTTAAAGGGCTTGATATGGGCGCAGATGATTATATTACAAAGCCTTTTGGTGTAATGGAGCTTGTATCAAGAACAAAAGCTGTACTTCGCAGAACAGCTAAAAAGGTTAAAACCGTTCTTGTTTATAAAAATATTGAAATAGATGAAAATAAGCATACCGTATTAGTTGACGGGGCAGAGATTGACCTTACATATAAGGAATACGAAATTCTCAAACATCTTATTAGGAATAAAGGTATTGTTCTTACAAGGGATAGGCTTATGGAAATAGTTTGGGGATATAATTTTGAGCAGGGGAACAGAACTGTTGATGTTCATATCCAATCGCTTCGCAAAAAGCTCGGCACAGCAGGCGAGCATATTAAAACAATACGAAATGTCGGCTACAAGGTCGGTGAATAATTCAAGTGACTAAAAAAACATTATATAAAATTTTTGCTTTTGCTGTATCGGTTATTACAATTACGGCGATTTTGATACTGTCGGTTTTTTATTCATACAGTGATAAGCAGCTTAAAGAGCAGCTGCTTGTAGTTGAAAATGTGGTTGAAGCCGAGCTTATGCAAAACGGAAATACGGATTTCATCACTAATCATATTGATAAAAGCGTAAGAATAACGCTTGTTGCAAATGACGGTACGGTTATTGCAGATAACCAAGAAGATGTAAAAAACCTTGATAATCATTTGCAAAGAGAAGAAATAAAAGAAGCTATTGAAAACGGAGAAGCCACTGTTTCAAGGTATTCAGATACCCAAAAAGGAAAAGTATACTATTATGCCAAGCAGCTTGATAACGGTAATGTTTTGCGTGTTTCATCAAAGGCAACTAATATCGGCGAATTTTTCTCGGATTATATCGTTTATATACTGATTTGCTTGATAGCTGTTATAATTGCGGCGGTGTTTGTAAGCGTTGCAATTACCAAAAGTATTGTTAAGCCGATAACACAGCTTGGCAAAAACCTTGATAATATTGATGAATTCAAGGCGGACGAAGAGTTTAAGCCGCTGATTAACGCACTGCTCGAGCAAAAGAAAAGGCAAAAAGTGCTTGACAGGCAAAAAAAGCAGTTTACAGCGAATGTGTCGCATGAGCTTAAAACACCGCTTACATCAATTGCAGGCTATGCTGAACTTATTGAAACCGGTATGGCAAAACAGGAGGATATAAAACCGTTTGCAGGTGTTATTCGCAAGCAGGCATTAAGGCTTGTAAGTTTGAGCGAAGATATTATTCAGCTTTCCCAGCTTGAAGAAAGTGATGAAGAGGAAATGACTTTTGAGTCGGTAAATCTTTATGAAATTGCAAACAGATGCATTGAAGCTCTTAATATCAATGCGATTAACAAAAATGTAACACTCAATCTTTTGGGCGAAGATTGCTACATTCGCGGCAAGGCACAGCTTGTTGAAGAACTTGTTTATAACCTTTGTGATAATGCGATTAGGTATAATAAGGAAAACGGGAGCGTTACAGTCAGTGTAACACCGCTTGAAAGAGGTGCAAGCATAAGCGTTAAGGATACGGGTATAGGAATTCCCGAAAAGTATCAAGACAGGATATTTGAACGATTTTTCCGTGTAGATAAAAGCAGGAGCAAGGCGACGGGCGGTACAGGGCTTGGCCTTGCAATTGTAAAACATATCACTCAACTCCATCACGCACAGCTTGAAATTAACAGCGAAGAGGGTAAAGGAACAGAGATTATTGTTACTTTTAAAGACTAAATTAAAAAAACAGTTGAAATCTTTTTAGTTTTAGTATATTATAAGAGAGTAACAATATATTCAAAGGGGAATTTTTGTATGAAAAGAAAATCCGGATTAAGTAAATTCAACGGTTTTTTGGCAATCGTTTTGGTAATTTGCGTTGTAGTAACTGCTTTTGTAATTAACAAATATCCTAAGATTGAAGATGCTTCGGCAGCTGACGGTTCTAATACACAGGATGTGGCTGTTATTGATGAATTTAAGGCAGGCACATACGGCGGCAAGGAGTTTAAAACTCAGGAAGACGTAGTTAATTATTATAAAGAGTGCTATGATTATACCAAGACGCTTACTGCTGAATATAAAACCGATTCAGGCGAAACACATAGCTACTATAAGATGCTTGGTACAGAGACTCTTGATGTTAACAATCTTCTTGTTGAGGGTAAGTCAAACGACATTATCAACAAGCTTGTTCCGGGTATCGTAGGCGGCCTTTTCAAAGGCGGCACAAACGGTCTTTCACCGTCAGGTAACAGGGACCCTAAGGGTGATACAAGGGATGACGGAAAGATGGATTGCACAAAGTCACTTCTCAAGCCTGATGATATTCTTGCAGCAAATGTTAAGGATAACGGTGACGGTACTATTACAATGACTATTCAGCCGAAAGAAACTATCCTTTCAATGCCTGGTAAGGACCCACAAGGTAGGTTCTTTAACTCACTTGGTGATATTTCATCAGTTGTTAACTCAATCTCTGTTCTCTCATTCTCACAGGGTACAGTTGATGATAACTTTGTAGTTGATTACAAGGGTGGTACAGGTGTATTTGTTATTGATACAAAGACTAACGAAATCACAAAGGCTGATTACACAATGTTAGTTCACATTGATGTTAAGCATGCAAATGTTACAGTTCTTAAAGATAAGAGTGCTTCACTTGACATTACTTATAAATGTCAATACCCTGCATCTGATGATTATCTTGCAGGTAAAAATATAGGCTTAACAAGAGTAAAATAAAACTGTAATAACTTTGATTTAAAGGACTTGTAGAAATACAAGTCCTTTTAGACTGTCGATAAAGCGGCTAAACCGTGCCGTGCTATAAAACGAAATTCCATTCGGGGTCCCCGACAAATTGAAAATTTGGTGGGGAAAAGGAGAAAGTAACGAAGTGTTTATTATGAATTTCAAAGAAATTCATTCAAACACGGAATTTCTTTCGACGTATCGTAGGGCAAGGACTTGCTCTTGCCGAAATAAAATCAAAAATACATTTATAGAAAAGTGGCTTGAACACTATGTTCAAGCCACTTTTGGCACTTTCCGTCTTTTGCTCGGGGGCAGTACCATCGTACAGCTCCCGCTCGCAAAATACGAAATTTATCTCACTTTCTCGAAGTCTCCCAGCGTGTAGAAATTTGTAATTGGACTTTTTCTACACGCTGAAAGGACTTGTAGAAATACAAGTCCTTTATTTTTGTCTATTTTTATTTTAAGGGGTTTTCATATTGGGGCAAATGATATATAATATAATCAGCATTTTTATATTCTTTTTTATATTTAGGGGGTAATAGTGTGAAAGTGCTTTATGTTATTCTTATCTTGCTTGCTGCATTTATTGTGCTTACGCTGATAAGAGCGATTTTCTTTAAGGCAAAGCCTGTAAAGAGAGAGGTTTTTGAAAAAGAAAACGTTAATTCAAAACGTGTTGAGGAGCATTTATGCGATGCAATAAGGATTAAAACGATATCTCACGAAAACGAGGAGGAAACCGATTGGGCAGAATTTGACAGATTTCACGAATTTCTGAAAAAATCATTCCCTCTCATTTATGAAAATTTGAGCGTTGAAGATGTGTCAAAAGCAAGTTTGCTTTATTTTTGGCAGGGAAGTGACAGTTCCCTTGACCCTATTGCTTTTTTGGCTCATCAAGACGTTGTACCCGTCAGCGAGGGAACGGAAAAAGATTGGGTACACCCTGCTTTTGACGGTGTAAACGACGGTGAATTTATCTGGGGCAGAGGTGCTCTTGATATGAAAAATCATCTTATATGCCTTTTGGAAAGTGTTGAAACACTGCTTGAAGAGGGATATCAGCCAAAAAGAAGCGTGTATTTGTGCTTGGGTCATAATGAGGAAATTGTATCCGGTTCAAAAAACGGCGCAAGAGAGCTTGCAAAAACTCTTGAAAGCCGTGGTGTTCGCCTTGACAGTGTTGTTGACGAGGGCGGAGCAATGCTTCCGGCTAAGGTTAAGGGCATACTTGACGCTAATTTGACAGGTATCGGTATTGCCGAAAAGGGATATGCCGATTTTAAAATTACGGTTAAGGCTAAGGGAGGTCATTCTTCTCAGCCTCCTAAGCATACGGCTCTCGGTGTTCTCTCAAAAAAGGTTGAAGCGCTTGAAAATCATCAGTTTAAGGCGAGAATTTTGCCGTTTGTATATAATCTTTTTACACAGATAGGCAAAAGAACGTCATATATTGGCAGAGTTGTATTTTGCAATCTTTGGCTTTTAAAGCCTGTTTTGCTTGCTGTTATGAAAAAAATTCCGCCTGCCGCTTCACTTGTGCGCACAACAACGGCGGTTACAATGAGTTCTGCCTCACCGGCGGCAAATGTTCTTCCGCAAAAAGCAAGCGTTACGGTCAATTTCAGAATTATGCCCGGTGAAACAATAGAGGACGTAAGACGCCATATTGAAAAATATATGGGCGGTGAAAATGTTGAAATAGAATTTATCAAGGGCAAGGAGCCGAGTATTGTTTCGCCTACCGATACAAGAGCCTTTAAAACGCTTTCAACGCTTTCCGTTTCTCTTGATGAAAAAAATATCGTCGCGCCTTATCTCGTTATGGGCGGTACAGACGCATATAACTATGAAAACGTTTGTGAAAATATTTACCGTTTTGCTCCGTTTACGGTCGATACAGAACTCTTGCTTACCACACATTCAACAAACGAGCGTATTCCTGTTGAGCAGCTTACTCAGGGCGTGGCATTTTTCAAGCGATATATAAGAATTATGACAAAGGAGTAATGATATGAATTTCAAAGAGGATTCTTTTATGGTGGTTATTGCTCTTTGCGTTGTTTTCTTTGTTGTCGCACAAGCACTTTTCTTTCTTGTGCGTGCAGTAAAAAGGGCTAAGGAACTTGGAATAGCAAATCAAACAATTAAGAATACAATCGTTTCGTCATCACTTTTCACTATTGCGCCTGCCATAGGCATTGTGGCAACTGTGCTTACTTTGTCGGCAGGGCTTGGCTATGTATTGCCGTGGATAAGACTGACGGTAATAGGTAATATTTCTTATGAGGTCACGGCAGCCACCAATGCGGTTGAGGCTTTCGGTCTTGCGGGCGGAATATCCCAACCGATTGAAAACAAAGAAGTTTTTGCAACGGTTGCGTGGGTTATGACTCTCGGTTCAATTATGCCGCTTATCCTTGTTCCGATTTTTCTCAAAAAAGTGCAAAGTAAGATGAACAAGGCGGTATCTAAAAACAGTGCTCTTTCAAGCGTGCTTAGTGCGGCGGCATTTATCGGTCTTATTTCCGCTTTTGTTGCAAGGGCAATCGCAGGTAAGGGCGACGCTCATATTATAGGCGACGGTGCAGGAATATTGTCAATTACAGCACTGATTTCGTCTGTAATTTTGATGCTTATTATGCAAAAGCTTGCAGGCCTTGAAAAGTTAAAATGGCTTGAAAGCTTTGCAATGCCGTTTGCAATGATTGGCGCTATGGCAATTGTAATGATTATGGCGCAAGTTTTGCCTGCCGATGTTGCATTTTTGGAATGGAGGGGATAGTATGAACAGCAAATATATCAATAAAACTCATACATACGGTAAAATTTGGATGTTGGTTACCCTCTGCTTGTTTATTAGTGTTCCGGCGCTTATATGTGTTCATCTCGGTGTATCTCCCAAAATCAATATGATTGCAAAGGGACTTTCGACCGTTGCGCTTGTATTTTATCCAACGGCAGTTCTTGAGGTGCTGACTTATTCTCCGCTTTTAGGTACGGGCGGCACTTATCTCGGTTTTGTTACAGGCAATATAACCAATTTGAAATTACCGGTTGCTTTAAGTGCAATGGAAAGTGCCGAAGTTGAGCCTGCAAGCGAGGAAGGTGAGGTTATATCGACAATTTCGATAGCTGTATCTTCCATTGTAACTACTCTTATCATTGCCGTTTGCGTGCTTGCGTTTTTCCCTATTTTGCATAATATAACCGATCCGGATTCCGTTTTTGCTCCTGCATTTCAACAAGTTACTCCTGCACTTTTCGGTTCTCTTTGTGCTTCGTATCTTGCAAAGCATTGGAAAATATCAATTCTTCCCATTGCCGTTTTGTCATTTATTTTGATTCTTAATGGCACGCTTGGTACCGGAGTTTTAATTCCTATCGGCGTAGTTGTATCTGTTTTAGGCGCATTTGTAATGTTTAAAAAAGGAATGGTGAAATAAAAATAAGACGTTAGAGTTTTTAGTTTCTCTAACGTCTTTTTCTTTTATCTTGCCAAATATATTTGATATATAATTGCAAAAATTTCTCTTGTGGCAAACGGCATATATCCATTCCACGGGGTTTTACTCGGATACCTTAAAGCTTTTAATCCGTTATTTTTTGCAAATTCACTTGCCCTGTATTCGTGAAAATCATTAGTAATAATTGTGACTTTTTTAGTTTCAATTCCGTTTTCTTCAAGCAAGGCTTTGGAAAATTTCAAGTTTTCGCTTGTAGATGTTGATTTATCTTCAATCAAAAGTCTGCTTTCATCAATGCCCATTTCAGTCAATGTGTTAAACATACATTGAGCTTCGCTTATGTTTTCACCGTTTCCTTGGCCGCCGCTTAAAATTGCAATTGCATTTGGATTTTCATTTAGATATTTATATGCCGCGTTAATTCTGCCTTTTAAAAATATGCCGGGCTTATCACCGTTTACAATACAGCCTAAAACAATTGCAACATTGCTTTTTTCTTTACTTTCAAAGCTTGATGATAATACATTATGAAATGTTACACCGCTAATCAATATGCATATGCAAAGTATACTTGATATTATATTCAGTATTATTTTTCCTGCTTTTTTCTTTTTGGCGTTTTTAATTAAAAGGTTAATTTTATTGAAAAATATTATATAAATCAGCAGTAGAAAATCAAAGCCCAAGCCCGCTATTATGCCTAAATTATATTCTCCGACTGTTATTACAGGCCCTATGTAAAGCAAAAATATAACGGCAAAAAGAATGGCTAATATTATTCTTATTATTTTGTTTTTCATAAATATACCCCTTTCTTAATGATATAGTATCATATAAGAAAAGGGCAGTTGTGAACTGAAAGTAAATTAGTATGACAGCGAGCTGTTTCCTATGAATTCGCGTATAAATGCGTCACTTGGAACTAAAGAATCATCAAGCGGTTCAATTTCATCAAGTGCATTGAAAATATCTTTAATATCACTGAATTTTTCTGAAAGTTCTTTCAAATCATCAAATAAATAATTTCTGTAAATGCAAGGCTCGTATTCAATAAAAGTATCTATATTAAAATTCGCTCTGCTTTTATTAGGTATAATAAATTGATTTTCGCCGCGTTGTACTTTTGAAAACAGGCGTATTGTTTCATCAAAATTGCGGCCTCTGTAAAGCTTATCCCTTATCATTCGCCTGCAAAGCCTTATTTTGCAAGGGTGAAGCTTATCCCCGTTTGAATCAACTACCCTTGTGCGTACACTTACATAAAATCTGCTTGATACATCATCATTTTCACCAAGCAGAGTTGGGTTTAATGCGTGGATACCTTCAATTATTACAAAGCCGCCGTTTCTGCAAAGCTTTGTTTGGCTCAGCGTTCTTGTATTGGTTAAAAAATCATAGCTCGGCAAGTAAATTTCACCGCCGTTTAGCAAAACATCAATATCTTTGTTTAAACATTTTGCATCAACTCTTTCAGGTGATTCAAGGTCAAGCTTGTTTTGCCTTTTTAATGCTTTTTCCTCATCTGTAAAGTTTTTAAAATACTTATCCATAGATATGTAGCAAACATCAGCACCGTTTTTCCTTAAAGTTTTTGCAAGTTTAATTGCGGTGGTTGTTTTACTGCTTCCTGATGGGCCAGATATTAAAATTATTGGCTTTGTATTTGCAAGCGGCAAAATTTGAGCTGCACATTCATCTATTTGATTTAATATTCTGTTTTCACTAAATGTTAAAAATTCAGACGGATTTTTAAGCTTTTCGTTTATTTCTTTTGTGTTTATTACCATGGTTTCACCGTCAATCTTGTTTATATTTTTCACATAGGGCAATAATTTGGTCGGTAAGCCTGCTTAAATCTTTGTTTGTACAGCCCTTTGATGCTTCAATAACAGACATAAGGTTTTGCCCTGCAAGATACAGCCTGTCATAAACAGTATTGTTTCTCTGAACCTTATGTAATTTTTTATCATAAAGCTTGCGCGGCCCAATGTCAACTTGCTTAACAACATCGCCGAGCTCAAATCCGTCACCTGAATATGGCGCAAGCGCAGAAATTTCAAGTTCATTTTCAATAGATTTTGCAAATTCATCACATACTGTATCGTGACCGTGATTTACAAAAACTACTTTCGGCTTTTGCTCAATACTGCCAAGCCAAGATAAAAGCATATTTTTATCTGCGTGACCGCTGATACCCTGCATTTTTTCAATATTTGCATTTACTTGCACTTCTTCACCAAAAAGGTTTACACTGCTTGCCCCTTCAATTATTTTTCTGCCAAGCGTACCTTCTGCCTGGTAACCTACAAATAAAATTGTGCATTCTTCTCGCCACAAATTATGTTTTAAATGGTGCCTTATTCTGCCGGCTTCGCACATACCGCTTGCAGAAAGTATAATTTTCGGTGTTGGGTCATCATTTATCATTCGTGAATCATCACTTGTGATTGCAAGCTTTAAGTTGTCAAATTTAATTGGATTTACACCGCTGTTAATTAAAGCGAGGGTATCATCATCAAAATATTTTTGCAGTTTGGTATCATCATATATTTCTGTTGCTTCAACTGCAAGCGGGCTGTCAACCCATACCGGAAAGTTGGCGTGATTTTTAATAAGCCCTTTTTCTTTTATTATTCTGATTAAATATAAAAGTTCTTGTGTTCTGCCTACTGCAAATGACGGAATTACTACATTACCGCCGTTATCAAAGGTGGATTGAATAATGCCTGTAAGCTGTAATATATAATCCGGCCTGTCACCGTGAAGCCTGTTTCCGTAAGTTGATTCAATAATTACATAATCAGCTTGCTTAACAGGAGGTTTTTGAGGGTTTTTGATTAACGGGCGGTTAATATTTCCTATATCGCCTGAAAAAAGTATAGTTTTTGTAACAGAATTTTCCGTTACTTTAATTTGTATTGATGAACTGCCCAAAAGATGCCCTGCATCTATAAATTTTATCTCAATTCCGTCAAAAATTTGATATGTTTCATTATATTCGCAAGGTGTAAAATACTTTAATGCATTTTGAACATCTTGTGTTGTATATAAAGGCTCAACCGGCTCTTTACCGCTACGCTTGTTTTTTCTGTTTTTCCAGGTTGCTTCAAATTCCTGAATGTGCGCTGAATCCATAAGCATAATTCTGCAAAGGCGGTCAGTTGCACTTGTTGTATAAATCGGGGCGGAAAATCCGTTTGCCGATACAAAAGGAATATGGCCCGAATGGTCAATATGCGCGTGAGTTAAAAGCATTGCGTCAATATCATTCGGTGAAACAGGCAATTCCACATTTTCATATACATTTTCGCCTTGCTCCATTCCGCAATCAATCATTATTTTTTTGCCGCAGGCATAAAGAATTGTGCAAGAACCGGTTACTTCGTGCGCCGCACCTACAAAATACAGTTTCATAAAATTACCCCTTTTCTTAGAACTGTTTTAATATAATATTTTTTTCTTCTGCTTTTTCATTGCCGATGATAAATGATGCGTTTGCAAGTTTTACCGCTTCTTTAAGCTTGTTTTCATCATTTGAATAAAGCGTCATAACAGTGTCGTTTTTGCAAATGAAGTCGTTGATTTTAACACTCAGCATTATTCCGGCAAGTGAATCTATTGCATCTGTTTTCACATTTCGCCCTGCACCTAATAAAACACAGGTTTCGCCGATTTTCTCAGCATTTATTTTTGTAATATAACCATCATTTTCAGCTTTTATTTCATATTTGCATTTATCAAATTCAAATTTGCTCTCATCTTCAATAAAGCTTGTGTCACCGCCTTGCGATTTCACCATTTCTTTGAATTTATCAAGCGCTTTGCCGGAGTTTATAATATTTGTCACCTGCTTTTGCGCTTCGCTTAATTCAATGCCTTTTGTAAGGCTTATCATATTTGCCGCAAGGCTTATGCAAAGCGGTGTAAGCCTCGGTATGTTTTCACCTTTTAATACTTTTATTGCTTCTTGCACTTCCAGGCTGTTTCCTACTGCGTATCCGAGCGGAGAAGTCATATCCGTTATCAAGGCTGTTACATTTCTGCCACACCTTTTTCCTATGCTCACCATTTCATTTGCGAGTTTTGATGCATCATCAAGATTTTTCATAAAAGCACCGTCACCGCATTTTACATCAAGAACTATGTTTTTTGCGCCGGCGGCAAGCTTTTTGCTCATTATTGATGATGCTATAAGCGGCATACAGTCAACCGTGGCTGTAACATCCCTGAGCGCATAAAGCTTTTTGTCACAAGGTGCCATATTTCCCGTTTGCCCTGCAATAACCAAGCCTATGTTTTTCGCTTTTTCTTTAAATTCTTTTGGCGCCATAGCTGTTGAAAAGCCGGGTATTGCTTCAAGCTTGTCAATAGTTCCGCCGGTAAATCCCAAGCCCCTGCCGCTCATTTTGGCAACCGTGCATCCTGCCGCGCAGGCAATCGGTGCAACTATAAGCGTGGTTTTGTCACCCACACCGCCTGATGAATGTTTATCAACCGTCGAATTTCCAAATTCGCTCAAATCAAGCATATCACCGCTGTGAGCCATAGCAAGAGTTAAATCGGCAGTTTCTTCGTTATCCATTTTGTTGAAATAGACAGCCATAGCAAGTGCCGCTGCCTGATAATCGGGAATATCACCTTTTGTATATCCTCTTACAAAAAATTCAATTTCTTCTTTTGTAAGCTTTAATCCCTGCTTTTTATGCTCTATTATATCTGTCATTCTCATAGTATCACGCAGACTTTCTTATAGTTTAAAAGAATGGGGAAGAAGTTCTCCTAATTTTAATTCTTTTATTTTTTTTGCCGTTTTCAAGTATTATCAAAAAATTTTCTTTGCAAAATTCACTCATAACCTGCCTGCAAATTCCGCACGGGTAGCAAAAATCATTGCCCGAACCTGAAATTGCTATTTTTTCAAATTCATATTCGCCGTCGCTTATCGCTTTGAATATTGCAACTCTTTCTGCGCAAACAGTTGCAGGGTATGATGAATTTTCAATATTTGCACCCGTGTATATTTTTCCGCTTTTCGTCAACAGGCAAGCTCCGACTTTGAATTTTGAATATGGGCAGTAACTTTTGCTTTTAGCTTCTTTTGCAATTTTTAATAATTCTTTATTATCCATATTTTCACCTACTGCCTGATTAAATTATATACATTTTCGCCCTCAAGCTGTTCATTTATACCGAAAAGTGAAAGTGCTGTGTTGCATACAACACCGAATCCGTCAATGGTTTTTAAATTCGTGCATTTAAGCGATTTTGAATATATGATAAGCGGAACATACTCTCGTGTGTGGTCTGTTCCTTTATATCCCGGGTCGCATCCGTGGTCTGCCGTTATCATCAGAAAATCATCATCTTTAAGATTATTGCAAAGTTCAGGCAAGCACCTGTCAAATTCACTTATTGCTTTTGCGTAACCGTCAATATCACGCCTGTGGCCGTACAGCATATCGCAGTCAACAAGATTGGTGTAGCAAAGTCCGTCAAAATTACGCTTTGAAATATCAAGCGTTTTGGCAATGCCTTCTGTGTTGCCTGATGTAAAATAATGCTCGCTTAAACCTCTGTGAGCAAAAATATCATATATTTTGCCTACCGCTATGGTATCTTTCTTGTTTTCACACAAAATATCAACAAGCGTTTTGCCCGGCGGTTCAAGTGAAAAATCGTGCCTTCTCGGTGTTCTGACAAAGTTCCCGTTTTCATCTTTAATAAAAGGTCTTGCAATTACTCTGCCTACTGCATATTTGCCTTTAAGTATTTTTCTTGCAATTTTGCAATAGTTATATAATTCCTCATCACTTACTATGCTTTCGCACGCTGCAATTTGAAATACGCTGTCAGCCGAGGTATAAACAATCAATTTTCCTGTTTTTATATGCTCGTCGCCATAGTCTTTAATAACCTGTGTGCCGGAATACGGCTTGTTAACAAGAGTTTTTCTTCCGCACTCTTTTTCAAATTCATCTATTACTTCTTTCGGAAAACCGTTTGGAAAAGTCACAAGCGGCTTTTTAGATATAATTCCTGCCATTTCCCAGTGGCCTGTGGTGGTGTCTTTGCCGATAGAAAGCTCCCTCAACCTGCCGTATGAAGCATTGTGACTTGCAGAATTATCAAGTCCGACTCCGTCAATTGCAAGAAGTCCCATTTTTTGCATATTAGGCACTTCAAAATATTTTGATTTGGATATTGTTTTTATGGTGCTTGCGCCCTCGTCACCAAAAGATTTTGCATCCGGTGCTTCGCCCACACCGAAAGAGTCAAGTACAATTATAAAGCCACGCATTATTATCCCTCTTTCATAATTTTGATAAGCCGGCTTGTGCCGAGTCTGTTTGCACCTAATGAAATGAATTTTTCAGCGTCATCAAACAATTTAATTCCGCCGGCAGCTTTAATTTTTTTATTTTTTATATGTTCGCTCATAAGTTTAACATCGTCAAATGTAGCACCGCCTGTGGAAAACCCTGTTGATGTTTTAATATAATTTGCATTTGATTTATCTATTATTTCGCACATTTTGATTTTTTCTTCGTCAGTCAGCAAGCAGGTTTCAATAATTACTTTTAAAACCCTTTTATCACACGCTTTTTTAATTTCGTTGATTTCAAATAATATGTCGTCATATCTTTTATCTTTTAGCATACCGATATTTATCACCATATCTATTTCATCTGCACCGTTTTTAACTGCGTCCGCTGTTTCAAAGCATTTTACTTCGGTGGTGTTATATCCGTTTGGAAAGCCTATTACCGTGCAAATTTTAATTTTGCCGCCAACATACTCTTTTGCAGGCTTTACATATGCGGGCGGTATGCAAACACTTGCCGCATTGTATTTAACTGCGTCATCACAAATAGATTTTATATCTTGCCAGGTTGCCCCTTGCGCTAAAAGTGTGTGGTCCACTTTTGAAAGTATGTTTTGTTTATTCATATGTGTATCTCTCCTTTAGAATATTTAGGCAAAATATCCCTAACTTAATTATATCACTTTGTCGTTTCTTTTCAATATTTAAAAATAAAGAATTCATTAACTTTTATACATTGGCTCAAAAGTGAACTAAGTTAAATATTACAAAGTTATCGTATTGTTGCAAAAGCATTACAAATGTGTTAAAATTAAAAAGTATGTTAATTAGTAATTTATATATTATTTTATTTGGAGGTTAATATGGGTATATCTGTAAAGATAAAAATGTTAATTAAAAAAATACTTAAATATATTTCCCGTATGTTTTCAAAAACACCGAAAAGAAAGTTTTACTACGGTATGTTTTATAAGCACTGCAAAGTAAAAAGCAATGTGATTTTGGTCGAATCTTTTCACGGTTCAAATATTTCCGATTCATCGCTTGCTTTGGTGCGCCAAATTTTAAAGTCATATCCGGGAAAATATAAAATATATTACGGTACTGAAAATAAAAAAGCTCATACAGAATTTATTAACGAAATAGGGCTTGATGTTAAACTTATTGATGTAACAACTTTCAGATACACCAAAATTCTTGCCACTGCAAAATATCTTATTAACAACAGTTCTTTTCCGGTTTACTTTGTGAAAAAGCCGGAGCAGGTTTATCTTCAAACCTGGCACGGTACTCCGCTTAAAACACTCGGCAAAAAAATGCGTCTCGGTATTGAATCAATGTATAATGTTCAGCATAATTTTCTTCAGGCTGATTATATTACATTTCCTAATGATTTTACCAAAGATGTTATGATGGAGGATTATAACCTTAATGACCTTTATACAGGCAAGGTTGTTATGGCAGGTTATCCGAGAAATGAAATATTCTTCAAAAAAGAAGAGGGCGAAGAGCTTAAAAAGAAGCTTGGTTTAGAGGGCAAAACGGTTTATGCATATATGCCTACCTGGAGAGGTACAAGCAACCACGATATTAACACTGCTGCATATGAAAGCAAGGTTAAAGAAATATTTAAGCTTATTGATAAAAAGCTTGGTGACGAGCAGGTATTTTTCGTAAACTTCCACCCGATATTAAAAGATTCAATTTCTCTTAGTAAATATAAGCATATTAAGCCATTTCCGAAGGGAATTGATAATTACAGCTTTTTAAACTGTGCAGACGCACTTGTTACCGATTATTCATCTGTATTTTTTGATTATTCACTTACTAAAAAGCCTATTATTCTTTTTATGTATGATTATGATGAATATATGCATGACCGCGGAATGTATATGGATGTTGCAACTCTTCCTTTCCGTAAAATTTATGATGAAAAAGAGCTTGCAAAGGTTCTCGGTGATGAAAGCTTTATGAATGATTCTTATGAAGACACCGAATATTTTAAAACTTTCTTTAAATATGACAGTCCGGATATAAGCGAAAAGTTGCTTAATTTAATGTTTACGGGTGAGCAGGGCGACCTTGCAATTCAGGATTACTCTGCTAATAAAGAAAAGCGTTATAAAGTAATTCACCCGCAAATAGTTAAGGAATACGCACATCTTAACTCTATTTCAAAAATTGCAAAAGATGATAATATAGTTTGCTTTGAAAAGAAATGGTTTAAAGGTGAAGTTGGACCTGCACTTTATGATAATTTCAACGATATGTTTAAATATGTTGTTGTTACAATGACAACACCGAGGTCGTATTTTGAAGATTTACTGTGCCATTTGGGTGTTAAAAGTATAAAAGACGCAGTTCATAAGCGTGAAATTCAACGAACATTTCCTAACCTTAATATTGACCCTGAATTTATAGATGACATCAGTGCTTTTGAAGAAAACTGCTTTGTAGATGATAGGGATATTGTGCATTGCAATACCAAAAGTGTTTCAAACTCAAACAGAAAAATCGCCGTTTCACTTAATGCAAAGGGATATGATTTTGAAGAAATTGCAGTATTAAATAATAAGCGTGTAATTCAAAAAACTCTGCCTCTTACAGAAGAAAATAAGCAAACAAAGAGTTTTGAAATTCCGCTTGATATTCTTATTGAAAATCTTATTGTGTATAATAAGCAAAAGTATACCGTCGGCGTAATTGCTTATGATAAAAAGAAAGGCAAAAAATGTTTAGTCGTTGCGTCAATCAAAAAAGCAAAGGACGGCGATATATCAAAAAGATTTTGTGAGCCGCTTTTTGCAAATTATACCTTGCCGAAAGCATATTTTGATACCGACCTTAAAAAGCTTGTTGACGCAAATAACGACAGAACTAAAAAGATGTTAAAGCTTTATGATTTAACACCGACTGTTTATGAAATTGCCGCAAGTCCGTTTTATGATGAAAGGCGAGAATTTAATCTTTATTTCGGCAAAAAGGAAGATGCTTTGGAAGCAATATATCCGCCGTGTAAGCTTAAAAGCCTTAAAACGATGGGCAACCGCCTTGAACTTGTGTTCAATATTCCTAATGACCAAAACGCTGAATTTGAAGGCCTGGTGCTGAAATACAGAAGCGTTATTGAAAATATTGAAATTCCTTTTAATTGCAACCTTGAAAAGAAAGAGGGTTATACCAAAGTAACCGCCACTCTTGATTTTAACGGTGAAATGCCGCTTAAAGAAATTTATTGGGATGTCAGGGCTGTGGTTGAAAAATACGGTGCAAAGCAGTATGTTAAGCTTGGTTACAGCGGTATTGCAATTAAGCAAAAGCTTTATTTTTCAAATGTTCAATGTGATGTTGATGATAAGCATATCATTTTCCCGTACTTTAACAAAAAAGGTATAATTAACTTCTGCTTTAGAGAGAGAAGTGAATATGATACAGCCGAAATTAAGCGCAGGGAAGTTCTGGCATATATTCTTTATATTTTAACCGGCCTTTTCTTAAGCCGCAAAAAGATTTGGATAGTTTATGAAAAATTCTGCAAAATGGCACAGGATAACGGTTATTATTTCTTCAAGTATTGTATGGAAAATCTTGATGAAAAAGAAAAAAAGAATATTTATTATATAATTGATAAGCGTTCTGACGAATATAAAAATGTAGAAAAATACGGTAAGAATGTTATTGATTTTATGAGTGTAAAGCATATGCTTTATATTATGTCAATGGCAGTTTGCGTATCAAGTGATTCAAAATCACACCTTTACGCTTGGAGAACAAAGCCAAGTCTTGTAAAGCGTGCTATTGGGCAGAAAAAGGAACTTTTCCTCCAGCACGGTGTAACTGCACTTAAGCAGGTTCATCAGCTGTTTGGTAAAAAGGGTACAAGCTCGATGGAATATTTTGTTACAACCGGCAGGGTTGAGCAGGAAATTGCAATAAATGAGCTTGGATATAATGAAAAAACTGCGCCTATTACAGGTTTTGCAAGGTGGGATGTGCTTAAAGATAAGCAAAGTGATAAGGAAAAGTTCATTCTCCTTATGCCTACTTGGCGCTCGTGGCTTGAAGAGGTAAGCGATAATCAATTTTTGGCAAGTGATTATTATAATAAGTATTCTTCACTTCTTCAAAGCCCAAGGCTTAATCAAATTCTTAAAGATACAAATACTCGTCTTATTTTCTATATTCACCCTAAATTTGCGGGCTATATTGATAATTTTAAAGCCGCTGTCAGCAGCAGGGTAACTTATATTCCTTTTGGCAAAATTCCTCTTAATGAGCTTATGATGCGCTGCTCAATGCTTATTACCGATTATTCAAGCGTTTGCTGGGATGTTTATTATATGGATAAGCCTGTTCTTTTCTATCAGTTTGACTATGATATGTATAATCAGGCTCACGGTTCATATATCAATATGGAAACAGACCTTTTCGGTAACCGTTCAACTACCGAGGATGCACTTTTAAACGATGTTGAATATTTTGCAAATAACGGTTTTGTTGAAAATGAAAAAGACCGCATTGCCGCACCGAAATATTTTGAGTATAGGGATAATAACAATTCAAAGCGAATATATGATTTCTTGAAAAACAATAACTATTAAAAAGCAAAGCACCGTTGCGATTTCGCAACGGTGCTTTGCTTTTATTTTCTTTATTTATTCTTGATTTTGCCTACTCTTAAAGCTCTGAGTGAATTTGCTATTGCAATAAGGCAAACACCTACATCGCCGAACACTGCAAGCCACATCGCATTTTCGTCAAATATTCCTATTGCACAACCTATGATAATTAAAAGTTTTACTGCAATTGCAAAAATAATGTTTTCGTGTACTATGCGAATAGTCTTTTTCGCAACCTTTTTGCCGATTGCAAGTTTTGAAAGTGAGTCGCCCATAATAACCATATCCGAAGCTTCAACCGCAATATCCGAGCCGGCACCGCCCATTGCAACGCCTACATCGGCTTGCGATAATACCGGTGCGTCGTTTATTCCGTCACCGGTGTAAACAACCGTACTGCCGCTTTTTTGAAGTTCGCTTACTATGTTTGCTTTTTCGTCAGGCATCAGGCGTGAGTATACTGTGTCAATTCCGGCTTTGCTTGCAATATCTTTTGCAATTTCTTCTTTATCGCCTGTCATCATAACGGTTTTTGCAATGCCGAGTTTTTTAAGTGCTTTAAGTGCGTCTTTGCTGTCTTGCTTAATTATATCAGCAAATACGATGTCACCCATAAATTCGCTTTCACTGCAACAATATATTGCTGTGCCTATTACATTTGTTTCTTTGAAATCATTGCAATGTTCTTTCATCAGTTTTTCATTGCCTACATAATATTTAACTCCGTCAACAATTGCTGAAACACCAAGTCCTGCATAGGTTTTTGAATCTTTTACTTCGCATTCGTCTGCATAATGCCCAAATGCAACATTGATGCTTTTTGCAATAGGGTGGTTTGAATATCTTTCACATGCCGCAATGATTTTTAAAAGCTCTCTGTGCTGATTATCTTTGCAATGGCAATGATTATGCTCGCAGGTTACGAACTCAAATTTACCGTTTGTAAGTGTACCTGTTTTGTCAAACACACCTGTATCCGCCTTTGCAAGTATTTCAAGGTAATTGCCGCCTTTAACGAGTATTCCCTCTCTTGAGCAAGCACCTATGCCTGCAAAAAAGCTGAGCGGTATTGAAATTACAAGTGCGCACGGGCAGGATACTACAAGTGCCGAAAGTCCGCGGTATAACCATTCATGCCATTGCCCGTTAAAGAAAAGCGGAGGTACTACCATAATAAGTACAGCAATTAAGCATACAATAGGAGTATAAATTCTTGCAAATCTTGTAATGAATTTTTGAGCATGGCTTTTTTTATCTTGTGATTTTTCAAGCATATCAAGTATGCGTGATACGGTTGAATCCTTGTATTCTTTTTCGGCCTTTACTGTTACCGTACCGTCAAGGCTGACTGAACCTGCAAGTACACTGTCGCCCACACCTTTGGTAACAGGAATTGTTTCACCCGTTAATGATTTCATATCAAATTGCGATGTTCCGTCTGTAATTACACCGTCAATATCAAGCTTTTCGCCCGGGCGAATAATCATTAAATCACCGATTTTTACTTCTTCGGGTGAAATAGCTTTTTCTTTTTCTCCGTCTATGATATTAACGACTTCAACTTTTGCTTCAAGCATATTTTTTATTGATTTTCTGCTTTTATCAAGTGCAAGTCCCTGCAAAAATTCACCTATTGTGAATAAAAATACGACCATACAGCCTTCGCTGTATTCGCCTACTGCAAATGCACCTAATGACGCAATAGTCATAAGCAAATTTTCATTAAAAATATCTTTATGCATTACACCTTCAACAGCTTCTTTGATAATATCAAAGCCTACAATTAAATATGAAAGCATAAAGCATACTAAAAATGAAAAATCAGGTAAATCAATTTTTCCTTTTTCTGCAACTTCGTTTAATATGTAACCGGCAATGAGAAAAAATCCACCGCCGATTAGCTTAAATAAAAATTGACCTTTATTTATATCTTCATGATTGTGTTCGCATGAGCAAGCGTGTTCATGATTATGCTCACAGCAACATTCATCATGTGTGTGTTCGTGATTATCAGCCATATTTACACCTCGTTATTTTATAATATACACTAATATAGTTTAATAAGTCGTAATTGTCAACTGTTTATTTTCATCAATGCTGCCAAGTGCAATGTCTGCCATTTTAGTTTCTCTGTTTGCAAGTATTTTTTTGATTTCGTTTTTATCAATAGGGCATTTTTCAATTTCTTTTTCAACAAATTTTCCGTCACAAATAACATCGTATGAAAGTCCCTCTCTTATAGGTGCAAAATTAAAATCTTTTGGGTTGAGAGGCCTTTTTTGCGGTGTCGGCATGAAGCTGATACTTCCTGTAATTTCCATAATTGCACTGTCAATATCCGTCAGGTTGAAATAACCGCTTACCCTTGCGCTTGCAATCAAATCATCAATATCAAGCTTTGCTTTTTTTAAGTTTTTCTTTATTACTTTTCCTTTTTGCATAATTATGATAGGTTCGCCTGAAATAAATCTTCTTGCCTTTATGCTTTTTTGCGTAATTACAGACAGCAGTAAGCCTATAATTGCCCAAACCGCCATTGCAGTAATGCCTTTCCACCATTCAAGTTCAAGATTCGTCGACATTTCAGCAGCTATTGAACCTATTGTAATTCCTATAACATAATCAAAAAAGCTCATTTCATTTATTTGCCTGTAACCCATAAGTTTGGTAAGCAAAAATAAAACTACCATTGCTGTAACAGATAAAATAATAATTTTAGCAAATTCCATTAAAATCACCGTTATTATTTTGCACAGTATTTTTAATTTTATATATAAAAAATCAGCGATAGGCACATCACCTACCGCTGGTTGAAAAAATGCGATTATTTAATAACAGTACCGATTGTGTTTGGCGCCATACCGGCAGCATTTGCTTCATCGGTGTCAATATGCATTGCAAGTGCATATGAATCTGAAACTCTTACTACAACATCACCGAAAGTAAGATTTCTTCCGTTTGATGTAGGAATGGCAACTGAAACGATTTCACCGTTTGTAAGTCCCATTTTTTCAGCGTCTGCTGTTGTAGCGTGAATGTGTCTTTTAGCAGCAATTACACCCTTTGTAATTTCAATTTCACCTGCCGGGCCTACAAGCTTGCAGCTTCCTGTTCCCTCAAGGTCGCCGCTTTCTCTTACAGGTGCGTTAACACCGATTGAGCGTGCGTCGGTAAGTGAAAGTTCAACCTGTGTTTCTTTTCTGCACGGGCCGAGGATTGATACAGCAGGGAATTCGCTTTTTGAACCGATTACTCTTACTCTTTCGTTTGAAGCAAATTGGCCCGGTTGTGAAAGCTCCTTTTTAACTGTAAGTTCATATCCCTTGCCGAAAAGTGTTTCCAAATCTTCCTTTGAAAGATGAACATGTCTTGCTGAAATTTCAACTAAAACTTTGTTTTCCATATGTAAATCTCCTTAAATTATATATGCACATAAATATGCATTTTAATCTCTTATATTTTATACCTATTTTGATTGTATTTCAACCATAAATTTGATATAATACCTTTGGTGATGAAAAATGACATTAGATGAACTTGAAATAAAATGTAAAAATTGCACAAAATGCGATTTGTGCGAAGGCAGAACAAATCTTGTATTCGGTATCGGCAAAAAGGATGCCGATATTATGCTTATAGGTGAGGGCCCGGGTGAAAACGAGGATTTGCAGGGGCAACCTTTTGTTGGCAGAAGCGGTCAGCTGCTCGATAAATTCCTTGCAAGCGTTGACCTGTCGCGTGATAAAAATGTATATATTGCAAATATGGTTAAATGCCGCCCTCCTAAAAACCGTGACCCAAAACCTGAAGAGCAGGATATGTGCATAAATTGGCTTAGGAAGCAGTTTAAAATTATCAAGCCTAAAATCGTAGTATGCGTCGGCAGAATTTCTGCGCAAAAGCTTATTGATAAAAACTTTAAGGTGACACAGCAGCACGGTCAGTTTATAGATAAAAACGGCACTCTTTTTATGGGTACATACCATCCGGCAGCAATTTTGAGAAATCCTAACAATAAGGAATTTGCATTTGCCGATTGGCTTGCTTTAAGAGATAAAATTGATGAACTCGGCATAGAAATTTAATAATTAAAAATGGCGATGAGAATATAGAACTCATCGCCATTTAACTTTATTTAAGTATTTCGTCTGCCAAATTTGATAAAGCCGCTATGTCACTTTCCTTAACGGTTGTTTTAATTGTGACAGTGTTTTCAATTAAATCAATATTTTTCATCTGTTCAAATTCAGCTTTCATAGCTTTAACCGCACTTGGCGCCCACGATGCGTTTTCAACAAGTGCAACGCGTCTGTTCTGGTAAAGCTTTGATTTTAAATGGTGAATAAAATCAGCCATTGGTAAAAATACACCGCCGTCATAGCTTGGCGCCATACATAAAAGGGTACTGTATCTGAACGCGTTTTCAACACATTTTGCCATATCATCTCTTGAAAGGTCGCCAATTGCAACTTTGGCTGCACCCTTGGCTTCAAGTATTTCTTTCATCTTGTTTGCCGCCTCGGCTGTGTTGCCGTGCATTGATGCATATGCTATAAATACACCCTCATCTTCAGGCTCATATGCTGCCCAAGTTGTGTAAAGATTCAAAACTTCAGGGATTGTGTCTGTTAATACAGGGCCGTGAAGAGGGTAAATGGTATTTATTTCAAGTGTACTTGCTTTTTTTAGCAGATTTGAAACAGGAAGACCGTATTTGCCTACTATGTTAAAATAATATCTTCTTGCTTCGCAATTCCAGCTTTCGTCAGCATCAATTGCACCGAATTTGCCGAATGCATCAGCAGAAAACAGAGCCTTTTCGCTCATTTCATAGCTCAACATAACTTCAGGCCAATGCACCATAGGTGCAAGAATGAATTTAAGTGTATGATTTCCGAGTGAAAGCTCATCACCCTCACCGACTGTTAAAACATTTTCTGATTTAATGCCGAATTGCCCAAGCATACTTTTGGCTTTGGCTGTGCAAACAAGTGTTATATTCGGATACATTTCAATAACCGTATTTACATTTGCCGAATGATCAGGTTCAAGATGCTGGATAATAAGATATGTAGGTTCTTTTCCGTCAAGTGCATTTTTTAAATTATCAAGCCATTTTGATGTTACAATTTTATCAACGGTATCCATAATTGCGATTTTTTCATCATCAATTAAATATGAATTGTATGCCATTCCGTTTGGAACCGTGTATTGCCCTTCAAATAAATCAAGGTCGTGCGTGCTTGCACCGATGTATTTAATGCTTTCACTTATTGCCATATATCTCTCTCCTTAAGCTTTGTTTTATAAGATTATATCACAATATGAAATCTTGTTCAATAAGCACTATTCATCCGTGGGACTTGTTATGGTTTTTCCGTTTGGAAATGTGATCTTTTTGCTTGTTTCATCACAATTATCTAAATCAATTTTGTTTCCGTTTATTGAAAATGTCAATTTTTGTATAGTACTGTATTCTATACCGTTTTCATCAACTGCGACATATTCCAAATTAAATGTATTATGCTTATAAAATTTATCAAAGCTTGTTTTTATTTTGACGCTTGATACATAAAGCTTATCGTTATATACTATGAATTCCTTTGTAAAATAAGGCTTTTCATCATCAAAATAAGCTTTTACATATCCTTTTTTTACTTTCGCTTTTGATACAATGCGGAAGTTTATATAATCATCAAGTTCGGCGGTAATATATCCGTCGGAATAATTAGCGGGTATTGAAATACTGTCACTGTTAAAATAATCATCAATAAAATTTATTGATAAATCAGCTTTTTCAATTGTTTCACCGTCATTTGTTTGAATTATATATTTGTCATATGTTGTATCAACTGTGGTTTGAACTGTAAAGTCACCATTATTGTTTTCAAGCTCAACTTCTTTTATTGTTCCGTCTTCCTGCGGCGCATTAAAAGTTACTTTTAAGTTTTTAGAATACTTTTCAGGTGAATATGTTATGCTTATGGTTGCTAGCCAAGGTTTGCTTTTATCTATATTCAATACCTTATAATCAACATAGTTTAAAATTTTGTATGATGTGGAATCCAAATCGTCATCTGAATCATCATTATGATATGTATTGTTTGCAATGTTTTGCATATTGTTTTCTGCGGCGGTTAATCTTGTGGTTAAATTACCGATATTGAAAAATGCAATTGCCAAAACAACAGCAAGAATTATCACGCTGATTTTCCATTTTGTGTTTAGTTCGTTTATTTTTCTTGTGCTTGCTTCGTTTTCAAGTGATATAAGCTCATTTATATATTCTTTCGCATAATCACTTATGTTTTCACCCTCACTGCCCGGTGAGGTTAAGCCTAAAAGCTCATCCATAGTTACGCCGAAATATTCGGCAAGTGCAGTCAGCTTTTTTAAATCCGGCATAGCTGTACCGTTTTCCCATTTTGATACAGTTTGGCGGGAAACATTCAAATTCTCTGCAAGCACTTCTTGTTTAATATCCTTGGCTTTTCTGAGTTCTCGTAAATTTTCACTAAAATTCATACAGGCACCTCCTTGTATGTTTATCTCTGAAAATATCATACCAAAGAAGTGCCTGCATTTCAACATATTATCGGTTTTCAAAATGTAAACTTACGGTTGCAACGCCCGAAAAAGCGCGGCAAATTAAATTTATTCACAAATTAAAAGACCGTAGCCTTTTTCTCTTTTATAAATAATTTTAGTTTCACCGTCAAGTCCGAGATATACGAAAAAGCTGTGACCGAGCATTTCCATTTGAACTATTGCTTCGTCATCACTCATCATATTAGGAGAAATGGTTTTCCTCCTCTTAATATCAACACTTGATGAATCAAATTGGTCAAAATCATGCATTGTAATATCATCAAGCGGGGCAACAGCCTTTGCAATTTCATCAATTCCGCCTTTTCTCTTTTTATCAACAAGAAATGTTTTTAATTTCCTCAGCTTTCTCTTGAGGTCGTCAACAGCCATATCAACAACCGGCTCAATTCTGTCCGCTCTTGCCTCACCTCTGATGAATGAGCCTACATTTACTACTGTTATATCGCACTTGTAGCCATCTTTTTTCTTGGCAAGTGTTACATCAAATTCTGCTGAATCAGGGAGCATTTTTTCAATTCTTTTAAGCTCCTTTTCAATTCCGTCTTTTGTTCCTTGCTTGAGTTCAAATCCTCTTGCTGTAATGTTAATCATAAATGTTTACCTCCTGTGTTTAACTTGGGGGCATAGGCAAAGTTTGCTAAAAAAGAATAACCTATCCCTTATCTTAATTATACACCTAAATGTTAATAAATTGTAGTATTTACTTTAAATTATTTTTTTGGTATAATTAAATAAGTGTATTGTTTTTTATTTTAGAGGATTAGGTTATGTATAAGAAAAAGAGAAACGATATTGATAAACTTAAAACACTTTTTTTCGGCAAGGATTTGAGAGTAACCGAGGGGGACGCGTACACCGAGGTTCGCAAATATGATTTTTCAAGCTATTATCCCGAAGAAAATTATATAAAAAAGCAGGGTAAACCCCGTAAAAATGTGGTTGATATTAGGGAATACGGTGCAGATGTTCAAAATTCAAATAATGCACCTTTTATCAATAAAGCTATTGAAAAAGCGTCTCAAATCGGCGGTGTGGTCCTTGTTGACGGGGGAGATTATGTTACCGCAACCGTAAATCTTTTATCTAATGTTACTCTTTTCATTACCAAAAATTCATCCCTTTGTGCTAATGAAACAGGTAAGGGATACGAAAGCAAAAAAGCTATTTTGTATGCCGAAAACTGCGAAAACATTTCACTTAAAGGCGGTGGAAAAATTAAAGGTAACGGCCATCTTTTCGGCTTTGAGCCTGTGGCAAGTGAAAATAACACAACACCGCCAAAATATATAGATGTAATTGAAATGCGAAAAGATTACAGAAGCCAGCTTCGTTTTGCACACCCAAGCAAGTACGGCGGCCCTATATATTTTAAAAATTGCAAAAATATTTCGGTGGATAATTTTATTATAGAAAACAGTGCATATTGGACTTTTAAAATTTCAAATTGTGAAAATGTTGATATTAAGAATTTCATCATAAATAATAACCGCAATGTTGCCAATGCCGACGGAATTGACATAGCAGGAACGAGTAATGTTAATATTTCGCATTGCTTTATTTCAACAGCGGATGACGGCATAGTAATTAAAAATGCAAGCTGGCTCGGTAATACCGGTGTTATGAAGAATATTAAAATTTCCGATTGTGAAATTATCAGCAGAACAAATGCAATAAAAGTCGGCACGGAAACCACATATGATATATCCGATATTTATATAAATGATTGCAAATTATTTATGACGGATTTATATCCGGGCAGCGTGTCGGGCATTTCGCTCGAAGCGTGTGACGGAACTGTGCTTAGCAATGTAAATATTGATAATATCACTATGGATCGTTGCACCTGCCCTATATTTATCCGCCTTGCAAACAGAAACAGGGCGGCCGAAGTTAACAGCCAAAGCGCAAATGCAATTGAATTCGGCAAAAAAGGTAAAGGCGGTGCGGATTCAAATGTGTTTAGGTTCAATATGCTCAGTGAAATAAGGGATATAAATATTTCCAATATTACTGCAACGAGAGTTGAACTTCCGGTTATCATTGCCGGATATAAGCAGTTTTGCATAACCAAAAGAGTTAAAAATGTAACGCTTAAAAATATTTTCCTTGATTATTATGCTTGTGAAGAAACTGTGGATAAACGCAGATTTATCCCTGAATATGCTAAAACATATCCTGAAGGCTGGCGGTTTAGAAATCTTCCGTCATATGCACTTTGGAGCAGGCATACCCAAAATTTAAAGCTGGAAAACTTTAATTGCAACCACCCTGTTGCAACTTGGAAAAAGGATATAATAAATATAGATGATATATAACAAAAGACAGTGTAGAAAATCAAGTTTTTCTACACTGTCTTAGACTGCCGATAAAGTGGCTAAAGCGCGCCGAATAAAACAAATAAACCTTGTTGCCTCCCTTGGAAAGGGAGGTGGGTGCAACTTGTTGCACTCGGAGGGATTGAAAAATAGCTTGGACATCGAGTCCAAGCTATTTTTGGCGCTTTTTGTCTTTTGCTCGGGGGCAGTACCATTGTACAGCTCCCACTCGCAAAATACGAAATTTATCTCACTTTCTCAAAGTCTACCAGCGTGTAGAAATTTATTATTTAGCTATTTCTACACGCTGAAACAGTGTAGAAAAAGTCAAATTGTAAATTTCTACACTGTCTTTTTAGTTTTATTCTTCGTCTTCAGCTTTTGGATATTTTAAATCTTCTTTAGTCCAATCTTTAATTACTTCAAGAAAAGCTTTTGATTCTTCTTTAGCCTGCGGCAGATTATGGTCAAGGCAGTTGCCGCATTCTTTTGGTGATGCACCCGGAATAACACCCCAATAATCAGCTATAAACTGAAAAGCTTCTTTAATAAGCTTGATTGAATAATTATCACTCAAGCTTCTTGTAAGAAAATAAAATCCTGTTCTGCAACCCATTGGGCCGAAATAAATTATGTTATCGCCAAATTCTGTATTTCTTACATAAGTTGCAAAAAGATGCTCAATTGTGTGCATTGCAGCGTTAGTCATTACAGGCTCCTTGTTAGGCTCGCGCATACGAATATCATAAGTTGTTATATCATCATCAATTCTGCTGATATAAATTCCTCTTTTGAGGATATTGTGGTCAATTTGAAAACTCGGAATAGTTTTCATTTTACTTCAACTCCTGTTAAAAATGATTTATTTTGTGTGATTTTGTAAGTGTCTTCACCCAAGAAAAATTGATTTATCATATTTAATGCGTCAATTTTAGATAATTCAAATAAGTCTTCAAAACTTTTGCTTCTTTTTATCTTATCATAAGGTGAAGTCCATATCTTTCGCTCTATATTACCATATTTTTTTGCATTTTCCAAGTCTTTTGGGCGCATCAAAGCACTAAATTTAAAGTTTTTTAAAAACGGGGCGCATAAATCATCAATTATTTTAACTATTTTTTCTTTTCTGCCGGTTTTATCTGTCGTAAGCTTTTGAATATATTTAATATCTTTTATTGCGGTTATGGCATCGTTTGGTGTTATATTGCTTTTTGTTACAGCGTTTGTAATATAGCTTATCATTTTGCCAAGTTCTTCAAGCTCAAGGTTGCTGAAGTTTAATGTGCCTGCCGTGTCAAAAAGATGCGGTTTTTTTATATTCATTCTTTTTGATAAAAGATAAGTATCCATTGAAAACTCAATAATATTATGCGCTGTGTGGCTGTTAAGTTTTTTAAACTCATCAGTCATTTTGTTTTGCAAAAAATAAACATACGGGTGGCAGTTTCTGTCAAGCACATAGTGCAAAATAAATCCGGTGGCATATGATTTTGCAATTTCAGTTTGGCTTGATTTTGAGATATATTCACGCATATTTTCAAAAATTTCACTCGGCTTTGCACGGTGCAGCTTTGAACCCGTCTTTCTTAATGATTTGCCGAGCATCCAGGGCATAATCCTGTGGTCAAAAAATATATCAGGCCCTTGCGTGCCGATATAATAAGCCGCTTCGTCTAATTTAAAGTCGACTTGATTTTCAATTTTATCTTTCAGTTCTTTGGCAAAAATATAGTGGGTTGAATATGCCGGCATTAAATCAGTCCTTTAAAATCTTTTGGAAAGTCACTGTCAACAGTGATTTTTTCGTGAGTTATAGGGTGGGTGAAATATATCGTTTTGCAGTGAAGTGCCTGCCTGTTTATCTTTTCGCAGTTGCCGCCGTAAAGAGTATCGCCCAAAAGCGGTGCGCCTAAATGTGAAAAATGAACTCTTATTTGATGTGTGCGTCCTGTTTCAAGGCTTAATTTCAGCAGTGTGTTTTCACCATCGGTTTTGATAGCTTCATAGTGCGTTATCGCTCTTTCACCATCATCAAATACACCGCGTTCAATAATGCTTTCCTGTACTCTTCTGATAGGTAAATCAATTGTTCCTCTGCCCTCGAATTTGCCTGAAACCACAGCGTAGTAATCTTTTTTTATTTTGCCTGCAAGCTTGCTTGCCGCAAGTTCGTTTTTTGCAATAAGTACAAGGCCGCTTGTATCTCTGTCAAGCCGATAGACTGCCCTGAAGGCGCAATCGCTCTCCATATAGCAGGCGGCAACATTTGCAAGTGTGTCACCCCTGTGATTTCTGCTTTCGTGAACGGGCATTAGCGGCGGCTTGTTGAGTACTAAAATATCCTCGTCATTATATGCAACCTTTACATTTTCACATTCGAATTTTTCGGGCATTTTTCCGCTGTTTTTAATATTGATAGTGAGGTTGTCACCGCTTTTTAATACTTCAATGGCTTTGGCAAATTTACCGTTTAGCTTTATTCCGTTTTCATCCTGCTTAAGTTTAGTCAACAGCGCACTTGATACACCGAAATTTCTTAAAAAATCCCTTATCATCAGTCCGCTGTTTTTATCATCAATTTTAAATATAATCTCTCGCATAACATTATTATATAACAAAATCGGGAACATAGCAATGCTCCCGATTGATTTAGAAACTGTATGAAACGATTATGCCCCCGTCGGACGCATAAAGTGAATTAAGACCCGACGCTTTAAGTATTTCAACATTGCCGAATTTAGCCTTTTCGCAGATTTTTGCGGCAACCTGTTTTGCTCTGTCCTCACAGCAGACATAAGAAACAACAAGCGTTTCACCGCTCAAATCCTTGCCGTCAAGCTCGCCTGCGATAAGGTTACTCATCTTCATCATAGCACGGTTGAGCGTGATGTCTTGAGCCACAAGTGAAATGTTGCCTTGGTCTGTTCTTTTGCAAATAAGCTTAACTCTTATTTTTTCAAGCACCTTAGCCGCAAGTGCAAAGAGCCTGCCGTTTGATTTAAGCGCATCCAAACTTTCAAGGCAGAAGTAAAGGCCGGTGTTGTTGACAATATATGCATCAATTTCCTTTTGTATATCCTCTGCATTTTTACCGCCGTCTGCAAGTTCTTTTATCTTTTTTGCCACAATTGTTTCAATGCCGGATGTTGCAAGTGAGTCAAAAACAATGATCTTTTTATCATCACCAAACTCTTCTTCATAAAGCATTTTACCTTGGAGTGCGCTGTTATAAGTTCCGCTTAACTGATTTGTGATTGTTAAAACAAAAACGGCATCATAGTCGCCCTCATACGCTTTTTTGAATGCGTCAGGTGCAGGGCAGGCAGATTTTGCATTTCCGCCGTTTGCCTTCATTCTTGAAATAAAATCGTCTTGGTCAAAATTTTCATCATCAAAAATTCTGTATTCGCCTATTTCAAGTGTAAGCGGTACGATTTCAAAATCCTGCCAGTTTTTCATATCGGCTGTCAAGTCACAACAGCTGTCTGCTACAATTTTATATTTCATAATTTTATCCTTTATAAATATTATATTGGAAAATAATTATAACCTTTTTATATCATTTAGTCAACACAAACGGATAAAATCGTCTTGTAAATTTGATTAAATAGCCAACAGCGGATAAGTTGACAAAATGTGAACAAATGCGCTACAATACCAAAATACAAAGGAGGGGAAAAATGAGGTATATAGAAATTGACGAACAGCAGAAAAATGTTCCTGTGTTTAAAAATGTAATTTATGCACTTAAGATTACTTGGAAAGCCGATAAAAGACTTCTTTTGGGCTATATTTTGCAGGAGGGCTTTTTTGCGATTTTTTCAAAATATCTTCAAAATATTTTGTTTTTAAAAATACTTCTTGATGTAGTAAGCCAAAATCGTGATTTTAAAACTTATGTTAAAGAACTTTTGCTTTTTGCCCTTATTTCGTTTTTTGTTAAAATCTTTCAGTGGTGGGGTATGAAAACAGAGCAGATTGCGACTAAAAGGGTACTTAAATATCTTAATAATATGGTGTTTGAAAAGGCGATAAGTCTTGATGTTTCGTGCTATGAGGACCCGGCTTTTTATGATAAATACCAGCGTGCCACTCTTGTTTTAACAAATAGTTTTTTTGATTTGATATGCTATGATTTTGCGTCTTTTATTGCTGATGTTATTGCTCTTATTTGCGTAATTACAACTGTTGCAGTAATCAATCCGGTTTATGTTCTTTTTTTGGTTCCTATATTTTTTGTATTCTTTATCGAGCTTGCAAAAAGCAAATGCGTATATAAGCGCGATATGGAAATGACAACTAACAACCGTGTTAAAGCATATGTTCAAAGAACCGTGTTTTTGCGGGATTTTTCAAAGGATATGAGAACTTCAAACATTTTTGCAGTGATTATGAAAAGGTTTGAAGCCTCAATTAAAGCCAATATCGAAATACTTAAAAGGTACGGAGTTAAACTGTTTTTATACAGTATGGTAAGTTCACTTTTCAGTGAAGTTATTCCAATTGTGGGTACTCTTTCTTACGCAGGTTATGAATTTGTTACGCTTGGCAGTATGACTGCGTCAAATTTCAGTGTCGTGATGTCATCAATAACTTCGGTCAGCATTGCTACTATTGATACTACGGAATGTTTTGATGAAATGACTCTTATGGCGCTTTATTTTCAAAATTTAAGAGAGTTTTTTGAATATGAGCCAAAGATTAAAACAGGCACAAAAAAAGCTGAAAAATTTGAAAGTTTAGAGTTTAAAAATGTTTCGTTCAAATACCCAAGCGCACAAAAATATTCACTTGAAAATATCAGCTTTAAGCTTACAAAAGGGGAACGCCTTGCAATTGTAGGTGTAAACGGTGCCGGCAAATCCACTCTTGTTAAATTGATTTTAAGATTTTATGACGCTTCAAGCGGTCAAATTTTATATAACGGTGTTGATATTAAAGAGTATGAACTTTCTTCACTTCGTAATGCTTTTGCAACCGTTTTTCAGGATTATAAAAATTTTGCAATTTCCGTTTTTGAAAATGTTATGTGTCGTGAATGTGATGAAAATGATAAAAAAATTGCCGAAAAAGCACTTGAGCAAAGCGGTGCTTGGAGCAAGGTGTCAACCTTGAAATACGGCGGTGACACATCACTCACCCGTGAATTTGATGAAAACGGTGCAGGCCTTTCGGGCGGCGAAAATCAAAAGGTTTCAACTGCAAGGCTTTTTGCCAAGGATTTTGAAATAGCTGTTTTGGATGAACCAAGTTCCGCTCTTGACCCAATTGCAGAATATAAAATGTATGAAAATCTTATTGATGTAACAAAGGGTAAGACTGTTATTTTTATTTCCCACAGGCTTTCAAGTGCAGTGCTCAGTGATAATATAATTGTGCTTTCAAACGGTAAAATTATTGAACAGGGCAGTCATAATGAACTTATGAAAAACGGCGGGGAATATGAAAAAATGTTTACTCTTCAAGCCTCAAATTATGAAAAGGAGGGTGTATCTGATGAAAATTAAAGTAAAGCAAAAAGATGAGCATAGTATGTTTTCAAATATGATGTTTTTTATGTCACTCCTTTTTAAAGCGTCACCGCTTCTTGTTATCGGCGAGCTTATTTGGGGCGTTATGAATAATTTACCGAGTACACTTATCAGCGTTTTAGGAATAAAATATGTTATAGATATTGCTGCTTCGGGCGAAAGGCTGAATCGTATTTATTATGTTGTTTTGGTTTGTGCAGGGTTGTTAATTATAAGCAAGCTTATTTGCTTTTTATATCGTGAATTTTTCTGGAATGTGCAAAAGGAAAAGGCATATTTTAACCTTAACCGTCAGCTTTATGAAAAGGCAAAGTCGCTTGATTTGGAGTCATATGATAATCCTGATTTTTATAATAATTTTATTTTGACTATTGAATCTTCAAGCGATAATATTCAAAATCTTTTGGGTTTAGTCAGGCGGTATTTTGCAAATGTTGTTTCACTTTTGACTGTATCGTCAATTCTTTTGACTATCGACCCGCTTTGCCTTGTAATTATACTCGGCACTATTTTGATTTTTCTTCCTATCAGCCATATTATAAGTGATTTACAGGTTGAAAGGCGAATTGAAAATACAAAATATCACAGGCGTTCCGATTATTTTCAGCGTATTTTCTATTTGCAGGATTATGCTAAAGAAGTAAGAATGAATAATATTCATCCGCTTTTAATCAGCAGGTATAATGATGCTGCCGATGATGTAATTGCCAATCAAAAGAAATATTGGACTAAAATACCAAGGCTTTATTTTATTCAGGAAATGGGCGTGCAAATAGTTGGTTTTATGTTTGTTTTGCCGCTTTATCTCGGCTATCTTGTGCTGGTTAAAAAGACGATTACACCGGGTGATTTTGTTGCAAGTTTTAACAGCGCATATTCAATTGCAATAAGTATAAATTTCCTTACCGTATGGGGTGTTGCTCAATTTGGTGAACGGGCAAAGCTGATAGAAAAATATCGTGGCTTTTTAAAAAGCGATTTCAAAATCAAAGACGGTAAAGATGTTGCAAAAATCAGAGAGCCTAAGGAAATTAAGATTGAAAATCTGTCTTTCACATATCCGGGAAATGATGAACCTACGCTTAAAAACATCAATCTTACCATTAAGCCTTATGAAAAAATTGCACTTGTAGGGTTTAACGGCGCAGGTAAAACAACGCTTACAAATCTTCTTTTAAGGCTTTATGATTCAACAAGCGGCTCAATTAAAATTGACGGTAAAAATATCAATGATGTTACAATTCAAAGCCATAGAAACAGATTTGCGGCAGTCTTTCAGGATTTTCAGCTTTTTGCTTGCTCTGTCGGTGAAAATGTTGCTTTGAGTGATATATTTGACGGTGACAGAGTTATGAATTCGCTTGAACACAGCGGCTTTACCAAACCTCTTTCGCACGGAGTTAATACCGAACTTTTAAGAGAATTTGATGATGAGGGTGTTATGCTTTCCGGCGGAGAAAGCCAAAAGGTTGCAATTGCAAGAGCGTTTTATAAAAAATGCCCTTATGTAATTCTTGATGAACCGTCGGCAAACCTTGACCCTGTTGCCGAATATAATCTTAATCAGGCAATGCTTGATGCCGCAAAGGATAAAACGGTTATCTTTATTTCACATAGGCTTTCAACTACGGTAGATGCTGATAAAATTTATGTTATGGAAAACGGTGAGATAATAGAATCAGGCTCACACGACGAACTGATGAAATTAAATAAAACTTATGCTTATATGTTTAATTTACAAGCGGAAAAATATAAGAACTGATAATAAAAAGTGCGTTCCCGTATTAAGAGAACGCACTTTTTATTTTAACGGTTATTTTCCGATTATTTTTCTTGCTTTTTTAATTTGGTTTTCAATACTTGAAACGCTCGGTCCGCCTTCAACAAGCCTGTCATTAACGCATTTTTCAAGGTTTATTGCGGTGTATACGCCCTCATCAAATATATCGCATACTGCTTTATATTCTTCAATAGGGAGTGTTTCAAGTGTTAACCCCTTATCAATGCAAAGTGCAACAAGCTCACCTGTTGCCTTGTACGCATCTCTGAAAGGTAATCCCTTACCTACAAGGTAATCTGCGCAGTCGGTAGCATTTATAAATCCCTTTGCTGCGGCATTCCTCATATTATCTTTAAGAACGGTCATTGTATCAATCATCGGGGTGAAAGCGTTAAGGCACATTTTAACTGTATCAACAGCGTCAAATATTGCTTCTTTATCCTCCTGCATATCTTTATTATATGCAAGTGCGATACCTTTCATCACGGTTAAAAGTGCAGTTAAATCACCAAATACGCGTCCGCTTTTGCCCCTTACAAGTTCAGCAATATCCGGGTTTTTCTTTTGCGGCATAATGCTTGAACCGGTTGAAAATGCATCATCAAGTTCCACAAATTTGAATTCCCAGCTGCACCACATAATGATTTCTTCACTAAAGCGTGAAAGATGAACCATAATAAGTGAAAGCGCAGATGCAAGCTCAATGCAAAAATCTCTGTCCGATACACCGTCAAGGCTGTTTGACGATACACTGTCAAACCCTAAAAGTTCGGCTACCATATTTCTGTCAAGCGGGTAAGTTGTTCCTGCAAGCGCACCGGAGCCAAGCGGTAAAACATTCATTCTTCTTTTTATGTCTGCAAGCCTGTCAATATCACGAAGAAGCATTGATGCATAAGCCATAAGGTGATGACCGAAGGTTATAGGCTGTGCTCTTTGAAGATGGGTGTAACCCGGCATAATAACTGTTTTGTTTTCCTCTGTCTTGTTGCAAAGAACTTCAATAAGCGATTTAAGTTTTTCACTTATTTCATCAATTTCTTTTTTTAGCACCATTCTTATGTCAAGTGCTACCTGGTCGTTACGCGACCTTGCGGTATGAAGCCTTTTGCCTGTTTGGCCGAGGCGTGCGGTAAGTTCACCCTCAACAAAGGTGTGAATATCTTCGGCACTCATATCTATTTCAAGTTTGCCTGACTTGATGTCATCAAGAATACCGTTTAATCCGTCAACAATCTTGTCACTTTCACTTTTTTCGATAATTCCCGTTGCGCCGAGCATTGTAGCATGTGCAATACTGCCCTTAATATCTTCTTCAAACATTCTGCTGTCGAACTTGATTGAAGAGTTAAAATCATTGGTTTCTTTTGCAAGTTCTTTTTTAAATCTGCCTTTCCAAAGCTGTGCCATATTATTCTCCTTGTAACAAAATCAAGGGCGAACAGTATTGTCCGTTCGCCCGATATTATGATTTTTAATTAGTCGTTAGCTTCTCTTTTCTTGTCAAGAAGAGCTTTAACCTTAGTTGAAAGGCCGAAGAGGTTGATGAAACCTGCTGAATCAGCCTGGTTGTAAGCACCGCCGTCATCACCGAATGATGCAACATTTTCATCATAAAGTGTGTATGGTGAGGTTACGCCGGCATTCATTACATTGCCCTTGTAAAGCTTGAGTTTTACATCACCCGTAACAGTTTCCTGTGTTTTGTTAACAAATGCATCAAGAGCTTCGCGAAGAGGGGAGAACCACATTCCGTTATATACAAGTTCACCGTACTTTTCAGCAACAAGCTTTTTGTAATGTGCAGTGTCACGGTCAAGAGTAATCATTTCAAGAAGTTCATGTGCTTTATAAATAATTGTTCCGCCCGGAGTTTCATATACGCCACGGCTCTTCATACCTACAAGACGGTTTTCAACAATATCAAGAAGGCCGATACCGTTCTTTCCGCCGAGTTCGTTAAGCTTTTCCACAAGAGCAAGCGGGCTGAGTTTTTCACCGTCAATTGCAACAGGTTCACCCTTTTCGAAATGAAGTGTGATATATGTAGGTTCATCAGGTGCTTTTTCAGGTGCGACACCGAGTTCAAGGAAACCGTCTTTAAGATATTGCGGTTCGTTTGCAGGGTCTTCAAGGTCAAGACCTTCGTGGCTCAAATGCCATACATTCTTATCTTTTGAATAGTTTGTTTCACGGTTTATTTTAAGCGGAATATTGTGAGCTTCTGCGTATTCGATTTCTTGTTCACGAGATTTAATATCCCACTCACGCCAAGGTGCGATGATTTCCATTTCAGGTGCAAGCGCTTTAAGTGCAAGCTCAAATCTTACTTGGTCGTTACCCTTACCTGTACATCCGTGGCAGATAGCGTCAGCACCCTCTTTAATTGCAATTTCAGCAAGTCCCTTTGCAATGCAAGGGCGAGCGTGTGAAGTGCCGAGAAGATATTCTTCATATTCTGCACCTGCTTTTACGCAAGGGAAAATATAATTTTTTACATATTCTTCTTTAAGGTCAAGAATGTAAAGCTTTGAAGCACCGGTTGCAACGGCTTTTTCTTCAAGTCCGTCAAGTTCTGTACCCTGGCCGACATCGCCTGATACTGCAATTACTTCGCAGTTGTTGTAGTTTTCCTTAAGCCAAGGAATGATGATTGATGTGTCAAGTCCGCCTGAATAGGCAAGAACTACTTTTTTAATATCCTTTTTGTTCATTGTTATATATCTCCTTTGGGAATTTTTACTTGTTGTCTACATTATAGTTGTCTGTATTCAATATTGCAAGCAAATTTATAAAGTTTGTATAAATATGCACAAAAACAGATAAAACACACCGTTGTTTTGTATAATATTACAATAAAGTAAGGCAAAAATGGCGGAAATACTATATTTACAGCAAAAACAATTGTGTATAAAAATACAAAATAATGTATATTTTATCGCAGATAATTTACGCTTTTAACTTCTTTTCCGTCTTTTACATACATTCTTGTAACTCTTCGTGATATTCGGCAAGGCAGTTCGTAGTTAAACGAATATGCCTGTTCGCTGACTTCTTCCATAGAAAGATATTCATCCCCGTCGCGACCTATAAGAGTTACCGGTGTTTCGAGTTTAACATTAGGTATATCGGTAATATCAATCATAAATTGGTCCATACATACTCTGCCTAAAATATTTGCATATTTTCCGTTAATCAAAACTTTGCCGATATTTGAAAGGCAACGCGGGTATCCGTCTGCATAACCAACCGGAATTGTAGCCACAACAATAGGCTTTTCAACCTTAAATGTTCCGCCGTATGAAATTTCGCGCCCTGCTTCAAGTGTTTTGATATGTGAAACATAAGTTTTCCATTCCATTACAGGTTTAACATCAAGCAGGTTTTCGTCAATTTCGTGTGATGGGTAAAGCCCGTATAAAATGATTCCTGCTCTCACCATATCAAAACAATCATCAAAATGCATAATTCCGGCAGAATTATTAAGGTGTTTTATAGGAATTTCGATTCCTCGTTGCCTTAACATTTCAATAAATGTTTTAAATTTATTTTGCTGTTCATATGTCTTGGATAAATCTGTTTCGTCAGCAGTTGCAAAGTGAGAAAAAAGGCCCTCTGCATTTATGTTAGGTAATTTGCAAATTTCTTTGCAAATGTCTGCACTTTCTTCATCAACCTGAAAGCCTATTCGGCTCATACCGGTATCAATAGCAAAGTGAAAATCAGCTGTTTTATTTTGCCTTACAGCTTCATCCGATAATGCCTTGGCACTTTCGTAAGAAAAAACAGGTACTCTTATGTCATATTTAACGGTAATGCTGAATTCATCAGGCGAAACATAGCCCAAAACAAGTATTGGCAGTTTAATTCCCGCTTCTATAAGCTCTGTTGCTTCTTCAACACAGGCAACGCCGAAAAAATCGCATTTATTTTCAATATATTTTGCTGTTTCAACAGCACCGTGGCCGTAAGCGTCGGCTTTAATTACACCGAGAATTTTTGCTTTTTTATTTACTTTTTTTGATATTGAGTCGATATTATATTCAAGTGCGTTTAAATCTATCTTAACATAAGTTCTTTCACGCATAATAATCACCATAGCCTTTCAGGTAACAAATACTTTATTAAAAATATAACTAATCTTGTTTGTTAATAGTATACTATTCTAATACTTTAAAAGTAAAAAGTAAATATCAAAGATAAATAAATATATTAAATTTTATTCATATTTTTATGCATAGTGAAAAAGAAAGAAAGCCGAAACACATTAAGTGTTCCGGCTTTCCCCTCTCTGTCATTACAAACTATGGAGGACCAAGAGTTTGAAATGGTGCGGTCCATTTCAAATCAACCTTATTATAGTGCAAGTTGCATAATATGTCAAGCAAAATGTTAAAATTATTTGATATATGTTACATATAATGTATAAAATTGTCGAATTATGCGATGTATTAAAAAAAGAGAAAAAATATGTACTGTATAGTCATATTTTGTTGACATAGAACGAATGTTTGTATAATATCGAACTCAAAGGTATGGTTCTTTTGCCACTCAGGTTTCTGTTTCACCCGCCAGTACCTAATAGGGCGACACCTAATAATTTTTCTGTAAAGGCAGGTCGATTTTGATGAATATTGACGAACTCGCTTATGAGTATGATAAGCAGTACAAAGTGCTTTGTGCCAAGGTTGACGGACTTAAACCGCTGCTTAGCGTATATCGCGGTGAAGATTTGGTTAGGCTTAGAAGAAAGATAAAAATTTATTATGATATGGCTTGTGAATGCAGGCGTGTATTTTTTATGTTGTCCCATTATTATGAGGAGGAAGATTTATGATTCGGTTTTTTGAAGAATATATGGGTTCATATAATCCGTTTGAAGACAGGGGATGTGACGAGCAAAGAATTTTGCGTAACTCTTTATACGCTGTTCTTCCTAAAATTGTAAAAAATGAGTTAACTCAAAAGCAGAGGCTTTGTTTTGAAATGTTTTACATAGATAAGAAAAATCAAAAAGAAATTGCAAGTATTTTACGCCTGTCACAGCCTACTGTGAGCAGGCATATCAAAAGTGCCGAAGCTATTATTGAAAAAATCGGCAGTTATTGTATTTTCAGTATAAGTAAAACAAATGAACAATGGATAAATCTTCAATAAACGCACAAATGAAGCGATACCGCAAAGCACCGCTTCTATGTGAACGGCTGATACGGCTAAGGCTGTTTTAAAGATGCTTTGCACCACCTAAGCTAACAGCCGAAAAGCAAAAAGAAAAATCCCAAGCGTACTTTGCAGTGCGTTTGGGATTTAATTATATCAGTACCGCACCTGTTTATACTATGAAGCGGTGCGTATTTTTGTGAAGCATTATGCGATTATAAATGCTATAATCAACATTATTAAATATATTGCAGGCTGGTGCAAAATGTAAACCCAAAGGCTGTTTTTGCCTACCGTGCAGAGAAATTTGCTCCTTTGTTTATACATAAATTTCGGCAAATTTTCATCTTTTGCAAGTTTGCCGATAAATGCGCCAAAAAGGAATACGAACAGCCACGGAATAATTGAAAAATAGTCAGCGCTTTTAAAATTATTTGAATAAATGCCGATGGGAGCTAAAAAATCGTATTGATATAAAGCGTCAGGCAATTTGATTAAACCGAAAAGCATAGTTCTTGTGTTAATGCCGTATGTGAAAATGAATAAAAAGGCTGAAATCACGGCGCCGAGTTTGTAATTTATTTTGTTAATGATTGGCATTAAAAGCCCTGTGATAATCATACAACTTCCCAAGCAATGCAGTATGCCGAAATAAATTTTGCTCCCCTCAAAGCCGAAAAGCGGCATAATTACTGCTGTAAAAAGAGTTATAATCAAGCCTGCACCCAAAACTATAAATCCGCGCTTTATCGTATTTCTCGAAAGTCTTGAGCATATTCCCGAAATAATAATAAATACAGCCCAAAACAGCGGTTGAACGGTGCAAAGCGCATTAAAAATTTTATATCCCCAAGTAAGTCCCAATACATCGCCTACATCAAGAAAAGCGTGATGAACTATCATACATAAAATTGCAAATCCCCTTAATTCATCAAGGAAATATATTCTTTTTCGTTTTGATTTTTCTGCCATAGTGTACTCCTAAAATGTACAGATTGTGTTAACAAAAGTATAACATAAATTATTTGTATTGTATACACCGAAATTTTGTGATATAATGTTTAAGATTTTAAAGATATAATTCTGTCTTATTTTAAAAAGAGGTGTACTTTATGAAAGAATTTCACGGCGAATATAAGGGCGAAGCTCTTGTAACGGTCAATTCAACAAATACGGCTGCGGCTGTCGGCTCAGGCTCACTTCCTGTTTATGCAACTCCGATGATGCTTGCCCTTATGGAAGAAGCGACTTGCCAGGCAGTTTCACCGCTTCTTGATGACGGGGAAACCACAGTCGGCACAAAGATTGATATTACGCACGATAAAGCAAGTTCAATGGGAACTACCGTATCTGCTGTGGCCAAGCTTGAAGAAGTTGACGGCAGGCGACTTGTTTTTTCAGTCAGTGCTAAGGATAATGACGGCAATGTAATAGGCAAAGGCACAATTGAAAGATTTGTTGTTTTGGCTGATAAATTTATGAAAAAGGTAAACGGATAATGAAATATAAGGCAGTAATATTTGATTTTGACGGTACGATTTGCGATACCGGCGAAGGTATACTTAAAAGTGCAAAATATGCGCTTGATTATTATAATATCGAGGCTCCGGAATATACAGAACTTACATTTTTTATCGGCCCTCCGCTTCTTGTTACTTTTCAGGAAAAATTCGGCGTTGACGCTAATATGGCAGATAAACTTGTAAAAAAGTACAGGGAGCGTTATACAAATAAAGGCCTTCTTGAAAGTGAACTTTATGACGGAATAAAGGAACTTCTTTCAAAGCTCAAAAAGGAAAATATCAAGCTTGGTATTGCTTCTTCAAAACCACAGGATTATGTGGAAGCTTTGCTTGACCATTATGGTGTGAAATCATATTTTGATGTTATCTGCGGCGTTACTTTTTCTGCCGATTGCGAGTCAAAAGCCAATATTATTTCACGCTGTATTAAGGAACTTGACACCCAGGGTAACGAAACCTTAATGGTGGGCGATAAAAAATATGATATTGACGGTGCAAAGGCTAATATGATTGACAGCGTAGGTGTAATGTGGGGATACGGAAGCCGCGTTGAATTTGCTTCTGCCGGTGCAAAATTTATTGCAGAAAAGATTGATGATGTTTTTGCCATTGCTCTCGGCTATTTTGAGCAGACTCAAGATGTGCAAGGCATATTCAGCGGCAGAATTATTGATGTGCATAAGGATACCGTTATGCTCGTTGATGGGGATATTGCGGACAGGGAAGTTGTTGACCACCCGGGCGGTGTGGGAATTATCGGCTTGACTGAAGATAATGAAATCCTGCTTGTAAGGCAATTCAGGTATCCTTATAAAGAAACCATTTATGAAATTCCTGCCGGTAAGCTCGAAAAAGGCGAAGACCCTAAAGAAGCGGGTATCAGGGAATTTTCAGAGGAATGCGGAGCCGAAGCGGAGATTTTTGAATCCCTCGGCGAAATTTATCCGTCACCGGGTTACTGCGGTGAAATCATCAGGCTTTTTTATGCCAAAGGTATTACTTACGGAAAGCAGCATCTTGATGATGATGAATTTTTAGATGTAATTAAAATGCCGATTAAAGAAGTTATAACTAAAATTATGACTAATGAAATTAAAGATTCAAAAACTATTGCGGCAGTATTTAAGTTAAAGGAACTAATGAATTTATGAGTGCGTATTTAGATAATTCGGCAACAACTAAGCCTTGCGAGGAATGTGTAAGTGCTGTTGTCAATATGCTTACGGATAATTTCGGCAATGCATCAAGCTTGCATGATTTGGGCATTAAAGCTATGAAAGAAATTATCTTGGCAAGGGGTGCTGTGGCAGATTCCCTCGGCGTAGATAAAGATGAAATCATATTCACTTCCGGTGCAACGGAGGCTAACAATATGGTTTTGTTTGGTTCAGCCCGTGCAAAAGGGAGGCTTGGCAAAAGGATTGTTACAACCGCTATTGAGCATGAAAGTGTGCTTCAGTCCGCACAGCAACTTGAAAAACAGGGCTTTGAAGTGATTTATTTAGAGCCTGACAGTCGCGGTAATATTACCGAAAAGCAGCTTTTTGACGCAGTAAATAAAGATACAATTTTGGTTTCAATGATGTATATAAATAACGAAGTCGGAACGATAATGCCTGTTAAATCCATTGCAAAAGCAGTTAAAGCGGCAGGTGCGCCCGCACTTGTGCATATAGACTGCGTTCAGGCTTACGGTAAGGTTAATATTAACCCCAAAAAGCTTGGGGCTGACCTTGTTTCAATCACGGCACATAAAATTCACGGGCCAAAGGGTATAGGTGCTTTGTATGTTAATAAAAATGCAAATTTGACTGACCAAAATTTTGCCAGAACTTTCGGCGGAGAGCAGGAAAAAAGGCTCAGGCCGGGAACGGAAAGTTCACCGCTTATTGCCGGCTTCGGTGCGGCGGTAAAGGCGCTTCCTAATGTGAATGAACAGAAGAAGAAAATTAAAGAACTTAATTTGTACGCAAGGCAAAAGCTTGCTGAAATAGACGGAATTAAGTTTAATAATGATGAGGATACATCACCTTATATTTTGAATGTTTATATTCCTACTTTTATGAGAAGCCAAACTGTTTTGCAGGAACTTTCGGCAAAATACGGCGTTTATGTGAGCAACGGTTCTGCCTGCGCCAAAGGTAAAAAAAGCCATGTGCTTACCGCTATGGGCCTGCCAAATGAGATTATAGATAAAAGCATCAGGGTTAGTTTTTCAAGGTATAATACAAAAGATGATGTTGACTTGCTTGCATCTTCAATTGATGAACTTGTTAAAACCCACCCATTAAAATAGAAACGGAAAATAGTAATGAAAGAAATTATACTTGTAAAAAACGGTGAACTTGCACTTAAAGGGCTTAACCGTTCAAGCTTTGAAGACAAGCTTGTTAAAAATATCAAACACAGAATATCAGACCTCGGCGATTTTGAATATACAAAAAGCCAGTCAACCATTATGGTTGAGCCGCTTGATGATGATATTGACCTTGACGAAGCGGCAGACAGAATTTCACGCGTTTTCGGTATTGCCGCATTTTCACGCGCGTGTGAATGTGAAAAGAATTTTGACGATATTAAAAATAAAGCTTGCGATTATCTTTATGATGAACTTTCAAGCGTTAAAACTTTTAAGGTCGAAGCTAAACGCTCGGATAAAAAATTCCCTATGAAATCACCTGAAATCAGCAGGGAACTCGGCGGCTATATCCTTTCAAAATTCAATAATTTAAAAGTAGATGTTCATAATCCAGATATTATCGTTACAGTTGAAGTCAGGGAAAAATACGCTTTTGTAAGGGGTAATAATATCAGGGGCGCAGGCGGTATGCCAACCGGCACTAACGGCAGGGCAGCTATACTTATCAGCGGCGGTATTGATTCTCCTGTTGCGGCATATATGATGGCAAAAAGGGGAATTGAGCTTTGCGCTGTTCATTTTGCATCTCCGCCTTATACATCGGAACTTGCAGAGATGAAAGTTATGGACTTGCTTAAAAAAGTAGCACGCTATTCGGGTGTTATCACAACTTATGTTGTACCTTTTACCGAACTTCAGGAAGCTATAAGGGATTACTGCCCGGAGGAGTATTTTACAATTATTATGCGCCGCCTTATGATGAAGCTTTCGCAGAAAATTGCCGAAATGCAAAATTGCACCGCCCTTATTACCGGTGAGAGCGTGGGCCAGGTTGCAAGCCAAACTATGTATGCACTTGCTTGTACCGATTGTGCGGCAGATATGCCTGTTTTCAGGCCTTGTATCGGTATGGATAAAGAAGAAATTATCGCAGTTTCACGCAAGATTGACACTTTTGATATTTCCATTCAGCCTTATGAAGATTGCTGTACGGTATTTACACCTAAGCACCCTAAAACAAGGCCGCATATTGATGATGTAATTAAAGCAGAACAAAAGATACCTAATCTTGATGAAATGCTTGAAAAAGCAATAAATGATGTTAAAAAGGTTATTATTAAATAATTATGAGTGAAGATAATAAAGATTTTGAAGCAAACAGCATTGATGAAATTTTAAAGGAATTTCAGGCAAAGCGTGATAATAATGATTTGCCCGGCGAAAGGCGTATCGATGAACCACTTGCTCCGCCTAAGCCACATACCGATTTTTCAAATGAAAAATCATTGCAGAAAGAACCCGAAGCTAAAAAAACCAAAGCAAAAAAGCCAAGCTTTGATTTTAAAAAGTTTGATTATTCAAAGCTTAATAAAATACTTAAACCTACTATTATAATAGTAATAGTTATAGCACTGTTTTTTGCATGCGTTTTCGGTATAGGCGGTGCAATTAAATCATCAAAAACCGCTTATATCCATAAGTATGAAAAGAAATATACAGATGTTTCTTTTCCGTCGGGTATTATGGAAAAATATTGTGACCTTTACGGGCAAAATCCTAATATGGCGGGGTATATAACTATCAGTGATATTAAGCTTAAATCGCCTGTTTTGGTAAAGGCAGACGGTAAAAACCCGTATGCCGAAGCGTCACAAAAAGGTGCTAAAACCACAAATTTTGTGGTTTACCTTAATGATGATTCGCTTGAAAAATATTATTCATCTATTGATGCATATAATCATTCGGCATCAGGCTTTGTGTCTTATTCCGATTTAAAGCAGGATTATAATTTCAAAATTATCGGCGCTTTTTATATCAATACCAAAGAGAGTGATGATAACGGTTATATTTTCCCGTATAATGTAACCGAACAGCAAACCCCGTCAAGTTCACTTGAATTTTTTGAAAGATTGCATTATAGATTTATTTATAATACAGATGTTTCGCCTACCAGGGATGATACCCTTATCACTATTTCCTGCCCAACCTCTTATCACCAAGATTTCAGATTTGTAATAGTAGGCGTGGCAAGGGATGATAATAATAAGCTTAAAGCTATGCCTAAAAATTTGGTGCGTTATCCGCAGGTCATTTGTAATGAAAAGGGAATAGCAAATAACTTTTTAGGCGCATCAAAATGGTATCCGCAAATTGTGATTTCATCTAATGGCAAGAAGAATGAAACCACTACCAAAATAATTAAACAAAGTATCAAAGACTACAAATAGAAAAACAGCAGAATGAAATAAATAAACCTTTTTGCCTCCCTTGTAAAGGGAGGTGGGTGCAACTTATTGCACCCGGAGGGATTTAAAAATAGCTTGGACATTAAGTCTAAGCTATTTTTGTGCTTCTGCTGTTTTTTTGCGATATTTTGTAAATAAATGTTAAAAAATTGTAAACATTTTTGGACTTGAAATCACCTAAATCTATTGACATATAATTAAATAAATGTTATAATTATGCCAAATATCAGTGTAAAAGGTGTTACTATGCCTTTTTGCGCTTGTAAGGGCGTTTTTGCTTGCCGGTATCGTGCATTTTTGGTCAGGTTAACAGCGATGTTTGGTGAACAAAAAGTACCTGCAAATTTTAAGGAGGAACGAAAATGAAAAAAAGACTTTCAAAAAAGGTTTTGGCTATTTTCCTTGCTGCATTGATGGTGGCAACTTCAATTCCGCTTTCTGTTTTGCATGTTTTTGCGGCAGATGCGTGGACTGACGCAGCACAGGATGCCGAAGTTATAAAAATTGAAAATAAAATGTCCGAATTTGAAAGTAAACTTTATGAAAAAGATGTTGTTTACTGCAATGTTGAGCCTGCATACGCTGCGTATGTAGCATGCCGTGAAGCTCTTGACGCTTATATCTACGGCGGCGAAACAAACGCACTTAACGGTAAGTGCGATGCACTTGATTCGGCTATAAAAGCTATGACTGAATTTACAGGCAAAGTAACTATCAGCAATACATATGATAAAGTATTCGCCACAGAAAGCGCAGGTGGCGCAGGATACCTTTCTAATGTTATTTGGGCAGGCACTGTGAATGATACTTCAAGTAACAACGGTAAAGCTACTTGTTCAGACGGACATAATGCTTTGACTCTTTATTATCCTGAAGTGACTATGCTTTATGACGGCAGTGGCACTCCGCTTGTAACCAAAATAATGGCAAATGCAGGTGGTGAAAAAAGGGGTAAAAACAGATATGTTTTCGCTATTTCTTCTACAGCGAGTGACTTAACTCTTAATTCCGAATGGAAAGGCAGAACCGGCTCTAATAACTACCTTGACTGGAACTATGCTTGGACAAAAGGTACTGATAAGCTCTCTAATTCTTCCGCTTCCATTACATCTAATTATCAAGTAACAAAGCAAGGTCTTGGGACAACGACATGGCAAAACTTCTTTGCAAATCAGCTCGTTTACAGCGGCACCCTTGCGAGTGACCCTGCAAATAGCCCTGTTTATAAAGTTGATTTAACTCCTTCATTTAAGGCTTATGTTTCCGGCAATCAGAGTGAAGTAAGTGACACCAATGGTGCGAATGTTACGGTATCAGGCTCAACCCCTATCCATGTAGTTAACTATGCAGTAATTAAAAATGCTGTTAAGGTTGACGGCAAGAAGATTGAAACCGTTCAGTTTAAAGATTACTCACAGGGCGGACTTAAAACTTACTTCACCGCTATGGATAGCCTTACTTCATTTAACCCTAATGATTATTTCACTTCATCAAATGATTACAGCGGTTATGCTACCGAAGCTGAAAACAGAGTAAGCTCTGCTAACAATGCTTCGTTTACTGATACAGATAAAGCAGGTTACGCGGCTATTCGTAATGCTATGAGTGCCGATGTAAGAAAAAAATATGATAATGCTATTGAAAATAACGGTGCTGCGTATACGCCTGAATCATGGGCAAATTTCAAGGCTATTTATGAAAAATGCAAAGAAATTATGGCTAAAGTTAATGACAGCGGTTCTAACTATGAATCAGGTAAGCCTTATTCTACAAGCGAAGCTGAATTAGAGCAATGGGCACAAAGTTTAACAGAAGCTGTACTTGTGGATAGAGTTGATAGGGCAGATACAACACAGCTTGTTAATCTTATAAATGATTTTGAATCATATGACAGTGCTGATTTCACTAAAACTTCATATGACACTTTCGCAGGTGTTGTAAAAGAAATCAAGGAAGCTGTTTGGAAATCAGAGACAAATTGGGGCGATTCATCATTTGCACCGAAAGCCGATGAAGCCGGAAATAAGCTTGTTGCAGATAATGAGGCAAGGTTCAAAGAGGAAATTAAGAATCTTCGTTTATCACCTGATGCAAAGGCTACCACAGCAGATGGCAGAACAACACTTAATCAAGTGCTTGAACTTGAAGCTAAAGCCGGCGATGCATCAAATTATACCAATTATTCACAGTTTAGTGATGCTCTTGTTGATGCAAAGACATATCTTGCAAAGCTTGATTTAATTCCGTTTACTGATTATGAAGCTCAAATGACTGAGTACAGAAAGTATGTTAATAAAGTTGTAGATGCATACAAAGCTTTGGAACATGGATTTATTGCAACACCGAACGGTACAGCAATAAATAATTCAAATACTACCGGTACAGGTTCAACAGGCATTATGAATTCAAATGACCACAGAACCCAATCTGTTCAGGCTGATTATTCAAGCAAAGGTATCATCCTCAGAACTACTCATGATGCAGTAAATGCTAAGTATGGCCATTTTGATGTAACATTCGGTACTAATGTTGACGGTAAAGATAATAACGCACTTGATTCTATCTCAATCAATGCTACTGCAGCTAAAATCGGTGATAACGGTTCAGCATTGCATATCAATAAAGAAAAGAGAAGTGAAACACCGACAGCATTGTCAGAAGATCAAAAGAAAACTTATGCAGGTTGCTTATCATATAACAACTTTAATGTAAATAATATTAAACTTGAAAGTTATAATAACAATACTAATACATCAGGTTTATTTGTTACCGATAAGAGCGGTAATAAGACTGCAACAGGCACAGAGCTTTATAATACCGACCTTACAGATGTTTTATCAACAACCGAAGGTCAGAGCATGACTCCTATTGCCGGCGGTGTATTCCTTAGATCATCAAACAGCGATTCAGAAGCAAAATACACTCTCAGGGGTGATTTGAACTATTACCTTGGTGAAACACAAAAGCAAACCCTTACCGAATCTACTGTTCCTACTTTAACATCATATACGCTCGGTACAAACTTCGGCGCAGTTTCAGTATGGACTGTTAATAATGTGGGTACTTATTCAGCGTATAACTACTACACATCAGCGCAAAACAGCAAAACACTTGATACAACTGTTCAGGTGCTTGATGTTACACCTCTTAAAGACCTTGCTGATGAATGCAACGCAATGCTTGACCAAAAGAATAAGTATACCGATGCTTCATGGAAAGTATTTACCGATGCACTTAAAGCTGCACAGAATTTCCCTGGTTATGCTACAATGTCGGCAGATGCAATCCTTTCAACAGTAGTTGGCAAGTATACAAACTTATTTAACGCAAGGAAAAACCTTGAAATAAGAGATATTACATATACATTTAAGTATAAAGTAAATGAATTTGATACAGACGGTAACATTGTTAAAGACAGCAACGGCAAAAATGTAATTAAGGATGAAACTCGTAATATTACACTTAAATATGGCGAAGTATTCAAGGAAAATGCAACAGCATTTGAGCAGTTTAATAAGGAATTCCCTACTTATGTAAGTGAAGATGGATTAAACACATGCACAGTTAATGTCACTACTTGGGTATCATCACTTGGCATTGCGTTTAACCCTGAAGCAGCAGTAACTGAAGATACTACATTTACTTGTAGCTACACTCAAACTCCAAACAGTGCAAATTGGACTGATTATAATGCTGCACAAAGCGCACTTAATGCAAAGCTTTTGAAGGATGAAACTTATACTTATGATTCATTGGCAAATGCTGTAAAAGCAGTTAACGATTCAACAATTAAGTTTTATTATCTTGATGAAGCTACTAAAAATGCAATGATGTCTGACCGCCAGGCAGAAATCACTGCTGAAACACAAACACTTAAAAATATTGCTGACAGCCTGGTAGAAGTTAATGCTGACTTATCAGTAGCTAAAGCAGTAGAGAAAGTAAAAGAAACACAAAAAGCAGACGATACCAAGAAAGACTTGGATATGTATCGTGATGCTTCACAGGAATTTGTATTTACAAAAACCGTAAGCTACACAGATGTAAGCACAAACGAAGTATTTGAAGTTAAGGGACTTCTTTACAGCGATGCAGCTGCTCTTGACACCGCTATTAAGAATTACTTAAATAACGATCTTCAGTTAAGAACATATGATATTTACCTTAACGGCAATAAGCTTACAGGTATATATGAATACGGTACAGCTGTAACAGTTTATGCTGACGGTACAGTTAAGACCGGTGAGCAGGCAACTGCACCTACCGGCTCAAATTACGCTTGGACTTACAGCTTTTCTGCTCCGTCAAGAGATAACGATTTCGGCAAGGACGGACACGATAATAAAGTCAATGCTACACCTGAAAAGTATATGCTTACTGCACCTGCATTAAGCTTCATAGTAAACGGTGAAACATATCTTACAACTAAAGCTGTTGACAGCGCCGCACAAGGTTATATTGTAACTGTTAAGTCGGGTCTTAACGGCAGTGTACTTAATGTTATTCAAACTGAAAGCGACGGTTCATTCACATTGCCGGCAGCACCAAGCATTCCTTTCTACACATTTGCTTCTTACAGTGGCGGATTCACAGCCGGCTCACAAAAAGTCAGTGAGAATACCACAATCACTGCTAATTACACAAGTGAAGAAAAGTTGACAGTTGATATTTTCCATACAATGAGTCCTTGGGGCGAAGCAACACCGACTGAGCATAATACAGTTGATTATAACACAAGATTGAGTTATACTTATGATGATGTATATTGCTGGGCTTATGCAACATATATTTCCAGCGGAAATGTTAACAGAACAGTATATCGTGTAATTCACTATGGTTCAAGTTACACTTTCTATGTAAGTAACACAATTTCAAATGCTGACGGACAGGGTATTGTAGCTCTTACAAAGGATGAATATCAAAACCTTGTATTTGGCCAATCTGAATATGGCATTACAGGAAAGCCGGCAATAAGCTACAACGATACAACTGACCTTATTGCGAATGCAAATTGCTTTATTAGAGATGATGGTACTGTTGATGACAGCACCTTGATTCTTGCAAATGTTGATGCAAGCAATAACAAAACATTGAATCCTGCAGAACCTGCTGTTACATCACTTGAAACACCTGTTTATGCAAGCGATAAAACACAGATGACATTCATCGGCACATTTGTATTACCTGAAGGTTATACAATGGTTGAAAGCGGTTTCTTGTTCTCAGGTTACGCTGTTAACAGTACCACAAAGCCATCACAAGCACCTGACCTTAAATTAGAAAATGTAAATAATAAGTCGATTAGAAGACTTAAATCTACAAAGCATACAATCGGTAACCAATTTGTTATCAATGTAGCTATCAATTCTAAATCAGGCAGTTGCTATTACAGGCCATATACAATATTCAAAAAGGGTGACCAAAAGATTACTGTATACGGTGCACAGTTTGCCGTTGATGATATTCAGGCTGCATTAAGAAAATAAGAAGGGGGTTAATAGTTATGAAAAAAATATATGAAGAACCAGAGATTCAAATTCGTAATTATGTTCTCCCGGTTAGTGATGTAGTTATGACATCTACACTTACCGATGGTGATAACTACGGTGGCGATGGCGACGGTAGCGGCGATTACTTTGGTTAAATAAAATAGACGAAAGACCGTGATTTAAAATCACGGTCTTTTTTATTACAATTTTATTAAATATCTTGAAAAAGTGAATTTCTTGTTTGACATATTATAAGTTATATATTATTATTAAAGTAATTAACTATGTCTGGAAGTGGGCTTATGAATATTCTTGTATGCGGACTCGGCCTTATAGGCGCCAGCCTTGCAAAAACTTTGAAAAAAAATACAAATCATCATATTATGGGTTGGAACAGAACGGATTCTGTTGCAAAGCGTGCATTGGCTGACGGTGTTATAGATGAAACAGGTGAGCTTGAAGCAATGATGCCGAAAGCTGATGTAACAATAGTGAATTTTTACCCGGAAGCAATTGCTCCTTTTATTAAAGAGCATAAGGATTTATTCAAGAAAAACAGCATTGTTACCGATTCTTGCGGAATTAAAACAAAAATTTGCCGCGAACTTGAAAAGGAAAATTTTGATTTTTACTTCGTAGGCGCACATCCAATGGCAGGTAGAGAAGTAAGCGGATATGATAATTCGCTTGATGATTTATTTGATAACGCTTCTTTTATTTGTACACCTTGTGACGGTATTCCGAGATATATATCTGACGCACTTGTAGGCCTTGCACAAGAAATGGGATTTGCACGCACAGTTGTAACAACTCCTGAACATCATGATGAAATGATTGCGTTTACATCGCAGATTGCTCATGTTTTGGCATGCTCATATGTTCTTTCACCGCTTGCACCGTACCATGCCGGCTATTCGGCAGGCAGTTACCGCGATGTAAGCCGAGTTGCACGAATAAATGCAGATATGTGGACTGAACTTTTTATTGATAATAAAGAACCGCTTGTTCGTGAAATTGATGACCTTGTATCAAATCTTATGAAATTTAAGTATTGCATAGTAAATGAAGATGCAAACGAACTTTGCGAATTGATGAAAAAAGGTAATAAGATTAAAGAGGAAATCGGTTAATGAAAGAACTATGCGTAAATGTAAGCGATAACAGTATAAGTAATATTTATATTGAAAACGGACTTATTTCTAAAGCCGGAAAGCTTATAAAAGAAAAATTTAATTGCAAAAAAATCGCACTTGTTAGCGATACAAATGTATATCCTATTTACGGTGACATAATTAAATCTCAATTGGAAAACGAGGGATACGAGGTATTTACTTACATATTTAAAGCCGGCGAAGCTTCAAAAAATACAACCGAGCTTGTAAAAATAGTTGAGTTTATGGCACAAAGCGGACTTACCCGTGAAGATATAGCGGTAGCTTTAGGCGGCGGAGTCTGCGGGGATATGGTCGGTTTTGCGGCGGCTGTATTTTTAAGAGGAATTAAGTTTGTTCAAATTCCGACTTCACTTTTGGCGCAGGTGGATTCATCAGTCGGCGGTAAGACCGCTGTTGATTTACCACAGGGTAAAAATCTTTGCGGCGCGTTTCATCAACCGTCAATAGTAATAATTGACCCTAATGTGCTTTCAACTTTAAGCGAGCATTTCTTTAGCGACGGAATGGGCGAAGTTATTAAATACGGATGTATTAAATCGTCTTCACTTTTTGAACTTCTTGAAAAAGGAAATGCAAAAGATAATATTACCGAGATTATTACCGAATGTGTAAGTATAAAGCGCCAAGTAGTTGAAAATGACGAAAAAGAGCATGGCGAAAGAGCGCTTCTTAATTTTGGGCATACCTGCGGCCACGCAATTGAAAAATTATGGAATTTTGAAACCGTAAGCCACGGTGAAGCTGTGGGAATGGGCATGGTGATGATTACCCATGCAAGCGAAGATTTGGGAATAACCGAAAAAGGTACAACCGAAAGGATTATAAAAGTTCTTGAAAAGAATAATTTGAAAATTAGTGATTCACATTCAAAAAAGGAAATCATTTCGGCTATGAGCGGGGATAAAAAGAGAACCGGCTCCGGCATTAAATTTGTAATGATTGATAAAATAGGTTCAAGCTTTATAAATCCGATTAAATATGAAGATATAAATAAAACATTTGGTGTAGACTGACGGAGAAAATATGAGCATAGCAAAAATTCAAAAGTCAATATTTAACGGTGATGTTACTGTTCCGGCATCTAAATCTGTTGCACACAGGGCATTGATATGCTCTTTTCTTGCCGGTGGCGGAACTGTTAAGCCTATTATTTCGTCTAAAGATATGCAGGCAACGGTCGGTATTATTGAAGCACTTAAAAATAATGAAACTGAACTTAATTCAATAGAAAGCGGATCAACTCTCCGTTTTATGATTCCGGTTGCGGCGGCACTCGGAAAAGAAGTAACTTTCACAGGGCAGGGCAGTTTGCTTACACGCCCAATCGGTGAATATCTTGAACTTTTACCGCTTCACGGTGTTAAAATCAACTCTGACGGTTACTTGCCGGCTGAAATAAGCGGTAAACTCCAAAACGGCAGTTTTGAAGTGAACGGCAATGTTTCAAGCCAATATATTACGGGTTTGCTTTTGGCACTTTCGGCACTTGAAGGTGACAGTGCTGTAATTCTTAAAACACAACTGCAATCAAAACCGTATGTTGATATGACGGTTAAGGTTTTGGCTGATTACGGAGTAAATGTGTTTGAAACGGATTTCGGCTATCTCATTAAAGGCGGGCAAAAATTTAAAGTTCAGGATTATACGGTTGAAGGTGATTGGTCACAGGCTGCATTTTTCCTTGTAGGCGGGGCAATTAACGGTGATGTTACAGTTAATGGGCTTGATATGAACTCAACACAGGGTGATAAAGCTGTTGTGGATGTAATCAAAAAATTCGGTGCAAATGTAACAATTCTTGAAAATGCTGTCAGGGTACAAAAAAGTGAACTGCACGGTATAGAATTTGATGCAACCGATATTCCCGATATGGTTCCTGCTATTGCGGTTCTTGCTTCGTTTGCAAGCGGAAAAACCGTTATAAAGGGCGCTCAAAGGCTCAGATATAAAGAATCAGACAGAATAGAGAGCGTGGTTTATAATCTTAAAGCACTCGGTGTTGATGTAAAAGAAACGCCTGACGGAATGGAAATAGGCGGTGGTAGGCCGCTTCATTCGGCGAAGCTTAAGGGTTATAACGACCATAGAATTGTAATGGCATTTTCAGTTGCGGCAATGAATATAGGCAATTGTGAAATTGATGATGCTCAAAGTATAAATAAATCATATCCGTCATTTTTTGATGATTATAATAAACTTGGGGGTAAAGCTGATGTCCTCTGAATTCGGCAATAAAATTAAACTTTCAATATTCGGTGAAAGCCACGGGGAAGCTATCGGCTGTGTTATTGATTCGCTTCCTGCCGGTGTTAAGCTTGATATGGATAAAATCTATTTTGATATGGCAAGGCGCGCTCCGGGTAAGGATAAAACAGCAACTCCAAGGCTTGAAAAGGATATTCCTCATATTCTTTCAGGTGTGCTTGATAATGTTACAACAGGTGCACCGCTTGCAATGATAATAGAAAATACAAATACCAAAAGCGGCGATTATTCAAATTTAATGGCAGTGCCGCGCCCGTCGCACAGCGATTATCCGGCTTATGTTAAATATAAAGGATATAATGACATAAGAGGCGGCGGCCATTTCAGCGGCAGGCTTACTGCACCGCTTGTTTTTGCCGGCGCAATAGCGAAGCAAATTTTAGCTCAAAAGGGTGTTACCGTTGGGGCACATATATTAAGCATAAACGGTGTTTATGATGATAGCTTTGATAAGGCTGAAGTAACAAGCGAGCAGCTTATTGCTGTGTCATCAAAGCCTTTTGGTGTTATTAACGATAATATTGAGGAAAAAATGCGCCAAGCAGTTGAAAAAGCAAGGCTTGACGGTGACAGTGTCGGCGGATTAATTGAATGTGCCGTTTGCGGTATGCCTGTCGGCGTGGGGGCTAATATTTTTTCTACTGTGGAGAGCCATATTTCATCATCACTTTTCGGTGTTCCGGCAGTAAAGGGTGTTGAATTCGGCGCAGGTTTTGACCTTGCAAATATGACGGGTTATGAAGCGAATGATACATATTCGATTAAAAACGGAAAAATATTCGTTAATAAAAATAATAACGGTGGTATTCTCGGTGGAATGACTACGGGTGCACCGATTATAGTTAAGGCTGCGATTAAGCCGACACCGTCAATATCAAAGCCGCAAAAGAGTGTTAATTTGCAGACTATGACTGAGGAAGAGCTTGTTATTCACGGCAGGCACGACCCTTGCATTGTGCCTAGGGCATTGCCGGTAATTGAAAGTGCGGTTGCATTTGCTCTTCTTGACCTTATGGCATAAAATTAACGAAAAAGGAAATATAAATGGATTTATTAGAACTTAGAAAAGAAATTGACGAAATAGATGATGAGCTTATTCCGCTTTTACTTAAGAGGATGAGTGTATCTGAAAAAGTGGCAAAGTATAAGGTCGAACGCGGTATGCCTGTTTTAAACAGTGAGCGTGAACAGCAAATTCTTGACGATGTTGCAAAAAAATGCGGCAAGCAAGGCGAAACCATAAAAACCGTATTTGCCGCTACGATGGACGCTTCAAGAGCTTTACAGCATAAAATAGTAGGCGGCGGCAAAGAACTCAGGGAAGATATTGAAAATGCTATCAAAATTGATAAGCTTGATACTGCCGGCAAACCGATTGCCTGCCAAGGTGTTGAGGGTGCGTACAGCGGAGTAACAGCAAATAAAATTTTCCCGAATACAGATATTCATTTTCATAAGAGATTTGAAGATGTTTTTGAAGCTGTAAATAGGGGAGATTCAAAGTTCGGCGTTATTCCTGTTGAAAATTCGACAGCCGGCTCTGTTCACGAATCTTATGACCTTATTATGAAATACAGATTTTTTGTTGTAGGCGCATATGATTTGAAAATAGAACATTGCCTTTGTGCAAAGAACGGTACAAAATATGAAGATATTACTGATGTTTACAGCCATCCGCAAGCCCTTTCGCAGTGTAATAATTTTTTGAGAAACTTTGATTTCACGGGAATTAACTATTCAAATACTGCCGCTGCGGCAAAATATGTAAGCGAATCACCAAAAAACAATGTAGCTGTAATATGCAGTGAATTGGCGGCTAAAAAATACGGACTTAATGTTCTTAAGCGTAATATTCAAAATAATGATAAAAATACCACAAGATTTATAGTTATATCAAAGGAACTTGCAATTCCGAGTGATGCACAAAAAATATCGCTCATATTTGCACTTCCGCATAAAACAGGTTCGCTTTACAGGGTTTTGGGCCGCTTTTCAATGGCAGGCTTAAACTTGACTAAGCTTGAATCAAGACCTATTGAAAACAGTGAATTCAGCTACTATTTTTATGTTGATGTATTGGGAAATGTTAAAGATGAGGAAACGCTTGACCTTATTTGTGCGCTTTCAGATGAACTGCCTGAATTTGAGTTTTTAGGCAATTTCCACGAAGCTTGTTAATAAGTATTAGTGTAAGAATATTTACGGAGATGAATTTGTGAAACAGCAAAAAAGGCATCAAACAAATTTAATATCTGCGGTAACGCTTGTAATTACAGGTGCTGTTTTAATCTTTCTCGGTATTGCACTTTATAATCACGCAAAGCTTGAAGTGAGGTTTGACACGCTTATAAATTATCTTAAGCAAATAGACGATTCCATTGTCAAGCTTGATAGTGATGTTGAAATAATTATTTGTATTTTTGCACTGTATATTGCAAAATGCCAATTGCCGATACCAATGGGATTTTTATGTGTAATATCCGGTATGGTATTTCCGCTTGCAGAGGCTGTTGCGATAAATATTATTTTTACCGAGTTTTTCTTTATAGTAAAATATCTTGAAGGTAAATTTATCGGCGGCGGATGGACAGGAATGATACTTGGAATAAAAAAGTTTAAGTTTATTAAGGATTGGATTGAATTTAAAGGTAACGGTAATCCGTATGTTCTTTTTGTATCAAGGCTGTTTCCCGCAATTCCGCTTGGAATGGTATCAAAATATTATGGCTCAATGCGATATGATTTTGTTTATTATTCGCTTTTAAGCCTTATGGGATTTATGCCGCGACTTTTTATTTATACAAAAATCGGTTCGGCAATTTATAATCCTTTTTCTGCGCAATTTCTTGTGCTTTTAATAATTATTGTAAGCTTTACAGGCTTGTCAATCATTTTATTTAATATATTTTACGGTATTAAATCAAAGCAGATGAATCAAACACTTTTGATTTATTCTGAAAAAGAAAAATATAAAATTGTTTTATAAGGAGAATATAAATGAAACCAAGCGAGTTAATTACTAAAATCGAAAATAACGAATTTGACAGCGAACTTAAGAAATTATATGTTTCAGACAGTGCAGTTAATGCGCAGAAACCTCGTTACATAAGAACCATTAACGAATTTATTAAACTTTTTGGTGATGATAGGGATGTATTTGTTTTAAGTGCACCGGGCAGAACCGAAGTTTGCGGTAACCATACAGACCATAATAACGGTAAAGTTTTAGCCGCTTCCATTAACCTTGACGCTATTGCAGTAGCTGCTAAAAGGGATGATATGGTTATTAAGGAAAAGAGTGAGGGACATAACCTTAATGATGTTGATATTTCTGTTTTAGCACCTAATGAATCTGAATACGGAAAATCGGCTGCGATGATTAAAGGTGTTGTGGCAGGTCTTAAGGAATATGGCTATAATATCGGCGGATTTGATGCTTGCACCACAAGTGATGTTATGGGTGGCTCGGGCTTATCGTCTTCAGCGGCATTTGAAGTGCTGATTGCAACAATAGTTAATCATCTTTATAACGGCGGAAATATTGATGCTGTTACGGTAGCAAAAGCATCACAATTCAGTGAAAATGTATATTTCGGCAAGCCTTCAGGCTTGCTTGACCAAATGGCGTCTTCGGTAGGTACATTTGTAACTATTGATTTTAAAGATACTGCAAATCCGATTATTAAAAAAGTTAATTACGATTTTGCAAAAAGCGGATATGCCCTTTGCATTGTTGATACTCATGGTAATCACAGTGACCTTACAGATGATTATGCTGCTGTAAGAAGCGAAATGGAAGATGTGGCAAAAGCATTCGGCAAAAAAGTTTTGCGTGAGGTGGAATATGATGATTTCTTAAATCACCTTGCAGAACTTCAAGACAAGGTTAATGACCGTGCTATTCTTCGTGCGTTTCATTTCTTCGGTGAAAATGACAGGGTAGATAAAGCTGTAACAAGCCTTGAAAATAACGATTTTGAAGCTTTTAAGCAAGCTATTACAGAATCAGGATTTTCATCTTTCCTTTATAATCAAAATGTATACTCCCCTAAAACACCTACCGAGCAAAAGCTTTCTTTAGCTTTATGCTTAAGTGAAAAGCTCCTTAAAGGTAAGGGTGCTTGGAGAGTTCACGGCGGCGGATTTGCAGGAACAATTCAGGCTTTTGTGCCTAACGATATGCTTGATGAATATAAAAATACTATTGACCGAGTATTTGGTGAGGGTTCGTGCCATGTACTTATTATTCGCCCGTTTGGCGGAACAAAAGTAATAGGTTGATTATGATGAGTCGATGAAGAGGGAATAGAAAATGAAATACATATTTATTATAAATCCTATTGCCGGCAATGACGATAAAGCAAAGATTTTTTCAAGAATTAAATCAACATTTCGTATGAGTGATGACGAAATGATAGTTGAATCTACTCACGAGCAGGGTGACGCACAGCTCATTGCAAAAAAATATGCTAAAGAATATGGCAGTGAGTGTGTAATTGTATCTTGCGGCGGTGACGGAACGGTACACGAAATTGCAAACGGGCTTGCCGGTACAGATACACCTCTGCTTCTTTTGCCTCTCGGCACAGGCAATGATTTTGCCAAAAAGGTTTACGGTACAAAAAATATAAATGTTGAAAATGTAATTAAGGCATTTGGCTTTTATAACGGCAAAATAAACTATGATGTTAAGCCTATTGACCTTATTGATTATAACGGCGAAAAATGCATAAATGTTATGAGCTATGGGCTTGATACAAAAGTTGAAACCATAGGCAGAAAAATAGCAGGTAAAATTCCGTCACTTGGGCATCAGGCTTATAATATTGCAATAGTGCCTGTATTGTGCAAATCAATGACCTATAAAATAAATATTGACCTTGATTGCATTGATGATGAAGGAAAGCCTTATAAGTACACCATTGCCCCTTGTGATTACACCCTTTTTGCAATTTGCAATGCAAGTTATTACGGCGGTGGTTTTTGCCCTGCGCCAAATTCGGTGCTTGATGACGGAATTCTTGATTTTGCACTTTGCCATCCGGTAAATGCTTTTCAGGCGCTTCCGCTAATTCCTAAATACAGTAGCGGCGAAGTTGAAAAACTGCAAAAGTATATTTCATTCGGCAAGGTGGTAAGCGGCAGAATTTGGTCTACTGACGGAAGTGCGCTTTTGGGTAACTGTGACGGTGAAAATTTCGATTACAGCGAAGTTAATTTTAAAGTGCTTCCGAAATCACTTAAACTCTGTTTTATTAAAAATTGATTATTACACGATAAGAAGGATATAAAAATGAGGAAAATAATATCGTTTATTTTGTGTGCAGCTATGGTATTGTCATTTTCAAGCGTAACTGCGTTTGCGGATGAAATTACCTATAAGGATATTTCTATTTCGGCAAATGAATTAGCAGGCACAGCGGACGAAAATGTTAAAACCATACAAAAAGCTTTAGATGAAGCAAGAAATAGTGCAACTGATGAAAAAAGATACAGAATTTATCTTCCTAAAGGAAGGTTTAATCTTAATTCAACATTAAATATTTTTAGTAATACAGAGCTTTATCTTGATAATGAAACCACGCTTATTCAAACAGCACCTAAAGGTCAAAATATAATTAAATCAGGCGATTTCGGGCAAAAGCATATTCTTTATAACGGATTTAGAAATATTAAAATTGACGGCGGCACTTGGGACATGAACAGGAATGGCTCTTGTGCTATGCGTTTTGGCCATTGTACTAATTTGAGCATAAATAATGTTAAAATACACAGCGTTAAAGATGCACATCACATTGAAGTCGCAGGTGCAGATACAGTTTCAATCACCAATAGTGTATTTACTAAAGGCATAAGAAGTGCCGCAAGTAACAATTCGTGCGAAGCTATTCAGCTTGATATTTTGCACGACAGTGCACATTTTGTAGGATTTGAAGAATTTGATGATACACCTAATAAAAATATCACTATAAGCGGATGTATATTTGATGATTTGTATTCCGGTATCGGCACTCGCTCAGGAGTAGTAAGCAAATATTTTGATAATATTGTGATTGAAAATAATGTATTTACTAACATTCAAGAAAAAGCAATCAGCTGTTTTAATTATAAAAACAGCAAAATTATCAACAATACTTTCAGTGATGTAAGTGCAGGTATCAGTTTTGAATATTTGCCTAATAACATTTTCAAGAACTATTCGCAAAGAATGTATATTCCAAATGACGGCAAGGTAGGCAGTATAAATTCAAATTCATCCACCGTTATAAGCGGCAATGTTATGAATATTAAGCAAATGGCAGATAAATCAAGCTACGGTATTTATGCATACGGCGGTAAAATTGATGCTCAAACAGCAGCAGGCAAAGGCGTTATGAATTGCGCCGGTGATTATACTATCAGCGATTTATCAATAAGCAATAATACTGTAAATTGCAGTTCTTCCGAATCACGCGGAATATTTGTAACAGGTGTCAACAACAGTGAAATTGTTTCTAACAGATTAACCGATTATGCATCGGCAGAAAACGGAATTAACGCTGTTAATATATGCGCTAGTTCTAAAAATACTGTTGTGGGCAATGTGATTGACGGTAATTTTAATAACGGAATTTCACTTTATGATGCAAATTCCTTAAGCAGTAAAAATATTGATATAGATAATAACAGTATTACAAATATAAAAAGTTACGGAATAAGGGTTGCAAACGACTCATTTGCGGTTATTAAAAGCAGTAATAATATTTCTGCCGGTACAAGCACTATTTGCCTTTATTCTAAAAATTACAGCCAAAATTTAGCTAATGTAACGCTTGCATCAACATCATTTTCGCTCAGAAATAAGCCTCTTATTACCTTGAGTTCTGTTAACGGAAATACGGGTTATAAGGTTTATCGTGCGCTTTATAACGGTACATATAAGCAAATTGCAACTGCCAAAGGCCTTAAATTTGAGGATAAGTCGGCAGGTGCATATTCAAGGAATTTTTACAGAATTGCACCGTATACAAAAGTTGCAAAATCAGAAATTATCGGCAAAAATTATATAGATGTTGCATTTTAAAAGTTAACAAAAAATCAACTCCTTCATAGAATATTACTGAAGTTTACTTCAATATTTTATAAAGGAGTTTTTTTATGCCTGATAATCTCAATTTAGACACAGGTGAAAGACGCATAAATGAGGCGGTTTGCATTGATACAAAGCGTATTTTTGACAGCTGCGTAAGCAAAGATTGCCTTGAAGATTTAAGAGTTACATTTTTTTCAAGAAGCCAGCGACTTATTGATGAAGCGGTTACGGTAAAAACCCGTGATTGCTGCATTGAAGAGGTTAGTATTGATGTTGAAGAAGTACCGTTTAATCGAGGCTTTTACAGCGTAGATATTACATTCTATTTTAAGCTTTGCTTTGATACTTATTCAGCACCTTGCACCACACCGCAGGTTGCAGTCGGCTTTGCAAAATTTAATAAAAAATGTATTCTCTTCGGTTCAAACGGCGATGTAAAAGTATTTGTTTCAAACTCTGCAAGCGAAACTACAGATTGCCCTGTTGCACCGCAATATACAAACCCTGTTGCAAAGGTTCAGGCAGTTGACCCTGTTGTACTTTCAACCGATATTTGCGATAGCTGTGATTGCAACATTTCTGTATGCTCTTCGTTCCCGCAGTCTATTTTTAATTCTATGGAGGATACAATTCCGTCCTGCGGTGCATCTAAAGCAATACTTGTAACTCTCGGTCTGTTTTCAATTGTTCAAATGGAGCGTGACGCACAAATTCTTATCCCTGCATATGATTATTGCATTCCTGACAGAGAATGTAACTGCAATACTTCCAACCCGTGCGAAACTTTCCAGGGTATTGATTTCCCTGTTGAGCAATTTTTCCCAAGTGAAAAAGAAGGCTGTTCCCCTTGTAATCCCACAAAGCCGATTTGCGACAGCGAAGATAAAAATTAGTTGATTATAAAAAAAGCGTGCAGGCTTTTGCCTGCACGCAATTTTTTATTTATTTTCTTTATCATCAAATGCCGGGTACATTCTTCTGAAAAGTGAATTGATGTGCTTGAAATATGATGTGTCAATATTATCAATTGTATCTCTTGTGGTGCGAAATCTCCAATTTTTATCCGGTACACCGGGAATATTCATTCTTGCGTCAGAGCCGAAGCCGCACATATCCTGAAGTGCAATGATTGCCACATTTGATGAACTTTTCCATACGGTTTCAATGATTTTCCTGCACGATGCGCTGTAATATCCGCCTTCGCCCCAATTATCCCCGTAAAAGCCGCAATATTCAAGTGCAAATTTTCTTTCTTCTTCGCCTGCTTCCCAAAGCCAGCCTAAAATAGTGTTGTTATCGTGCGTACCCACATAATTTATGCTGTTTGGTACTGCGTTATGCGGCATATGTGATGAATCGGAATTCGGGTCAAATCCAAATTGTACGACCTTCATTCCCGGAAAACCTGTATCCGCCAGCAATTTAACCACATCTTCGCCGAACACGCCTAAATCTTCAGCTATAATGGGAGCGTTTGGAAATGCATCAAATATTTTATTGAAAAGTTTCATTTTAGGGCCGTCAAGCCATTCGCCGATTTTGGCTGTTTTTGACTCGGCAGGCACTGCCCAATATGATGCAAAGGCTCTGAAATGGTCAATTCTTACGGTATCATAAAGCTTTAAAGAATGCCCTATTCTTGAAACCCACCAGCTGTAATTATCTTTTTCCATGGCGTCCCAATCATAAATCGGGTTGCCCCAAAGCTGACCGTCTTTGCTGAAATAATCAGGCGGTACGCCGGCAACTTTTTCAACTTTCAGCGTCTTTTCGTCTATTAAAAACATAGAAAGATTTGACCAAACATCAACGCTGTCCATAGCAACATAAATCGGCATATCGCCTATTACTGCAATGCCTTTTTTATTTGCATAAGATTTGATTTCGTTCCATTGCCTGTAAAAAACATATTGTACAAATTTCCAAAAAGCCGCACTCTCTTCATATGAATAAATATCTTTAATGCATTCAAAATAATGCGCGTGTTTATCGCTCCATTCCCACCAAGGCTTCATATTTTCCTGCTCTTTTACTGCCATAAATACGCTGTAATCGGTAAGCCAGGAGTTATTTATTTCAAATTCTTTTATTTCCTTTGCAATATCGTCATTTATATTTAAAAAGGCTTTTTTCAGAAGTTCAAGCCTTTTTTCTGCGGCAAATTCATAATCTGCGGTGTATGGTGTGCCGGTATAAATATTTGATTTGTAATCCTCTTCGCTTACAAGGTTCATATCAAAAAGACCTTTTGGATTTATGAAAAGGTAATTGCCTGCAAAGGCGGACGGTGAGCAATACGGTGAATTGGCACCGTCAAGTGGGTTAAACGGTAATACCTGCCAATAGGTAAATCCCATATCGGCAATTTTGTCAATAAAATGAATGACATTTTCATCAAAAACACCTACGCCGTATTCGCTCGGCATAGAGCTTATGTGCAGTAATACGCCTGCTCCTCGTTTTTTTAGCATAATCACTTTGCTTCTTTCTGAAAATTAAAAATTATATGATATTTTATCATTAACATAAACAAAAATCAATTATTTAAAATTATTATTTTATTTATAATTATATATTGATTAAAGTATATATATTTGATATAATATTTTCCGTATAATGCAAGGGTGTATGTGCGAATAATTTATACGCATATACGGTGGCAAACTTTTTGATTGTGAGGGCGAATAATTGAGCGAAAACATTAAAAAATCACATACTGTTTCAAATGAAGAACTTAGCAGGCAGAAGCAGTTTACACAAAAGGTAAGCTCTGTTATTTCAGCGTCTTATGATGAAAAGCCAAAGGCTTGTGTAATCACATACGGTTGCCAGCAAAATGTTGCCGATAGTGAAAAAATCAAGGGTATGCTTGAAATTATGGGATATGATTTCACTGATGACAGGCTTGAAGCAAAGCTTATAATTTTTAACACCTGTGCAGTAAGGGAGCATGCCGAGGACAGAGTGTTCGGCAATGTCGGCGCACTTAAAAGCTATAAGCAGAAAAATCACGATGTTGTAATCGCACTTTGCGGATGTATGATGCAGCAGCAACATATAGCCGATAAAATCAAAAAATCTTATCCTTTTGTAGACCTTGTTTTCGGTACTCATGTTGTGCATAAGCTTCCCGAACTTCTTTATAAGGCACTTACCGGTAAAAAGCGTGTGTTTGATATTGATGATACGGATCAAGTTATTGCCGAGGGTATTCCCGTTAAGCGTGATAATGACGCTAAGGCTTGGTTGCCGATTATGTACGGGTGCAATAACTTTTGCTCTTACTGCATTGTGCCGTATGTAAGGGGAAGAGAAAGAAGCAGGGAAAAAGCGGATATTATTGCCGAGTTTAAGTGCCTTGTGGAGCAGGGGTATAAAGAAATTACTCTTTTAGGTCAAAATGTAAATTCTTACGGTAAGGATTTAGAGCCTAAAGTTACTTTTGCAGAACTTTTAAGGCAGCTTAATGATATAGACGGTGACTTCAGAATAAGATTTATGACAAGCCACCCGAAAGACTGTACAAAAGAGCTTATTGAAACTATGGCTGAATGTGACAAGGTGGCACAGCATTTGCACCTGCCTTTCCAAAGCGGAAGTAACAGGGTTTTAAAAGCTATGAACAGGCATTATACAAGAGAACAATATCTTGAACTTATAAATTACGCCCGCAAGCTTATGGGTGATGAACTTTCAATTACAAGTGATATTATAGTCGGTTTCCCGGGCGAAACTTACGAGGAATTTCAGGAAACACTTTCACTTGTTAAGGAAATAAAAGCTACCCAGCTTTTTACATTCATTTATTCAAAGCGTGAGGGTACACCGGCAGCGAAGATGGACGACCCTGTTCCTGCCGAAGAAAAATCAAGATGGTTTAAAGAACTTACCGATTTGCAAGAAAAAATAAGTGCCGAGCAAATGAGCCTTCATCAAGGCAAAACTTATAAATGCTATGTATACGGTAAGGGCAAATTGGCAGATAATTATGTTGCCGGCAGAAACGACGGTAATTTGATTATAGAATTTGAAGGTGACGAAAGCCTTATCGGAACTTTCCAAAACATTAAAGTAATCGAACCGCTTACATTTGTTATGAGGGGCGAATTAGTAAAGGAGAAACAAATATGAGTATTGAATCAGCACTCAGAGAATTAGGCAAAGAAATTCAGAAGGACGAGCGTTTTATTGCTCTTCAGGCTGCTGCAAAGGTAAATGATGCAGACGAAAGTCTTCAACAGCAAATGCAGGAAATGCAGCTTATATCTCTTAAATATCAGCAGGAAGCTGAAAAAGGCGAAGAAGCATCACAGGAAAGAATTCAAAAATTTCAAGAGGATTATCAGAAGCTTTATACAGAAATTATGGCAGGCGAAAATATGCAAAACTATTCTTCAGCCGCTTCTGAAATGGAAAAAATGGCACAGTATATCAGCGGTATGATTGGCCTTTTCTTTGACGGTCAGGATGCCGAAACCTGCGAACTTCCACCACAGGATGCCTGCACACATAACTGCTCAACCTGCGGCGGCTGCCACTAATTAAATTTACTCGGTACATTTTACCGGGCATAAATCATTGAAAAGGAGGAACAAAAATGGCTAAAAAAGACAGTAAACTGTCACCTATGATGGCACAGTATTTTGAGGTGAAAAGTAAATATCCCGATACAATTTTGTTCTTCCGTGTCGGTGATTTTTATGAGATGTTTTTTGATGACGCCAAAACAGCTTCATCAGAGCTTGATTTGGTGCTTACAGGCAAAGACTGCGGGCAGGAGGAGCGCGCACCTATGTGCGGTGTTCCGTTTCACAGTGCCGATAATTATATTGCAAAGCTTGTAAGCAGAGGATACAAGGTTGCTATTTGCGAGCAGACGGAGGACCCGTCAAAAGCAACCGGCCTTGTTAAAAGAGATGTCATAAGAGTCATGACTCCCGGTACCGTAATTGAAAGTAATATGCTTGAAGACGGTGCAAATAATTACCTTTGCGCTATTTATAAAAATGCGGATAGATCAAAAGCAGGTTTGTGCTTTGCGGATGTTTCAACAGGTGAGTTTCACATTACATCACTTAATACAGCACCTTTGCAAAGGCAGATTATGAACGAGCTTTATACATATATGCCGCGTGAAATTATTGTTAATAATGACGCGTTTGATATGTCACTTCTTGATAATTATACAAAGCGTGTTGATGCTCACCTTGAAGTTGTGAGCGCAGAAAAATTTGATTATGAAACTGCAATAAAGCTTATTAACGATAATTTGAGTTCGGCGCAGATAAGCGAACTTAATGTAAGCGAAAACGAAATAGCGGTGTGCGCACTCGGTGCAGTAATATTATATCTTAAAGATACGCAGAAAAAAGACGAAATCGAAGCACCGAGCGAGCTTGAATTATATGACTGCGAAAAGTATATGAAGCTTGATATGTCTGCAAGGCGAAATCTTGAACTTACAAGGTCAATGATGACGGGGGATAAAAGGCATTCGCTTTTATGGGTTATTGATAAAACCAAAACTTCGGCAGGTAAAAGAATGATTCGTTCCTGGCTTGAAAGGCCGTTGATGTCCGTCGCTAAAATTACAAAGCGTCAAAATGCAGTCGGCGAACTTGCGGACAGCCCGATGCTTCGTGATGAAGTAAGGCAGGCACTTACGGGAATAAGCGATATTGAAAGATTGCTTACAAGAATTGTTTATTCAACCGCAAATGCAAAGGAACTAAAATCACTTCAATCAACTTTGGAAAAATTGCCGTTGATTAAAAATTTGCTTTCATCATCAAATGCATATCTTTTAAGAGCTGTGTATAACGATATTGACTTGCTTGAAGATGTAAGAAATCTTATTGACAGTGCAATTGTTGATGAGCCGCCGTTTACCGTTCGTGAGGGCGGAATGATTAAAGAGGGCTTTAATGCCGATATAGATGAACTTAAGTCTATAATGAACGACGGTGCAGGAATTATAGCTTCAATTGAAAATGAGCAAAGGGAATTAACAGGAATTCCGAAACTTAAGGTTGGGTATAACAAAGTATTCGGCTACTATATTGAGGTTACCAATTCATATAAGGATTTAGTTCCCGAAACATACATAAGAAAGCAAACGCTTACAAATTGCGAAAGATACATTACCCAGGAGTTAAAAGATTTAGAGGGTAAAATTATCGGCGCAAAAGAAAGATGTATAGCACTTGAATATCAAATGCTTTGCAAAATCAGGGAAAGTATTGCAAATGAAGTTAAAAGGCTTCAAAAAACAGCGCGTGCGCTTGCAACCCTTGATGTTTTGGCATCTTTGGCAGAAGTGGCAGTTAATAATAATTATACTTGCCCGCAAATTACAAATGACGGAATTATAAATATTAAAGACGGCAGGCACCCGGTAGTTGAAGCCTTGCTTGACGGTACACCTTTTGTGCCGAATGATGCAAAGCTTGATTTAGATGAAAACAGATGTGAAATAATCACCGGGCCTAATATGGCGGGTAAATCAACTTATATGAGGCAAATTGCTCTTATCACCCTGTTAGCACAAATAGGTTCTTTTGTACCGGCGAATAGTGCGCAAATCGGAATTGTTGATGCGATTTATACAAGAGTAGGTGCCAGCGATGATCTCGCAACAGGGCAGTCAACCTTTATGGTAGAGATGAACGAGGTTGCAGAAATTCTTAAAAATGCAACAAACCATTCGCTCATCATTCTTGATGAAATCGGGCGCGGCACATCAACCTTTGACGGAATGAGTATTGCAAGGGCTGTGCTTGAATTTGTTTGCAAGAAAAAGACGCTTGGAGCAAAATCACTTTTTGCAACTCATTACCACGAACTTACTGTTATGGAGGGGTTGCTTGACGGGGTTAAAAATTACTCAATAGCTGTCAAAAAGCGCGGCGATGATATTACATTTTTAAGAAAAATTGTAAAGGGCGGCGCAGACCAAAGCTTTGGTATAGAAGTAGCGAAGCTTGCCGGTGTACCGGACAGTGTTGTAAAGCGTGCAAAAGTTATACTTAAAGAGCTTGAAGCTAATTCAACACCGATTGAATTTACTGCCGAAAATGTCAGCGAAGATGATGAACAAAGCGATATACAGTATAATTTTACAGCGCAGGGTACTGATGAAATACTTGAAATACTCAAAGCTACCGATATAAACTCAATCACTCCTATGGAAGCGCTTCAAACACTGTTTGATTTGAAGCAAAAAGCACAGGAGCTTGAATAAATTTTTTGATTAAAGGAGGGTGCGCTATGGCAAGAATAAATGTTTTACCGAAAGAAATATATCAGCTTATTGCAGCAGGCGAAGTCGTTGAGCGCCCTTCAAGTGTTGTAAAAGAAATGATTGAAAATTCGCTTGATGCAGGAGCTAAAAATATTACTCTTGAAATCAAAAACGGCGGTTCAACATATATCAGAATTACTGATGACGGATGCGGAATTGAGCGTGATGATGTAAGAAAAGTATTTGTTTCCCACGCAACAAGTAAAATTTCGCAAAAGGATGATTTGAATTCAATCGGTACTTTAGGTTTCAGAGGTGAAGCTATGGCTTCAATATCCGCTGTATCTAAAGTCGAACTTTTAACAAAGGCACAAAATGAAGAAATCGGCACAAGGTATGAAATCGAGGGCGGGCAAGAAATTGAATTTGATGATGCCGGCTGCCCTAACGGAACAACTATTGTTGTAAGGGATATTTTCTTCAACACCCCTGCAAGAATGAAATTTTTAAAGAAAGATGTGACGGAGGGCAATCAAGTTGCCGCAATAGTTGACAGAATGGCTATTTCACATCCTGAAATTTCATTTAGATTTATTCGTGACGGTAAGCAAATGCTTATCACATCAGGCAACGGGGATTTAAAATCGACCATTTATTCTGTTTTGGGTAAAGAAATAAGCGACAGTTTAATGAGCGTTGATTATTCTTATGATAATATGCGTCTTTCAGGTTTTGTATCAAAGCCTACCGCTTCAAGAAAAAGCAGGGCAATGCAGTTTTTCTATATAAACAATCGTGTCGTTAAATCAAAAACAGCTATGGCGGCATTGGAGCAGGCATATAAAAACACAATTATGGTAGGTCGTTTTCCTGCTTGTGTGCTTAATATCGAGCTTAATCCTGCACAGGTTGATGTTAATGTTCACCCGGCTAAAACCGAAGTTCGATTTGCAAATGAAAAGCCTGTTTTCGACCTTGTGTATTATGGGGTTAAAACAGCAATTGAAAATGACACAACGGTAAAAGAAATTCAGTTTAAAGAAAATACGGGATTTAGTTCTTCGCCTAATAGTATTTTTAACAGCGCAAGGCAGGAAAGTACATATCAGTCTAAATTTGAATTTTTTAAAAAGAAAGACGAACCGCCGGTGCAGCAGGTGATTAAAACCAAGCCGAGCGAGGATTTTTGGCGAGTTGAAGCACCTAAACCAAAATATGAAATAACCGAAAAAGAAGATATAATAGAAAAAGCAGAGACGACTTTACCTAAAGCGGAGGAAATACCGCAGGAAGAAGTGGTAATTAAAGATGAAAAGGATTATGAAAACATTATTCCTAATTTCAAGCTGATTGGTGAAGCGTTTAAAACTTATTTGATAGTTGAAATTGAAAATGAACTTTACTTTATAGATAAGCACGCCGGCCACGAAAGAATGAATTATGAAAAATTCAAGGCTCAGGCCACGGTTGAAACTCAAATGCTTTTAGCTCCGGTTGCGGTTAATTTGACAAAGGATGAATTTATTGCAGTCAGTGAAAATATGGAGCTTATTAAAAGCTGCGGTTTTGAACTTGAAGAATTCGGTGAAAGCCAAATTATTGTGCGTGCAATACCAAGCCTTGTTGATAATGATGATGTAAAAGATTTAATGCTTGAAATTGCACAAAAATTACTTGACCATAAAACAGATATTATACCTGATAAAATTGATTGGATATATCATTCGGCTTCGTGCAGGGGCGCGGTTAAAGCCGGCGATTATACTTCAAGGCAGGAGCAGGAGATGTTTATTAAAAAGCTTCTTTCAATGCCGAATATTCGCTTTTGCCCGCACGGAAGACCCGTGTTCATAAAAATGAGCAAGTATGATATTGAAAAACAATTTGGCAGAGTTTGATTTATTATGAATAAAGTTATAGTTATTGCAGGGCCTACCGCGTCAGGCAAAACGGGGCTGGGAATTGAAGTTGCAAAAGCAGTCGGCGGTGAAATAATATCAGCCGATTCAATGCAGGTATATAAAAATATGCCGATTGCAACCGCTTGCCCGACAGAAGAAGAAAAAAATCAGGTGCCGCATTATTTGGTGGAGTTTTTGGATAATGATGAAAGCTTCAGTGTTGCAAAGTGGTGCGAGCTTGCGAAAGAAAAAATCAATGATATTCTTTCAAGAGGAAAAGTGCCGATTATAGTCGGCGGAACAGGTTTATTTATAGACAGCCTGATTGATAATATAAGTTTTGCCGAAGTTGAAGTTGATGAAAAATTAAGGCAAGAGTTAATGAATCGTGATGTTTGCGACCTTTATGATGAACTTGTAAAAGTTGACAGGCAGGCGAGTGAAAATATACATAAAAATAACAAGAAAAGGGTTGTTCGCGCTCTTGAGCTTTATTATTTAGGAAGCGGGAAGACGCAGCAAAACGAAGCGTCGCGCAAAGAAAAAAGCCCTTATGATTTTCTTTATTTTGTACTTGATTACAAAAACAGGCAAATTCTTTATGACAGAATAAACGACAGGGTTGATAAAATGCTTGAAGCAGGGCTTCTTGATGAAGCAAAGGCTATGTATGGCAAATATCAGGCAACATCGGCACAGGCTATCGGGCATAAAGAACTTTCAAAATATTTAAGCGGCGAAGCCGAGCTTGAAACTTGCATTGAAAAGTTGAAGCAGGAAAGCCGCCATTATGCAAAAAGGCAAATTACATGGTTCAAAAGAAGGCAGGACGCTGTACATATCATCTTTGATGATGACAGAAATGCCGCTGTTAAAACAGTTATAGATAAATGCGAGGACTTTTTAAATGGCTGATAAAAAGGCAAAAAAAGTGAATAAAAACGCAAAATATGTTTCTAAAGATATTATTGTTATCGCAATAGTTTTAATCGCAATTGTGGCTTACATTGTTGCTGAATGTTACAGCGCAACTCATGTTGATGTGCAAACTATTACAGCAGTTCAGTCAACAGTTTACCAAACGCTTGATAAAAAGGCACTTATAATTCGTGATGAACATATTGTTGAAGGTGATTCAAGCGGGGTTACGGTGGCTTGTTTAGATGACGGCGAAAAAGTAAAGGTCGGCGGAAATATTGCTATGGTTTTTGCGAGCAGCGAAAATGCAGAAAATTATGCAACTGCCGCTGATTTGCAAAAGCAGTTAGATTATTATATCAATTTGGAAAGTAAATCGGCGGGAACAGCAACCGATGTTGAGCAGATTGACAGTGATGTTATTAACGATGTTAACGATTATGTTCGCAATGCGTCAAATTACAATATATCGTCTGTTCAAAATGCGTCGCTTGATCTTAATGACAAATTAACAAGGCGGCAAATGATTATCGGGCAGGATATTGATTTCAGCAAGGTTAAGCAAAATCTTGAAAAAAAACTTAATTCCATAAATCTTGATTCCTGCAAACCTAACGGATACATCAGCACAAAAGAATCGGGCATTTTTTCATCATACAGTGACGGATGCGAAACTGCTTTTGATTACAAAAATATAGACAAGCTTGATGTTAAAACATTCGATAAATATATTTCGCAGGCTCAAAAGGCAAAGAAAACAGACAGCCTCGGCAAGCTTGTAACAGATTATGAATGGTATTTCGCCTGCAAGGTAAGCGCCGATGATGTGAAAAATATTGATGACGGTGACATACTAAATGTTGCGTTGAAAGACAGTGATAAAGTCATCGAATGTGAAGTAATTAGCGGTGCAACGCTTGATTTGGGCGTAAAAGAGTCTGTACTTATTCTTCGTTCAAGCGAGATGGACAGCGAAATTGCATCAATGCGACTTGAAGATATTGAAATCAGATTTAACGAATACACCGGATTTAAGGTGCCTTCTTCAGCAATTCATATTAACGATAAGGGTGAAAAGATGGTTTATACCCTTGTTGCAAATCAGGTTGAAAGCAGAGAAGGAAACATTATTTATTCAACAAAGGATTATGTAGTGTTTGAATACACACCGGATGATGAAAAGTCTATTCGTTTATATGACCAAATAATTACGCAAGGAAAGGATTTACACGATGGAAAAGTTTATACCTGATGAAGCAAGAATTCAATCAGTACAGGATAATTACAAAAAAGTATTATCAAATGTTCAGGAAGCTGCAATAAAAGCCGGCAGAAAAGCGGACGATGTAAGGCTTATGGCTGTTACCAAAACAGTTGAAAGTGTTTATATTAACAAGGTTCTTGATTTAGGTGCTGACTTAATAGGTGAAAACAGAGTTCAGGAATTCTTGGGTAAAAAAGATGAGCTTCATTTAAACGGAGTTGAAAAACATCTTATCGGCCATTTGCAAACAAATAAAGTTAAGCAAATAGTAGGCGAGGTTGATATGATTGAATCTGTTGACAGTGTTCACCTTGCAAAAGAAATCAGTAAAGTATCTGCTAAAAAAGGAATAACTACCAACATTTTACTTGAAGTTAATGTTGGCAAGGAAGAATCGAAAAGCGGTATTTACCTTGAAGGGCTTAACGAGCTTGTAAGCGAAGTTGCCGAAATGGATAACATTAAAATCAAAGGTCTTATGACAATTCCGCCTATATGTGACAGCGAAGCAGAGGTTTCAAAGTATTTTGAGTCAATGTATCAAACTTTCATTGACATTAAGAATAAAAAGATTGATAATGTAGATATGGATATTTTATCAATGGGTATGAGCCACGATTATGAAGCTGCTGTTAAAAACGGTTCAAATATAGTCCGAGTAGGCTCTGCAATTTTCGGGGCAAGAAAATATTTTTAAAAGGAGAGAGAATATATGGGCTTTTTTGATAAAATTAAAGAAATCGTTACTGAAAGTGACGATGACGAATATGATGATTTTTATGAGGATAATAAGGGCGGTTCAGTAGGTATAGCTCCTCCTATAAGGGATAGATTTTCAAGAAGAGAATCTTCTTCAAACGAAAGAGAAGAAAGATATTCCGAGCGCCCTCGAATTAAAAGGCATGACAGCGATAAGGTTGTTAATATTCACACAACTACTCAACTTCAGGTTGTTCTTGTAAAACCGGAAAAGTTTGATGAAGCAGCAGCGATTGCCGATAACTTAAATGAAAAGAGAACAGTTGTGCTTAATCTTGAAAGCACAAATCGCGATGTGGCACGAAGGTTGCTTGACTTTTTAAGCGGCGTTGCATATGCAAGTAACGGCCAAATCAAGCGTGTTGCAAACAGTACATATATCATTACACCGTATAATGTGGATGTTATGGGTGATTTGATTGATGAACTTGAAAATAACGGTATGTTTATGTAAGTGATGAAATTATAATTTTTTATATGTATATAATTATGGAGGAAGAATATAATGATTACACCAAGCCAAATTCGTCAAAAGAAAATTTCTACCGTTGAAGGCGGTGGATATGACAGAAATGAGGTTAACGAGCTTTTACTAGAGGTTATAGAGTCTTATGAAGCTGTGTATGCCGAAAATAAAGAACTCTATCGCAAAATGGAAATTCTTGCTAATCGAATAGAAGAATACAGAGCTGACGAAGATACTATTAAAAACGCATTTATTACGGCACAAAAAACTGCTGATAAGCTTATGAATGAAACCAAGCAGAAAGCTGCCGAATCACTTGAAGAAAGTGCAAAAACAGCACAGAAAACCGTTGTTGATGCAAAGGAAAAGGCAGATAAAATTATTTCAAGTGCAAGAGATTATGTTGCTAACCTTACAAATGAAAAGGAAAAAGCAGCAGGCGAAATAGTAGACGAAGCAGAAAAGAAAGCAAACGAAGCTTTAAGCGGTGCAAAAATAGTTGCACAGGATGTTCTTGAAAAAGCAAAAACACTTTCACAGGAACTTATAAGCAAAGCAAAGGCTGAAAAAGAAGCACAAAAAGAACTTGTCGAAAAACTTAACGCTCAGTCCAAAACATTTAAAGAAAATCTTATTTCTCTTTATGAGCAACAACTTGAAGTTGTTAAAAATATGGCAGAAGATACAGATATTTCAAATATCAGTGCTGACGAAGAAATTGAAAATGAATTAAATCATATTTATGCTTCAATTGACAAACTCGAAAATGATGATAATGTTGACAGCGTTATTGAAGAAGCAAAGGAAACCGAAATCAAAGAGGAAACAGAAGAAAAAGCTGAAGAAACAGTTTGGGAAGATGCGCAGGAAACAATTGAAACTCCTGTAAATGAAGAAGCTGATGTTGAAGAAGCTGAAGAAACTGACGAAGTTCAAAATGCCGAAGAAGAGGTAAATGAGCAAGACGCGGTAGACGAAATTATTGAAGAAATTGAAAGCAGCGGAAAAAAGTCAATCGGTTCTCTTAATGAAGTTGAGGAAGAAACAGTATCTGAAGAGGAAGCAAAGGCAGCGCTTGACGCTTTTTCGAGTGATGAAATTACACCGATTGAAGATACGGGTGCTATTCCTGAAATTGATGATGAGCCTGAAATTGATGAAAAGCCACAGCCTTTTGAAAATTATTTTCATGTAAATCGTGAAGATCCGCATAATACAGATGAAACAATTTCTCTTATTCCTGAAGATGATGAAGACGAGGACGAAGAGGATAATAAAAAATTCAAAGGATTTTTCAAAAAGAAAAAATAAACCTATCAAGGAGTTAACATAATGGATTACAACCAAACATTAAATTTACCTAAAACCGAATTTCCTATGCGTGCAGGTTTACCAAAAAGAGAGCCTGAATTTTTAGCTCGCTGGGAAGCAAACAATCAGTATGAAGAACTTATGAAGCATAATGAGGGCAAGCCGCTTTTCGTTTTGCATGATGGACCTCCTTATGCAAACGGTGATATTCATATCGGTCACGCTCTTAATAAAACACTTAAAGATTTTATTGTAAGATATAAGAATATGACCGGCTTCAAGTCACCTTATGTTCCGGGCTGGGATACTCACGGTCTTCCTACTGAACTCGCAGCAAGAAAAAAAGCAGGTATCAGTGCAGAAACAAATATTTCTGACCTTGAACTTCGTAAAATCTGCCGTGACACCGCACTCGGCTTTGTAGATGTGCAAAGAGAGTCATTTAAGCGCCTCGGTGTTATAGGCGAATGGGATAACCCATATATCACTCTTAAAAAGGAATTTGAAGAAGAGCAGATTAAAGTGTTTGCTACTATGGCAAATAAGGGATATATCTATAAAGGCTTAAAGCCTGTTTATTGGTGCCCTGATTGTAACACTGCTCTTGCCGAAGCTGAAATTGAATATGCTGAAGACCCTTGCCATTCAATTTATGTTAAGTTCAATGTTACAGATGACCTCGGCAAGCTTACTGCTATGGGTGCAGATTTAAGCAAAACATATTTTGTAATTTGGACTACTACAACTTGGACTCTTCCTGCAAATGTTGCTATTTGCGTTGGCCCTGATTTTGAATATTCACTTATTAAATCAGGTGATGAATATTATGTAATGGCAACTGACCTCGCAGCCTCTGCTATGGAAGCAAAGGGTGTAACAGATTATGAAACTTTGGGCGTAATCAAAGGTTCAGAGCTTGAATATATGAAAACACAGCATCCTTTTCTTGACCGTACATCACTTGTTATTGTGGGCGACCATGTAACTCTTGAAAGCGGTACAGGCTGCGTTCATACTGCACCGGGCCACGGTATTGAAGACTTTGTGGTTTGTAAAAATTATCCTGAAATTCCTATAATTGTTCCTGTTGACGCAAAGGGCAGACTTACTGAAGAAGCAGGTATGTTTGCAGGTCTAACAACTGAAGAAGCTAATAAGCCTATTGCTCTTCATCTTGAAAAAATCGGCGCTCTTTTTGCACTTAAGAAAATCGAACACCAATATCCACACTGCTGGAGATGTCATAAACCTGTAATTTTCAGAGCTACAAGCCAATGGTTCTGCTCTGTTGATGACTTTAAGGATGAAGCAGTTAAAGCGGCAGAGGATGTTAAGTGGTTCCCTGAATGGGGTAAAGACCGCCTTCAATCAATGGTTAAAGAGCGTGCAGACTGGTGTATTTCCCGCCAGAGAAAATGGGGCGTTCCTATCCCTGTTGTATACTGCCAAGATTGTGGCAAGGAAATCATTGATAATGATGTTATGATGAAAGTATCAAAGATTTTCGGCGAAGAAGGTTCTGACGCTTGGTTTGCTCACGATACTGAATACTTCCTTCCAAAAGGCTTTAAATGCCCGCATTGCGGAAGCGACAAAGGTTTTGATAAAGAAAAAGATATTATGGATGTTTGGTTCGATTCAGGTTCTTCACACGCTGCTGTTTGCAGAAAGAGGGGATACCTCAAAGTTCCTGCTGATGTATATCTTGAAGGTGCAGACCAATACAGAGGCTGGTTCCAATCATCACTTCTTACATCTGTTGCAGGCGGAAACGGCGCTCCATATAAGCAAATTATTACTCACGGTTGGACCGTTGACGGTGAGGGCAAAAAGATGTCTAAATCTCTCGGTAACGGTATTGACCCGCAAGAAATCGTCGGCAAGTACGGCGCTGATATTCTTCGCCTTTGGGTTGCAAGTGCTGATTACCACGCAGATATTCGTATCAGCCCTGAAATTTTAAAGCAAATTTCAGATAACTATCGTAAGCTTCGTAATACAGCAAGATATTGCCTTTCAAACCTTTACGATTTCAATCCTGACAGCGATATGGTTTCAAATGATGAGCTTGAAGAACTTGATAAGTATGCACTTATGAAGCTTGATGAAGTTCTTGAAATTGCAAGAAATGCATTTGAAGTATATGATTATCACACTGCTGCTCATTCACTCCATAATTTCTGTGTAGTTGAAATGAGTAACTTCTACTTTGATGTTCTTAAAGACAGACTTTATACATCGGCACCTGAAAGCAAAACAAGAAGAGCAGCGCAAACAGTTCTTTATAAAGTTCTTGATGCACTTACTCTTATTCTTACACCTATTCTTGCATTTACAGCAGATGAAATTTGGCTGGCAATGCCGCACGATAAGAGCAGAAACGGTGAATCACCGCTCTTTAATGAAATACCACAGCCAAACTTTATTGAAGCTGACAGCGAATTTATCGCAAAGTGGGATAGAATTCATTCTGTCAGATATGATGTTCAAAAAGCACTTGAGCTTGCAAGAAATGAAAAGATTATCGGCAAGCCGCTTGAAGCAAAGGTTAGCCTTTATGCCGACGGTGAGCTTTATGACTTCTTAAAGAGCGTAGAAGCACAGCTTCCTGAAATTTTCATCACTTCATCTGTTACTGTTGAAAACGGTGAAGGCGAAGTTAAGGGTGATGTTGAAGGCTTGAGCGTTACAGTTTCAAAGGCTGACGGTGAAAAGTGTGAACGCTGCTGGAAGTTCTCTGACACAGTAGGTCAGGATAAAAATCATCCTACTCTTTGCGCACATTGTGCAAAGGTAATGAAAGAACTTTCATTATAATAAATTTTCAAATAGGCACACACTGTTTTTCTGTGTGCCTGATTTGATATATAAACGGAGAGGTTTTTGTGAAATTAAAGAATAAAAAAATATGGTGTGCGGTTATGATTATTGTGATTGTTGCCATAGACCAAATAACTAAATATTTTGCGAAAACCTATCTCTTGGGTAATGGCGCAAAGCCATTTATTAAGGGTGTAGTTGAATTTGTTTATGCCCAAAATACAGGAGTTGCATTTTCCCTTTTTGACGGCGGACGCTGGTTTTTTATCGCACTTACGCTTGCTGTTACGGTTTTGTGTATTATATATATGTATAAGGGAAAAGGGCAGAGCAATTTATGGCTTTTTTGGTCACTCGGAGTAATTGTGTCGGGAGCAATCGGTAATTTGATAGACAGAATTTTTTGGGGCTATGTTATTGATTTTATAAATCCGACTTTTGTTAATTTCGCTGTGTTCAATATAGCCGATTGTGCTGTGACTCTCGGAACAATAAGTCTGATGGCTTATCTGTTGTTTGACATTTTTAAAAAGGAGAACAAGGATGAGCCGGCAAATTGACTTAATTGTTGAAAATGATTTTTCAGGTGTCAGAATTGATAAGTTTTTGGCGGAAAATATTGATTTTTTAACTCGCAGTATGATTGCCGGGCTTATTGATGACGGAAATGTCAGCGTATTTGGCAAAAAAGCACAAAAAAGCTATAAGTGTAAAGTGAATGATGAAATCACTGTTATAATTCCGGCTCCAAAAGCACTTGAAACAAAAGCAGAAAATATACCGCTTGATATTGTATATGAGGACGATGACTTATTAGTAGTAAATAAGCCAAAAGGGATGGTTGTTCACCCTGCTCCCGGTAATTATGAGGGTACGCTTGTAAATGCTCTCTTGTACCACTGTGGGAGCAGTTTGAGCGGTATTAACGGTGTAATAAGGCCCGGTATAGTTCATAGAATTGATAAGGATACATCAGGGCTTTTAATAGTAGCAAAAAATGATTTTTCACATTTGCATCTTGCAAAGCAGATAAAAGAGCACTCATTTTATCGTGCGTATCATGCAGTTGTATATGGAAATATTAAAGAGGATAAGGGAACGGTAAACGAGCCTATCGGCAGAAATCCGAAAGACAGGAAGAAGATGGCTGTTGTTTACAACAATTCGCGAAATGCGATAACTCACTATGAGGTTATTGAACGCTTTGGAAGTTTTACACATATTAAGTGTATACTTGAAACGGGAAGAACTCATCAAATAAGAGTTCATATGGCTTATTTAGGCCATGCACTTGCAGGCGACAGCGTATATGGGCCGAAAAAGGTTATTACCAAGCTTTCAGGTCAATGCCTGCACGCAGGTGAAATAGGATTTATTCATCCGAGAACAAATGAGTATCTGCATTTCACTTCACCTTTGCCTGAATATTTTACAAATTTTTTGGCAGAGCTTGAAAGAAAAAATTGACACCGTTTATGAGGTAAGAGATGGAAAAAACATTTGAAAATTGGCTTGTAGTATCGGATATTGACGGTACTCTCAACAATAAAATTCGCAAGCTCCCTAAAAGAAATTATGATGCTATTAAGAAATTCACCGAACTTGGCGGCAATTTCACATTGGCATCAGGCAGGCTTCAATCAAGCCTTGAAAGAAATTATAACAGAATAACACCTAATCAGCCGGCAATCGTGCTTAACGGTGCAGGTTTATATGATTATAAAAACAGAAAAATGCTTTGGCGCAGTACAATCGGGCAAAAAGGTCAAGATTTTGTGAGGCAAGTTGCAAAGCATTTTAATAAAATCTTTAAAAGTGTAGATATTGGCATTTACTTTGACGATTATGTTTATATAGTTAAAAGCGGACTTTTTGCAAAAGGCACAATGTATTTTGATAAAGCACATTACGAAATAGTTAAATCAATAGATGATGTGCCGACTGAGGGCTGGATGAAAGTCATTTTTTGGTCAAATCCAATAACTATAAAAAAACTTGAAAAATACATAAAAGAAAATGAAAATCCCGATGCTAATTTTATGTCATCTTCAATATTTTCTCTTGAAATGTTGCAAAAAGACACACATAAAGGTGTAGGAATAATGAAACTTGCCGATATGCTTGGTATTGAAAAAAGCCATGTTGCAGCAATAGGCGATTATTACAATGATTGGGATATGCTTAAAACCGTAGGCTTGCCTGCCTGCGCAGGCCAAGCTCCACAGCCGATACATAAAATTTGCAAATTTGAAGCTTGTCATTGCAATAAAGGCTGTGTTGCAGATTTGCTTGAATATATTATGTCAGGCAAGGCAGAGGAAGCTATAAAAAAAGAAACGCAAAAGAATAGAGGGTAAAATATGCTTACAATCGGTGCACATTTGAGTGCTTCAAAAGGGTATACGGCAATGCTTAATCAGGCTTTGGAAATAGGTGCAAATACATTTCAGTTTTTTACTCGCAATCCGCGCGGCGGCAGTGCAAAGGCTATTGATGAAAATGATGTTAATAACTTTTTAAAGCTTATGGGCGAAAACGGTTTCCCTGTTATATTGGCGCACGCGCCTTATACTCTTAATTTGTGTTCGGCTAAGCCTGAAACCAGGGAATTTGCAACCAATACTTTTGCCGATGATTTAAGGAGAATGGAATATACTCCGAATCAGCTTTATAATTTCCATCCCGGTTCACATACAGGGCAGGGTGCAGATGTCGGAATTGATTTGATAGCCGAGGCTCTTAATAAAGTTCTTTTCCCTGAAATGACCACTACTGTTTTGCTTGAAACAATGGCGGGAAAAGGTACGGAAATAGGCAGAAGTTTTGAAGAACTCAAGGCTATTATAGATAAGGTTGAACTTAATGATAAAATCGGTGTTTGCCTTGATACCTGCCATGTTAACGACGCAGGGTATGATATTGTAAATAATCTTGACGGTGTACTTGAAGAATTTGATAAAATTATAGGTATCGGCAGATTAAAAGCGATTCATATTAACGATTCTAAAAATCCGCTCGGTGCGCATAAAGACAGGCACGAAAAAATCGGTGAGGGATACATCGGTAAAGACGCAATGGAAAGAATAATAAATCATCCTTTACTGAAAAAATTGCCGTTTTATCTTGAAACACCTAATGAACTTGACGGATATGCCAAGGAAATTGCACTTTTAAGGTCTTTATATAAGGACTAATCGGAGGTAAACTATGAGCGTAGAAAAAAGAAATTTTGGTTTCATTGCCGGTAAAGGTGATGTAGAAATTTATAAAATCACTAATGATAACGGTGCGTTTGTTGAACTTATGACTCTCGGCGCAGGTGTTCATTCTATCAATGTACCTGACAGAAACGGTAATCTCGGCGATGTTGTTTTAGGATTTGATGATGTTAATGATTATGTTAATCCTGATTTAGGGTACCAGGGCCTTGCAGTCGGCAGATATGCTAACAGAATTCGTGACGCCAAGTTTTCTATTGACGGTGTGGAATATAACACTCCTAAAAATCAGGGTACATGGACTTTGCACGGCGGTGGCCGCTTTAGCTTTAATATTTGGGATGTTAAGGAAGTAGGCGATAACTTTGTTACATTTTCTTTCTTTTCACCTGATATGCAAGACGGTTTTCCGGGCAATTTCACAATGACTGTAAAGTATACTTTTTCAAACGAAAATGTGCTTAAAATTGAATACACTGTTTTATCTGATAAAAAGACAGTTGCAAACCCTACAAATCATACATATTTTAACCTTTCGGCAGACAGTTCAAAAACTATTGAGGATGAATATTTGCAAATAAATGCCGATAAGTTTACAGAAACGGATGATTCCCAACTTCCTACCGGTGAGCTTGGATCGGTTAAAGATACTATGATGGATTTCACATCACTTCATAAAATAGGTGATAAGATTGATGATCCTTTCAGAGCTATTATAGATGGCATAGGATATGATAATAACTATTGCTTATATGATAAGAAAATAGGTGAGCTTACAGAAGCTGCCATACTTTATGATGAAGCAACCGGCAGAAATATGGAAGTGTGGACTGACCTTGTAGGAATTCAGGTTTATTGCGGCGGTTGGCTTGCTAAAGACGGTAATGCAGGTAAAGGAAATTCAAAAGTTACATACAGGCGCGGTGTTGCACTTGAAACACAGTTTTATCCTGATTCAGTTAACCATTCAAATTTCCCGTTTAAATATGTTGAACCAAACGAGGAATTTAAAACAACAACCGAATTTAGATTTTCAGTTAAATAATTATATAAAAAACGGGCAGTTCATATTGAACTGCCCGTTAGACTGTCGATAAAGTGGCTAAAGCGCGCCGAATAAAATAAGCAAACCTTTTTGCCTCCCTTGCAAAGGGAGGTGGGTGCAACTTGTGTTGCACTCGGAGGGATTGAAAAATAGCTTGGACATCGAGTCCAAGCTATTTTTGGCGCTTTCCGTCTTTTGCTCGGGGGCAGTACCATTGTACAGCTTAACTTTAATTACACCGTTGATTGCTGTAATATCATCAAGCACTTTTTGTGCCGGGGTTTCATCAATATCAATAATTGAGTAAGCAATTTCGCCCCTGTTTTTATCTTCAAATGAAGCAATGTTGATTCCGTCACGGCTGATTGTATCTGTAATAGTAGCAATCATATTAGGCTGGTTTTTATGAATTACGGTAATTCTTGCAACACCGGTTTTAGCCATTGAAACGCTAGGGAGGTTAACAGAATTCTTAATATTACCGTTTTCAAGGTAATCAATAAGTTCATCTGCACCCATTGATGCACAATTTTCTTCGCTTTCAGGTGTGCTTGCACCAAGGTGAGGAATTGCAATAACACCGTCAATACCGATAATATCGGCAGATGGGAAGTCGGTTACATACGCAGCCATCTTACCCTCTTCAAGTGCGTTAACTACTGCTTGTGAATCCGCAAGGTCACCGCGTGCAAAGTTGAGAATTCTGACAGTATTTTTCATTTTATCAATACTTTCGTCACAAATCATTTGCTTTGTATCCGGTGTGAGCGGTACATGAAGTGTAATATAATCGGCAACAGGGAAAATCTCATCAAGATTATTATTTACTGTAATGCCTGCTTTAAGTGAAGCACCTGCCGGTAAGAATGGGTCATAACCTATAACATTCATTCCAAGGTCAACAGCGGCTTCTGAAACAAGCCTGCCGATAGCACCAAGGCCGATTACCGCAAGGGTTTTACCTTTGATTTCAGGGCCTGCAAAAGCACTTTTACCTTTTTCAACTGTTTTGCCGACATTGTCACCCTCGTCTTTAATGGTTTTGCACCAATCAATAGCTTTGGTAACTTTTCTGCTTGCAAGAAGCAAACCGCATATTACAAGTTCTTTAACTGCATTTGCATTAGCGCCGGGTGTGTTAAATACTGCAATGCCGAGATCTGTGCATTTAGGGATTGGAATATTATTTACACCTGCACCTGCTCGTGCAATAGCAAGGAGAGATTCAGGCATTTCCATATCGTGCATTGCGGCACTTCTTACCATAATAGCGTCAGGTGACTGTGTGTTATCATCAATAGTATATTTTGCTTCGTCAAATTTTGATAAGCCTACATTTGAAATTTTATTAAGAGTTTTAACAGTGAACATTATTTGTTTTCCTCCTCAAATTTAGCCATAAATTCAACAAGTTTTTCTACACCCTCAATTGGCATTGCGTTGTAGATAGAAGCTCTCATACCGCCTACTGTTCTGTGACCTTTAAGGTTAACGAATCCGTTAGCTTCAGCTTCGGCAATAAACTTCTTTTCAAGTTCATCATCACCGATAACAAAAGGAACATTCATAAGTGAACGGTCTTCAGGCACAACTGTACCTTTAAATAATTTAGAATTATCAAGGAAATTGTAAAGAATAGAAGCTTTCTTTTCGTTTCTTTCTTTCATCTTTTCAAGTCCGCCGATGTCATTCTTAATCCATTCAAGAACAAGCTTGCAGATGTAAATAGTCCAGCAAGGTGGGGTGTTGTAAAGTGAATCTGCGTCTGCCTGAACCTTGTAGTTCATCATAACAGGTGTAATATCCCTTGCGTTGCCCAAAAGGTCTTCGCGGATAATTGCTACTACAAGACCTGCCGGTGCAACATTCTTTTGCGCACCGAAGTAAACCATACCGAATTTGCTGATGTCAAGCGGTTCTGAAAGAGCGCATGATGATACATCGGCAATAAGAACCTTATCACCAACAGGTGGAAGTTCCTTATAAACAGTACCGTAAATAGTATTGTTCATGCAAATATATACATAGTCTGCATCATCACGGAAATCTTCAGGCTTTGTTTTAGGAATGTATGTAAATGTTTTATCTGCCGAAGATGCAGCTTCAACAACATCACCGTACTTTTTAGCTTCTGCAAATGCTTTCTTTGCCCATTGGCCTGTAATGATGTAATCGGCTTTTTTACTGCCGTTCATAAAATTAAGCGGGATAGCTGAAAACTGTGCTGATGCACCACCCTGAAGGAATAATACTTTGTAATTATCAGGAACATTGTAAAGCTCACGCATAAGTGCTTCTGCATCTTTAATGATTTTATCAAATACTTTTGAACGATGGCTCATTTCCATTACTGATTGGCCACAGCCCTGATAGTCCATCATTTCATCTGCTGCTTGCTTTAACACTTTTTCAGGAAGTGTTGACGGACCTGCACTAAAATTATAAACTCTTGCCATAATTGGTTTCCTCTCTTATATAAAAAATTGATTTTGTTTAAAACCTGTATCACCTATTATACTATTGTTTAACTTATTGTCAATGATTGTATGTAATTTTCGTGAATATACACAAATAATTGATAAAAAAATCACAATATTGTTGATTTTTAGCGAAATATTATGTTTGATAGCATATAGAATTGATATTTTTTGATTACACACCACAAAAATAGTTATGTGATTTTTATTTTACTTATGCTAATTGCAAATAAAGAAATTACAATACAGTTTCAAATTTTAATTATTATAATTTAACACTTGACTTTTTATTATACATATTATATAATCTTTACACCGCATATTATGGGCAAGCAAGAAATACTCGGTATTCGCCTATTGTAGCGAGACTTGAAAAGGAGATTTATAGACTATGTACGCTGTTATTGTTACAGGTGGTAAGCAGTACAAGGTTAGCGAAGGTGATGTTCTTTACATCGAAAAGCTTGATGCTCAGGCTGATGAAAAAGTAACATTCGATTCTGTTCTTGCAATTGGTGCTGATGATAGCTTCAAAGCAGGTAAGGATTGTGCTAAAGCTACTGTTGATGCTACTGTTCTTAAGAATGGCAAGGGTAAGAAGATTACTGTATTTACTTACAAGCCAAAGAAAGACGAAAAACGCAAAAAAGGTCATCGTCAGCCATACACAAAGGTTGAGATCACCAAAATCAATGCGTAATGATTAGTATTGAATTTTACAGTGGAATAAACGGTCTGTGTGGTTTTGAAGCGACAGGGCATTCAATGAGTGCTGACTCAGGGGAAGACATTATATGTGCTTTCGTATCGAGTGCGTGCTTAATGGCCGCCAACACTGTGACTGAAATCATTGGCCTTGATTGTGACGCTCAGTCAGATGATGGGTATTTAAAACTGATGATACTTGAAAATTCCACAAAAGCACAGGATGTGCTGAAAGGTTTAAGGTTGCATTTAACCGAGCTTTCAAAGCAATATCCTGAAAACATAAAAGTGATTTATCGGAGGTGTAATAATGCTTAAATTAGATTTACAGCTTTTCGCTCATAAGAAAGGTATGGGTTCTACAAAGAACGGCAGAGATTCAGAATCAAAGCGTCTTGGCGCAAAGAGAGCTGACGGCCAGTTTGTTCTTGCAGGCAATATCCTTTACCGCCAGAGAGGAACACACATTCATCCGGGCAATAATGTTGGTATCGGTAAGGACGACACTCTTTTCGCTCTTGTTGATGGCACCGTTAAGTTTGAAAGAATGGGTAAGGACAGAAAGATGGTTTCTGTTTATCCTGTTGAGCAGTAATTTAAGATTTACAAAACCCCACAGATTCTGTGGGGTTTATTTTTTTGAAAAATAAAAGGCAACTGTCGTTTGAAATACGATAGTTGCCTTTTGTAATTACATCATATCTGCAAGTGCATCTGAAAATTCAGTAGGGTTTTCCAAATCAAGCCCTGCAATAAGCCTTGCCGATGAATAAAGCAGATTTGTATATTTCTTTAAGTCATCATCACTTGCACCTTTAAGCTTATCCACAATCGGATGTTCGGCATTGATTTCAAGTACAAGCTGTGCCTTTACACCTTGGTTTGCACCGGGCATTGAGTTCAAAACTTTTTCCATTTCAAGCGATACATAACCCTCTGCTGAAAGGCAAACAGGGTGTGAACCGAGTTTGTTTGTAAGCTTTACGGCTGTAACTTTACCGTCAAGCGCGTCTTTCATTTTATCAAGAAGTTCTTTTGCATCATCATTTTTCTTGGTGATGGCTTCTTTTTCGGCGTCAGTACTTAAGTCTAAATCGTCTTTGCAGATGTTTACAAAGTGCTTTCCGTCATATTCCATAAGCATTTGAATTGCAAATTCATCAACTTCATCTGTGAAGTAAAGTACCTCGTAGCCTTTTTCTTTAACAGCTTCAATTTGAGGCAGGAGAGCTATTTTTTGAGCGTTTTCGCCGCAGGCATAATAAATGTCATTTTGTGAATCAGCCATTCTGCCTACATATTCCTTAAGTGTAGTCGGTTTATCATCGGCAGAAGTTTCAAATAAAAGTAAATCTTTAAGTCCGTCTTTCTCCATACCGTAATTTGCATATACGCCGTATTTTAACTGTAAACCGAAAGTCTTAAAGAATTTTTCGTATTTTTCTCTTTCATTTTTGAGCATTTTTGTAAGCTCGTTTTTAATCTTTTTATCAATAGCTTTTGCAATGATTTTGAGCTGGTGGTCGTGCTGAAGCATTTCACGGCTGATATTAAGGCTTAAATCTGCACTGTCAACAAGGCCTTTTACAAAGCTGAAATAGTCAGGTAAAAGGTCGGCACACTTATCCATAATAAGTACACCGTTTGAATAAAGCTGTAAGCCTTTTTCATATTCCTTTGAATAAAAATCATACGGTGGATTTTCAGGAATGTAGAGGAGTGCGTCAAATGTAGCTTGACCCTCGGTTTTGGTGTGAATTACATGGAGTGGGTCGCTGTAATCCATAAATTTTTGCTTGTAAAATTCATTGTACTCTTCAGGCTTGATTTCGCTCTTGTTCTTCCTCCAAAGCGGAACCATTGAGTTAAGTGTTTCTTCGCTTACTTCTGTGGTGTATTCACCCTCTTTGTCAGGGTTTGGAACTTGATGGCTCATTTCCATTACGATAGGGTAGCGAATATAATCTGAATATTTCTTAACAAGTTCGTTTATTGTATACTGTTCAAGATATTTTGTGTAATCTTCGTTTTCGGTATCTTCTTTTATATAAAGTGTAATTTCTGTGCCGGCATTTTCCTTTTCACATTCTTCAATGGTGTATCCGTCAGCACCGCTTGAAACCCATTTGTGTGCAATGTCTTCGCCAAACGCTTTTGAAATCACTTCAACCTTATCGGCAACCATAAATGATGAATAAAAGCCAACGCCGAATTGACCGATTACAGAAATATCGTCAGCTTTTTCATTATCGGCATTTTCTTTTTTGAAGTTAAAAGAACCGCTTTTTGCAATAGTACCAAGGTTGTTTTCAAGTTCTTCAGCTGTCATACCGATACCGTTATCGGTAATTTTAATTGTTCTGTTTTCTTTGTCCAAATCAATGTGAATTTTAAAATCTTCTCTTGCAAGTTTTACGCTGTCATCTGTAAGGGATTTGAAATACAGCTTGTCTATCGCATCGCTGGCATTTGAAATAAGCTCACGCAAAAATATTTCTTTGTGAGTGTAAATGGAATTTATCATCATATCAAGCAGTTTTTTAGATTCTGCTTTAAATTGCTTTTTTCTCATATTTATCACCTTTTTAATCAAATTAGCACTCTTATAACCCGAGTGCTAATTTATATTATAATCCATTTTCTTTTAATGTCAATAGGTGTTAATAATTTATTTACATAAAAAAAGCCACTTCTTTTGAAGTGGCTTTTAGGGTTTACTGCTTATTTAGTTTTAATAGTTTTAACTTTTGACCAAGAAGAATAAACTTTTACAGTTTTGCCGTTATACTTTGCATTTTTGTAAGTACGAATTCTTACATAATACTTCTTATTGGCTTTAAGCTTTTTAATTGTTGTCTTTGTAGTTTTTTGCTTTGAAACTGTAACCGTTTTCTTGTTTTTCTTAAACTTCTTATCAGTAGCTACTTGAATTTGATAACCTTTAATTTTACTTACCTTTTTCCAAGTTGCTTTAATTGATTTCTTACCTTTTTTAAGTTTTGAGATAGATGCTTTTTTTAGTTTGCGGTCAACCCAAACGCCACCAACTTTTTTTGCATTTGCAGTAGGTGCGGCTGCCTTGGTTGTGCTTGGTGCAGGAGATGCAGCTTGTGTGGTTGATGTAGTGGTTGAAGTTGCAGGTGTAGTTGAAGGAACAACCGGCTGTGAAGGATTTACAGGTGCTTTATAGTTAGGGTTTTTAGTACCGCAACCGTAAGCACAATATTCTGCATTGTTATCAAATTTGTGCGGTATTTTAGAAATTGCATTTTCACCAACTACATCGCCTGTAACAGCACAAATTACCTGAACAAGACCTTCTTCCTGGCAAGTAGCTTCCTTAACTACTTTTTCAATATGCTGGCAAGCAACTTTGCTTGATAATACTGCTTTGTATGATGCACTTGCGCTGACATCAGTAAGTTCAGGTGACCATTTGTAGTAAGTATCAACATCGTTTTTATGGCTGTGATATGCTTCAAATGGGAATTCAGGAGCTTTTGCAGCAAGTTCCTTTGCGGTTTCACCTTCAAGTGCATTAACAGTAGTTGATTTGCCGTTTACTGTAAATGTAATAGAATAAATGCTTTTTGAATCAATATCATCTCTCTTTTCAGCATAATCTTTAACAGTTGAGTTGTTAACATCAAAAGTGTAAATTGCAACTCTGTTAACAGATGCTAAAATGCCTTCCGGTGCTAAAGAACAATAAGGATTGTAAACGATAAGATTTTTAAGGTTTGAAAAATCTGCAAATGCATTTTTTTCAACTGTTTGTACACCTTTTTCAAGGCAAATGTTTTCAACAGCGCTGTAAGCATCACCTGACGGTGAAGTGCTTGCTGATTCATCTGATGAATTATTAACTGCGTTACCGTATACTTTTTCAAAATCATCAAACAAGCTTGCGCTTACGGTGCTTACACCTGTAATTGTGATTGTTTTTGTGTTCTTATCAAAAGTGTACTTTGAATCATCTGCGCTTGCACTTATTGCAAATACGCATGAAGTCATAGCCAACACAATTGAAAGAAAAATTGATAATGTTTTCTTCATAAGAATTTCCCCCTTAATATTTGTGCTTAATTATAGCAAATAAATATGTATTATTCAACATACATTTTGTTAAATAATTCTAAATAAATATAAGATTTATTATTTTTTTCTGCTTTCGGCTTTAAGACGAAGCGATTTATCAAGAATTGTTTTTCTTAATCTAATAGATTTTGGTGTAACTTCCAAAAGTTCATCATCAGCCAAAAATTCCATACTCTGCTCAAGTGAAAGAGTAGTAGGCGGTACAAGCTTTAACGCTTCGTCAGAACCGCTTGCACGGGTGTTTGTAACATGCTTTTTCTTACATACATTGCAAACAATGTCTTCATCCTTTGCGCATTCGCCTACAATCATACCCTCATATACTTCTACACCTGGGCCTACGAAAAGGCGGCCTCTGTCTTGTGTGTTCCAAAGTCCGTAACCTGTGGTAGTACCTGTTTCGTGAACTACTATTGAACCTCTGTCTCTTGTTTCAATTTCGCCCTTGTATTCCTCATATCCTACGAAGAGTTGGTTCATAATACCGTTACCGTTTGTATCAGTCAAAAATTCTGAGCGGTAACCGATAAGACCTCTCGACGGAATTTTGATTTCAAGGTGAGTCATACCTGTTGAGCGGGTATCCATATTTTCAATTTCACCCTTGCGTGAGCAAAGCTTTTGCATTACATTGCCCACATAATCTTCAGGTACTTCAATAATTGCAAGTTCCATAGGTTCAAGTGTTCTGCCGTTTTCATCTTTTTTAAGAATAACTTGCGGGCGTGATACTTGAAATTCATAATTTTCTCTTCTCATAGTTTCAATAAGAATTGAAAGGTGAAGCTCGCCTCTGCCGGATACTTTGAAAGTGTCCATAGAATCGGTTTCTTCAACTCTCATTGATACATTGGTTTCAACTTCTTTAAAAAGTCTGTCACGAAGATTACGAGAGGTTACATATTTACCCTCTTTTCCGGCAAACGGTGAGTCATTTACCATAAAGTTCATAGAAATGGTAGGCTCGTCAATTTTTACAAACGGTAGAGGTTCAATACAGTTAGGGTCACACGCTGTTTCACCGATATTAAGGTCTGCAATACCTGCAATACATACTATATCGCCGAATTCTGCTTCGTCGCAGTCAACCCTTTTAAGTCCTTCAAATTGATAAATTTTAGAAAACTTTACATTTTCCTGTGAACCGTCTTGCCTGCAAAGTACATATGGCGAATTTACTTTTATTGTACCTCTTTCAACTCTGCCTACACCGATTCTGCCAACATAATCGTCATATTCAAGTGAAGAGAAGAGAATTTGTGCAGGGCCGTCAGGGTCACCGGTAGGGGACGGTATGTATTCAAGAATTGCATCAAGAAGCGGGCGCATATCACCCTCTCTTACATCAGGGTCAAGGCTTGAATATCCGTCTTTAGCCGAAGCGTAAACAACAGGGAAGTCGATTTGGTCATCATCTGCACCGAGTTCGATAAAGAGGTCAAGCACTTCATCAATAACTTCTTTAGGTCTTGCACCGTCACGGTCAATTTTATTAACTACAACAAGAGGTGTTTTTTTAAGGCCTAACGCTTTTTTAAGAACAAAGCGGGTTTGCGGCATACAGCCCTCAAATGCGTCAACAACAAGGATTACACCGTCAACCATTGTGAGTATACGCTCAACCTCACCGCCGAAGTCAGCATGCCCCGGGGTGTCAACAATGTTTATCTTTGTATCTTTATAATGAATAGATGTGTTTTTAGAAAGAATTGTAATTCCACGCTCTTTTTCAAGGTCGTTAGAGTCCATAACTCTTTCCTGTACTGCCTCGTTATCACGGAAAATACCGCTTTGGTGTAACATTTCATCAACAAGCGTGGTTTTACCATGGTCAACATGGGCAATAATTGCAATGTTTTTTATATCTTTTCTTGTACTCAATTAAATCACCTTATTTCTATTTCTGCGTTATTTTGTAATTTTAAAGCTGTCACGCAGTGCAACGGTTCTGTTAAATACAGGCTTTTCGTCTGTTGAATCCTTATCCTTGCAGAAATATCCGTTTCTCATAAACTGATATTTAGCACCGACTTCGCAATTGCTGAGTGCTTTTTCAACATATCCTTTGGCAATTGTAAGCGAGTCAGGATTAAGATTATCTTCAAATGAGCTTACGCCCTCTTCATCACTTGGGTTAGGAACATTGAAAAGTCTTTCATAAAGTCTGATTTCGCAAGGTACATTTTCCTTTGCCGATACCCAGTGAATTGTGCCTTTAACTTTTCTTCCGTCAGGTGAGTCACCGCCGAAAGTTTCCGGGTCATATGTTGCGTGAACACAGCATACTTCGCCGTTTTCATCAAGGTCATATCCTGTGCAGGTAACATAATAAGCTTTATAAAGTCTTACTTCGTTGCCAACATAAAGACGCCTGTATTTTTTAATCGGTTCAACCATAAAGTCGTTTCTTTCAATCCAAAGTTCTTTACTGAAAGGAATGGTTCTTGAACCGTATTCAGGATGGTCAGGGTGGTATTCACATTCGATTTCTTCAATTTTTTCTTCCGGATAGTTATCAATCACAAGCTTAACAGGGTCAATTACCGCCATAGCCCTTGCAGAGTTTGCACCGAGATTATCCCTGACACAAGCTTCAAGAAGTGCGAAGTCAATAACGCTGTATGCTTTTGATACGCCTATTCTTTCACAGAAATCACGGATAGCTTCAGCAGGGTAACCCCTTCTTCTCATACCGCTTATTGTTGCCATTCTTGGGTCGTCCCAGCCGGAAACAATATTATCCTGCACAAGCTTTAAGCACTTTCTTTTAGATGTGAGTGTATAATTAAGATTCATTCTTGCAAATTCAATTTGCCTCGGCTTCTCACCGTCAATGAGTTCATCAACAAACCAGTTGTAAAGCGGCCTGTGGTTTTCAAATTCAAGTGAGCAAAGCGAATGGGTTACACCCTCATAAGCATCTGAAAGCGGGTGTGCAAAATCGTACATAGGATATACGCACCATTTATCACCTGTTCTGTGATGATGTGCAAACATAATTCTGTAAATTATAGGATCACGCATATTGAGGTTAGGTGATGCCATATCAATCTTGGCACGAAGTACCATTTTGCCCTCTTCAAATTCGCCTTTTGTCATTCGCTCAAAAAGTTCAAGGTTTTCTTCAATGCTTCTGTCACGGTAAGGGGAATTTTTGCCCGGCTGCGTAAGTGTACCGCGGTATTCCCTCATTTGTTCAGGTGTAAGTTCGCAAACATATGCTTTTCCTTTTTTGATAAGCTTTATTGCACATTCATATAAAAAGTCAAAATAATCTGATGCGTAATACAAGTTGTCCCAATCAAAGCCGAGCCATTTAATATCTTCTTTAATTGCGTCAACATATTCGGTATCTTCTTTTGTAGGGTTGGTATCATCAAGGCGAAGATTACATACACCCTTGTATTTTTCTTTTACACCGAAGTTTATGCAAATAGCTTTTGCGTGGCCTATATGGAGATAACCGTTTGGTTCAGGCGGAAAACGGGTTTGAATTTTTGAATATTTACCGTCTGCCAAATCTTCGTCAATAAAATCATGAATGAAATTTGACGGTGCTTTTATTTCTTCGTTGTTTTCTATTTCAGCCATTATCTGTTCTCCTTGTAATATTCAAGTGCGTTATTAAGTCTTTCTTTAACTCTTTCTTCACCCAAAAGTGCAGTGATTGAAAAAAGGTCAGGTGTGTTGGTTCTTCCTGTTAGTGCAACACGGATTATTGTTGATACATCGCCTACATGGCCTTTAAAATCATCCGGATTTTTCTTGTACTCCTTAACATTAGGGGTACAGCCGCAAGGGGCGCAAATATCTTTAATTCTGTTAAACCAAGTATCTTTATCATCATCTAAATTTACAACATCAATGTATTTTTCCAAAACATCAACTGCAAGTTCGTTTGTTGCATTGCCGCAAAGTTCAAAGCAAGGTGTAAATGTTTCATCATACATATAGCTGATGTATTGAGGAATGTCAGACCATTTTGCAATGTCTTTTCTCGGCTTTTTGTTTTCACGGTCAATATTAAGAATGGCAGTTGCGTACTGCTCGTCTTTTGCATAAAGATTTGCGAGCTTTTCGTTATATTCTTTAGCCCATTCGTTTGACAATTCAAAAACTTTAGCTGCCGGCATTTTGCTGATTACATTTTTAGAAATATCGGTGAGCTTTACAAAATCAAACAGTGCGCCGGAAGCACTCATCTTTTTAAGATTAAACGGGAAGTCAAATAAGCTTGCATCTTGATTTGCTCTTCTCCAATCTTCAAAATTAGAGTTTAAAATAGTCATCATATATTCGTTAACCGAATCGGCAGGGTAGCCGACTTCTGAATAATATGAAACCGCAGCTTCAGGGTCTTTCCTCTTTGAAAGCTTGCGCTTGCCGCCGTTTTCTTCTTTCATAATCGGCGCAACATGCGCATATTTTACCGGCTTAAATCCAAGTACCTTGAAAAGCTGAAGATGAAGCGGAACGGAAGCAATCCATTCATCACCTCGTGTTACATGTGTTGTTCGCATTAAATGGTCATCAATTGCGTGGGCAAAATGATATGTCGGTATACCGTCTGTTTTAAGAAGTACAACATCAATTACATTTTCAGGCATTTCAATTTTGCCTTTAATCATATCGTCAAAATAGCATTTCTTTTCAATGTCACCCGGCGATTTTAATCTTAAAGTCCAAGGCAAACCCTTTTCAATATTTTCTTTAATTTGCTCAAATGTAAGGTTACGGCATTTAGCATACTTGCCGTAATATCCCTTAATATCTTCACCCTCTTGCTGCTGCCTGATTTCCTCTATTTCATCGGCAGAGCAAAAGCAAGGATATGCAAGCCCCTGCTTAACAAGATTTTTTGCATATGTTTGGTAAATATCTTTTCTTGCGCTTTGGTAATAAGGGCCGTAATTGCCTGTTTCGGTTTCTTCGCCGATTACACCCTCATCTGCTTTTACTCCGTAAACCTCAAGGCCTTTGAGCATAGCGTCAACTGCACCGTCAACTTTTCTTTTTTGGTCGGTATCTTCAACTCGTACAAAAAATACGCCGTCTGTATTCCTCGCTGTGAGATATGAAGCAAAACAGGTGTAAAGATTACCGAAATGCAGATAACCGGTCGGGCTTGGTGCAAACCTTGTAACGCGTGCGCCGTCTTTAAGCTGTCGCGGGGGGTATTTTTCTTCGTAATATTCAGGTGTCTTGTCTATGTTTGGAAAAAGTAAATTTGCAAGTTCGTCAAAATTCATCGTTTTTTCACCCTTATGTATAAAATTCCATTATAAAATTACATAATATTATTACATAAATTATTAAAATATTCAATATAAAATTATATATTTTTTATTAAATAGAATATTATTATTGAAAATAAACATATTATGTGCTAAATTAAAATATAATCTATATAATTTAATAAATTTTCGGAGTTTAAAATGGGTAAAAGAATAGCACTTTGGGATAATCTGAAATTATTTTTAATTTTTTTGGTTGTGCTTGGCCATTTGACCTTGCAATATTTTTGTTCAAGCCAAATGTTTTGTACTGTGACTATGGTAATTTATACTTTTCATATGCCTGCATTTGTGTTTATAAGCGGCCTTTTTTCAAAAAAAGCCATTAACGGTGAAACACCGCCTGTTAAGCGTTCATTTTCGTTTATAACGGTTTATTTATTTGTAAGAGTATTAAATTATTTATCAAATATTATTTTTGGCGTTCATTCTTATTTTAGTATTTTTTCATCTAAAGATATACCGTGGTATATGATGGCTATGGCTTTATGGTATATGATAACTTGGGCAGTCAGAAAAATTGACGCCAAATATGTGCTTGTTACAAGCATAGTTATGGGTTGTTTTATAGGGTATATGAGCGGGGATGCAGACTTTTTATGTATTATGCGTTTAATAACTTTCTTCCCGTTTTTCTATATAGGTTATTTGCTTGATTTGGATGATGTAAACAAAATAACTTCAACTAAAAAAGCTAAAATATTTTCAGCTGCTTTTTTTATCGCTTTTGTTATTATAGTGACAGTAACTATTGATAAAACAAAAGAGCTTTTCCCGCTTTTAAGCGGCAGAAGAAGATTTTTTGCACTTGAAGATAATATTGAAGATTATGGTTGTCTTCTTCGCCTGGCATATTATGTGATAGTATCATTACTTATTTTTTCTATTATATCTCTTTGCCCGAGAAAAGAATTTATGTTTACGGCGGCAGGTAAAAAGACACTTCAAATTTATGTTTATCACCGTCCGCTTTTATATATAATGAAAAATGCAGGGCTTTTTTATCTTGTTAAGCAAGTAGGTGCAGGCTGGGAATGGATTGCCATTGCAATTGTGATGCTTCTAACCGCATTATTATGCTTCGATTTTTGGCGAAAGCCGCTTGATTTTATTATGAACCCAAAATTGAAAGGAGAAGAATATGCAACTGCCAAATGACCCGATAATGCTTATGAGCGTGATAAATCTTAAACTTCGTGATTTTTATTCAAATCTGGATGCTTTGTGCGATGATATGAATATTGATAAAGAGGAATTGTGTGAAAAGCTTGCTTTTGCAGGGTTTAAATATGACGAAAAACAAAATATGTTCTTTTAATGAAATCAGCCATAATTTTATTGTGGCTGAATTTTTTTGCAAAAAAGTGTTGACATTTAGAAATTTATGTGTATAATGAGAATTGTAATCAATACAAATTGACAATGATTACAATGTGCTTGAAAGGAAGTGAGTATTTGCAAACTAAAGAAATTACAGAGCTTTTTAAACAAAAAGGTATTAAAGCCACTGCACAAAGAATCGCGGTTTATAAATATCTTTATGAAAACAGAATTCATCCTGATGTTGATACTGTTTATAAAAATTTGGTTGAGGATAATCCGTCTTTTTCAAAAACTACTGTTTACAATTGTTTGCAGACACTTGCTGATAGCGGGCTTATAATTCCGGTTATGATTGAAAGCGAGAAAATCAGATATGATGCAAACCCGAATTTTCATTCGCATTTTAAATGCAGATGTTGCGGCGGAATATTTGATTTTACCTGCAAAGTAAATGATATTGAGGGATTAGACGGCTTTGATGTAGAGCATAGGGATGTATATTTCAGCGGAATATGCAAAAATTGTAAAAGAAAAAATTAAAAATTTTAAATTTAAAGGAGTAATTTATTATGACAAAGAAGTATTATTGTCCGGTATGCGGATACGAAAGTGATGAACCTATTGATGTTTGCCCGGTTTGCGGTGCAAAAATGGCAGTCAGAGAAGAGGGTGAAACCTCATGGGCTGCTGAGCATAAGGTAGGTATTATTGACGGTGTAAGCGAAGAAATCGTACAGGGCCTTCGTGAAAACTTCCAGGGTGAATGCACAGAAGTAGGTATGTATCTTGCAATGGCAAGAGTTGCACACAGAGAGGGATACCCTGAAATCGGTCTTTATTGGGAAAAGGCAGCTTATGAAGAAGCTGACCATGCATCAAGATTTGCAGAAATGCTTGGTGAAGTTGTAACAGATTCAACAAAGAAAAATCTTGAAATGAGAGCAGCAGCAGAAAACGGTGCAACTCTCGGTAAAACACAGCTTGCAAAGCTTGCTAAAGAACAGGGTCTTGATGCAATCCACGATGCTGTACATGAAATGGCAAGGGACGAAGCAAGACACGGTAAGGCATTTGAAGGCCTTCTTAAAAGATATTTCGCATAAGAAAAGAATAAAAAGCGGACGCAAGTCCGCTTTTTTGTTTGTGCTTCGTCCCTTGCCACGAGGCTCCAAATTCAAAATGAATTTGGGAGAAACAGTCCGGGGGACTGTTTCGTAGCGAGTGATAACGGAGAAAGCAAGACACGGCAAGGCATTTGAGGGACTTCTTAAAAGATATTTCGCATAAGAAAAGAATAAAAAGCGGGCGCAAGTCCGCTTTTTTGTTTGTGCTTCGTCCCTTTCACTAAATAGCGTAATGAGTAAAAGTGTACCAAAACAGACTCGTGTCTAATATAATGCGCGTTTTTGTCAAGAAAAATGGTGAAATTTTGTGTAATCGGTATAATTATTACAAAAAGGTTACAAATTTGTTGTAAAATATTGCCGTAGATTACAAAATGTAATTTATGATAGAATGTCTCCGTTGCTTACAAAAGGAGGCGTTATATTGGCAAAAATACTGAAAAATGGTATTCTTTCAGTTATTATGACGATGGTTATATTAACTCTTTCACCACTTACAGCATTTTCACAAGAATACGAACCAAGACTTACAGCTCCGCAAGGCGAGCCGTATTACACAAGCAAATTAAATGTATATTCACAAACAGGATATGGTATGCCAAACTGTGTCGCATACGCTTACGGCAGGCTATATGAACTAAACGGTGAAGCACCGAAGCTTAACCGAGGTGATGCAGGCCAATGGTGGTTTATGAATAAGAGAAATAATTATTATGACTATGGCAATGAAGCAAAATTGGGCGCGGTTGCCTGCTGGTCAAACCATGTGGCAATTGTAGAAAAAATAAATGATGACGAAAGTGTGACAATATCCGAGTCACATTGGGGCGGGAATTATTTTAATACTAAAACATATTATAATATAAATTCGCACTACGGTCAGCAGTTTTACGGATACATATATGTATATAATAATGATGACGCTGATGCAGAAGAAACTGCCGAATTATATAATTTTCAAGATAACGGTCATTTTAAACCGCAGGAAAAAACAGCGTTTACCGCACTTGAATTTAAACAGAGCGATAATGTAATAATGAATCCGCAAAATAACTTTATAATTAACAGCGATAATATGTAAAAAAACGGCTATGAATTTGGTTCATAGCCGGTTTTTAATGTTTGATTTTAAATTATTCTTCCCATTTCATAATGGTTTTGCCAAAAGATTTTTGCGTATCTTTTTCAAAAGCGTTTTTTATATCGGTTGTAGTACGAACTGTGTTAACAGAGCTGATAAGATTACCGAGATAATCAATTATTTCTGGGTGCTTTTCGTACATTTCGACTGTTTTTGCAAAGTCTTTAACACCGCTTCTTGACGAGCCGAATACGCGAAGTCCTTTTTCAAGAATCATTCTTGTGTTAATAGGAACAGGATATTCGCTTACACCTAAAATTGAAATTGTGCCTTCAGGTTTAATAAGGCCGATGATTTGCTCAATTGCAATCGGACTTCCGTTTCCGCCTACACATTCAAATGCGTGGTCGGTTGTAAAACCGTCGGGTACTTCATTAACAAGATGTGTTTCATCCGCAAATGTGAAATCGGCAAGCTTGTTTGCGTCTGTGCCGAATACAACGATTTTTGATTTAGGAAAATGATATTTTAAAAATAATGATGTGATGTAACCAAGATTACCATCACCCCATACAGAAACAGTATCTCTTCTGTTATGAGCGATTTTATCAAATCTTGAAATTGCGTGTACGGAAACTGAAACAATTTCTGTAAATGCGGCAACAGTCATATCAATATCATCTGGAAGCTTAACAAGCCTTTTAGGTGATATTTCAACAAATTCCTGCAAAAAACCGTCCATTGATGAACCGCAGAACTTTGAAGAACGAAGGTAGTTTTCTGCAATGTAGTCATCTGTTTCAACGGGTGCGTTAGGCACCATTACAACCTTATCTCCCGGCTTGAATGTGTTTGTTGGGTCAAAAAATACTTCGCCGACACCTTCGTGAATTAAAGCCATAGGTAATTTTTCGGCAAGTACCTTTGCATCACGGGTGCCGAGGTAATATCTCATATCGGCATTGCAGATAGATAAATAAGTTGGTCTGACTATTGCGTTTTCACCAAAAAGCTCAATATCTTCAAATGCAATTTCAAATCTTCTCGGTGCAACAAGTCTGTAAATTGTGTTAATCATCGCTTTCGTCCTCCAACAAAGACTTGGCTACCTTAAGGTCATAAGGATAGGTTATTTTCATATTATAAGTTTCGCCTTGAACAAGGGCAACTTTTTCACCTTTGATTACAAAAATCTTTGCGGCGTCAGTCAAAATGTCCTTTTCGTCAGCCGTAAGTGAATTATAAATATTTTTGAGCTTAAGAGCGTTGAATGACTGCGGTGTTTGGCCCTGATACATTTTGCTTCTGTCAGGAATTGAGCTGATGATTTCATTGTCGGCAGATTCAACAATAGTGTCGGTAGCAGGTACAACTGTGTCGCATGCACCATACTGCTTTGCAAATTCAATGTTTTCTTCAATAATTCTGTTTGTAACAAAAGGTCGTACACTGTCGTGAGTTACAATTATTGTATCATCATTGAGGTTGCCCTCACTTTCGATGAATTTAATTGCATTCATAATAGTTTCATTTCTAGTGTCGCCGCCTTCAATTACAGCTATTTTGTTGCTTGCAGGAGCAATATGCTTATCAATAAGATTTTTGGTATGCTCAACCCATTGCTTTGGGCAAAGAACAATTATTTTTTCAAATTGAGGTACAGCAAAGAACTTTTCAATTGTGTATACAATAATAGGCTTGTCTTTAACTGTAAGATACTGCTTCGGCTTGTCACCGCCCATTCTTGAGCCGATACCGCCTGCTAATATTACTGCGTAAACCATAAATTTTAACTCCTTTTATATTTCATAATTATATTATATATCTAAATTTTTTAAAATCAAGTCCGCAACTCGTTTGCTTGATTTACCGTCAAGGTCATCAAAAAACTTGTTTTTAAATCCGTTGACTTTTTCACTTTCAAAATCTTTTGCGTTAATGCAATTGATAAGTTCATTTTCGCTAAAAACAATTTTGCCGGGAACAAAACCTTCAAAATCGTAATAAAAATCCCTGCTTGCAATGTAATCATATAAATCAAATGCATAAAACATCATAGGAATATTGAGAAGCGAAGCTTCAAATATAACACTTGAATAATCTGTTACAAGCAAATCGGTAACAAATAAAAGGTCGTTTAGCTCGTCTTCTTCACTCATATCTATAATTACATCACTGTATTGATTAGGTATTTCAAATCTTTCTTTGCAAAACGGATGAAGCTTAATTAAAATTGCATATTCGCCGCCTAATCCCTCGTATGCTTTTTCAATATCAAATGCATCAATAGGGTAAAACGCACTCATTTGCCCATTGCCTCTGAAAGTAGGGGCAAAAAGTAATATTTTTTTATTTTTAAGTTGTGGGTATCTTTCATAAAATGATGTGCGAACTTTATTTGCGTATTCTTCATCCATAAATATATCGGTTCTCGGAATACCTGTTGCTACGACATTTTCATCACTTAAACCAAAGCCCTCTGCATAGTGCTTTGCAATTTCTTGTGAACTTACTATTGCATAGTCATACATTCTGTGGTTAGGGTCGGTTTGCTTTGGGCCGCCCTTTTTGCCCAGGCGGGTAAAGCCGAAAGTTTTAAATGCGCCGCAAGCGTGCCATAATTGGAAAAGTTTTACATCCTCACGCTTGGTAACCAAGTTCAGCAACCTGAAATAATCATCAACTATTACAACTTTAGATGTTGCATAAAGTTTAAGAAATTTAATTACATTTTTTATTCTTCTGTGGCCTGCCGGGTCTGAAAACATAAGAAATTTAAACTCAATATCTTTGCGGTCTTTAATTAAATTGTAAACATATTCGGGGTTGCCGCCTATTTCGTCTCTTCTGCCGGACATAAATGCAATTTGATTTTTAACAATAGGTTTTTTTGATAGGAATTTATAATAAATTCTGGCAAGTTCGTAAAGCGGTAAGCGTATGTTTTCAAAAAACAAATCTCTTTTAAAGCTTGTTTTTATAAAAGATGAAACATTAACTTTAATTTGAACAAATATATTTTTTGCAAGCGAGTCGATTGGTTGCGTTTTTCTTCTCGGTAAAATATCTAATGCGGCTAAAAATCCATCAATAATAAAGTAAGGAAGCAAAACAACGCTTAAAACAATTCTTAAGATAAAGAAAATAAATCTTATAAGAGGAATAATGACTACACTTTTTTTAATAAAGCTCTCATTATATTTATTTTCCGGTATTTGATGAATAATAAATTGATTGTTTTCGCAGTCAAAATCAAAAGAATAGGAGTTTTTTAACTTCTTTCTGTAATTATCAAATTCGCTTTCATCTGAAAATACGGTTACACCGTCAAAACATTCATATTCAATATATTTTTCATCAAGTTCAATATTGCTGTTTTCAGTTAAAACATTGGTGGAAACAGTGAACGGTATGCCGATAACTTCATTGTCACCGTAATAAAAATCAATTCTGACTTTTATATCATCGTTGCAGTTATAATTATAATATATTTCATCAAGAAAAAATGAATATGTACAAACAATTATGCAGGAATCACTTTGCTTTTGCCTAAAATAGTTGGTTACGAGAAACGGCAAGCGCCTTGTTTTTCCGTTACATTCAAATATTATTTTTGCTTTTGGTGATGTAACATCAATATCAAACGGACAACTGATTGAAACAGAAAGGTTAAGTTTGTTTTTTTCAATATTCATTTTGTTGATTATCATTTTGCAATCAAACATTCTTTTCTAATAACTCCTTTGTAAATTCAACAACATTTTTCGTAGCCCGACCCGTCTTTTCCCCAAAATATCTTTGCCTAAATGGCTTAACAAGCTCTTTTTTATAATCGTTGCAATTGATTGAATCAATCATTTCTTCGGTGTTTAAAACAATTTTGCCCGGAACAAAAGTTGAAAAGTTGCAATAAAAATCTCTGTCACGGCTGTATTCATTAAGGTCAAATGCATAAAACAGCATAGGTACATCTACTATTGAAGCTTCAAAAATAACACTCGAATAATCTGTTACAAGCAAATCGGTAACAAATAATAAATCGTTGATGTCATACTCTGATGTGAAATCAATAAGCCTGCTTTTATATTTATCACTGCAATTTGGGCGTTCTTGAAGATAAGGGTGCATTTTAACCGCAATTACCCAATCTTCCTCGATTGAATCGAAAATTTTATCTGCTTCAAATTTTTCAATAGGGTAGGAGCAGTTGCCCATACCGCCACCGCGAAATGTCGGCGCAAAAAGAAGTATTCTTTTGCCTTTAAGTTCAGGATTATCTTTATAAAAGTTTTTAACAAATCTTTTTTTGTAACTTTCGTTTTCAAGCACATCACAGCGCGGTGAACCAAGCGGTATAACCTTTTCCATAGCTACACCGAAGCCTTCGGCATAATACGGAATAACCTCATTTGAACTTACAATAACATAATCATATTGCCTGTGGTTCGGCGAGCTTTGGCGAAGATAACTGTCACGCCCAAGCCTTGAAAAGCCAAAAGTTTTAAACGCACCGCACGCGTGCCAAAGCTGAATGAGTTTAACATCATCTTTCTTTTTTATATAAGAAAGGAAGTGATAGTAATCATCAACAAATACTACCGAACTTGTAGCATAAAGCTTGAAAAATTTGAATAGGTTAGGCAAATTATCTTTAAGTCCGCCTTTTTTGCAAAGTACTGTTATATCAACATTATCAAGCTTAGTCATTTCAAAAAATACAGCTTTAATGTTGCCTGTCAGCCTGTCAGCCCTGTTAGATAAAAATGTCACCTTATTTGGCTGAACTTTCATTCTTCTGTATGGTAAAAAAAGAACTGACATCAAAAGCGTGAATATCATTTTCGATTTTTCTCTTCTGTTGCTTGAAAAAAAGCGCATCAAAGCACGTTTCTTTTTTATAGGAATAGTCAATTCGTTTTCCGGCTTAACTATTATGTTTTCCCCGTTTCCGTCACTGAAAAGAAAATCAACTTTAACATTTTTACTGCTGTTATCATTATAAAATAAAAACGGTGTGTCGAATATACCGATAGCAACAGCCTTGTTGTCACTGCAGGATTTTAAATCCATCGGTAAAATTCTGTTGTCGCTTTCACTGTAAAAGCAAGCTGAAATTCGCGGATAGTAAAGCTTTTGGTTTCCCTCAAGCTCTATCGTGAGTTCAACATAATTGTTCGTCACATTCAAATTGACTATGTTAACTTTATAGTCACCCATATAATACCCTCATATAATACCCAAATAATCACCGTAATTGCCGATAGACACAATATTACAGTTTAATAGTTATATAATATCACAATAATCAAAACTTGTCTATACTGATAATATTATAAATATTGTAATTTTATTACATATATAAAAAATAAAACCGTCTTAATGACGGTTTTGTTTAGTAAATATCTCTTGATATATCGTTTCGTATTCTTTCGCTGTTTTTCTTAAGCGTGTTCAGCACTTTTACAAATGTGCAAAATTCATCATCACTTAAATTGCTTGCCAAATCATAGAAAAAATGGGCGATTTCTTTTGAGCATGCCTCGTTAATCATTTTTGCTTTTTGAGTAGGTACGACTTTTTTTAACCTTGCGTCTATAATAACGCTCTTTCGTTCAATAAGTCCCTCTTTTTCAAGTTCTTTAAGAATAGTTGATACTGTGGAGCGGCTTAAGTCGAATTCACGCTCAATATCCCTTTGAAAGATATTTTTATCTTCGTTTTCACAAAGGTATGATATTATGTATCCGTTAGATGCGCCAAAGGCATTTGAATATATTTTCTTTTGAAGCTCTGTTCTGCGATGATTATAAAAATTGGCTACCGCAGTTAAGTTTGAGCCGATTTGGTTAACATTAAATTCGTCCATTTCTTTCCTCCCGAATCCTAACGCAGATATTTTAATACAAAATAATTTTTATATCAATAGGCTAATTATAAACTTTTGCTAAAATATAGAAAAGTTATTAAATTTTTTTATTCGCGTTGACAATTATACTGTTTGTTGATATACTTATTGAGTAGAAATATGTCGATTTATTTTGAAGGTGTAAATTATGAATAAAAATAAAGTTCATGTAAAAATAGGCGGTGCAAGTTATACAATCGTAACTGAAGATGAAGCCGAATATGTTGAAACTCTTGCTGATGAAATCAGCGAAAATATGAGGGCTATCATCAATTCAAATCCATCTCTTTCTATGACTCAGGCGGCTGTTCTTGTTGCCCTTGATAATGCTGATGCAAGCAAAAAAGCTACTGCTTCAGCTGATAATCTTCGCGCGCAGATTAAAGATTATCTTGAAGATAGCGCAAGAGCAAGAATGGAAGTTGATGTTGCAAGGCGTGAAGTGGAGCGCCTTAACCGCGAAATCAGCGAATTAAGGGAAAAACTTGCAAACAAATAATTTTGAATGAGAGATAATATGAAATTTGAAATTTTGGCTCCTGCGGGAAGTATGGAGTCGCTTATTGCCGGTGTGCGTAGCGGTGCAAATGCGGTTTATCTTGGAGGTAAATCGTTTAACGCCAGACGCAATGCCGGCAATTTTGATAATGAGGAACTGAAAAAAGCAGTTGAATATTGCCACTGCCGTGATGTTAAAGTTTATTTGACTCTAAATATTCTTGTTCGTGATGATGAGATGAGAGAAGCTTATGATACTGTAAAAGCCGCGCTTTTATGCGGTGTTGATGCTTTCATCGTTCAGGATATAGGCGTTGCAAAAATGATTAGGGAGCATTTTCCGAGCGCAAGGTTGCACGGTTCAACTCAAATGACGGTGATGACGCCGAGCGGCGCAAAGGCGGTTAAAGATATGGGCTTTTCCCGTGTTGTATTGCCAAGAGAAATGAGCTTAAAAGAAATTAAAGAAATAAGGGAAAGTACCGATTTGGAACTTGAACTTTTTGTTCACGGGGCGCTTTGTATGTCTGTATCCGGGCAGTGCTATCTTTCTTCAATGATTGGTTCAAGAAGCGGAAACAGGGGACTTTGCGCCCAACCATGTCGCTTGCCTTTTACAGCCGGCGGTGATACTGCCTGTGCACTTTCATTAAAAGATTTGAGTTTAATATCACAGCTTGATAAGCTTGAGGGAATAACAAGCCTTAAAATAGAGGGCAGAATGAAACGCCCTGAATATGTATCAATGGCAGTCAGCGCAGTGAAGAAAGCAATTGACGGTAATTATTCGCCAAGTGATGAATTTATGCTTAGAAGCGTATTTTCAAGAAGCGGATTTACAGACGGATATTTGAATTCAAAGCTTGGTAAAAATATGTTTGGCACAAGGCAAAAGGAAGATGTGGTTGCCACTACAAATGATGTGCTTAAAGAAATTGCTAAAAATTATGAAAAGGAAACTGCGCTTATCGGTGTTGATATTGATTTTGTATGTAAAGAAAATCAAAATGCGGTTTTGACTGTAAAAACCGATAAAAAAGAAGTAAAAGCAGTAGGTGAAATTCCTGAAAAGGCAATTAACAAGCCGATGAATACAGCTACGGTAAGCGAAAGGCTTTCAAAATTCGGCGGTACGCAATATTATGTGAAAAATATAAATGTCACCCTTGATGACGGGCTTATTATGCCGGCTTCTAAAATTAACGAAATGAGAAGAACGGCAATTCAAAAGCTTGATGAGCAGGAAAAAATAAAGCTTAGATACAAAGCTTATGATGTGGCGTATCCAAAATTTGAAAAAAATGATGTGCCATATGCCACAGCTTCATTTGCAAATGCAAGCCAAATACCTGATAATCATCCTTTTAAAAGAGTGTTTATCCCTATAAATTCAAGCCTTGAAGATTTTGTTGATAATCGCGCCGGTGTTGTCTTGCCGAGGGGGCTTTTCTCAATTGAAAATGAAATCAAGGCTAAACTTGAAAAGCTGAAAAAAGCAGGGGTTAGCAAAGCACTTTGCGGCAATATAGGCTCATACACTCTTTGCAAAAATATGGGATTTGAAGTTTACGGTGATTTCGGACTTAATGTTTATAATTGCGTTTCGGCAAACCAAATTGAACATCCTATTTTATCATTCGAGCTTACGCAAGCGCAAATAAACAGTATTAAAGCAGAGGATACTGGTATGATTGTTTATGGCTATTTGCCGCTAATGCTTACAAGAAATTGCCCGATTAAAAATGATATTGGCTGCTTTGAATGTAATAAGCACGGAAAGCTTACTGACAGAAAAGGTATGGAATTTCCTGTTATATGCAGTGATTTTCCTTGTGTTGAAATGCTTAATTGTTATCCGCTTTATATGCTTGACAGAATTAAAGAAGTGAAAACGGATTTTGTTCATTTCTATTTTTCAATTGAAAGTCAAAAGCAGGTTGAAAATATTATATCGCTTTATGAGCAGGGGGCAAAGCCTGACTTTAAATATACAAGGGGACTTTATCAAAGGGGTACATTATAATGATTATTTTAGCGTCAAAATCACCGAGAAGAAAAGAACTTTTATCTTTTATAACAGATGATTTTAAAGTTGACAGCGCAGATGTTGACGAAACATTGCCTCAAAATATAAAGCCTGATAAGGCAGTTGAATATTTATCAAAAATCAAAGCAGAACCTTTCAGAAGCAGTGATAATATTGTTATCGGTGCAGATACGGTGGTTGCAATCGGCGATAAAATTTTAGGCAAGCCGAAAGATAAACACGACGCTTTTTTAATGCTTAAAAGTTTAAGCGGAAAAGAACACAGCGTTTTTACCGGAGTAACAATAATTAAAAATGATAAAACCGAAACTTTCAGCGTTCAAACAAAAGTTAAATTTTTTGAACTTTCGGATGATGAAATCAATAAATATATTTCAACAAACGAGCCTTTTGATAAAGCCGGCGCATACGGTATTCAGGGTAAAGGCTCACTTCTTGTTGAAAAAATTGACGGTGATTACTTCAATGTTGTTGGTTTGCCGATAAGCATTTTGGCAAGGAAGTTGGAAAATTTTTACAATTAGTTGTTAAAAAAGTAAATAATTGTCTAAAATAAACTTGAAAAAAGAAAAAAACTGTGTTATCCTATATGTTGAGGGACAGACTGCTATTTTACTCACTGTAATATATATCGGTACAGTGAGCATAAGTTTTTGGCAGCTATCGCCCAAATATACACGATAGGCAGTTTAAATGTCTATTAAACGGAAGGAGATTGTTATGGCAGCAGATTTACATTGTCATACAAAACTCAGCGACGGATCTGTTGGTATAGAAGACCTTATTGTTATAGCTCAAAAGAGCGGTATTGAAACTATTGCCATAACAGACCACGATTGCCTTGCAGGTACTGTAAGAGGGCAGGTTATCGGTAAACGTTACGGTGTTAATGTTATTCCGGGCGTTGAACTTTCGGCTTTTGATAATGAAGCAGGTAAAAAAGTTCACATTCTTTGTTACCTTGCAGATACACCTGACAGACTTGAAGGCTTGTGTAAGCGCACTTCAGTTGCACGCAAAAGAGCCGGCCAAATAATGATGCTTAAAGTTGCGGCAAGATTCCCGATTTCAACCGAATTTATCATCGGTCACGCTTCGGGCTCTACAAATCTTTTTAAGCAACATATTATGCACGCACTTATGGATGCCGGATATACCGATAAAATTTTCGGTGACCTTTATTATGCTCTGTTTTCACCGGACAGTGAAACTAACCTTTTGGCTCCTACAAAATATCCTGATGTCAAAGAAGTTATTGATGAAATTCACGGTGCCGGCGGCATCGCTGTTCTTGCTCATCCGGCATTTCTTAATAATTATGATGAAATTGAGAATTATATAGAAATGGGACTTGACGGAATAGAAGTTTGGCATCCATCAGCAACCGATGCCGATGTTGAAATGTTTGCAGGTATATGCAAAAAGCATAAGCTTCTTATGACCGGAGGTTCAGACTTTCACGGTATTTACGGCAGTTCAACCGTTACACTCGGTTCCTGCACCACACCTGATGAGCAGCTTGATAAACTTATGGGATATAAAGCCAAGAGAAAGAGGGCTCAACGCAAGGCTGAAAAGGAAGCACTTGCAAATGCACAAAAAATTTGATTTTGTATGACGGCAGATTTTGCCAAAGCAATCCTCCAACAATGTTGGGGGATATTTTTTTGCATAAAAAAAGCGGATGCCTAACCAAATAGGCATCCGCTTTTCTCATATTTTGCTATATATTATTTTGTTTTAGACGGAACGAAATCAAAACTTGATGCATTGTAACCGAAGTATTTTTCAACCATAGGTGTGAATTCGTCTTTATCGTTATAATCAGGGCTTTTAAGTTCATAGATTGCTTCATTCCAGTTGTCAACAACCCAGTCACCTTTCTTAAACATAAATGCATATGATGTTTCGCCGAGAGAACCGTTTAATACCTGATAGCTTTCTGCTGTGTCAAGCGGAGAAAAGCTGAATTCATCGGTTACTACTGCGTCAACACTGCCTTTATCAAGAGCAGCAAGCGCATCTTTAACGGTTGGATAAACAATATTCTTATTATTGTTTTTAATTGTTGCATTTTTATCAAGAGCGGCTTTTGCAGTATCAGTAACTACTGCAAGCTTTTTTCCTGTAAGGTCACTGTAATCAGAAATGTTATTGCCTGATTTTGTAACAGTGATAATTTTATTTGTAATAATGTCATCCGTAAAGCTGAAATCTTCATTAACAGATCCTACATTTTTCTGCACTGCACCTATCATAGTGTATGCAATGTATTCAGTACCCTTTTTATCGGTATAAGCTATATCGTCGCCTACTTTATAATCTTTATCGACTTTTACGAATTTGTAATTTTTTGTATCGTTTTTAACATTATCATAAATTTTTTCAAATAAATCTACATCAAAGCCTGTAAGCTTTCCGTTTTTATCTTTATAGAGAAACGGTTCAACCTCTTCGGTATAAGCTATAAGCATTGTTTTGTCTGTAATTTCATCCGCCTCACCGCTTTTTGAGCAACCGGCAAATACACAGCCGATAACGGCAATGCATAATAAAAATGCAAATATTTTTTTTATGTTTTTCTTTGTGTTAACCATAATAATTAAACCTTTCTGCCTAAACAGATTTACTTTTTATAAGCTATATTCAATTTTATAATATTAACTGTATAAAGTCAATAGAAAAAATATTTATTGATGTTAAAGTTATTTTGCAGGTGTGATTGACAAATCAAAATTATAAGAGTAAAATGACCTTTGGAAATTATATTTAATTTACTTAAGAGGATAATAATATGCTTACATTAGACAGAGTATACAAAGCAAAAAGGGTTTTATCAGAAGTTGTAAGGAAAACTGATATGATTCGTGCTAAAAACATCAGTTCGCAATGTGATGTTTATTTGAAAACGGAAAATTTACAGGTTACGGGTTCATTTAAAGTAAGAGGTTCGTATTTTAAAATAAGCCAGCTTTCAGATGAAGAAAAAGCAAAGGGCGTAATTGCATGCTCTGCCGGTAATCATGCACAGGGTGTGGCACTTGCAGCTACTAAAAACGGAATTAAATCACTTATCTGCTTGCCTGACGGTGCGCCAATCAGTAAGGTTGAAGCTACAAAGCGTTACGGTGCAGATGTTTGCCTTGTAAAAGGTGTTTATGATGATGCTTATAACAAAGCTATCGAACTTCAAAAAGAAAAGGGTTATACATTTATTCACCCTTTTAATGACCCTGATGTAATTGCGGGCCAGGGTACAATTGGCCTTGAAATTCTTGAGCAACTTCCTGATGTTGACGCAGTAGTTGTGCCAATCGGCGGCGGCGGACTTATCGCAGGTGTTGCATATACTATCAAGCAAATCAATCCTAATTGCAAGGTTTACGGTATTCAAGCGGCAGGTGCTGCGTCTATGCAAAAGAGCATTGGCGACGGTAAAATTGAAACACTTGAAAGCGTGCAAACTATTGCAGACGGAATTGCAGTTAAAACTCCGGGTACTAATACTTATGAACTTGTAAGCAAGTATGTTGACGGTATTTATACAGTCAGCGATGATGAAATTGCACTTGCTATTCTTACACTTATGGAGCAGCAAAAACTTGTTTCGGAAGGCGCAGGTGCTGTTCCTGTTGCCGCTGTGATGAACGGCAAAATTCCTGACATTGAAGGTAAGAAAGTATGCTGTGTTGTATCAGGCGGTAACATTGATGTTACTATTCTTTCAAGAGTAATTGAAAGAGGACTTAAAATGGGCGGCAGAAGTGCATATATCACAATTGCACTTTCGGACAAGCCGGGCCAACTCCTCGGCGTAAGCAAGGTTGTTGCCGAAAACGGAGCAAATGTTGTTTCCGTTAATTATGACAGTACAGACCTTGATATGAATATTACCGATTGCTATCTTAAAATCGGTATTGAAACAAGAAACTATCAACATATAGTTCAAATCAAAAATGCACTTAAAGAAGCTGGCTTTGAAGTCTGCGACTGATGATAGGAGGAATATATTATGGAATATGTATCAACAAATAATGCACCGGGTGCAATCGGCCCTTATTCACAGGCAGTAAAGGCAAATGGTTTGCTTTTCACTTCAGGTCAAATTGCAATTAACCCTGAAACAAACATGGTAGAAGCAAAAACTATTGAAGAGCAAACACATCAGGTTTGTAAAAACCTTAAAGCAGTTGTTGAAGCAGCAGGAACTTCAATGGAAAAGGTAGTTAAAACAGTTTGCTTCCTTGCAGATATTAACGATTTTGCAAAATTTAATGAAATTTACGGCACTTATTTCACTTCAAAGCCTGCTCGTTCATGCGTTGCAGTTAAGGATTTGCCTAAAGGTGTTCTTTGCGAAGTTGAAGTTATCGCTGAATTATAATTTTTAAAAGTTAACAGCCATCGGATTTTCCGATGGCTGTTTTTCTGTATTATTTTTTCTGTATTATATTGATTTTATTATTTCTTTCATAAATGCGGAAAATTCTTTTTCAACCTTTTTGCCTGTTTCCATAACTTCAATGTGGGTTAAAGGTTTGTCAAGTATTCCGGCAGCCATATTTGTCATACACGATATGCCCAAAACTTTCATTCCGGCGTGATTTGCGCATACAACTTCGGGTACTGTTGACATTCCGACTGCGTCTGCACCGGCAGTTCGTAAAAATCTGATTTCGGCAGGAGTTTCAAACATTGGACCTTTGCAGTAGCAATATACACCTTTGTGAACATTCAGTTTACATTTTTGTGCGGCTTTTTCTGCAATTTTGATTAAATCTTTGTTGTAAGCTTCACTCATTGACGGAAAGCGTGTTCCGAATCTTTCATCATTTTTGCCAAAGAGTGCGCTTGGGCAAAAAAGGCCGATATGGTCGCTTATTATCATTAAATCGCCGGGTTTATAATTAAGATTTATAGCACCGGATGCGTTTGTGACTATATATTTTTTTACATTCAAAAGCTGAAAAACACGAACGGGAAAAGTTACCTGCTCAACGCCGTATCCCTCATAAAGATGAAATCTGCCTTGCATTGCGATTATTTTCTTTTCTCCGATTTTGCCGAATATAAGCTTTCCGTTATGGCCCGGTACGGTGGATATGGGAAAATTCGGAATATCTTTATAGTCAAGTACAAGTTCTTTTTCAATTTCATTTGCAAACATTCCAAGTCCGCTGCCGAGCACAATCGCGGTATCGGGAATATTTTTTATTTTTGATTTTAAGTAATTTGCTGTTTCGTTTGCTTTATCATAAAGGCTCATTTTATCACCTGCTTTTACTAATTTATAAGTCAATAATATATCAATTTTTTAAAAAAATCAAATATAAACAAATTTTTATTAAAATTAGCAAAAAAATCTGTAAATTCTACAATTGACACAAAGCTTTATCGTGATATACTAAATAATCGTAATTTTAATTAGGTTTGGTGAAAAGATTGAAATATGTTAAGCAGTTTTTAATTATACTTTTAATTTCATTTATGGGCGAGGGACTTAATTTTCTTATTCCTGCGCCTGTTCCGGCAAGTATTTATGCCATGGTGATTTTATTCGTATGCCTTTGCACTAAAATTATTAAACTTGAAGCTGTAAAGGATGCAGGTATGTTTCTTATTGAAATAATGCCGCTTATGTTTATTCCGGCCGGTGTGGGACTGATGAAAAGCTGGGGAGTTTTAAAACCGCTGATTATTCCGGTGGTTGTGATAACGGTTATATCTCTTATTGCAGTAATGGCTGTCAGTGGGCGGGTATCGCAGAAAATTATTAAAGCTCAAGAAAAAAAGAGCAGCGAAAGTGAGGGTACGGTAAATGAGTGAGTTTTTTGAAAGCTCGGCATTTTTAGGTGTTACAGTAAGCCTTTTATCTTACGCTTTCGGTTCATTTTTAAAGAAAAAATTTAAGACGGGTATTTTTAATCCTCTTCTTATTTCTATTGTTATTACTATTGTATTTCTTTTGTACTGTAATATTGATTATGATACTTATAATGACGGTGCTAAATACTTGAGCTGGCTGCTAACTCCGGCTACTGCCTGCCTTGCAATTCCGCTTTATCAGCAAATCGAACTTCTGAAAAAGAATCATAAAGCGGTGCTTTTCGGTATCTTATCAGGTGTTTTAACAAGTCTTACCACTATTATGGTTTTGGCTATTATATTTAAACTGTCACATAAGGAATATGTAACATTACTGCCGAAATCTATTACTACCGCTATCGGAATGGGAGTAAGCGAAGAACTTGGCGGGTATGTAACAATAACTGTTGCAGTAATAGTTATAACAGGTGTGTTAGGCAATATTTTAGCAGATGGAATTTGCAAAATATTTAAAATCAATCATCCTATTGCCAAAGGTATTGCAATCGGCACATCTTCGCACGCAATCGGCACAGCCAAAGCAATGGAGCTTGGAGAGGTTGAGGGTGCTATGAGCAGCCTTTCAATCGCTGTATCGGGTATACTTACTGTTTTGGGTGCAATCATTTTTGCACATATTATATAAATAAAACCTCGAGTTTTTACGCTCGAGGTTTTATTTATTTGTTTATTTGTTTGTTCGTTTAGTCAAGTGCGTCTGATACAGCATCTCCTGCTTTGTCAACACCTGAACCTATTCCGTCTGCCACATCATCTGCGCCTTTGCCGATGTCGTCGCCGACTTTATCTGCTTTTTCGCCTGCTTTGCTTACAGCACTGCTGGCTTCGCTTTCCATATTATCTGTTGTTTTACTTGTATCGGAAACGGTGGTTTCGCTTGACGGAATTGTAGTTGTTGTCATATCATTGTTGTTTTTTGCACATCCCATAAATACAGTTGCAATTACTGCAATTGCAATTGCTATAATTAAAATCTTACTGTTCATAATGATACTTCCTTTCAAGAGTATTATTTTCTGTTTTAATATAATTATTCAATTATTTTGTAAGCGTGCCGCCGTCGGAATAAAGCAAAAGCATAATATCTTCTTCATATCCTTTATCGGCGTTAATATAAATCAAAACTTCTTCTTTTGTTTCACTGCTCTTGCACCTGAATTCATAGCAGTTGGCTTCTTTTCCGTTTTCTTTCGGTATCACGCATTTTTTGCAATTGATAACTTCAAGATTTTTTGATAATTTACTTTGAGCTTCGCTTTTTGTAAGCTTGCAGTCAAAACCTTTTCGTTTGATGTGATTTGTTAAATATCCCTGCGCTTCGAGTGATACTATTTTGCCGTTATCCATTGAAACCCCGACTTTAATTAAATCTGCATAATAGGTTGTATTTTCTGTTTTGTACGCAAAATTTATTGTGCAAATATTGTTGTTAATCGCATAATAGGTGCTTTCCATATTACTGTAACCGAGCATATTAAGATAGCTTTGAGCAAGGTTTATTGCGTTGTCTTTATCTATTGATGAACGATTGATTTTTCCGCCGTAAAGGATATAAGCCGCATATCCGCCTTTTTTGGTGATTCCGATTGTTTTTTGAGAATAAGTGAATGTGTAACAAGGCATATCACCGCTGTCTTCACCCGAATATGTTACTTCGCTTATATTGCAGCCAAGTGCTTTTGCCGCAACTTCGCGTGCGTTTTCACGGCTTACTTGTTCGGCCTTTTCAAGTAAAGTCGATTTTCTGTTCAATACCGCGTCGGCAAACGGACCGTCATAAAGCAAAGTGGGATAATCTTTAAACACTTTTGATGTTGCCGAAAAGCTGTGGGAAAGTGAAGAAATTTTCATTTCCTTTGCCTTTAGCTCATCCGTGTCAATATCCGCACCGTTGTTTGCAATTGTTGCCATATTGCTTACTGATTCGTTAAGCTCTTTTGAATATTTCAAAAGCTTTGTCAAATTTTGATGTTCTTCATCACTGATACTTTGATTTGCCGCAATTTTGTTTGCAATATATGATGCATAGTCGCTTGCCTGCGTGATGAATTTGTAGGTTGAATTCAAATTCATTTGCTCAACGGGCAGGCGTGAAAGCGCGTCTTTAGCCTGTGAACATTCGGCATATAAGTCTTTGCTTATATCCATAAGCATTTTATCCGAATTTGAATAAACCGATTTTGTTAAATTGGTTTCGATTGAATCGAGATTTTCTGAAAGTTCGTTTAAACTTTGCTGATAATTCAGTTCAAGCTGTGCTTTGTATGAGTTTGCCGTAGTCATATTCATTATCGCATATATTGAAAGAACGGCCGCAAATGCAATAGCGTATGAAAACAGCCTAATATAACCTCTTTTTGTCATAAAAATTACCTCCGATTTATATTTTTGACTGAATTTTGAAAAACATTCAAAAAAATGTTTTATTGTTATGGTATTTGTGATATAATGCAATTACTTGTAATTAGTATGGAGTAGTAGAATTATGGCACGAATTAAAGGGAAAAAGCGAATAGTTGTTAAGGTGGGTACATCAACTTTAACCCACCAAACAGGCAAAACAAATATTGCAAGACTTGCAAAGCTTGCATCTGTTTTATCCGATTTAAAAAATGAAGGGCATGAAATAGTGCTTGTATCAAGCGGTGCTATTGCAGTAGGTTGGTCAAAACTCGGACTCAGTGAAAAGCCGAAAACAGTCCAAGGGCTTCAGGCTTCTGCCGCTGTGGGCCAGTGCGAACTTATGTTTCTTTATGATAAATTATTTTCCGAATATACGGTAACCGTGAGCCAGCTTCTTTTTTCTGCCGATACTTTACGCAATCCGGAAGAAAAGGAACACTTGGTTGATACATTTAACCAACTTCTTGATTACGGTGCATTGCCGATTATAAATGAAAATGACTCGGTTTATATTGAAGAGCTTTTAAACGGTGATAATGACTGCTTAAGTGCTATGGTTGCTACTCTTATTGACGCTGATTTGCTTATTATGCTTACTGATACTTACGGTCTTTATGATTCAAATCCAAGTGAGAATGATGATGCAAAGCTCATCGGTGTTGTTGAAGAAATAAATGATGATATTTACTCAATTGCCGGCGGTGCGAGCGAAAAGGGTACGGGCGGATTTCAAACGAAAATTAAAGCCGCACAAATCGCAACGGATGATGGTATACCGGTAATAATTATGAACGGCGAAAAGCCTACCGATTTATATAAGGTACTTTCAGGTGAAAGTATAGGTACATATTTTAAGGCAAAAGGTGATAATAATGCTTGAACAGTTAGGAATAAATGCAAAAAAAGCATCGGCAAATTTGGCAGGTGCATCAACCGAACTTAAAAATAAAGCACTTGAAGCTATTGCAAATGCGCTTGTAGATAATGCTCAAAAAATTATTGATGCAAATAAAGTTGATTATAATGCGCAACTCGGAATTCTTGACGGCGGAATGCTTGACAGGCTTATGCTTGATTTTGACAGAATTAAGGGTATGGCAGACGGTTGCCTTCAGGTTATGAAGCTTGATGACCCATGCGGCAGAGTGCTTGAAACAGTTGAAAGGCCTAACGGACTTGTTATTAAAAAAGTAAGTTGCCCTATGGGTGTTATAGGTATTATTTATGAGGCAAGGCCTAATGTTACTGCCGACGCGGCTGCTCTCTGTTTAAAAAGCGGCAATGCTGTTATTCTTCGCGGCGGAAAAGAAGCAATTCATTCAAATATTGCTATTTCCGATGTTATGAGAGAAGCTGTTAAATCAGTTGGTATTGATGAAAATGCAATTCAGCTTGTGCATGATACATCAAGGCAGTCATCAACAGAGCTTATGAAGATGAAAGGCACGCTTGACTGCCTTATTCCAAGGGGAAGTAAAAGGCTTATTCAGGCGGTTGTGGAAAATGCAAGTGTTCCTGTTATCGAAACAGGTTCAGGCAATTGCCATATTTATGTTGATGAAAGTGCAAATGTTAACATGGCGGCTGAAATTATATTTAATGCGAAAACACAGCGCATAGGTGTTTGCAATGCCTGCGAAAGCCTTGTTATCCACGAAAATATTATTGAAAAGGCTTTGCCGGCAATAAAAGCAAAGCTTGATGAAAAAAATGTTATTATTCGCGGTGATGAAAAAGCAAGAGCAGTTTGCCCTGATATTGAAAAGGCGAGTGAGGAAGATTTCGGCACAGAATATCTTGATTACATTATCAGTGTTAAAACAGTTTCTTCACTTGATGAAGCGATAGAGCATATAAATAAATATTCAACAGGCCATTCCGAAGCCATTATTACGGAAAATAAAGATAATGCAGATAAGTTTATGAAACTTATTGATTCGTCTTCTGTTTACCATAATGCATCAACAAGGTTTACAGACGGCGGCGAATTCGGTTTGGGTGCGGAAATAGGTATTTCTACCCAAAAACTGCACGCAAGAGGGCCTATGGGACTTAGGGAACTTACTACTACTAAATATCTAATTTTTGGAGACGGACAAATCAGATGATAACGGATGAGGAAAGGCAGAAGATGCGTAAAAAGCGTCAGCGTGCCAGAAAACGAAAAAAAATCAGAAAAAATATTTTACTCACTCTTGCGGTGATAATAATATTATTGGCTGTTTTTGTGATAACAATTAAAATTGTTAACCCTGATTTTTTTGAGGCTTTGTATGACGGCGGCAAGGGACAGCAGGTAATTGAACTTATTGATTCAAAAATATTAGGCAAAACCACCGAAACACAGCCGCAAAGCACTACTGAAAAAGAAACTACAACAAAAGTGCACGAAACAAACAAGGTAAATTATGATTATGATGATTTCGGCGTGTTCGCATTTGATACATCACTGCAAGGTAATCAAGTGGGTAATTTGCTTAATAAAACAGGCGGTGCCGTAACTTACAGTTCATCATATATTTATTATTCTGTCAGCGGCAAGGGCATTTTTCGCTTTGAACCTAATGAAGAAAAGAATTCAAATGTTATTAAAGGTAATTATAATTTTAAATATCTTAATGTGCTCGGCGATTATCTTTATGCGGTTGATACAGACAGTGCAACGCTTAAAAAATTCCCTGTTTCCGGCGGTGACAGCGTAACTGTAAGCGATAATATCGCATTTGCATATTTATATAATGATAAAATTTATTTTGTTTCAACCGATAATAGCGTAGGTTTTATAAATTTGAATGATTTTCAAAAAACGATTTTATATACTGCTTCGGCTGATAAGACGGTATCATTTGCAGGCATTTCGCTTTACAGAATATTTTTTGTAACTCACGATAATGTTGCAAATTATGATGAATATATCACCGTTAATATGAGTGATGCAAATGATGTACTCAATTGGCACGATGATACAAATAATAATGATATAGTTAATATGTCATTAGAATGTGGATTTATGTATTATTACAAAAAAAATGATGATTCATCATATTCACTTTGCAGAAAAAAATTCGGCTCTGAAAATGAAGTTGTTTTAGTTGAAAACTGCTCTGTTACAGATTATCCCGTTGTTTATTCAAACAGGCTTTATTTTAGCGAACTTGACGGTTCAAAGTTTAAAGCAAGAGAGCTGAATATGAATTCAAATGAAGTTAAAACAATGCTTTCTGTATCCGATTGCGACAGCACGGGTTCTATCGGTATCGGATATGGCTATCAATATGTATTTTTAATCGGCAGTAAGAGTGAAAACAGCGAATCTGTATGTAAAGCAAGTTGTATTTACACCTCTTCTTCCGGGGATAATACCTTAAGTTTTAACGGTGAAAAGCTTACTTATTAAATTATTATTTGAGGAAAGTTTATGGACAAGTACAAAAAATTAGCGTCAAATACAATAATATTTGCAATAGGCACTTTTTCTTCAAAAGTACTTTCTTTTTTGTTGATGCCGTTTGTTACAAGAATGATGGGAGCGGGCGATTATGGTGCTGCTGATTTGGTTCAGCAAACCGTTAATGTGCTTATTCCTATTGTAACATTGCAGGTTAACAGTGCTGCGCTCAGATTTGCACTTGATAAAGCAACAAATAAAGCAGATGTATTCAAGGTCGGAGTTAGGACTACTTTTGCCGGATTTGCGGTATTTTTGCTGTTTACTTATCCTTTAAGCATGCTTACAATCAATGATTTCCATTTAGGCGATTATATAATTTTAATTATTGCCTTTGTTTTGGTTTCAAGCCTTAGACAGCTTTGCCAGCAATTTGTCAGAGGTAGCGGCCATGTTAAGCTTTATGCGCTTGACGGTATTCTTGCAACAGCAACAACACTTGCATTCACCATATTATTCCTCGGTCCGTTTAAATGGGGTGTAACGGGATATATCGTTGCCATAATTGCATCTGATGCTTGCTCGGTTGTATTTTATTTTGCCGCAGCAAAGCTTTACAGATATGTGAGATTTAATAAACTTAAAGATAAGGGCATTGCTTTTCAAATGCTTAAATATTGCGTGCCGCTTATTCCTACCGTTGTACTGTGGTGGATAATAAATGTGTCTGACAGATATATGGTAACATATTTTATTTCATCTTCTGCCAACGGACTTTATACTGCCGCATCTAAAATACCTAATTTTGTAATACTTTTTTCGCAAATATTTATTGACGCTTGGCAGCTCAGTGCGGTTGATGAATATGACCAAGAGGGCGGTGCGCACTTCTTTACCAAGGTATTTCGTGCTTATTCGGGCGGTGTATTTGCAGTGGCTTCCGTGCTTATATTTATGTGCCAAATTATTACCAGAATACTTGTGGCAAAGGATTATTATGAATCTTGGCAATTTGTACCTATTCTTATTATTGCTACAACTTATTCGTGTATCGTTAACTTCCTTGCCTCTGTATATATGGCAAAGAAAAAGAGCCTTATGTCACTTGTTACCGCTATGAGCGGCGCTGTCACAAACTTTGTATTAAATCTTGTGTTTATTCCGCGTATGGGTGCTAACGGTGCGGCACTTGCTACTGTTTGTGCATTCCTTGTTGTATTTGTAACAAGGGGCATTGATACAAGAAGATATATTAAAATTGACTTTAAATTACCTGTGCTTTTGAGCGAAACCGCTGTTCTTGTTTCGCAATCCGTACTTCTTCTTAAATTCGGAAATACATTGTGGATTTATGGTGTTGAAGCTGCGCTTGTTGTAGTGATGATTCTTTTGAACTTAAAGCCTATTAAGGAACTTGTAAATCTTCTTTTGGCTAAATTTATTAAGAAAAAGAAGTCATAATATAAACAATGATATATTACAGTTGCAAAAAGCATAATTTTAGTATATAATGTACAAAGAACATAGCAAAAATAACTGAAAATATAATTTTTTTTGGAGGATTTGTATGGAAAAGATGACTGTTTCGCAAGCAAAGAAAGCTATCAGCGATAAGCTTAGTCATTTCTTTGGTGTAGATACAAAAACAGCAACAGACGCTCAATATTACAAAGCAGTTGCACTTATTGTTCGTGACAGACTTTCACAGATGAACAGTGATTTCAGGCAAGAAGCTAAAGGGCAGGACAGCAAAGAAATTTATTATCTTTGTATGGAATTCCTTATGGGCCGCTCACTTAAAAATAATCTTTACAATCTTGATTTAACAGATACATTTAAAAAAGCACTTGAATCATTTGATGTAAGCCTTGATAAGCTTTATGAAAAAGAGCCTGATGCAGGACTTGGTAACGGCGGTCTTGGCAGACTTGCAGCTTGCTATCTTGACGGTCTTGCTACAAACGGTTTTCAGTCAATGGGTTATTCAATCAGATATGAAGCAGGCATTTTCAAGCAAAAGCTTGTTGACGGCTGGCAGACTGAGCTTCCTGATTTCTGGCTTCCGGGCGGTGATGTTTGGCTTGTTCCGCGTGATGAAAGAAGTGTTGAAGTTAAGTTTGAAGGCTGGGTTGATGAAAGCTGGGACGGTGATTTCCACCATGTTGATTACAGAGATTGCAACACTGTAACAGCAGTTCCTTATGATATGTATGTTTCAGGTAAAGGCAAGGGTGTTTCTAGGCTTCGTCTTTGGGCATCAAGAAAACCGGAACTTGATATGGGCCTTTTCAATTCGGGTTCATATGTTAAGGCTATGGAGCAAAGTGCTATGGCTGAAGCTATTTCTAAAGTTCTTTATCCTGCCGATAATACACCTGAAGGCAAGTCGCTTCGCCTTCGTCAGCAATATTTCCTTGTTTCAGCGTCAATTCAGGATATTATTCAGCGTCACCTTACTAGATACGGTACACTTGATAATCTTCCTGATAAAGTTGCAATTCATATTAACGATACGCATCCAACAATGGCAATTCCTGAACTTATGAGAATTATGCTTGATGAATGCGGATATGATTGGGACACTGCTTGGTCGTTGGTAACAAGAACTGTGGCTTATACCAACCATACAGTTATGAAAGAAGCACTTGAGTGCTGGAGTGAAGATCTTTATAAGCGTCTTCTTCCTCGTATTTATTCAATTACTAAAGAAATTGATAATCGCTTCCGTGCATATGTTTGGGGCGCAACAGGCGACGCAGATAAGGTTGAAAGAATGGCTATTGTTTCAGGCGGCGTTGTAAGAATGGCTAACCTTTGTGTTGCAGGTTCACATTCTGTAAACGGTGTATCGGCACTTCATTCTGAAATTCTTAAAGATACTGTATTTAATGATTTTTACACCATCACCCCTGAAAAGTTCACAAATGTAACAAACGGTATTGCATTTAGAAGATGGATTTGCCAGTCAAATCCTAAGCTTACTTCATTTATTACCGAACTTATCGGTGATGGATTTATTACAAAGAGTGATGAACTCCTTAAACTTCGTGAATTTAAGGATGATAAGCAGGTTCTTGACAGGCTTGCAGCTATCAAGCTTGCAAATAAAGAGAAATTTGCAGATATAGTTAAAAAGAGAAACGGTATTGAACTTGACCCTACATCTATATTTGATGTTCAGGTTAAAAGACTTCATGAATACAAGAGGCAGCAGCTTAATGTTCTCAACATTATTGCTGAATATCAAATGCTCAAGGCTAATCCTAATATGGAATTCCAGCCGAGAACATACATTTTTGCATCAAAAGCAGCTCCGGGCTACTTTATGGCCAAGAAGATTATTGAACTTATTGATGCACTTTCAAAGGTTGTCAATAATGACCCTGATATTAAAGGCAGAATTAAAGTTGTATTTATGGAAGATTACAATGTTTCTCTTGCTGAAAAGCTTATGCCTGCGGCAGATATTTCAGAGCAGATTTCACTTGCCGGCACAGAAGCATCAGGTACCGGTAATATGAAGCTTATGTTAAATGGTGCTGTTACTCTCGGTACTCTTGACGGTGCAAATGTTGAAATTCACGATGCTGTCGGTGATGATAATATCTTTATCTTCGGTTTGAAAACTCCTGAGGTTATGCAACTTCAAAAGAAGGGTTATAATCCTATGGAATATATGTATAATAATGATGTGCTTAAATCTGCTGTTGAATTTATTCAAGCAGGGGTTAACGGCAAAAGCTTTGGTGAAATCAGCTCATCACTTATGAATGTTGACCAATATATGGCACTTGCTGATTTTGCAGATTACCAAAAGGCACAGCAATTGTCTGCTAAGGCATATCAGGATAAAGAAAAGTTTGCAAGAATGTCGCTTATGAATATCAGCGGTGCAGGTATATTCAGTGCTGACCGTTCAATTATGGACTATGCGAATAATATTTGGCATACGCAGCCGGTTAAGTTTAAGGAAGAAACACCTAAAGCTTCTAAAAAATCAGCTCCTATGCAAGCCGAAGCAAAGAAGCCTGCAAAAAAGAGTGCTGCAAAGAAAGCTGAACCTAAAAAGGAAACAGCAAAAAAGCAGACTAAAAAGCCTGCAAAAAAATCCAAGTAATCATTTTATTATAATTTAAAGAGGTTAATTAAATTAACCTCTTTAGTTTTGTATAGAGGTTTGAAGTGCAGATATATAATTCACGAGATAAGTCATACAAATCAATAATTTCGGCAATTGCAACAAATGAAAAATGCAAATTTCGTATTATAGTTCCAAGAGATATGAAATGCTGCGGCGCGTGCCTTGCCATAACAAAGGAAAATGAGCAAACAGCTTATTATAATATGTTTTGGGCAGGAATGTGCGGTGAGAATTTTGAATATTGGGAGCTTCATTTTTATGCCACCACACCGGGACTTTATTTTTATCATTTTGTGCTTGATACCCCTTGGGGCAAAAGCTATATTAAAAATGCAGGTGAGGGTAGGGGCGAACTTAATGCATTTTTGCCTGATTTTCAGCAAACCGTGTATGATGAAAATTTTGTTACACCTGACTTTTTAAAAGGTGGAATAATGTATCAAATTTTCCCGGATAGATTTTTTAAATCAAATCAAGAAAAGAAAAATGTGCCAACCACACGCGTTTTGCGCAAATGTGGCGATACTCCTTATTGGAATGAGGAGCAGATGAACGGTATTTGGAATAATGATTATTTCGGCGGTGACCTTAAAGGAATTGAAGAAAAATTACCTTATATTGCAGATTTGGGCGTTACCTGTATTTATCTGAACCCTATTTTTGAATCACATTCAAACCATAGATATGATACTGCCGATTATGAAAAGGTTGACAGCCTTTTGGGTGATGAAAATGACCTTAAGAGCCTTTGCAAAAAATCAAAGGAAAAGTATGGAATAAGTATAATACTTGACGGCGTATTCAGCCATACAGGTTGCGACAGCAGATATTTTAATATGTATAATCATTATAATGATGTGGGGGCATATAACAGCAAGCAAAGCCCATATTATTCATGGTACAAATTCATAAATTGGCCTGATGATTACCATTCCTGGTGGGGTATTAAGCTTTTGCCGGAAGTTATTGAAGAAGATGAAAGTTACAGAAATTACATTTGCGGTAAAAACGGAATACTGAAAAAATGGCTTAAATGCGGCATTGCGGGTTACAGGCTCGATGTTGCAGATGAATTGCCTGATATTTTTCTTGATGATTTAAGGAAATCCGTAAAATCGGAAAATCCTAATGCTATTATTATCGGCGAAGTGTGGGAGGATGCCACAAATAAATTTGCTTACGGGCAGAGAAGAAAGTATCTTCTCGGCGAAGAGCTTGACAGCGTAATGAATTACCCGTTTGCAGATGCAGTGTTAGACTTTGTTCGTTTTGCTAACGGTGACAGCTTTTTTAACAGCGTTATGTCAATAGTTGAAAACTATCCGCCGCAGGTATTAAGCGTGCTGATGAATCATATCGGAACTCACGATACCGTGCGAGCAATTACCCGCCTTGCAGGTGAAAATCCTGACGGACACGACAGAACTTGGCAGTTTGAGCATAATACTCTTTCAAAATTCGATTATTTAAGGGGCGTTTCTATGATGAAAATTGCTTCCCTTATTCAGTTTACACTTCCGGGTGTACCGTCAATATATTACGGTGATGAAATCGGTATGCAGGGTATGAAAGACCCATTTAACCGCGGATGTATGGCTTGGGATGATGTAAACGATGAACTTTTGAAGTGGTATAAGCGTCTTGGGCAAATCAGGCACAGCTCAAAAGCTTTTATAAACGGTGATTTTGAAAAAGTTTATTGTGACGGTGGAGTTATTGCATATTCACGCAACTGCGAATCTGATAGTGTTTTGGTTGCAATAAATAATTCAAATGAAAGTAAAAAAATATTTGTCGGCACACAGTGGGATAATTCCTATTCGCTTTTTGATGAAATATGTGTTGACGGTTTTATAACCTTACCGCCTTATAGATATACTTTGCTTTCAAAACAAAATAAATAAAATAACCCCGCTGTTTTCTTTCAATATGAAAGCTAACAGCGGGGCTATTTTTTTAATATAGCATAAATTATATATACTCAACATTTTCGCTTGATTTAAACATCATTATAAAAGGAATTATAAGCAATGCGCTTGCGATAAAAACACTTTTAACATCAAGATATTTTGTTACTACCGCACCCACAATTGCACCTATGACGAAAAACAGATTTATGCCATAATAGGTCAAGCTTCTTATTGCGATACTTTTATCTTTCTTGCTTATTCCTAAAAAAAGGAGTTCCGTACCGCTTCTTAAATTACCGGTGCACATTGTTGTTGCAACGGTGTTACCGTTTATAACTCTGAAACTTTCAACTTGAAGTGAGCATACAAACGATACCATAACATTAACAAAGGTGTTGCCCTTGCCGCTTGGAATGAAACCGCATATTATCAGGATAATTATTTCTGCCAAAACAATTATTTGCCGCCAGTGCATATGCGTGTTTTTTTTAAGCGTTGCCTTAATTACTTCGGAAATTAAGATGCCGAGTGCAAATGCAAGGATAGGAACAACATAATGTATTACCCTTTCAAAATCGCCCTTTGCAATATTTATGCCCATAAGTACAATGTTACCCGTTTGAGCGTTTGCAAATACACCGCCGCGCGTGATATATGTATAAGCATCAAGAAAGCCACCGCAAAGCGCAAGCATTATGCCGAGTATGAAATTTTCACTCATTTGTTTTTCTTTGAATTTTTTATTTAATTCCATATTAGAAATCCTTGTGTAAAATACATATGTTAAGCGGACGAAGTGTTTTCGTCCGCCCAAATCTTATATAAACAATGTTATACTCTTGCCACCATTTCACCGTATTCTTCTTTACTCTTTTTGATGAATTCTTCAACCTGTGTTGCACTTGGCATAGCGTCAGAGCATGAATGTGCGCTGATAAGAATTGAGGCAGAAGCTGAGCCGAATTCAAGACATTCAATTATTTCTTTTCCTTGAAGCAAGCTGTAAAGGAAGGATGAACCGTAACCGTCACCGCCGCCGAAACCTTTAAGCTTAACAGCAGGGAATGGCTTGATAGAATAGAATTTACCGTCATTTGTATATGCGGTTGAACCCTCTTTACCGTGCTTGATAACGCAGATGGCCGCACCGAATGACTGCCAATATTTTGCAGATTCAGGGTCGGAATCTTTGACGCCTACAATGCCTTCGGTTAAATCAAATTCTTCTCTTGAACCCATTATAATGTCGGCATTTTGTGCCACAAGGCTGTAATATACGGCGATTTCATCTTTTGAAGTCCAGGTGTATTCCCTGTAATCAATATCAAATACAATGCGAACATTATTCTTTTTTGCAAGCATCATAGCTTTAAGGCAAGCTTCTCTTGACGGTGATTTTGCAAGTGCTGTACCACTGATTACAATCGCTTTTGCCGATGCTATGTATTCTTCGTCTATATCTTCGGCAGCCAAACAAAAGTCTGCAACATTGTCACGATACATAAGTATTGATGATTTTTCTTTTGAAAGAATTTCCGTAAATGTAAGGCCGATACATTCACCGTTCTTTGCTCTTGTTACATGGCTTGTATCAATGCCCTCTTTTTCAAAATAGTTAACTACAAAATCGCCGAATTGGTCATTGCTGACACATCCGCAAAAGCCTACTTTGCAGCCAAGCCTTGCAAGGCCTACTGCAATGTTTGCAGGTGAGCCGCCGACATATTTGTTGAAATTTGATGATTCGCTGAGCGGCATATACATATCTGTCGGATTAAAGTCAATAGCAATTCTGCCGATTGGAATAAAGTCAAGTGGCTTTGACATATCAAATTCTACATATTTCATAAATTTTACCTCTCATATATACAAATAATATTGTTAAGCTTTATTGTCTGTACCGAAAATCAAAATGTGCTTTTTGGCATTTTGATAAGCACCCTCAACTTCAGCACCCTGCAAATCATAGTATCCGCTTATTTCACCTTTTTCATAGGCAGATTTAACTGTATGCTCAACACTGTCAAAAGTAGCTGTTGCAATATTTATTTTTTTTATACCGGTATGCGCACAGCGTACAAAATCATCAGGTGTAATTCCTGTGCCGCCGTGCAGAACAAGCGGTAATTTTGTATTTTTTTCAACTTCTTCCAGTATATCAAATCTGAGCTTGGGTGTGCTTTTGTAATTTCCGTGTGCATTGCCTATTGCAATTGCAAGTGCATCAACACCTGTTTCTTTTTCAAATTTAACTGCGTCTTCAGGTTTTGTGCAGTTAATGGCAATGTCTTCGCTTCCGTCTTCAGAACCGCCCACACAGCCTATTTCTGCTTCAACATCCGCACCGTATTTTTTAGCAAGTTTTATAACTTCTTTTGTAACTTTAATGTTTTCGTCAAGCTCCAAGTGTGAACCGTCAAACATAACAGATGTAAAGCCAAGTTCAAGTGCCTGGCTGATTTTTTCAATGGTTTTGCCGTGGTCAAAATGGACTGCAACAGGTGTTTTGGCATATTCGGCACTTGCTACCATAAGCGGCCCTATAAGTTCAAGCGGACTTTGTTTGAGCCTGACTTCCGCTATTTGCAAAATAACAGGCGCATTAAGTTCCTCACTTGCTTTCAGTACACCAAGCACCATTTCCATATTTGCTACTGAAAATGAGCCAACAGCATAGTTGCCTTTTTGTGCATCGGCTAAAAGCTTACTCATGTTTACAAGCATATTATTTTTACCCTCTTAAAATAAAATGGGCGAGTTGACAGTAAGCCGAGTTCTGTCGTGGGCAATTATCTATCTAGTTGCAAAATTACTCTTGCAATCAAGCCATCCTTCGAAGTTATGTGTCGAGCAAACAACCCTTCAGTCGATGTTGCAGTGAATAGGGTTTACATGGCAGGGAATGTTTCCACCCCCTCGGTGAGCTCTTACCTCGCCTTTCCACCCTTACCTGCTAAATATAACAGGCGGTATATCTCTGTTGCACTTTCCCTAAGGTCACCCTCGGCGGCCGTTAGCCGTTATTCTGCTCTGTACTGCTCGGACTTTCCTCATACCGATAATTCGGCACGCAATTGCCAAGTCAACTCGCTTCTTCTATTTTAAGGTAATTTATTATTCATGTCAATATATTTTATAAAATGGTAGTTGAAATAGTTTTAAATATGTAGTATATTCTTTAGTAGAATTGGAGGCGATTGTATGCCACGCTTTGAAAATGAAGATTTTGACCCTAAAAAAAGAAGCAGGGAAGATATAGACAGAACAGTTCCTAAAGATGAAGATTATTATAATTATTCACCTATGGATGTTGACCTTAATTTTAATTCTAAAAAAAGAGACGATGTTGTAGTTGATAATCAGCGAAAAAGCTCAAATTATGGGAATTATCAGCTTGATGATAAAGGCGATGTCACCTTTAAGAGTGAAACTATTGATGATTTCAGCAGAAGCGGCAGTCATTCAAAAGCTTTAAAGGGTAATTTTGCAAAGTCAAACAACAGCAGACCTAATCATCATTTTGATAACAAACCCGGTAAAAATAAAAGGCACAGCAGTAAAAAGGGCAAGAAAGCAAAGGCTGTTTTGGCAGTTATTTTGGTGCTTATTCTTATTATAGTAGGCTCGGTATTTCCGGTTCTTGCAAGAGTTAATTATGATGAGAAAAAAGAAGATAAGTATGTTACCGCAAGCGATTTGAAAAATGATTCGTCGGTTAAAAATATTCTTCTTTTGGGCGTTGATGCCAGAAATGGCGAAAATGCCGAGCAAACACGAAGTGATACTATGATGATTGTAAGCGTTGATTCAAAGCATCATTCTATAAAGCTTGTGTCGTTTCTTCGTGATACTTGGGTGTATATTCCGTCACTCGGGCATGAGCAAAGGCTCAATGCGGCATGCTCTGACGGGGGATATAAAAATGTAGTTGAAACTATTGAATATAATTTCGGTATAGATGTTGAAGGATATGTGGTAACCGATTTTGAAATGTTTAAGGTGCTGGTGGACAGCCTTGGCGGTGTTAAAATTGATGTTACCGAAAAAGAAGCTAAAGAAGTTACAAATCATCCGAAAAGATATGGCGATGTTACACTTGAATCCGGTAATAATAAACTTACCGGTGAGCAAGCACTTGCTTATTGCAGAATAAGGAAGATTGATACCGATTTTGTCAGAACTCAAAGGCAGCGTACGGTTATGAGTGCGATACTTAAAAAAGCACTCACAAATCCTTTTAAACTTTATAAAATGGCATATAACAGTGCACCGTATATTGAAACCGATTTATCAAAGGGTGAACTTATGGGGCTTGTGTCAAAAGCAGGTACTTGCGTATTTAATATTCACCAAACAAGCGTTCCTTTTGACGGAACTTGGGATTATGCAAATATTTGGGGCAACAGTGTTATTAAAATCAATACAGAAAAAAATAAGGACAAACTTATTGACTATATTTATAACTTATCTTCAGCCGATATTAAAGCACAGGAAAAATCAGATGAATAATGTTGACAAAAATGTTAACAAAAAAGGCAACGAATTCTATTCGTTGCCCCAGCGTGTAGAAAAATGCAAATTATAAATTTCTACACGCTGGTAGACTTTGAGAAAGTGAGATAAATTTTGTATTTTGCGAGTGGGAGCTGTACGAGGGTACTGCCCCCGAGCAAATCTATTCGTTGCCTTTTTGTTTTTTATCATTTATCAAAAGAAGGATTGAATGCATAGTAGTTTTTACTGTCAAGTTTATCCGTAACAAGCCTTAAGCCTTCACCGAAACGCTGGTAATGCACAATTTCTCTTTCACGCAGAAATTTAATAGGTTCAATAATATCAGGGTCATCAACAAGGCGCAAAATGTTATCATATGTTACCCTTGCTTTTTGCTCTGCCGCCAAATTTTCATTTAGGTCGCCGATTGTGTCACCGGTTGATGCAATTGATGCGGCATTCCACGGTGAACCGCTTGCGGCAGTCGGGTAAACACCCGCTGTGTGGTCAACAAAATATGCCATAAAATTAGGATTTTTTTCAATTTCGTCTTCGGTTAAATTGCGGGTGAGCTGATGCACCATAGTGCCTATCATTTCAAGATGCCCTAATTCTTCCACACCGATGTCCGTCAATAAACCTTTAAGCTCCGGATACGGCATTGAATAGCGCTGTGAAAGATAGCGAAGTGAAGCGCCTAATTCACCCTGAGGTCCACCGTATTGCTTTTAGATATAGATTAGAGATAAAAATAAATAGCGAGGTTGTTATCCTCTTTTTCGTATGTTATATGGTCTATTATTGTGCGGAGTGCTTCGTTTTTGGCTGCTTCGTCTGCTTCCGGCGATTTTATAATTTTAAGTACATTTTGACACTTTTCTAAAAATTCATTAGGAATAGTGTCATTTTTCTTTTTAGGTTGTTGAATTTTTGCACTTTCATATTCACTGATTCGTGATTGATAAGTGCGCTTTTTGATTCCGTATTCTTCAAGTGTATCAAATCCTGCGTCGTAAGCTTCACTTGCTCGGCGGATTTTCTCTTTTTCTTGCTTGATAAGCTTATCGTAGTCGATATTCTCTTGCGGATTGTTTTGCGTTTTATAAATGATATTAAAATCTAATGTTTTAAGTGTTTCCTCAATCTTATCTATAACAACTCTGTTCGCCTTGGCAATTGAAAGGCTGTGAGATACCTTGCATACACCTCTTGCGTATTGGTGGCATTGCATTGCCGGGTATTTAGTGCCGACATATACGAGTGTTGCGCCACAATTACCACAGCGTACTAAACCTTTTAGCATGAATTGAACCGGCTGTTCCTTACGCTGATATTTACCGTAGCGCTTTTTCTGGTCCGCAATCATATCCTGCACTTGTTCAAATTTTGCGGTATCAATAATAGCTTCGTGCTTTCCGTCAACAATCATAACGCTGCTGTTATCACCTTTATATCGCGATTTTGAGCCTTTACACTCCGGTGACCAACGAATTTTTCCGATGTAAACCGGATTTTGTAAAATATATTCAACAAAACGATTATCCGGAATGTTTCCACGCTTTGTTCTGATTCCCATTGTGCCTAATTCCTGTGCTATTGCACGGTAGCCTTTTCCTGATAAATATGAATCATAAATATAATTGACGATTTTTGCATCATCATTTGGAATAAATGATTTTCCCTGCGAATCATAGCCGAACGGAGCAGCACTCATTGCTTCGCCACGGCTGGCTTTTTCAGTCATTCCTCGTGTGACTTCCTGCGAAAGTCTTGTTGAATAATATTCATCCATAAACTCGATTATTCTTTCAATCAGAGGAGCGAAAGGCGAATCGTCTATTGTTTCGCTGACGGATATAACAGCCACATTGATTTTGCGAAGCATTGATTTATAAACGATACTTTCTTCTTGATTTCGTGCAAAACGGCTGAATTTCCAAACGAGGATTGCGTCAAACGGATGTTCTTTTGATTTTGCGTAGCCTATCATACTGTTAAAAGCCTTACGCTTTTTTACACTTCTGCCGGATATTCCGTCGTCGTAAAATACATATTCATCAGGCACTATATAATCATTGTTTTTTGCATATTGCCGAATAAGCTTAAGCTGACTGTCCGGGGAGTATTCATCCTGCCGGTCATCAGATACTCTGATGTATGCTGCGGCATATTTCATTTAATCACCTACCTAATCTATTGTTACCTTAATATTACAGCCATAATACTTTTTAGGTGGTTCGCCACCGGTGATTTCTACAATTTTAGCTGTGATTTTATGGTCGGAGTTATTATAAATGAGTTCGCTTTTTTGAGCGTTAATCTCGCCTAAATCTTCGTCAGTGCGTGTTAAAATTGCAAGGAATACATCTTTTCCGTCACGGTTGACATATGGTTCAAGATGAATAGGAAAATCCGCGAATGGTTCCGGTGAAAGATAGTCGGTATTTTGATTGATTGATTGTAAGAAAATTTGACGAGAATGGCAAAAAATACTGCTGCAGTCGGTAACCTTATCGAGATTTGTATAAAAAGAATTATTTTCGTCTAATAAGCCATAGTTATCATTGATTCTTAATTTTATGTTGTAAAGTAATTGGATGTGTTGAGTAGCTATGTATTCAGTCGGTGTGAAATGCCTCGCAAACCGATTTTCAAATTTTATATAAGGCTCATCGTTAAAAATAATTTGGTCGTTAGGCATATTCGCAATATCTTTTAAATCTTCATATTGAAAAATAAATTTATAATATTCTTCAGGAAAGATTTCTTTCAAATCATCAATTTGACTCTTAATATTAAAATATTCGATAGGAGTAAGGTTTGAGCAGGTATCAAATAAATATTTTTTTAGTGAATTAGATAAGTCTGTTTCTTTTTGCTTAATGTTCAAAATAATATCAGATAGCTCTTTTGCTTTTTGTGAACAAATTTCTTTTATTTTAAGTTGTCCTTTATAGTATCTGTTACGCTTATTATAAACATTGATTTCTAATTCTTTGTCGTTTTGACCGATAGTATATGATACATAAAGTGCTTTTTGATAATCATCATTTTTAAGTGAAATTTTATCAGTTAACTTGGGAATTAGCCATTTGGCTATTTGATAAATTCCTATCAAAGCAATAGGACCGGCGAGAAAAATACGAGGCTTTCCGAATAACGGTTCGAGTGCAAACAATGCACATAATAGAATTATAAATGAAAGAATTATGCCGAGTATTTCTCTTGCGTTACTGCTTAATTTTTTTGTCGGTTCTGTAAATGCACAGCAGTTATATAAATATAATTTTTCACCTTGATTAAAATTTATTATAGGTTTCGTATCGGCTCGAAAAATGTTTCCTGCACCTTTTCCTTTGCTGTCAATAACGCAGTAAGCTGCATAATTTTTAAAATAACTGTCAGTGTTTACTTCTAAATGATAATTTCCGGGTTCGTCTTTTGACAAGAACATTTCATCCTTAATTTCTTCAAAGTCATTTTCATCAATATAAACGAAATGGTCCGCTCCAGACTTTTTATAAAGAAATTCTTGTATTGTTAAATTGTACTCCTCGTTCATTTTTTCCCCTTATTGTATTGATTTATAAAATCCTCAAAGTTTGAATAAACTTTTCTTTCTAATTGGCTTGTTAAAAACTTATTTCGCTTATAAAGCAATTCCATGCGTTGTGCTCTGTATGTAGCGGCTTGATAAGAAATGTTGCATATCTGCGAAATGTCATTTGCGCTATGTAAGTGAAGCCCCCAAAGGACACAAGCCGGTGCAAGTAGCCGAGCGGCAAACATATCAGCTTGCGTTTCTTCTTCAGGTTTTTCTTTATATTCATTTTCACTATCGCTTCTGTTAAGCAAGGATATGTGGCCTAAGAATATATGACCGAGTTCGTGTGCAATAGTAAATCGTGCTCTTTCTGATGACATATTATCGTCGAAAATGATATACCATTTGCTGTCTATAAGTATGCTTAACCCTATTTGATTATCCTTGAGAAGATGACAATCACTATTTTTTACAACTTTAATATCGGCTTGTCTTGCGATATCGGTTATTTTTACCGGCAATTGCCTCACGTTATAATCTAAAAGGATTTGCCATGAAGCGTTGCGTACGTATTTATATTTTCCATAATTTATCATTTTTTATCACCACAAACATTTTAAATGTTTGCAGTAATGAATTATACAAGTAAATATTGGTAATTATAATAAGCTATATATCCTCATTAAAGTCTTTAGCTTTTTTCAAGCTCTCAACTTCCTGCGCTGAGAGTTTTATTTTTTTAGCATTAGTACGTGCAGCCATAGGATATTCGACTTTTCTTTGTGAATTATTGCTAATTCCGAGAAGAGTGTTTACTGCTGATTGCATTTCGGGCTTGTTACGGTATGCAGTTACTAATTCTTTTTCAAGAGAAGAAAAACGAAAATTAGGCTCTCTTTCAACATCATAACCCATAAGCCATGTTTCAGTAACATTTAAAGCCTCAGCAAGAATAGACAATCTTATTTGAGTGGGTTCTGCCTTGCCTGATACATATTGACTAATGTCATTTCTACCAAGTCTTACATTATATTTTTCGCAAAACGGCATACACTTGTTTAACAAGTCAACTTGTCTTAAATTTTTTTCTTGCATTATTAGTTTTAAGCGTTCTTGTGTATTACTTTTTTTCATAAATTCACCGCCTTTGATACAATATTAGCATAACATAACATAAAGTTCAACAAAGATTACAAAAAAGTTCAAGAAAATGTATTTTTGTGCTTGACAAAATCAAAAAGCAGTGATATATTAAAAGTGTTCAAAGAATTGAACAAAAGGAGATTTCTTTATGATATATGATTATTCAAAGTTAATAGGCAAAATTGCAGAATATTATAAAACTCGTAGAGCCTTTTCAAAGGCTATGGAGATTTCAGAAAAGTCTTTATCAGTAAAACTAAATAATAAAGCGTCTTTTTCACAAGATGAGATTGAAAGAGCGTGTGTTTTGTTGCATATAGCTGATTTTGAGATACCGTTATATTTTTTTACAAGAAAAGTTCAATAACTTGAACATTTCACTAACACTTAATCAAGGCAGCAGGGCGCAGGTAGAAAATATTCCCCTTACCGTTAACTGAAATCAGCCGAAAAGCTATCGAAAAATTTCTTTTGAAATAAATCGTCTTATACTCCTCTTTTGATTTTTTAATTGCGATAGTTAGCCTTGCTGTTTTGGTTAAGTGTTAGTGATACGGACAAAAAGGTTCATCATATTTTAAATTGAGGTGATGAAATGGCAAGAAAACCATTAACTGCAACGGTTAATGTAATTATGGAAGACAAAAGTATAAAGCCATTTGAGAAATTAACGAGTGATGAAGTTGAAAAATTAAGGCAAAATGTGAAAAAAAGACTTGAAAGCGCAATGAGCTTATATTTTTCAAATCATCCGGAAGAATTCAAAAAACTTTAAATATAAATGAAGGGAAGTGAAAAAATGTTTAAGTTACCGGCAATATCGCTTGCATTATTTGTAATATATTTAACGATATGCAAAGTGGCTATTAAAAACAAGAAAAAGAAAAAGCCACTCCGCAAGCGGAATGGCTTTGAACGAAAATGCCGATATATATTCTCCGATAATGCCGAGTGGGAATACATATTACACAGCATTAAATGAGTTGTGATAACCCAATTGACACCATTATGTTATCACAACTCTTATAAAAAATCAATAGGAGTTGAAAAAAATATGGAAGTTTATACAAATGAAATTTGCGAAAGCTGTGCAAACGGAAGCTTTGACAAGTGCGAAGCTGATTTTACACAAATAACGCTTGATGATGTGACAAGGGCAGTTGTTGACTGTGATATTTACAAGGCTAAGCCGAAGCATAAGCTTAAGATTACATATGAATGCGAGGGCAGGACGGCTGTCGTTGAAAAGGTGGTATACGAACTGCCCAAAGTCGAATGGCAGCAGGCAGACAAGAGAGCCGGGGATATGAGCGCCGACGATATTAAGGCTATTGTTGAATATCTCAACGATAAAATCGGTGCGCACTATAAGCCAAACGGTAAGAAAATCAAAGAGTTAATCAGGGCAAGAATGAATGAGGGCTACACGGTTGAGGATTTCAAGACGGTAATTGACAAGAAATTCAAAAGCTGGGGCAACGACCCGAAAATGAGCTTATACTTACGGCCGTCAACGCTTTTTGGTACACGCTTCGGCGAGTACCTGAACGAGTATCAGGCAGAAAGCCCGGAGCAGAGCGGCAACAACATATTCCTTTCGCTTGCAAATGATAGGGCGGCGTTAAAATGACACGTGACGAAACGACTAAGGTTTTGGCATTGCTAAAGGCAGCATATCCAAACTCTTACAAAGGAATGACTAAGGAAGAAGCAATGGGGACGATTTCAATTTGGACTATGCAATTTGAAAGCGTGCCAGTTGATATTATGTTAATGGCAATTAACAGGCTTATAAGCAACAAACCTTTTCCGCCGGCGATAAGCGAAGTCAAGTTGGAATTACATAGTCTGCATTGGGACGCTTTCAGCGAATTTCATCAGGACTGTAATTGCTTGACACCTGAGCAGGAAGCAAGGTATCGCCGCATTTATAACGAAACAGAAAAATATAAATATTCACGAAATCTTGAGCCGAGTATCCGCGAAATTGTTTTAGGCTCAGAGCAAAAATATATAAAGGGAGAAACATTATGACATCAGAGGAAAGAATTGAAAAAGTAAGCCAGCTTCTTATGGAAGGAATGACGGACGAAAAGAAAAGTAAGGAAAATTACTTAAAAATTGCTCAGCTTGAAGTTGATAATATTGTATCAGTAATAACACCGTGTTCAGCTGCCGAAACAAGTTTTATTCTTTTTGCACTTGAACAAGTTACGGAAATGATAAAAGGCACAATAAAGAGATATCCGAAGCAGAAGATAAATTATTGTGTTTTAAAGAGCTTAATAGGCTCAGAAGGAATGTGTATTGAAGTACCTAAGAGGAGCGAAGATGATAAATAGTGTTGTTTTAATGGGGCGGCTTACTTACGAACCGGAGCTAAAGGCTACAAATGAGGGTACGTCTTTTATAAACTTTCAAATTGCGGTTGACCGAGGTTATTCTAAGGACAACCGTGCTTGCGACTTTATAGATTGTACTGCTTGGCGGCAGACTGCTGAGTTTTTGAAAAGGTATTTTCACAAAGGCTCAATGATTGCTGTTGAGGGTTCTATACAAACAAGCAATTATGTTGCAAATACCGGCGAAAACAGAAAAGCGGTAACAGTTGTAGCTAATCAGGTCAGCTTTTGCGGCGAAAAAGGACAGGCTCCGGCGCAAGTAAACGAAAATACAGAATTTGAAGAAGTTGAATAATGAGTATAAAAAGAAATTATTGTTATATAAAAGTGACGAATGATAAATACAGATTACCTATTGCCGTTGCCGATTCCGCAGGTGAGCTTGCACGAATAGTCGGCGCAACAAAGAATACGGTTTTATCTTCAATATCGCACGGTACCGGCACTTATGAAAAGGTTGAGTTAGAATAGTTGATTACAAATTCACATAGCAGCAGGGTAAGGTGATTTTATGGGTGAAGCGAATATTGAAAAGTTTGAATTTATCGGTGAAAGCAACCGGCGTAAGTATTATGCAAGTAATCAAGGCTACATAATGAGTGTTTCGACAAAAAGTTTTGTTGAACGCAAGCTAAAGGGCTATCGTCAACATGGTAAAAAGAATGGACCGCTAACAGTGAGAATATTAGGTCAAGAACATTATGTAAAGAATCTAATAGCGCAAGCGTTCATTCCTGCATATAAAGGGCCAAATGTAAGCAATGTTTTTAACAAAGACGGAAACTACAAAAATAACTGTACGGAAAATTTAATTGTGGTTTCTAAAAATCAGGTTGCTAAAATAACCGGCGCTATGTCAAACGCGCAAGGAGTTATTGTTATTGATGAAAACGGAAATGAGAACAAATTTGGAAGTATAAGAAAAGCTGCGAAGTATCTTAATTGCAGCTATCAGACTTTGGCTGATTATTTGAATGGCAAATACAAAAAGAGCGTACTTGACGGATATAAAATAAAAAGGTGTTAAAGGTGATGATATGAGCGAATTACAAACAAAAATAAACACGGCAATAGAACGCTTAAAAGCGTTTGAGCCTGTGGACGAGCCGTATTATTTGTGTTACAGCGGCGGAAAAGACAGCGACTGCATTCGTATTCTCGCTGACCTTGCAGGAGTAAAACACGATATAGTACATAACCTTACAACCGTTGACGCACCTGAAACAGTCAGATATATCAAGTCAATCCCGAATGTTCAAGTTGTCACTCCTCAATACTCAATGTGGCAGTTAATTGAAAAAAAGAAAATTCCACCTACAAGGTTAATCCGTTATTGTTGTGATGAACTGAAAGAAAAAGGTGGAAAAGGTCGAGTTAAGGTAACCGGTGTTCGTTGGGCTGAAAGCGCAAGCAGAAAGCAAAATGGTGGCGTTGTAAAGATTATAGGCAAGCCTAAATCGACAATCGCACTTGCAGAAGAATTGCAAGCGGAATATGAGCAAGTACCAAAAGGCGGTTTGATACTTAATATTGATAATGACGAAAGTCGCCGAATGGTTGAGCGGTGTTATAGGACAACCTCAACGCTTATCAATCCTATCATTGATTGGACTGATAAAGATGTGTGGGAGTTCCTTAACCACTATGGCTGTAAATCAAATCCTTTATATCAATGTGGCGATAAGCGTATTGGTTGTATCGGTTGCCCTTTGCAAGGTGGCAAAGGTATGAAAGCAGATTTTATCCGTTATCCAAAGTATCGAGATAACTATTTGCGAGCGTTCAGACGAATGCTTAAAGCAAGAGAGGCAGCAGGGCTTGATAATAACAGTTGGAATAGCCCTGAAGCTGTAATGATGTGGTGGGTTGGTGATAACCCATTGCAAATGAGCTTTGAAACACCGGAATATCTGAAATGAGGTGATGAAAAATGACTTGTAAAGATTGTTATCATTATGAAATATGCTATTTTGAAGCATTAAAAAAGTCACATTTAACAGGTAGTGATTATAGAGAAATCGTGTGTATTGATAATCAAATTATTTGCAAATTTTTTAAGGATAAATCACTAATTATTGAGTTGCCTTGTAAAATTGGTCAAATTGTTTATGATGTCGTTCTGTGTGATGACGATATTTATAGAATTTTTGAAATGAAAATATCGGCAATCACGCCCTTTGGTAGTCTGTATGAAAGTACAAATCGCCCACCTTTTCTTTGGAATATATATCTAACTGATAATTATAGTTATGCTTATAGAGTTTTTAGTGATATTGGTAAAAAAATATTTTTTGATAAATCTGAAGCAGAAGCAAAGTTAAAGGAGTTAAACAATGAAAATTCTATATAGAAAAGAAATCAATGTTCCGAGTGGTTTCTATTGTACAAATTGTCAATGCCTAATGAGAGAGAAAAATATGCAAAATAAATTTGTTTATTATTGTCGGTTATCAGGACAGTACAAAATACCGAATACTAAGGGACAGTTTATAAAAGATAATTTTTGCGTTTCAAATTGTCTTGAAGCATTAAATAGGAGTTGAAAGAATGAACAAGATTAAAGATATTGAATTAAAACAAATGAAAGACCTTAATAATTGGAAAGAAATTACAAGAGGATTGTATCGCTTTGTAGTCGGCACGAGTGCTTGCTATGAAATTCATATCAAAATATACGAACACAATACGCCTGTTTTAATGGCAAATGCAAGTTTGTTTTTAGTTGGCGAATGGGTTGACAAAAATGGTGTTAATTTCTTTTCAAGGGAATGTTTGTTATCAAAACAAAGTGTTAGAAATTGTATTGAAAAAGCAATACAAGATTACAAGGAAAATATGAGTTGAGGGAGTAGAAATGACAGATAGAGAGCGTATATATAACCTTGTCGACAAGGTATGTGATTTATCTATTAAAGCAATAGATAAAATAACGGAATTAAAGCAAGAGAACAGCAAATTAAAACAGCGAGTTGCAGAACTTGAAAAGCCAAAGAAAAAGCGTAAGTTTAGGGCTATGACGGTAAAAGAATATTGTGACAAAGTAGGAGATTGTAAAAAATGTTCTTACTGTTTTGACACAATATTCTGTGATTATATAAAATTTAACGGAATTGTTAAAATGAAAACGAGCGTTACACCTTATAAAACCAAAGACGGCAAATACATATTTATTGAAGATTGCAACACAGAGGTGAAAAATGAATAAGGAGTTTACTAATTTTTTTGCTATTATTGGAATATTATTTTTGATTGTAATAGTTGGATTTACTTTAATCGTAATATTGAGTTTTATTCAACAAAAAATTGATGAGTTAAAAAACTATTACAGAATTAAACATAGATTTGATAAGCCACCGCTTGCCGATTGTTATTGCATAGATTGCAAGTCTTACAATCGTGAAAATGAGAGATGTTATATGCTTAACCGAGACACAGCAAATAATTGGTTTTGTTGGAATGCAAAACCGATTGATGTTGAAACGGCAAAGCAATTAGAAAGCGAGGTAGATAAATGACAACACAAGAAACGATTAGAACGCTCAAAATGGAAATGCTTGTGGATATACTGATTGTTTTGATGAGAATGTTTTTTACAATTACTGCCCTGAATGCGGTGCGAGAATGGACGAAGTGAAAGAACAGGAGTAAACAATGAAAATATTTATAAGTCAGCCTATGAAAGGCTATTCAAATTTTGAAATTGAAATCATAAGAGGAAAGATTAAAGAAGCGCTTAAAGAAAAGTACGGAAATGATATTGAAATTATCGACAGTTTTATAAAAGGTGCTCCGGCAAACGCTAAACCGTTATGGTATTTAGGCGAATCTATTAAAAAGCTAAGCAAAGCCGATATTGCAGTTTTTGCATATAAAGGACCTACCGTGGGCAATTATCCGGCTTTGGTAAGAGGTTGCGGCATTGAGGAAAAGTGTGCAAGAGAATATAACACCTTATGTCTTTATGTCGCATTTTATAAAAACAGTTTTCAATCGGATGTAGATATTGAACTCTGCAAACTATCAACCCAAAGACCTAATTTTACGGAGTGATGAAATGGATTACATAGAAGCTTGGGAAAAGCTAAATGAGAAGAAAGACAAGCAGCAGGCTGTGATGCTTCACTCATTTAAAAATCCATATGGATTCAGGATAAATATAAATCATCCTATGGTTACGAAAAAGTGGGAAGCATTTAAAAAGAAAAACAATATCGGTAAATATGATATGACGGATGATTTGAGGGATGAGTTTGAAAAGCAGTTTATGAAAAGCCGATATTATCAAAAGCTTGTTGCGGCAGAAAAAGAAAAATACGGACCGGCTTATGATTATATTTATGAGCCGCTCTTAAATAAGGCGGTGTAAAAATGAGTGACGATTTAGAAAACAGTACAAAATGGCTTTTTGCAATATCATTTGCAACAATTATTTTTATTGAGATTTATATAACGAAGGTTTTGTGAGGTGCAGAAAATGTGTTTGGGTTTGACAATGGGATTTATAAAAGAAAAAGGCAACAAGATTAGAGACGGTGACCGTTTTTATCTTGATTACAAAAACGGTGTTTACAGCTACGAAGCTAAAAATACACCAAACGGTATAGTTCTTGTTCCGCTTGAAAGTGATGCACTAATAGGAGCTGTTCACGAAAGCGAAATGAGAAAATACAATTTTAAAAAACTCTAATCACCAATTATATATACATATTATATATAGCAAAAATTCAAGCCGGTGCAAGTCCGGCTTACGAGCTTGTATTGTATCTTAACAACTGAACGATAATAAAAGAAAGGAATGTAAATAGGTGAATAAGGAAAAGCATACAATAAGTGGTAGATTATTAGAGGTAGATTTTTATCCTTGTTTTAACAGTGGTAGAGAAATACCGGAAAGAGAGCTTAAAAATCAAAGGACAAAAGAGCAGCAAGCTTTATATAATCAAAAGACGGCCACAAAGAAGCTTGTTAGGCTTGTTAATGCTAATTTTGATACAGGTGACATATATTTGCATGCTACATATTCACCGGAAAACGCTCCGCAAACTTCAGATAAGGCATATCGTGATGTATATAACTATATCCGCCGAATCCGTTATTACAGAAAAAAGCATAAATTACCTGAATTAAGAGTAGTAGCTATTCTTGAAGAAAAAACATATAAAACAGGAAAATATGCAGGGCTTGTTAACATTCATGTACATATGTTTATGAATGATGACGGATTTACAAGAGACAGAGCCGAAGATTTTTGGAAATTTGGCTGGGTAAATGCACGAAGATACAATCCTGATGTATTCGGCCCTGAAACAGCGGCTAAGTATGTTTCTAAAGACCCAAAGGGAAAAAAGCGTTGGTATTGCTCACAAAATCTAAAAAAGCCTGTTGAAAGAGAGAAAAAAGGTAAAATCAGCAATAGGTATATTGAAAGACTTGCAAAACGCAAAGACGACCGCACTTTTTGGGAAAACAAATACAAGGGCTATGCTTATGAAAGGGTAGACGCTCGATTTAACGAATACAACCAAAAATGGTATGTCACAGCAATTATGTTTAAAAGGAGTTAGGCTATGTCAGAAAAATGCTATAAAGACGCAAACGCGCGTTGCCCTTTTTATAAAGAGCAAATCCGGCAAAAGAATGGTACTATGTATATTAAGTGTGAAAACCTCTTTGAAAAGGGGCGGCCTGTTATGCTCTTTTCAAATGTTCAAAAAGGCGATAAGTGGCTTAACGATTTTTGTAACAGTATAAACGGATGCCGGAATTGCGAGATGTACAAACTTATAATCAAAGAAAAATATTTTAAATGAGGTAAAAAAATGAAAACTGCTATTATTATTTTATTAGCGGCTGTTTTCGCAGCGCTTACAGCAAATGCTGTAATATTTACAATTAAATTTATTGATAAAAAAACCGATGAAGCATATAAAAGTGCGCAGGAAGACACTGCGGTATATTATAAGCGTATCACCCAAAATGAAGCTAAAAAAGCGCTTGCACAAATGCTGCAATCTTACAGCGTTAAAGATATTATTGTGACAAAGGATAAAAAGACCATAGTTAAATGGAATGACGGTAAAACCACCTGGGTTAAGCTCAAAGAGGGTGATGTTAACAATCCTTTTAAAGCCTTTTGCTACTGCCTTTTAAAGCAGATGTATGGCGATGCCTGGAAAGAAATGTTTAAAAAACACGGTGTTGAAGATACGCAGGCGGAAAATACATACGAAGTCCGTGAAGAAAAAGAATAAGTGAGTATATAAGCTCTTGCCGGAAGGCAGGGGCTTATTTTTTGCTTTGTGGGGTGTGACATTGAAGCATTTTAAAATGATAAGGTAAATAAGAGGTGAGAACGTGAGCAAAGTCGATTGGAAAGAGCTTGAAAATGAATATGTATGCGGTGAAATGTCTTACAGAGCACTTGCAAACAAGCACAAAATAGCGCCGTCGAGGGTATCGGCAGTAGGAAAAAAGCAAAATTGGGTAAAAAAACGAGATACATATAGGTCAAATGTGGCGCAGGTCACTTTACAAAACGCGCGTGCGACTGATATTAAGAATAAATCGCAAAAGCTTAATAATTTAATTGAGGCAGCAGATAGGCTTGCCTTTGAGCTTAAAAAAGCACTTGACGACCCGGAGCAGCTTTACAGGCAAATACTCAGAACATCAAGCGGCGCAGAGGCGGTTAGAACTACCAAGAAACTCGATACAAGAGCGTTAAAGGATTTTGCAAGCACCATTTCCACCATGAATGACACTATAAAACAGCTTAATGATTTGACAGAGGATGAGGATAAAAAGAACGTTGAAATTAAGATAATAGAGGGTAAAAAAGAATGGGCACAGTAACACTTGACCTCGATTTTTCGAAAGTAAATCCAAAGCAAAAGCTCGCTTTAGAAGATACGCATAAATATATTGGTTATGGCGGTGCAAGAGGCGGTGGAAAGAGTTGGTTTGTAAAAAGAAAAGCGATACTTCTTGCCGGTAATTATGCCGGAATACATTCGCTTATAGTAAGACAGTCATATCCTGAACTTATGAATAACCATATTCGTGAAATGCGTTCGATTTTGCACGGTGTTGCAAAATATGTTGATAAGGAAAAGATTTTTTATTTTCCAAACGGCAGCACGATTCAGTTTATGTATTGTCAGCGTGATAAGGACCTCGACAGATTTCAGGGTACAGAGTATGACGTTATATTTATTGATGAGGCAACCCACCTAAGCGAATACCAAATAAAAACAATAGGACTTTGCCTGCGTGGTGCTAATAATTTTCCCAAAAGGATATATTTTACCACTAACCCCGGCGGAGCTTCACATCACTATTTCAAGAGAATATTTATTGACAAGGACTATATGCCTGATGAAAACCCCGATGATTATTCTTTCATTCAGGCACTTATGACAGATAACACGGCACTTATGGAATCACAGCCCGATTATATTGAGCAGTTTAAGAATTTGCCCGAAAAGCAAAAGCGAATGTTTCTATATGGCTTATGGGATGTTGCAGAGGGAATGTTCTTCGAGGATTTCAGAGTTGGCACAAAAGAGCAGCAGGCCACAGGGTTATACACTCATGTGATAGAGCCGTTTGAAATTCCGCCTAATTGGACTATTTACCGTTCGTTCGATTGGGGTTACCACAAGCCCTTTTCAGTCGGTTGGTGGGCTGTCGACTATGACGGTGTGCTGTATAGGATAATGGAATTATATGGTTGTGTGAAAAACGAAGCAAACGAGGGCTTACAATGGGACCCACAGCAAGTTTTTCAAAGAGTAAAGGAAATTGAAACAACGCATAGGTGGCTGAAAGGTAAAAACATAATCGGCATTGCGGACCCTGCTATATGGCAGAAAACAACCGGTATAAGCATATATGATGTTGCAGCTAAAAACGGTGTTTACTTCCAAAAAGGTGACAACAACAGAATTGCCGGTTGGCAGCAGGTGCATTACAGATTTACCTTTGCTGCTAACGGTAAACCGAGAATGTATATATTCAATACTTGTAAAAATACAATACGAACATTACCGACTTTGCAATATGACGAACACAAGGTTGAGGACCTTGACACCGACGGCGAAGACCATATTGCAGATGAAATCAGATATATGTGTAACAAGCTGCCGATTAAGCCTATAAAGAGTAAGCCGATTAAGGAGCTTGCTGACGACCCACTTAATCAGCGTGGCGAATACAGAAGCAGTATGAACAGTTACGGCATTAAAATTTATTAAGGAGCAGAAAAATGAGTAAGTACAAAAATCCTATGGACGAAAAAAACAATAAGGTTTTGAAAGAAACCGAGCAGCAGGCCGACAAGCCTATGAATAAGGCTGACAGCTTTAATCAGGCAAATGGGCTTGAAGTGCACGAAAGCAGCAAGGGCGGCGGCGAGCGATTAAAGGTAATCGGTGTTGAAGAAATAATCAAAGCACGTGAAACGCTGCAGAAATACAAGCAACAAAAGCAGTCGCTTGAAAGCAGAGTTGTAAACAACGAAGAGTGGTGGAAGATACATAATTGGGAGCAGATAAAGAAAAAGGACGCAGTAAAGGCAGATAGGGAAAATCCTAACGGTATTGAAACGCCCTCTTCATCAGCGTGGCTGTTCAACTCAATTACCAATAAGATTGCCGACTTCTCAGATAATTATCCCGAAGCAAATATAAGGGCAAGGACAGGTGACGACGTGCCTGAAGCGGAAAGACTTAAGAATGTTATTCCTATGATTTTGAAGCGAAATAAGTTTTATAAAACGTACATTGAAGATATATCCGAAAAAAGCAAGAGCGGTACCGGCATAACATATGTAGGTTGGAATCCGAAAAAGGACGGTATAGGCGACATTGAAATTCAAAATATAAATATTCTTTCAATCTTTTGGCAGGGCGGTATAACGAATATTCAAAAAAGCCGAAATGTATTTACTGTTGAGCTTGTTGATACAGACCTACTGAAAAAGCAATATCCGAGTGAGGCTGAAAATATAACAAGCGACGGTGAAGTTGATTTAAAGCAGTATTTGTATGAGGACTATATCGATACGACCGATAAGAGTCTTGTTATTGATTGGTGGTATAAAAAGGACGGTAAGCTTCACTACTGCAAGTTCGTTAATAATGTTGTGCTGTTTGCGACGGAAAATGAGCCTGACGAATATCCGAACGGCTATTATGACGACGGTAATTATCCGTTTGTTTTTGACGTTATGTTCCCTATGCAGGGCACTATTGCAGGCTTTGGCTTTATTGACGTAGGCAAGCAACCGCAAGAGTATATTGACAAAATGGATGCAGGAATACTCCAAAATGTATTGATGAACTCAATGCCGCGCTATTTTGAGCGGCAAGACAGCGAGATAAACGAGGAAGAGTTCCTCGATTGGACGCAACCGTTTGTGAAAACAAATACAAACCTCGGTCAAGATGATTTGAGAGAAATAAACGTTAAAGGACTTGACAGCGCAGTATTTACCCAGCGTGACAGCAAGATTAACGAGATTAAAGAAACAACAGCTAACCGTGATGTATCAACAGGGGGCACAACAAGCGGTGTTACTGCCGCAAGTGCTATTTCTGCGCTTATCGAAACAGGCTCAAAGGTAAGCAGAATGGCGATTAAGGGCACGTATGACGCTTTTGAAAATGTTATCTACCTCATAATTGAGCGTATGAGACAGTTTTATGATTTGCCACGATATGTAAGGATAACAGGTGACGACGGCACTGACGATTTTGATACATACGATAACCGCAATTTGAAATTGCAAGTAAGACAGACAATGACAGGTGATACAGCGCAGTATTTACCTGAATTTGATATTGAAGTAGCAGCTCAAAAAGCTTCACCGTACAGCAAGGCAGCACAAAATGAACTTGCACTGCAGCTTTACAGCGCAGGATTTTTCAATCCGCAGAATACAGACCAATCACTTGCTTGCCTCAATATTATGGATTTCGACCACAAGAGCGACGTTATAAATCAAATTAAGAAAAACGGTACGTTGCTTGACGCATTACAGCAGGCACAAATGCAATTACAACAATTGCAGCAGGAAAACGAAAAGCTTAAGGTTATGTGCGATTTGAACATTGACAACAGCAACCTTACAGGAATGAAAGGGAAGCAGCAGGGTAGTAGTCCTGATGTAGCACAGGCTTCAACAAGCGGCAGTGCAAATATGGAAAGCACAAAGCCAGAGGGAATGCAAAGCGTAAGCAACGGCGACAAAGGCTCACTTGCCGAGCAGGCGGCGCAAAAGGCTAATGAATCGGCACAGCCGAGATAGGAGAGTAAAGCATAATGGTTGAGATTACATACAAAGAGACAAGAAACGGCTTTGAATTAAAGGCTGAGGGGCATTGCAGATATGCCGAAAAAGGCAAGGACATAGCTTGCGCCGGTGTTTCTACACTTATTGTTGCACTTGCAAAAACGCTTGAAGAAAGCGAAAATAAGCTGAAAATACCGGCACTTATTATTGTTGAGGACGGATATGCGCTTATATGTGCTTATCCGAAAAAACGATATTATAAAGAAATTGCAAGCACTTTTGAAACGGTGAAGCAGGGTATTAGTTGGCTTTCGGAAGAGTTTGAAAAAAATGTAAAAAAGTTATTTTGAGGGTGTGACATTGAAATAACGCCCTTAGGTATAATGAGGACAAAGAGCCGTGGGCTTAACCCACAGATTACAGATTCGCTGACTTAATCAGCAGGGAGCATTATTATGCAGAAATATCATATTCAGTTATTTGCCGACGGTGCGGCTACTGCAGGAGCTGACGGAGTAGGTACAACGGCTGAGGGTACGGTTGATACCAAAGTTGACGGTGCGACAGGCACACAAGACGCTAAGGAAGAAAGCTTTGACGATTTAATCAATGGCAGATACAAGCAAGATTATCAAGCTAAATTTGAAAAGGCACTTAACAAGCGTATGAGCAAAGCAAACGCACAAATTCAAGAGGGTATAGATTTCAGAAACAAGCTTACCCCGGCGCTTGAAAAATTCGCCGCTAAATACGGAATTAAAGATTCGACGGATATTGATTCGATTGTATCGGCTATCGACAGCGACAATTCGATTTATGAAGAAATTGCAACCGAGAGAGGCGTTACGGTTGAGCAGGCTAAGGAGCTTATACAGGCTGAGAGAATCATCAGGCAAGATGAAATCAGACAGCAGCAGGACGCTCAAGAAATAGCATTTCAAAATCAGATGAACGCTTGGTTGCAAGAAGCCGAAGAATTAAAAGAGTATTATCCGAATTTCAATTTTGAGTTGGAAAGCAAAAACGATAAATTCCGTGAATGGCTTAATCGTGGCATGAGTGTTAAGGAGGCCTATGAACAAATCCATTTGCCGGAAATTCTTAGTGGTGCTATGGGTTACGCATACAATCAAAGCCGACAGGATATCGCCGACACAATGAGGGCTAATGCTAACCGTCCGATTGAAAACGGAACATCACAGCAGCAGGCCTCTAATTACAGCGGAATGTCTTTTGACAAGTTAAATCAAAATCAAATCAAAGAATTATTAAACGCTGCAAGTATGGGCGAAAAAATTGACGAAAATAATTTTATGAAATATTTGTCAAAATAATATGTAATTCGCTCTTACTTTCAGCAGAAAGGGAGCATTATGAATATTATTAAATCATTAAAAAGCGCAAGTATCAGCGCAAAGAAATACAGCGCACAGCTTTTTGCTGACGCGGTACTTAACACAACCGGCGACAGCGATTTGTCACCGGGTATGAAAATCTTTTATGACACCGCATTGCTTCAAAATGTGGGTAGTCAAACATATTTTGCACAGTTTGGCAAGCAGCAGCCATTGCCGAAGCACAGAGGTAAAAAGGCTGAGTGGCGTAAATGGAATACATTTACCGTTTCAACTGTTCCGCTTCAGGAAGGCATTACACCTACAGGTGACAAGCTCGGACAGACAAGCATTGAAGCGGAAGTTCATCAATACGGTAGATATGCTTATGTAACAGATGTACTTAGTCTCACACACCTTGATGATGTAATCGGCGGTGCTACCGAATTATTTGGTGACCTTGCGGCACAGACAATGGATATTGTTACACGTAACTCTGTTATGACTGAGGCTGTTAAGAATGTACTTTTCCCACGTAAGAGTGACGGCACGGCAGTTGCTTCACGTGATAAACTCGATAACACTTGTCAGCTCACACCGAGAGTTATCAATAAAGCTGTTTCAATTCTTAAGAAGAATAAAGCGCCTAAAATCAACGGCTCATATATTGGTATTATTCATCCGTCTGTTTCTTTTGACTTAAGAGACAGCAAAGGTTGGGAAGAGGCACATAAGTATTCTGCAACAAAAGAAATCTTTAATGGCGAAATCGGTGAGCTTCACGGTGTGCGTTTTGTTGAAAGCCCCAATGCTAAGGTTTATACCGATAATTGCCCGGTAGGCTACAGCGTATATTCAACTCTTATTTTCGGTAAGGACGCTTGGGGCGTTGTTAAGCCTGACGGTGCAAGCCTTAAGATGATTGTTAAGCAGGTCGGCTCAAGCGGCGCAAGCGACCCACTCGAACAGAGAGGCTCGGTAGGCTTTAAGTTTTCTACTGCTTCTGCTGTGCTATATCCTACACGACTTCTCAGCATCGAAACTGTTTCGGCAGAGTTTGCAAATGATGATGAAGCTAACTAATAAAGGAGCGTGAATATTATGGCAAAAAGTAAAGTAGCCGCAGAAAATGCGGCGATTGAAGAAACCGCAGTTGTTGAAGGAACAACAGCAAAAACATATACACAGGAAGAGCTTGACGCTATTCTTGCCGAAAAGCTTAAAAAACAGAATGAGACCATAGAGGCCTTGCAGGAAAAGCCTGAATTTATTCAGGATAACCCTGAGGGCGAGGAAATGGAAATTATTAAAATTCCTATGTATCTCGGACCTAATGACGACCCAAGGGGTGAATATGTTGCAGTAAACGGCGTGGCAATGTTCGTCCCACGTGGCAAGGTTTGCAAAATCAAGAAGAAATATGCCGACAGACTTAAAATGAGCCTTAATCTCAGAGAGGTTGAGCATTCATATATAAGAGCAAATGAGGGAACTAAAGAGGTAACGCTTTAACTCTTTGTTGTAATTTTAAAGGGCAGGGAGAAATCCTTGCCCTTTGCTATTTGAGGTGAAAGAAATATGAAAACTACAATTGGCGAGGTATTAAGCTATTTTGACAATCAAGTGCCTAATCAGTATTCAGACGAGGAAAAGATAAGGTGGCTAAACGAGATAGAGGCACAAATTTATAACGATATTATACTAACGCATAAAGATGCGGATGAAATTGCATTTCACGGTTTTACAACCGATACAGATATAAACACACAAATGATAGTAGATTTGGAATACAGTGAACTATATAGATTTTGGCTTGAAAAGAGTGTTCACTATGCTAACGGTGAAATTGACAGAATGAATAACGCTATGACAATGTTTCAAACTTATTATGATAATTATTTTTCTTATTATAATCGTAATCACAGGCCCGTAGGAACGCACGGTTACAGACTTTAGGAGTTTAGGAGAGTGAAAAAATGAGCAAACTTCCACAATCACTTAACATATATAATGTGACAAAGGAAAATATTGAAGAATTTAAGGGTATAGACCATAATGAACGCACGCAAAACGGTGCTTGGTATGACATGAAAAATATGACGCTTGACGATTACCCGGTTGCAAGCGTAAGAAATAAGCGTGGCATAGTGAGCAGTAATTATTCTAATACAATTAAAAGCGGCGAAGTGACTTTGAAAACTTCAGTTAATGCAAATGATGCAGTTATTGTTAATGAAAATGTATCGCTGTTGCAAAATTGTACGGCAAATAACAATGACACAAAGATTAGCGGTCAGGTGGTTAGAGATACAAACGATAGCCTCATATCCCTGGGCGAAGAAAGAATTACCGGCACAATAATGAGCAACGAACATTTATTAAGAGAATTTCAGGACAAATGGTGCTTTATCGGCAGAGGTGAGCCTATTTGCAACATAAACGGCCGGTGGTACGAATATCGAACATGTGAGTTCGCAGAAAATGATGACATTGCATTAGGTGCAGTTGTAACAGTTGGCGATTGGACTTTCCCCATGCTTATAGCAAAAAAAGAAAAAACTATAAAAATATATTACAGTGATGTTTTTTACGGCACACAGCCGGATATAAATTGGAAATTTCAAAATTGTACAGCGCTTCAGCAATTTCAGGACAAGTATCATAAAAAATGGTATGTAAGTCAAAACAGCGCTGCTTGGCAGTTAGGAAGTAATGAAGAAGAAATAAAGGGAAAAATATGCGGCAAGGCACAGTATTTAGGTAAGTTTGAAGATTGGAAAAGTGCCGCCCAAGCATTGCTTGATGTATATAATGATGAATCTGAAAAAGAAACAGAACATTATTTTTACACGACAGGTTTAGATAAAAAACTTGACCATAAAATTCATAAATTTGATGAACCGTATAAGGAAAGTGATTTTGGTAAGATACATTTAGAGCCGTGGTGCTTTCAACATATAGATTACGAATGTCCATCATATGTCGAAATGCAAATAGTGGATATGTCTGAAAAATTACTTTGTTTATTTGAAAAAGAAAAAAATAAAAGTATAGCAGAAAACGAAGAAGAACTTGTTCCGTATGTTCAAACAATTATAAATAAATATTACGAAGAATACCAAGGTGCTTTTGTAAAGGGAAAAAATTCGGCTTTTTACTACTATTCTGACTATGAAGGCAAAGTTCATAATGCAAGTGAAAGAGTATATTGGTGTTCGGTTCTTATTAGGTCTAATAATCGTAATATTTGTAAAGCCGTATGTTTTAATAGCAACGGAAGTTATATTGGCACAAATGATTATATACAACCGCATATATGGGCCATTGAACTATACTTTAGAAAAGATTGTTTGACTTGGGAAGAATTGACACCGTCTAATTGGGATATTTATGATAAAAAAGTATTGATTGAACTTTCAAGTAATTTTTATGAATGCTTATTAACCGATAGAAATTTAGTTACGATAGCAGAATTTGCAGGATTGAGCGGCTGGGGTGCTGCTTATATAGATAGGCCTAATGTAAATAAAAATGCTTTTTTAATTAGTTTTTCGCAACTTAAACATGATTGGGTGATTCAGCAACAGAATTACCCAAACAAAACCAAAATAGCAATGACATCAGCGCTCATAACAAATTTGAATACATTAAAGAATGTTGAAGTATTAAAACAATCAGATTATAACGACAAAAAAGCAATGATAAAATGCGGCACTAAAATCCTTGTAGTTCCTGACGGTGTGATTATTGATACTAAATCCGGCGAAACAAAAAAAATAGCATACAAAGAAACATTTACTTCTAAAAAAGGCGACGGCGTGAACAGCTTCATTTATACCTGCGACGGTGATGAAAATACATTTAATGCAGGCTTTTTTAAGCTCAATCCCGAAAGTGATTACAGAATTGTTAACGGTGTTGTACAGAAAAAAGTGAAATTAGCAGATAACAGTGTATTATGGAGCGACATATCGACATATGTTAATTTTACTTTTTATGACGAAGGTAAATTTGAAAAATTCAGCAAAGGCGACAATGTTGAGGTGTCGCTGAAGCTGGGAAAAGGACAGATTACCGATTTAACAAAATTCAAGAAAGGTATGTTTGAATACGATAATGCAACAGGTAACTTGAAAAGTAACAGTTACAGAATTCAAAAAGTCGGTAATAATTTCATTGATTTATCGGCTGTGTTAATTAACTATGAGGAAAGTGAAAACAGTTGGATAACAGGGTTCGGTAATTCGGAAAATGAGTATGAAATTACATTCGAAAAGAAGTTTCCCAATGTGCAACCTTTCGGTGCGTTATGCGGTAACAGAGTATGGCTATGTCAAAAAGACGGCCACGAGATATATGCTTCCGCACTCGGTGATTATACAAATTATTATGATTATTCAGGGCTTAACAGCGACAGCTGGAGCGCAAATGTAGGTAGTGACGGCGAATTTACAGGAATTGTAAATTATCTCGGGAATATTCTTATCTTCAAAGAAGATACGCTATATATTGTGTACGGTTCGGCACCGAGTGAGTTTTCGTATACGGAAGTGAACAATTTTAAAGGTGTTGAAAAAGGCAGTGAAAGAAGTTTTGCGATTATTGATAATGTGCTGTATTACAAGAGCGTTTACGGAATTATTGCATATGACGGAAGCACAACTGTTATTTCATCGGCGCTTGGCAGAGAAAAATATAAAAATGCTGTGGCAGGTGCGTGGGGTAACAAGTATTATGTTTCAATGCAAAATTGCAAAACAAATAAATATGAGCTGTTTTGTTACGATACCAAGAAGGGTATGTGGACTAAAGAAGCAGAAGACAGAATTATTCGATTTTTAAATGACGGAAACACCCTTTATTATGTTACCGACACAAAAGTAAAAATTATTGATGCAGATAATGATTATGAGGTTAAGGAAGATAATGTAAGTTGGAGTGCTGAAACAGGAATATACGGATATTCATATCCAAATCAAAAATACATTTCGAGATTACAATTGAGAATGTATTTGGCCCAGGGAGCAAAGGCAAGGATATATATTCAATATAACAGTAACGGTAAATGGCAAAGTTGCGGCAGAGAAATAATCGGGCGAGGAGTGAATTCGTTTATTTTCCCTATAAGGCCACAGCGCTGCGACCATATGAAATTGAAAATTGAAGGTGAGGGTGAATGTAAAATTTACTCTCTTACAAAGTGTTTGGAAGTAGGTGGCGAATTATGAAATTACCGATTATAAGTAAAATGAGCGCGGCAGGAAATTTGCCTTATGTAGTTAATTATATTGAACAGCTTGTCGTTAAACTTCAAAAGTATATCGACAGTAACAGGGGCAATACAGAAGAAAAAAAGTATGTGACAGATATAACGGCTACGCCACATTTAATCACTGTGAAATTCAGTGATTCAACTACTAAAGAATTTGAAATATAAAAGGGGCGAGATTATGGCAAAGAAAAAAAGCAGCAGCAAAAGCAACAAAAAGAGCAGCAGCGGCAAAAGTAAAGCTTCGGCAACTACATATAAAGCTAATACAATTGATGTTACCGGATATAACAATGAGCTTGCGCAGGCGAACAATGAGTTGGCTTCGATAGGGGAATTCAACTACAACGATACATCCGGATATAAGTCGCAAGCTGATAATGCATTTAGCCAGTGGAATGATTTATTTAGCGGACAGGGAAAAGCAAACTTTGACGCTTCACAGCAAAAGCTTCAAACAACGGTTGATGATTTGTATAACCAAATGATGAATTACGGTGATTTTAGCTACGACCAGGAAAAAGACCAACTTTTTCAAATATATAAACAGCAGTACATGGCAAGCGGTAACAGTGCCATGAAAAATCAGCTTGCCGGCGCTGCCGCAAAAACCGGTGGATACAACAACAGTTATGCGCAGCAATCTGCGCAGCAGGCATACAACAATGTAATCGGCGGTTTGAGTGATAAGGCTATTGAACTTCGCTCTAACGCTCTTACAAATTGGCAAAACGAGTACAATCAACTTCAGAATAGATATAATCTTGTTAATAATCAAAAGCAAGCTGAAGAAAGCAGTTATTACAATAAATTAAATACCGCAAATAATGCTTACAGCGTATTTAACAATGCTTATAAAGACGATTATAACAATCAATATAGTTTATGGAGCGATAACCGAAATGCTGCACAATCAAGAGTTAACAATGCACAAAGTCAGGTTAATTGGGCTAATGAATACAACAACAATGCAATTGCCACTGCTAATGCTCTTAACGAAACAGCGAGAAATAATAACGCTCTTGAAGCAATCAAGAAAAAAGGCGCAAACGGAAAGTAGGGATAAGTATGGCAATTTCAAATAATACAAAAAACAAATATCAACAATATAACAATCCTTATGTAGAAAGCGAAGCCCAAAAACAGCAGCGTGAAATTGCACAACAGTTAGCATATTCGCAACCTGAAAATAATGTAAACGGTTATGCACAAAAAATGAATGATATGTATAACAAAATTGCAAATGCCAAGTCTTGGGAATATGACAAGGCAAATGACAAAGCATATCAGCAATATGCAAAAATGTATCAGCAACTCGGCGGTTTATCTATGGCGGCGACTTCGCAGGCGGCAAATGAATTGACTGCAGGTTACGGCTCTACATACTCGCCGCAGGTCGCAATGCAAACTGATAATGCATATCAGGCAAATGCAGATAGCGCGCTTCCGTCTTATTACCAAATGGCGCAAAATGAATATGACGCTTTAAGACAAAAGGATTTGACAAATTATGAAGCTGCAATAGAAGGCTATCAAAACGCTGAAAACAGTAATTTGAATAGGAAAAATGCATGGGCGGATATTGTGAATTCGGCAGCAGGAAGGTCAAATCAAGAAAATGCTAATGCTGTTAATAATTATGCTGATAATAAAGATTTTTGGTATCAACAATATTGGAATGAGCAAAACGCTATGAATGACCAAGTCGAAGCAAAAAATGAACGCTATTGGAATAACAATAAGCTCAAAGAAGAAAAGAAAGAAAATAAGCGAGACGAATACTGGGCAATGAATGAAGTTAATGTTTCTATCGCCGCCGACAAGGCAGACAGTTACCGTGACAAGAAAGATAACAAAGGTATGAAAGCTTACCTTCAAAATCAGGTGAAAAAAGGCAATATTACTCAGTACCAAGCAGACGGTATTTATAAGCAGTATAAATATACTGCTCCGAAGAGCAGCGGTAGAAGTTCAAGCGGTAGGCGGTCAGGTGGCAGCAGTAAGGGAAATTCCTATTCATATACTGCTACTGCCGATGATACCAAATCTAATGATAATACTGCCTCAATTCCTAAAGATTTGGATGAAAAGGCGAAGAAAGAGCAGGAAACGCTGAAAATTCCAAACGGTATGTTACAGCAAATCGGAAGTAACTCAACTGATTACGGTAGGGTAAATGTGATTAAATCTTTAAAGGATAAAAAGATAATAAATGATGAACAAGAAGAATGGCTTTTAGACCACTATAATCTTATGTAAGGAGAAAACTATGGCTATTGATTATGAATTGTTGAGAAAAAAAGCTAAAAAGCGTGATGAAGAAAAGCAGAAAAAGGATAATTATGAGTATTCTAAATCAATGTATGAGGGCGCAACAAAAAACCGAGATAATATATCAGCCGGTACATATAAGCTTTATTATGATGATTATAAAAGAAATACCAAAGCGTACGCTAAAGAGCAAAAGAAAAGCATTAACGAAAGCTCCGGCAAGCAGCTGAAATCAGTGCTAAATATGATTAACCCTTTTGACAGCGTTTCAAGTTCGCAGGCTAAAAAGAATTTTCAATCTGCGCAAAAAAGCAAAGAGGAAAAAAGAACAGCATATGACAAGCTTAAAGAAGAATATGAAAGAATCAACGGTGTAGGACAAAAGAAAAACAGTATTCTTTCACGAATGGAATATGTGACCGATAAGCTTTCGGGCGAAGATACAACTTCTTCAGAGCATAAGGTTGAATCTGCCGATATGCAGAGAAAAAGCAAAAATTCTCAAATGCAATATCTTAAAGAATCAGCTTATTATGAGAAGCAAGATAAAAATAATAAGATTTTGAAAAACAACGAAATAAGCAAACTTGTTGATTTGGCGTATCAAAGCAAACTAAAAGCCGATATTTCCCTTAAAGAATATAATCGTTCCAAGCAAAGCGGACAGGTGGCGTTCGGTGATAATGTTTCAGCCGAAAATTACACAATGTACGATAAATCATATAAATCTGCTGTTAAAGAAATTAAAAAGCGTGGATATGATGCCGAAAGCCTGATTGATACATATTCTTCGAATATGAATAAGCAGGAAACGAAAAAAATAACGGATTCGGCTAAAGAATTTGCCGATAAACACCCGGTTCTTTCAAGAGGTGCATATGTAGCTGCACAAATAGGGCAAGTTGCGGCTGTTCCCGATATGATTCAGCAAGGTGTGGAAAATGCTGTATCAGACGAATACAGGCCTATGGACACCAATACTTCAGGATTTATTGCAACGAATTTTAGAAATGCAGTGCAAGAAGAAAACACGAAAAATTTATATAATTATGTGAAAAAGAAAAGCGGTAGTGATACTGCCGGCAAAGTAGTATCATTTTTAGACCAAACCGGATTAAGTGTTGCCGATATGCTTTCAATAGCGTATTTGCCCGAACCGGTTACCCTTGGAATAATGAGTTGCGGTGCAGCTGCGAATACTGCGGTTGAAGCAACAGAACGCGGGTTAAGCGCAGACAAGGCTTTATATACTGCTACTGCGGCAGGCATTGCAGAATCACTTTTTGAAAAAATTTCACTTGATAAATTTAAGAAATTGCAAGCAACGGGCAGAACAGGTGTATTTAATGCTGTGACTGATGCCCTTAAGCAATCATTTACGGAGGGTTCTGAAGAAGCATTTACAGATATTTCTAACGCAATAACCGACCAAATTATAAACGGTGATATGTCTGAATTATCGCAAAAATATAATAATTATATTTCAGAGGGTGCAACAAAGCAGCAGGCTAAAAGTACGGTTGCAAAAGATTTCGGAATGCAAGTAGGCGAATCGTTCCTCGGTGGCGCACTTTCAGGTGCAGTTGTCGGAAGTGTCGGAACTGCAATCAACAAATATGCATTTAATGATGTAAATGCAAGGGAACTCGGCGATGAAGTAAAAAAGCAAAATTCAGATGAAATAAAATCACTTATTGATACCGGGCTTTCCAAAGACAAAAAAAGCAAGGCATATAAATATGCCGAAGAATTACAAAGCAAAGCTAAAAAGTATAAAAACAGTAATGCTTATAATAATGTTGATGTTCTTGCCGGGGATTCGATAAATGACAGCGAAATTGATTATAGCAAGCTTAATGCTAAAAGACTTGGCCAGCTTCAAACAGAGATAGCGAAAGAAGGCTTTAAGGAAAATATTGCAAATGCTGTAAAAGGCGAAGAAAACGAAAGCAGAATTAACAAAGTTATAAATAAAATGGTTAACGGATTTGACCTTACTAAATATGACGCCAAATCAATAGCTGACAGCGACAAGGCAATCAATGCAATCAATGAACAGTTCGGTTCGGATTTCACGAGGGAAAATATAAGCGTTTCATCGCTTGCAGATTTATCAACAAAACTAAAGAGCGGATATACCGATTACAGCTTTACTTATGACGGATATAATAAATATCAGCAAAGAGCCGAAAACGCTCAAAATGAAGCTTTTGAAGAAAATGCACAAAGTGTAACAGATGATGTTAAAACGCCTAAAGAAGTGCTTACAGCAGAATACCAAAGCGACAATCCAAGATACAATGTTAATGCAACGGTGACTTTTGAAGACGGACAGCAGGCAAATGTAAGAATTGACGGTAAACATCCATTTGAAATAAACCGTGACAGTGCTGAATTGAAATTAAGAACATCAGCCGGAAAAATAAGCTACAATGATATTTCGATTGAGAATAATTTACAAAAGCTTCTTGTGAATGAAATAGCAAGTGCAAACTTCGGTGATGCCGGGGCAAATGCTGTTTATCTTAATTTAAGCAAAAATGAACCTAAAAATTTTAACGGTGATATTAGAACTTATGTTTCGCAGGCAAAACTAATATATGATTTGGGTGTTGCTAAACCTGATGTGCCTTTTGCTGAATTCGTAAAGAAAAATCCTGTTTTCAACTCATCAATAAAGCTTCTTGGTGATAGCGCAATTAACATTTACCGTGCAGGGCAAACAGATACTTTGAATTATGATAAGTATGTTGAAAGCTTGAGAGATAATAAAAAATCACCTGCAAAAACCGAAAGGCACATTGAAGGTGAATACAAAAATATATCAAACAGCGACAGCACTATTGATGATGTATTTATAAAAGTTGCAAAGAAAACAAGAGTTGATATTGAGCGACATTCAGACGGAAAAAAAGCCGGAAACGGACAGTTTATACCGTCACTTGCTAAAATTATTATAAATGCAGACGGAAGCGGTGAGTATAATGCGCTTATTCACGAACTTGGCGAATTTGGACTTGCTTATAATGAAAAAGAATATAAAAAAATTCAAAGTGCAATTCGTGATTGGTATGTTGATTTTAGGGGTGCTGAAAATTTTAATGCCCTTGTTGACGCATATATTGATACATATACTAAGGCTGAGGGGTCAAAGACAAGAGCAGAGGCAATAGACGAGCTTACCAACGACGCTGTATCAGGCCTTTTTTCAACTGATGAAGGAATAGAAGATTTCGCAAAATGGCTTGATGAGAATAAAACCGAGCCTGAAAAGAAAAGCATTATTGAAACAATCACTGATTTTCTTAAATCTGTTATAGAAAAAATTAAAAATGTGATTGCTACTTCTAATTTGCAGACGGCTGCAAGGAACGCTATGGGAATGGAGCAAAAAAGAGCCGAAAACATCCGTAAGCAGTTTCTTGATATGCTTGATAATGCAAGTGAAAACCTTCATAGCGGTACCGAAGTTGAGGAAAATACTAAAAATTCCGTGACACTCGGTAAATTTGCTGATGTTGATATTAACTCTAATGAAAAATTAGACAAGTATGGTATACCAAATACAGCAAGAACCCTTAATGATTTTGTTAATATTCAAAAAAGAGTTATATCAACTCTTGATAACGATAACTTTTTCAATCAAAACAATAAAAATATTATTGTAAATGCTGATACGGATATTGTAGTTTCAATAACAAAAGACGGAATTAGGGAAACTTTATCATCGGGCAAAAGATTTTTTTCATTACCGCGTAAAATTAAAACTGCAAAAATAGCTGTTGTTGACAGCTTGCCTGATATGATTAGGTATGCAGAGGTAGTTAATGAAAATGAAAAAAACTACCACTCAAAAAAGGGTAGTCCATTTTTAGTGCTTAGTCATCCTGCAATAGTTGACGGTGAAAATTATAATGTGGAAATAAAAATAAAGAAAACTCCTGTTGAAAATAAGTTTTATATTCATAATATGACTTTGCAAAATAAAAACGAGACAGTCGCACTGAACGCAAAGGATAAAATATCCAGAGGTTTAAATAGCAACGAACTGTCTCGTACAGATAATATATCAAATAATGCTTCAAATGTCAATAATAATGAAACAAAATTTTCACTTGATATTGATAGCGACGGAAATAAACTTACACAGCAGCAGGCGGAGTATTTCAAAAAATCAAAGGTTCGTGACGAAGACGGCAATTTGTTAAAAGTATACCACGGTACAACCGAAAACTTTACTGTTTTTGATAAACCAAAAGGCAGGTCAAATATGGATATTCAGGGAATGTTTTTCAGCCCTTGGGAAATTGATGCTAAAGGCTATGGCAGTAATGTCAACGCTTATTATATCAATATTACGAACCCGGCAAGTGAACGAATGGGATATATGGCACTGCGCAAATTTCAAGACCAAAATAACGCAGGTGTTAAAGCAAGAGAGTATCTTGAAAATCTTGGATATGACGGAGTAAATAACGGTGATGAAGAATATATAGCATTTAATTCAAATCAAATTAAACTTGCCGATAATCTTACACCTACCGAAAACGAGGATGTTAGATTTTCTCGTGATGTAGATTATTCATATGATGAACTGATTAAAAAGCCGGATATGAAGATTACAAGGATTGATGATAGCGTTGATTACAAAGCAAATTCAATTAGTAGAAAAAATATAATTGAAAGAGCCATAAGCAATGCTAAAAAAATCGGAAGAGTAAATGAAAACGGAAATGCTGTAATATATGTAAATGATATTGACACTGATATTATTGTTTCAAAGTCAGCCATAAGACATTCGCTTGACAGAAGGCTTGGTGTAAATGCACCTGTTGTTGTGAATATTGGTGATATACTAGGAAATTCAATTAGAATTAACGAACTGATACCAAGAAGTGAATATATAGAAAACAGCTACGCACTAATAGGTATAGCTAAAAACAATAATAATGAACCTTATATAGTTTCTTTTGTTGTAAATAAGCATACAAATGAAGTTCAATCAATTGATGTTTTATATGCTGTAAACGCAAAAAAAGAAGTAGCCGCTCTTGACGAGCCAGAGTTTCGACCGGTAAACGGTACAGCTCTTACTACTTCTACAATTAGTATATCCAATTTACTTGATTATGTCAATAATTATTTCCCGGATATATTGCCAGAAAGTGTACTTAAACACTATGGATATAATAGTAGACCAGAGGGAAATATAGGCGAAAGCGCATTATTTTCTCGTGATGTAGATTATTCCGAATACTTAGAACTTAAGCGTGAAAACAAGCACCTTAAGGAAGTTAATGAAATTTTAAAGCACCAATTTGAACTTACTAACGGCAGGGAAGTAAGCACAAATGCATTGGTTGCAGCAGGCAGAAAGATAATCAAGTTTACACCTACAAGAATGACCGGTATTGAAGTAGGTGCAATTATGAAAAATTGGTATAAAGCCGACAGTTCGCAGGAGTTATTTAATGAAGCATATAACCTTGCTGAAAAGCTTATTGATAATGAAAAAGTGCAGAAATACCAGCCTACCGAAAGTGAGCAGGAAATGCTTGATTATCTTAAAAATACGAAAATAAAGCTTTCAGAAAAGCAAAAAAATGAAGTTGCATATTACTTCGGCAGTTACGGAAAATATAAAAATGCGGCAAGAGGTAAGCTTAATATTACCGATGACGGAATTTTGCTTGATGATTTATCAAATGAAATGGAAGAAATGTTTGGTAATCTGATGCCGAGTGATAACTCGCAGGATTTGCCGATTGCTCTGTTAGATTTGGTTAATACCTACCGGGATAAAACAATCGCAAATCATTACGGTTACAGCAAAGAAGAATATTTGGAAAGCCTGGCAAATGATATTCTTTCAACATATTTTCGAACACCGCTGCTTGAAACAAAAGCGGATAAAAACGAAAAGAGATTTTTAAAAGCTAAATCAAAATATGCTGAACAAGTTGCGAAATATCGTAAGGAGCTTGCAGAGGAAAAAGTAAAGCATAAAAAGGAATTTTCTGCATTTAGAAAAGAACAAGTTCACAAAAATCAACAATATAGGTCTGATTTGTATAGAGACACTATTCAATATAAAGCAGAATTCAGGCAAAACTATAAAGAAGAAAAGCTTAAAGCAGAATACAGAAAGAGAATTAAGCGTAATTTATCAAGAATCGCTTCGCTCGCAAAGCAAACAAAAACTAAACATATTCCTAATAATATGGTTGAATCAGTAAGAGATTTAGTCTATACCGTTACAACGGATACGAAGTTTGATGATATGATTCTTGATAAAATAAAAAATCTTAATGATAGTTTTACTCAGCTGAGTGCCGGCGAAACCGATACATATAACTATATTACCGATTTATACAATGATTGGTTAATGAAAGATTTAGCGGCTTTAGAAAATTCTATTGGAAATAAAACCGTAGCAATGTTAAATTCAAGAGAGCTTTCAAAGCTTGATGATGTTGTATCAATGACACTTAATACTATCGGCAAAGCAAATAAGCTTTTTGGTTACGAAAGAAACAAGACGATAGAAAAATCCGCAGCCAAGGTCAACAGCGAAATCGAAAATATATCTGTAAAACAAATTAAAAACAAATACTTGCAATCTCTTGGATATAATTCAATGAAGCCGGAATACTTTTTTGAATATCTTGGCAGTGATGAGTTGCTTAAACTTTACCGTGATGTCAGAAAAGGTGAAGATACATGGGCGGTAACTATCAGCGACAGCAAAAATTATGCTGATGATATTCGAGAAAAGTATAATTGGAAGAATTGGGATTTTGGAAAAATCACGGAGTATGAAGCTTCGTTAGGCGAAAAACTTAAATTTGATTTGGAAGATTTAATGGCATTGTATGCTTTAAGCCGAAGAGAACAAGCGAAAAATCATATTTTGCACGGTGGCATTAAATTTGCCGACACCAAGAATAAAAAGAAAAGCAATGAATACTCAACACATAAATTAAGCAAGCAGGACTTGCAATACTTGACTAATCTGCTCACGGAAGAACAAAAAGCATATGTTAGGGATATGGTTAATTATCTTTCAACTGAAATGGCGGAAAAAGGCAATGAAGTAACGCGCCAGCTTTATGATGTTGAGTTATTTAAAGAGCAAAATTATTTTCCGATGAAAGTTGACGGCGATTCACTTCCTGAAAAAAGCTCAATGATTAAAGGCTCTAAAAAGATAAAGAATTCAGGAATGACTAACGCAACGGTGGAAGGTGCAGAGCAGGCTCTTATTCTTGACGGATTTGATAGTGTTTGGGCAACACACATTGATGATATGACGAAATATCACGCTTTTACATTACCGCTTGAAAATTTTGATAAAGTATATAACTATTCTGATATTGACGGTTCAAACAATTTAACTTCAATTAAAGAAAAAATCAAAAAGAATTACGGAAATGAAGCAATATCGTATATATCAAAGTTAATTGAAGATATAAACGGCGGTGTAATTCGCGAACCCGGTTCAGACATAGTTGATAAGCTTACGAGCTTATTCAAGAAAAATGCTGTTTTCGCTTCGGCTTCCGTTGCAATTCAGCAACCGTCGGCAATAGGCAGAGCATTATCAATCATTGACGCAAAGTATTTTGCTAAAACAACATTTACGAAGCGCAGTTATGATGAAATAAAAAAATATGCACCGGTTGCCATTATTAAGGAAATGGGATACTTCGATACCAATATGGCACAAAGCACAGTTGACTATCTTAACAATGCTGATTATAAGGGCTTGGAAAAAGTTCCTGCATTTTTTAAAGACGGTGCATTTCGTGATGAAGCAATGGGTTACTTTGCTTCAAAAGCTGATGAAATAACCTGGGCGCACATATGGAATGCATGCAAGGCGGAAACAAAGGACAAGTTTCCTGATTTATCAACTGAAGAAAGCTTGCAAAAAGCAGGGGAACGATTTACCGAGGTTATAACAAAAACACAGGTATATGATTCGGTATTTTCTCGTTCTGCCCTTATGCGTTCAAAAAACGGAGCGGTAAAAATGGCAACGGCATTTATGGCAGAGCCGACTACTTCCCTTAATATGCTTGTAAATGCAACCGTTCAGGCAAAGCGCGGAAAGTTTAGCAAGAAGCAAGCTACAACAATTATTGCTTCGCTTGTAATTGCCAGCGTTATAAACTCGTTGTTACAGTCAATAGTGACTGCTGCAAGAAACGACGATGACGACAAGACATATTTTGAAACCTATTTAGCCGAACTTATTCCAAACTTTATTGATAATGCAAATCCGGTTAATCAAATTGCATTTGTTAAGGATGTCGCAAATATTTTTAAAGGTTATGATGTTACAAGAGCCGATATGGATAGTGTAAGCGATTTGGTTAGTGCGGTAAAAAATCTTTGGAGCAATAACTTAACACCATGGAAAAAGGTGCAGAATATTGCGGGTGCACTTGGCGCATTTATTGGGTGGCCTATTGAAAATGTTGCGAGAGATGTTCGAAGTGTTTATAATATGGTACATAAGGGAATAACAATAGGCCTTAAGGTAAATAAATCAGCTCTCAAATCGGCTACTATGGACGGTATCAAAGAATCGTTGGTTACTGATGATGTGCTTGCTATATTTGGCCTTGACTTATTCCCTGAAAAAGACAAGCAACAAATGATATATGAAGCAATTGAAAACGGTGACAAGGAAATGTATAAGCGCCTTGCGGATAATGTTTCTAATCCCGATAATTATATCAAGAAGGGCTTGATAGAAAACGACAAGCGTGTTGCCGAAGCCGGCCTTGCATATTTAAACAATGATATATCCAAAGCAATAAGTACTGCCAAGGAACTTGAAGATGACGGATTTAATTATGAGCTTTCATATAAAGCCATAAAATCGTATTCTTCTGAAATAGAAAAAGCAGCAGGATATAAAGCAGAGGGCGAAGATAAAAAATATAAGGAAGCGCTTGAAACGCTTATATCAAGCGGAATTGATAAAAACACAATAAAATCCGCGATTGATAAAGTTGATTTGAGTAAAGAAAGCAGTGACAACGAAAGCAAGCTATATAATAAGCAAGATTTAGTTAATGCTATAAACAGCGGTGAAAAAAGTACAATTGATACTGTTATTAACGGAAATATACAAACTGATATGAATAACGGTAAATCAAGAAGCGAGGCTGAAAAAAGTATTAAATCATCACTTTCAAGTGCTTTTAAAGAAGAATATTTATCTTCTGATAATTCAAAGCGCAGTCAAATTAAAACTAAACTTAAATCAACAGGCTATTTTGACGATGAAGATTTTACAAATTGGGAAGCTTCGTCTTACAATACAGAAGCTATGGTTGAAGCGTTTAAATCAAATGATACAAGCACTATAAAAAAATATGTGAATGGCAGAATAAAAGCCAAAATGAAAAACGGAATGACGCAGGATAACGCAGTATTTGGTATAAGAACTTCTATTACTAATATGTATAAAGAAAAATATATCAAAGGTAACGCAGACGAAAAAGCAAAAATCATTACAATAATGACGAAAACAGGAGTTTACGGAAGCAGAACGGATGTCATTTCATATATCAAAAAATATTGGCTTAAATAACTAAAACGAGGGTGTGACGAACACCCTCGTTCTTTTTGTATAATTAGGTCAAGAGGTGATTATATGAATAAGCAATGTTATCGAAAATCGCTTGATTTACAAAAAAACGGAGTTCAGTGGTCCGTTGACATCAAGAAAAATGATGTGAACTCACGAAAAATAGTGATTTCTTTAACTGACGGCGGAAAAACTTTTAATCTTGATGAAAATATGATTGTAACTGTATATGCCAAAAAGCCGGATGAAAATATTATATATTCTAATTGCAAAATAGAAAGCGGATTAGTAATTTTTGAGCCGACAAAGCAGTGCATTAGTGCGGAAGGCACTGTTAATTGTGAATTAAGGATTTACAGTGAGAATTCATCCGGCTCTCAATTACTTACTTCGCCGAGATTTAGTATTGAAGTGTATGGAGTACTTTCCAATGAAGAACATCTTGTTTCGACTAATGAATATTCAGCGTTAACCGAAGCTACTCTGAAAGCACAGGAAGCAACTGATAAAGCAAATGATGTTACTGATGAAATTACACAAAAACTTGAAAACGGAGAGCTTAAAGGTGAAAAAGGCGAACAAGGTCCTCAAGGTGAACAAGGAATCCAAGGAGTTCCCGGCACAACCGACTACACCGCACTCCAAAATCTACCAAGAACACCGTGCTCAGGGGTTCTTGAACTTACAGAGATTACAGACGGCGGATATGAAGCAATCGCCGAAACATCCATTACATATAACGGCGTCGAGAAGTTTAAGCTTGACAAGGGAAACTTGCTATTCTTAAAGGAAAACACAGTAAATATCCAAAACGGTTACGGTTGCTATTGCATAGATAACATACCCGAAGAGGCGAATGACGACTGGACGGAATATTATGGAGTTACGGAAAAAGAATTACAAAATGAACTTAAGACAGTAAATTCTGCACTCAACAACCGTCAGTGCAGTTTTGACGCTGACAACGGTTTAAGTTTTAACAGACCCAAAACGACACTTTCGCTCAATAACGGTTCAACTGTTTTGAAAAAATCAGATATGTTAACAGCCATAACTGCTTCAGGCAGATACGATATTGCTGAAAGTGGCGATATGTTAATCGGCTTTCCGGGCACGACCGACTTCACGCCCTTTACACTAAAGGTAAATAAAGGTGATATTATCAAGCTCCTTTTCGACACGGAAAAAAATGTCACAGATGTTCTTTACATTGGTGATATTTCACAAAATTACGATGAATTAACAATAAACAATGCAGCACAAAAAGGATATTTTAAAAACTCATTCTTTGATATTACTACATTTGAATTGAGTGTTCGTGTGGACGGAAACTGTTATCAACAGACAGACATCTCAGAAATCAGTAACGATAATTGTATAAGCTTCGGCCACAACTTATATGATTTGACAGTTCAAAGCTTGAACATTCCAAGAGGAAAGCACAAGTTACTTGCATCAACAACCAAAAAAGATGAAAATAAGAATCCGATTTATGAGTTTGTTAGTATGGATAATGGCCTTATGCTTGTTAGTTCTGATATGGATGGGCATTACCCAAGTTCAAAATTAACAATTGTTCCAGCGCAACTCAATTTGAGCGAATCGTATATCATTTATAATTATGAGGGCGAAAACAATGAAACACTAAAAGCTTTCGCCGAAAATGTATTTTCGTATATTAACGATTTATGGGCGAAAGTAACAGCGCTGGAAAAAGCTGTTGGCACTCAACAAACAGCTGAGCAAAGCGAGGTGACAGAGAAGCAATGACAACTATTATTTCAACAGTTATATCATCACTGACAGCGGCAGTAATAAGCGGCGTTATTGTATATGTGAAAGGCGTACACAAGAAAGATACGGCAATTAAAGAGGGTATGCTTTCTTTACTTCGTGCAGAAATTATAAGACAGCACGACAAATACACTCAAAGGCAATATTGCCCCATTTATGCTAAAGATGCCTTAACAAAGGCTTATGCTGCTTATCATTCGCTTGGTGGCAACGGCACGATTACTAAAATATATAACGAAACTATGCAACTGCCTGAAACGGCAGAGGAGGTAAAAAAATGAAAACATTATGTATATCTTTAATCGTTATTGCATTACTTATTTTAGCAGTACAAATTATCACTGAAATTATCAAATCCGTATTTAAGGATAAGGAAAATATCGTTTACAACTTGATTGTATTCGGTGTTTCACTATTCTTAACGATTGTTACAGTCATTGCGGCAAGCCAAATTGTGCCATTCAAACTCGTTTGGTATATAATTGTCGGCGCAATTGTAGGCTCGTTCTTTATTGCTTATGGCGCTATGTACGGATATGACAAGCTTTTTAAAAGAGTGTTTGAATCTGTAAAAAACGCAATCAAATCATTTTTAGAAATTGAGAAAGAGGTGAAAGGTAATGAAAAAAAATAAAGCAATAATGTCAGTGATTATGTCATTACTCTTGGTTATTACAATCTTTTGCGGTTGTAATAATTCAAATATCGAAAGCACAACAAAACCGACAGAAACGACTACCGTTGAGCAAACAACCGAACCCAAAGTTACCATTTCTGCTGATGTTAAGACAGAAGCAGAGAAAACTAAAGACGAAGTTGAAAACGGTGTTGATGTCGGCACTGACGAAACAATTATTGCAAAGCCAAAAGACGAAAACGCTGTCGTTGATGAAAGCTTAATTGAACAGGATGCTGTTGTTGAACAAGAGGATATTTCATACGACGGAACTAATACCGGCAAAGGTAAAGCACTTCTCGGTGCTTGTACCGGTCTTACATATTATAATCAGGCTGACAGCAGGTGGGCGAAAAAACCTTATACAAGCTCAAACAACAAAACGCAAACGATTAAATCAAGTGGTTGCGGTCCGACTTCGGCGGCAATGGTTGTAAGCTCTTCAAAAGGTGCTATTTTGCCTGCAACAATGGCAAAGCTTTTTGTTGATAACGGTTATAGAACTAAGTCAAACGGTACTGCGTGGTCGGCTTGGTCTTTTGTGGCCGACTATTTTAATTTTAAGGAATATGCGACGACCTCTAATATTGATAAGGCTTTAAGCTACTTGAAAACTGACAAGAACAAGGACGGCATATCTGATTACTTTATTGTTGCATCCTGTAATTACGGTTTATTCACTACATCCGGCCACTACATTGTGCTTGTTGGCTACAACGGCGGCACTATTTCCGTTTATGACCCTTATTCTTATATTGGCAAATTTAACACACCGAGCAGAAGCGCAGCAGGTGCTAAGCTTAGCGGCAATACCGTTTTTGTGAGTGAGAAAAATTTTAAAAAGTACGGCAACACAGTTAATTACTGGGTGTTTTCAAATGACTATAAAAAGAAAAAATCAAAAGCAAAGAAGAATATTACCAAGTATGTTGCTACTCAGTCACAGTCGCTCAATGTCAGAGCAAAAGCTAATAAATCATCAAAGGTATTAACTCGGCTCAAAAAAGGCACAAAGGTTACTGTTACCAAAGTCAGCGGCTCTTGGTCTTACATTTCATCTCCGGCTAAAGGTTGGGTAAGTACTACTTATCTTTCATCAACCAAGGTAGTTGCCGACAAGCCGAAAAAGGTTACATACAAAACAACCGTCGGCAAGCATTACAGATTAAAAGGCAAAACATATTTGTATAAAAATAAAAACCTTACAGGAATTAAATATGAGTATCTGCCGAAAACTGAAATAATCGTCAAAAAGCATATCAGCGCAAGCATTGATAAAGTTAAGGTAATAAAGACCGGCAGAGTAGCATATATCAATTCAAGTAATATAAAATAAATATTGACATAACGGAATGTAAAAGTTAAAATACAATTGTGTCATGGGTATTCTATTCCCGGTACACAGCGCATTATGAAACGCCCTCGGTCACCTATGCCGAGGGCGTTTTGTTGTTTTTATTGATAACTTACCATATCTAAAAACCATATTGCCCACCGTATTGGCTTATTATTATTGAAGCGGCTTTTGGGTTTGGGTGTTTAATATTGATTGGATATTGCAATTTTTTTATATAACTAAACAAATAATCAACTCCTTAAATTACTTGTTTATTCTATGAAAAAACAAATTGTTTGTTACACGGCGGCAAGAAATGCTATGGAAATGGAGCAAAAAAGAACAGAAAATATCTGTAAGTAGTTTCTTGATGTGCTTGATAATGCAAGCAATAATCTTTATAACGGTAAAAGAGGAGGAAATTTTGAAGATGTTAATTATGATAAGACATCCGAAGAAAAATACTCAAGATATGTAGATTATTCAGAATACCTGGAGCTTAGGCGTGAAAACAAGCACACAAATGAAGTTCAATCAATTGGTGTTTTATATGCTGTAAACGAAAAAATAACCGCTTTGTTTTTGAAAAACAAAGCGGTTATTTTTTGCTCTTTTTGAGGCCGGCAGTCTATCTGATAAGCCATTTGTCTATATTTTTATTATCATAAAAATTGATAAAGTATATAGTTGTTTTATAAGTTATTTTTTGTTTTAAAATTATCTATTACGGTGTAATAACGCTCGTAAGCTTTTTTAACAGCATCTTCCCAGCTTATATAAATTTGGCTTTGAGCGTTTTTGCCCACTGTTTTGAGCAATTCCTTATTTTCCATAATTGTATTCAGTGTGTTTCTTATGGAATGTGCGCTTTCAACACATAAAAAGCCTGTTTTTCCGTCTTCCACACCTTCTGCCGCACAACTGCCACGCACCAAAAGGCTTGGCGTTGCACAAGCTGCGGCTTCCCTTACAACCAATCCGTTTGTATCAAATGTTGAAGGGAAAAGAAGTAAATCCGAAATTCCGTAATATCCCAAAAGTTCGTTTCTGTCTAATATTTTTCCTGTCCAAATAACATAATCGAAAAGCCCGCATTTACGAATTTTCTTTTTAATGGCATTTTCATCAGCACCGAAGCCGAGCATAATAAGCCTAAACTCTTTGCCTTCGTTTTTAAGCATTGCACAGGCATCAAGAATAAGTTCTATATTTTTGTACCAAATCATTCTGCCGGTATAGATAAAAAGAGGAACATCATTTGGTATATTGTGTTTTCTTTTAATCAGTGCAATATCATCATCGCTTACATTGGTAACAGGTAAGTCGCAACCGTTAGGCATAACAACATAATCGCCTGTATAACCTACTTTTCTTAATGAATCTACCGTACCCTTACTCGTTACCCATACTTCGTCAGCCGCATTTATATTGTTGAGCAGGAAACGGTACGCAAAATCCCTTGCAGGTTTTGTAGGGATTCGTCTGTCAAAATCATATTCATATTTTGTGTGATATGTTAAAACGGTGGGGATTTTTTTCTTTTCAACAACGCGCCTGAAATAATAACTTGTGGCAAGCGGTGCGTGCGAATGAAGAATATCAAAATTCATATCAATAATATCTTGATGAAGTTGGTCTTTGAATGGCCAGCCTATACTGTAACCCTCTTTTGAGGGAACCCACCAGCTTTTATATCTGTAAATTTGATAATCGTATCTGTAATCAAGCTGATTTGGATTTTTAGGTGTTACAACTACTGCTTCACCGAATTTTTTGTTTATAATATCAGCATAGCTTTGTGCAACATTGCTGATTCCGTCGGTAGTGGGCGGAAAAGCATCTGTGCCGATAGCAATTTTCAGTTTTTTTCTGTTTTCCACTTTTTATGCTCCGTAAATAATATGATTTAAGTAAGTTTAGCATAAAAAAAGCAAATTGTAAACATTTAGCAGTTTATTTTATATTTATATAATAAAAAAATAAAATTCCACTTGATTAAGTTAATAAAATACTTTATAATATTTTTTGAATGTATATTTGGAGGAATGGATTATGTCGCAAACATATTCTGTTTCGCTTGAAAAGATAATTGATTTTCATAGGCTTGAAACGGTTTTTATGCCACAATCTGCTGATGATATATTGATTACCACAAGTGAAATTAACCGTCCCGGCATTGTTTTAACAGGATATACCGATTATTTTGATTCGTTGAGAATTCAAATTCTCGGTTGGACTGAAATAGGCTTTATTCGCAGTATGAATGAAGAGGAAAGGGATAAGGCACTTGATTGCTGGCTTTCACTTCGCCCGGCTGCTGCAGTTGTTACAAGAGGTCTTGAAATACCGGATTATCTTTTAGAAGCGTGCAAAAAGCATGAAGTTCCGCTTCTTAAAACAGAGGAGGAAACTTCGCCGTTTTTGGCTGCTCTTATTGAATTTCTTAACACAGAACTTGCGCCGAGAATTACACGGCACGGTGTTTTGGTTGAAGTTTACGGTGAGGGTGTGCTTATCACAGGCGAAAGCGGTGCAGGTAAAAGCGAAACCGCAATTGAACTTATCAAGCGCGGCCACAGACTTATTGCCGATGACGCTGTTGAAATCAGAAAAATAAATGACAGAACACTGCGTGGCAATTCGCCGAGTAATATTCGCCATTTTGTTGAACTTCGCGGTATCGGCATCATTGATGCAAGGCGTATTTTCGGTATGGGTGCAGTAAAGCCAAGTGAGAAGATAGATATGGTTATTCAGCTTGAAGCTTGGGATTCCACCAAGGCTTATGACAGACTCGGGCTTGATAATGAATATGCGAATATTCTCGGTGTGAAAATACCTGCAATGACTGTTCCGATTACTCCGGGCAGAAACCTTGCTGTTATTGTTGAAACCGCGGCTATGAATAACCGCCAAAAGAAAATGGGTTATAACGCGGCTAAAGATTTAATGCTGAGTCTTGGGATGGATGATGTTCAGCCTGTTGACAGGGAAATTGAAATTTGGCAAAGTTAAGCCGAATTTTGCAGATATAAATTAAAATAAAGAGGTTAGAAAAATGTATACTATTGGTATTGATTTAGGTGGAACAAATATTGTTGCATCAGTTGTAGATGATGAATATAAGATTATCGGTACATCAAAAACTCCTACAAATGCACCAAGAAGTGCTGATGAAATTTTTGATGATATTTCCGAGGTTTGCGAAGAAGCAGTTAAAGCAGCAAACTTGACTATGGCTGATATTGACAGTGTAGGTATGGGTACACCGGGTACTGTAAACCAAGACGGTATTATTGAATTTGCAAATAACCTTGCATTTAATAATGTTCCGGCAAGAACTATGCTTGCAAAAAGACTTAATAAGCCTGAAGAAAAGATTTATATTGAAAATGATGCTAACTGTGCGGCACTTGGTGAGGCTTATGCCGGTGTAGGCAACGGTGCAAAGGATTTTGTGGCTGTTACCCTTGGTACAGGCGTAGGCTCAGGTGTTATTATTGACGGTAAAATCGTAAACGGTGTTAACTATGCCGGCGGTGAATGCGGCCATATGGTAATAGTTGTTGACGGGGAGCAATGCTCTTGCGGTCGTAAAGGTTGTTGGGAAGCTTATGCATCTGCAACCGCTCTTATCAGACAGACCAAAAAAGCTATGGAGGAATATCCGGATTCACTTATGCACAAGCTTGCTAAAGAAGAGGGCAAAGTATCAGGCAGAACTGCATTTGACGCTATGCGACTTGGCGATATTGCAGGTATTAAAGTTGTTGATGATTACATCAAATATGTTGCTTGCGGACTTATCAATATCGTAAACGCACTTCAGCCTGAAATCATTTGTATCGGTGGCGGTATTTGCAACGAGGGCGAAACACTTATGAAGCCTCTTCGCCGCTTTGTTCAGTCTGAAAGATATTCTATCCACAGTAAAATTCAAACAAAGATTGTTAAAGCTGAGCTTGGCAATGACGCAGGTGTTATCGGTGCGGCTATCCTCGGCAAAGTAAAATAATAATTCGGTGATATATTGAAGCAGTTAATTGAACTATGTAAAAAATTTAATTGCAAGTATCTTGAAAATGAAAAAATGAGTCTTCATACCACCTTTAAAATAGGCGGTAATGCAAGGCTTGTTGTTTATCCGCAAAATGAAGAGCAGATTGGTGAATTTGTAAAATGTGCAAAAAGTGAGAAAGTCAGGCTGATTGCTATCGGCAACGGCTCAAATCTTCTTGTGGATGACGGCGGAATAGATGCTTGCGTTTTAATACTCGGCGAGCCGTTTTCGGATATTAGGCTTATTGATGATGAAACTATATATGCAAAAGCGGGTGCAAAGCTGATTTCACTTTGCCGCTTTGCTTATGAACATTCACTTTCGGGGCTTGAATTTGCCTATGGTATTCCAGGTTCGGCAGGTGGTGCGGCATTTATGAATGCCGGTGCGTACGGCGGCGAGATGAAAGATGTGCTTTATAAATGTGAGCATATTGATAATGACGGAAATGTCGGCTCACTTGAAAAGGATGAACTGAAACTTTCGTATCGTCACAGTGTGTATTATGATAATGATTGCATTATTACAGGTCTTTATTTAAAACTAAAAAAGGGCGAGCGTGCCGAAATAAAGGCTAAAATGGATGACTTTATCAGGAGAAGAAGGGATAAGCAACCGCTTGAATATCCGTCGGCAGGTTCAACTTTTAAGCGACCTGAGGGGTACTTTGCAGGCGCTCTTATTGAAGAATGCGGACTCAAAGGCAAAAGCGTAGGCGGCGCACAAGTCAGCGTTAAGCACGCGGGCTTTGTTATAAATAAAGGCGGTGCAAGCTGCCAAGATGTGCTTGATTTGTGCAAGTATTGCAGCGATACGGTGTTTAAAGAAAAAGGCGTAAAGCTTGAAATGGAAATCAGAGTTACAAAATAAATCAAGAGGTAAAATATGGACAGCAGTAAAGAACTTATAATTATAACAGGAGTAAGCGGTGCAGGTAAGTCATCGGCAATGGCATTTATGGAAGACGCAGGATATTATTGTATTGATAATATGCCGCCGGAGCTTATGTCTACCTTTGTATCGCTACTTGCAAATAACAGCGAATACTATCCAAAGGTTGCAATGGTTGTAGATATTAGGTCAGGCTATGTATTTGAAAAAATCATCGCAAGTATTGATAGTGTTGAGCAGTATGGCTACACTTGTAAAATTGTATACCTCGATATAAATGATACCGAAGCGCTTAAGCGATATAAGCTTACACGCAGAAAGCATCCTTTTGCAGATAAGTTTAACGGTAATATTCAAAATGCTCTTGATTATGAAAGGGAGATTTTGGCTCCGTTAAGACTTAAGGCAGACCATATTATTGATACATCAGGCATTGATACACACCAGCTTCGTGCAAGGCTTACAGAACTTCTTATGGGGGATGCCAAGGAGTATATGAATATTCACTGTATGTCTTTCGGCTTTAAATACGGTGTGCCTAATTCTGCAGATTTTGTAATTGATGTAAGATGCTTGCCAAACCCATATTGGAATGAAAAGTTGCGTAATAAAACAGGGTTAGATAAAGAAGTAAGCGATTTTGTATTTTCATTTGACGAGTCAAAAGAATTACTTAAAAAGCTTATTGATTTTCTTGATTTTCTTAATCCTCTTTATATCAGAGAGGGCAAGAGCCAAATCGTTTTTGCAATTGGCTGTACGGGCGGTAACCACAGAAGTGTGGCATTTGCAGAAGCGTTGAAAGAATATTTTTCAAAAAAATGGGATAATGTAACAGTAAGTCACAGGGATATAAACAGAAAGTAATGTTAATGTCATTTTCACAGCAGGTAAAAAGCGAATTATTAAAAATTGAATATGAAAGTACTTGTTGCGAAAAAGCAATGCTTTACGGAATGTGCATTTTCGGTAAAACTTTTTCGAGTTACGGAGTCGGAATTCAAACCGAAAATAAAGAAATCGCAGTCAGATATTCAAAACTTGTTGAAAAGTATTGCAATATTAAATGCGAAGTTAAAACATCACCGCTTGGTAAAAGTCATACCGTTATGATAAACGATAAATCGAATTGCGATAAAGTGCTTGGCTTTTTTGGCCATGAAAGCAAAGGCAGTTTGAAAATAAATCACTCTAATTTTGATTGCGAAAATTGCCAAAAGGCTTTTTTGGCGGGTGCATTTTTATCTTGCGGTACTGTTTCAGACCCTAACAAAGATTATCATTTGGAATTTACGGTTCCTTTTTTAAATTTATCAAAAAGTCTTGTTACTCTTTTGGGAGAAATAGACTTTTCCCCTAAAACAGCTAACAGAAAAGGGTATAATATAGTATATTTTAAAGACAGCGAAGCTATTGAAGATTGCCTTTATATTATGGGTGCGAGTTCATCAATGTTTGATATGATGAATGTTGAAATTGTGAAAGACCTTAGAAATAAGGCTAACAGAACGGCAAACTGTGAGGCGGCGAATATAGAAAGAACTGTTAAAGCGAGCTGGGAACAGAGCGCGGCTATTGAAAAAATAGAGGAGAAAAAAGGTTTAGATTTTCTTAAACCGGACCTTAAAGATATGGCACTTTTAAGGCAGGAAAATCCGGAAGCGTCGCTTGCAGAACTGTCTAAAATCAGCGGGCTTTCACGCTCCGGTGTTAATCACAGGCTGAAAAAAATAGTAGAAATAGCTAAGGAATTATAAAAAAGGAAGATAATATGTTTACTCATTTGCACACACATACAGAGTTTTCTTTGCTTGACGGTGCTTGCCGTATCAGGCAACTTGTGGCGCGTGCAAAGAGTCTTGGAATGCAGTCTCTTGCAATTACCGACCACGGTAATATGTACGGGGCTGTTGATTTTTATAAAGCGTGTAAAAACGAGGGCATTAAGCCTATTATCGGGTGCGAAGTTTATGTTGCACCGAGAATGAGATTTGATAAAGATAAGGTGCTTGATAAGGAATACAATCACCTTATTCTGCTTTGCAAAAACGAGCTGGGATATAAAAACCTTATTAAAATGGTATCAAAAGCGTATACCGAGGGCTTTTATTTTAAGCCGAGGATTGACCACGAGCTGCTTGAAAAATATCACGAGGGGTTAGTATGCCTTTCAGCCTGCCTTGCAGGTGAAGTGCCGCAGGCTCTTCTTCAAAAAGATTATGATAAAGCGGTTAGAATTTCAAAGTGGTATAACGAACTTTTCGGGCAGGGAAATTATTATCTTGAACTGCAAAATCACGGAATAAGCGAACAGGCAATAGTATGTGAAGGGTTAAAGCGTATTTCAAGGGAAACGGGTATACCGCTTGTTGCTACAAACGATGTTCATTATATAGAAAAGCAAGATGCAAAAATACAGCAGGTGCTTATTTGCATTGCTACCAATAAAACCATCGGTGATGATACCGGGCTTGAATTTCACGCAGATGAATTTTACCTTAAAACCGAACAGGAAATGAGTGAAATTTTTGCCGATACTCCACAGGCAATTGATAATACTCAAATTATTGCGGATATGTGCAATTTTGATTTTGAATTTGGACATACGAAATTGCCTTATTATGAAACACCCGATAATATGAACCATTTTGAATATTTCAAAATGCTTTGTATGCAGGGTATGAAAAAAAGATACGGGCAAAATCCGCCTAAAGAATATTATGACCGACTTGATTATGAGCTTGAAACGGTTGAAAAAATGGGATATACGGATTACTATCTGATCGTTGCCGATTTTGTTTCATTTGCAAAAAGTAAGGGTATACCCGTAGGCCCGGGCAGAGGCTCGGGTGCAGGCTCAATTGCGGCTTATTGTATGGAAATAACCGATCTTGACCCGATGAAGTATAATCTGCTTTTTGAGCGATTTTTAAACCCGGAGCGCGTATCAATGCCTGATTTTGATATAGATTTTTGCTATGTCAGAAGGGGCGAAGTTATTGATTATGTAACGCAGAAATACGGTGCAGACCATGTGGCACAAATCGTTACTTTCGGTACACTTGCCACTAAAGCTGCAATCAGGGATGTAGGCAGGGCGATGGGTATGCCTTATGCTGCTGTTGACGCTGTTGCCAAGCTTGTGCCAAATGATTTTCATATTACTATTGAGCAGGCTGTAAATAAATCAAAAGAGCTTTCATCCCTTATGAAAGAAAATGCGCAGATAAACGAACTTATAGAAACCGCAAAAAAGGTGGAGGGTATGCCGAGAAATACATCCACCCACGCGGCAGGTGTAGTAATTACTCATGACCCGGTCAGTTCGTATGTTCCGCTTGCTACTAATGACGGTGTTCCCGTAACGCAGTATATTATGACTTCTCTTGAAGAACTCGGGCTTTTAAAAATGGACTTTTTGGGGCTTCGTACCCTTACTGTAATAGATAATGCAAGTAAATCTGCCGGTATTGATATAAACAATATTGCTATTGATGATGAAAAAGTGTACAAGCTGTTTGCAAATGGGCAGACAGAGGGTGTATTTCAGTTTGAATCAAGCGGAATGAAGCGTATGCTTATGAATTTGAAGCCGACAAGGCTTGAAGATTTGATTGCCGCTACTTCACTTTACCGCCCCGGCCCTGCAAATCAAATTGACACTTTTGTTGAAAACTCGCATAATCCTGAAAAGGTGAAGTATTTAACCGATAAGTTAAAGCCTATACTTGAAAATACTTATGGCTGCATGGTTTATCAGGAACAGGTTATGCAAATTTTCCGCGAGCTTGCAGGATATTCGTATGGCAGGGCGGATATTGTGCGCAGGGCAATGAGCAAAAAAAAGCTTGATGTAATGGAAAAAGAGCGTACAGCATTTATATTCGGATGTGAAGAAAACGGTATTGATAAGACAGTCGCAAACACTATTTTTGACCAAATGTCTGAATTTGCAAAATATGCTTTTAATAAATCGCATGCGGCTTGCTATGCGCTTGTGGCTTACAGAACAGCATATTTAAAATGCTACTTCCCGGCTGAATTTATGGCTGCTTTAATGACTTCGGTGCTTGACCAATCAAATAAAATTGCAAGATACACGGCTGAATGTAAGCGACTTGGTATCAGGCTTGCACCGGCTGATATAAATACTTCAATGCAGGGCTTTACCGCAAACAAAAAAATTATAAATTACGGCCTTTTGGGTATTAAAAATGTCGGCAAAGAATTTGTTGATGATATTGTAAAGGAAAGAAAAAACGGCGAATTTAAAGATTTGCCCGATTTCTGTATGCGCTTGCAGGGCAAGCATTTTAACCGCCGTGCAGTTGAAAGCTTGATTAGATGCGGCGCTATGGACTGTTTTGATTTAAACAGGCGGCAAATGCTTCAGGCTTTACCGTCAATTGCTGCAAATATTGAAAATTACAGGCAACGCACTCAATACGGGCAGGTCGGCTTTTTTGAACTCGGCGGTAATGATTCGCCGCTTGAATTTGATGTTCCTAATGTAGATGAATTTCCTAAAGCAGAGCTGCTTAAAATGGAAAAAGAAATGACCGGTCTTTACCTTTCAGGTCACCCTATGGATAAATATACCGAACTTTGCGAAAAATTCGGCTTTGCTAATATAGGCGAACTTTTGGAAAGTGCAAATGACAGTATGAGCGTGTATAAGGATAAATCATTTGTTCGTACCTGCGGTATTATAAACCATATTACAACAAAGCAGACGAGAGCAGGTTCATCAATGGCATTTGTTACCATTGAGGATTTGTATGGCTCAATTGAAGTTATTGTTTTTGCCAAAACGCTTGAAAAATATTCGCACTATCTTTATGCCGGAAGTGTTATAACCGTGTCGGGCAACCTTTCACTTGAAGAGGAAAAGGATGCAAAAATACTTGCGTATTCTATCGGCGCAGCACCGTCAAATGCGGATTTTGAAAACGGAAAATATAAAAACGATAATGTTTCAAATAATAAAGAAACAAAAAGTGAACCGCATAAAAAGAAAAAAATTGCACTGTATTTGCGCTTTAAAAATGAAAATGACGAAAATATTATTTTGGCTAAAAGAGTTACTGATATTTTTGACGGTAACATTCCTCTATATTTTTATTATACTGATGATAAACGGTATGTTCTTCAGCCGAGGGAATGTTTTGTAGAAGTTAACAATACAGAATTAAAAGAACTTAAAAGGATTCTTGGTGATGAAAATGTCGTATTTGTTCACTAATTTAATGACAATACTTGACTTTTTTTGCCAAAACATATAAAATAATGAAGATTATGATTAGTAAATTTTAGGCTATATTATATATAGGAGGACATAATTATGAAAACAATTGCGGTATTAACAAGCGGTGGTGACGCACCGGGTATGAATGCAGCTATTCGTGCAGTTGTGCGCACAGCCTGCGTAAACGGAATTAAAGTATATGGTGTAATCCGTGGATACAACGGTCTTATCAACGGTGATTTCATTGAAATGGACCTTAGAAGTGTATCTGATATTATCAATCGCGGCGGTACTATCCTTTATTCTGCCCGTTCAGTTGAATTTGCTACTGAAGAGGGTATGAGAAAAGCTATTCGTACCTGCCAGGAACACGGTATTGAAGGTGTTGTAGTTATCGGCGGTGACGGTTCATTCCGTGGTGCAAGAGACCTTAGTGAAAGGGGTATTCCTTGCGTAGGCCTTCCGGGTACTATTGATAATGATATTGCTTGCTGTGATAACACAATCGGTTATGATACCTGCCTTAATACTATTATGGAAATGGTTGACCGTGTTCGTGATACAAGTGAATCACATGACAGATGTACAGTAGTTGAAGTAATGGGCAGAAAAGCCGGCTACCTTGCACTCAATGCAGGTATTGCTTGCGGTGCAACTTCAATTCTTATTCCTGAAATCGAATATGATATTCAGGAGCATATTATTGAGCGTATGGAAAAAACTCAAAGAACAGGTAAAAAGCACTTCATCATCATTGTTGCCGAAGGCGTAGGTGTTGATGTTCAGGAACTTGCAAAAGAAATTGAAGCAAAAACAGGCGTTGAATCCCGTGCTTGTATTCTCGGCCATATTCAGCGTGGCGGTTCGCCTACTGCAAAGGATAGAGTTCTTGCTACTCGTATGGGTAACTATGCAGTTAAGCTTCTTATGAACAATATCGGCAACCGTGTTGTAGCCGCTCAAAAAGAAGATGTAGTTGATTACGATATTTTTGAAGCTCTTAATATGAAGAAGACAATTGATATGAATCTCTATGATATAGCACACGAGGTTTCAATCTAACGCTTATAAAATAATGTATGGCAGGTTTGCTCTGCCGATAATCAGCTCTTGATTTCAAGGGCTGATTTTTTTCTTGACTTTTGCATTTTGATTTGATATAATCAACGCAATTTGAACAACTGAATATTAGGTAAATATTGGAAACGCACATTCTCCGTAATGATAACGAACAACACATTTTATTTGAGTTGAATTTATTATTAAGGAGATTTTTTTATGCCAAAAACAAAGTTTCAAGATTTTATTTTCACAATCATAATGGTAATCGTTATGGTTTATGCAATGGTTTGCTACAATATTGCCTTTGATAAAGGCGGTATGTCAAGCGATATTTTTCTTTTAGCGTTGCACGAGCTTCCTATTATGGGTGCTGTCGGCTTTGTGCTTGAATTTTTCGCTGTGGGCAAGCTTTCCCAAAAGGTGACCTTTAAGCATTTTGACCCAAAAAATACAAATCCTTTCGTAATTACCGTTATGATTTCAAGCGTTACGGTTGCTTTTATGTGTCCGCTTATGAGCTTTATTGCAAGTATTCTTTTCGGATTTCAGGATGCGGCGCATATTGTTCCTAACTTTTTGCAAATTTGCGTGCGTAATTTTCCTATGGCTCTTTTCTGGCAGCTTTTTTATGCAGGCCCGTTAGTACGCTTTATATTTCGCTTGATTTTCAAAAAACAATTAAAAGAAGATAAATAAAAAATAAAGCCTTTGGTTTTCACTTTCAAGTGTCAACTAAAGGCTTTTTTTATCGGTTCTGCAAAGTATATAGTCGGTGCTAACATTGTAGTAATCTGCAAGCTTTATCAGGTGCCTGATAGGAAGTTCGTTTGCACCTCTCTCATATCTTGCGTACATTGTTTGCGAGGTTTCAAGGTAATCTGCAATTTCTTGTTGAGTTTTGTCGTTATCTTCTCTTAAATCTCTTATTCTTTTGTAATAATTCATACCAAATCCTCCTTTTACAATTATTATACTAAGTAAATTTATTTACTATTGACATTAGTAAATAAATTTACTATAATATAGTTAGTAAAAATATTTACTAAAGTGCAGGAGGTAAAAAGGCATGAAAAAATTAACAAGTATTTTGCTGTCGGCAATAATTATGCTTACGGCAGTAGTAGGTTTCGATTTAGCAGCGTATGCGGCAGGAACATCAGCAAGTGATGCTCAGCTGATTAGTCTAAACACCGAATATAGTGACACTTTACAATCAGGTAAATTAGGTAAACAATTTAACTTCTACCAATTTGTAATGCCTGAAACTGGTAATGCAAAAATAAAATTAGATTTATATGATAGTGTATACAAATCTTTTTGCAACATATATGATTCTGACGGAAAGGAAATATATGATTTAAGGGGAATTTATAACAGAGCTTTTGATTGCTACAAAATTGACAGTGAGGTTGCATTAAATAAAGGAATATACTATATTTCAATTTCAAATTACAGCATTGATGGTTTTAATTTGAATTATGGCGGGACATACTATTTTTCAGTAAACTATATGCAAAAATTAACCAAGCCATTAAATTTGAAGTTGAGTGCGCAGAAAGGTGCGAAGATAAAAGCAAAATGGGATAGTGTTAATAGTGCAAACGGTTATCAAATTTATTATTCAAGAAATAAAAATTTCAAAAAACTTTCAGCTAAAAAGATTGTAAAGGGCGGTAAAAAAACTTCATATGTGGGCAAGAACTTTACAAAGGGCAGAAAGTATTATGTAAAAGTGCGTGCATACAGCCATTCGTATTATTGACGGAATTTTTGCGTTATGCCTTATAATAATTTATTCATTTATAGTTTTCGGAAATATTGTTTTGCCGGATAAGATAGAAGCATATTCAACTAAAAAAATTGAATATAAAAGTGTATATTCGGTTGAAAACAATTCTTTATACCAGGTTGATTACCAAAATAGCAGCAAGGTTTCGCCCATTGAAAATGATATTAAGCTTTTGGGTATTATCCCGGTTAAAACAACAAGCATTATTCAATCAAAGCCTAAAAAAGTAAGCGTAAGCGGTGAAAGCTTTGGAATTAAGCTTTATACAGACGGGGTAATTATTGTAGGTATTCGTGATGTTGAAACGGATAAGGGCAAGTGCAATCCGGCAAAGGAAGCAGGACTTGAAAAAGGCGATATTATTATAGAAATTAACGGTAAAAAAGTATATTCTGCCGATTCTGTTACAGATATATTGAATGATAATAACGGCAAAGATTACAAAATTACCGTTAAAAGAAACGGTAATTACAAAGAATTTTTGCTAAAGCCGGCTTATTCATCAAGCCAGGGGTGCTACAAGGTTGGCTTGTGGGTTAGGGATTCCACAGCAGGTGTAGGCACAATAACTTATTATGATAAATCAAATAATACCGTTTCGGCTTTAGGACATCCTATAACGGATGTTGATACTAACGAAATAATGCCGATTTTAGACGGTGAAGCCGTCAGGGCAACCGTTACCAAAATTTATAAAAGCAAAGCGGGTGAAGCAGGTTCGCTTTGCTGTGAATTCACAAATGATATAATAGGCACGCTTAAAAAGAATTGCCAAAGCGGAATTTACGGTAAATATACCTGCACGCTGAAAAACACTTATGAATATGAAGTAGCTTCGCCAAATGAAATTGTGAGAGGACCGGTGCAAATCCTTTGCACAATAGATTCCGGCAAGGCAAAGTTTTACAACGCACAGATAAGTCGCATTTCATACCGTGAAAATAAAAAAGGCAAAAATATGGTGGTTAAAATAACAGATGAACGCCTGCTTGAAAAAACAGGCGGAATTGTGCAGGGAATGAGCGGCTCGCCCATTATTCAAAATGGAAAGCTTGTGGGCGCACTTACACATGTTATAGTGGATTCGCCGGAAAAAGGCTATGCGATATTTGCGCAGGATATGGTTGATGAATTATAACTTACTCGTCAATCCTAATATATAATCTGAACTGACATTATAATATTTGCAAAGTGAAATGATGTGCCTTATCGGCATTTCGTTTTCACCTTTTTCGTATCTGGAATAAACCTGTTGTGTTGTACCCAGATAATCTGCAATTTCCTTTTGCGTTTTGTCATTATCTTCCCTAAGTTCTCTGATTATTTCATTATATGATTTCATATCTAATCTCCTTGTAATAATATTTACAAGGTTGATTTTAATATACACCACATTAAGTGTATTGACATTACACCTAATGTGGTGTATTATTTATTCGGACACAGTCCTAAAATATATAAAAAGAGGTAAAAGTATGAAAAAATTAACAAGTATTTTGCTGTCGGCAATAATTATGCTTACGGCAGTAGTGGGTTTCGATTTGACTGCATATGCAGGCGCTTATGACACAACGGCAAAAGCAAAGAGTTACACGCTCGGCACTACAACAACGGGCTATTTCTCTTCTAATGACAATATTGACTTTTTAAAAGTTGATGTACCGCAGTCAGGCAGGATTGATTTTACTGCCGAGGGTACAGAAAGTTATTATATTTATATTTATCCATCAAATGCAACTGAAGATAAAGTTGATTATGATTATATTTATTATAACGATAATTTAGGCAAAGCATATAGAGAATGTTATGCTTATTTAGTAGCAGGAACTTATTACTTTAAGGTTGACGGAAATTACTATAATAACAGTTATACAATTTCGTCATCATTCACCCCTGCAAATGAAAGCTTTCCTGAAAGTTTAAATGTTAATAACAATATTATAGGAAATGCTAACCCAATTTCACTTGATACAACATATAACGGTATGTTAGGTGAAAACGATGATGTAGATTTTTATTCTTTCACAGTGCCAAGCGGAACGCAAATTATAAATATCAGTGCAAACGAGAGTATTTATTTTTCCGTTTATTCAATGACAGGTGAAGAAATTGCAGGTAGATGGTATGCATACCAGAATGATTCGACAGGCGTAGCAAGTAAGTCTGAATCTGTATCCCTCGATGCCGGTACTTATTGTTTGAAAATAGAGAAGTACTCGCGTGCGTGCTTCTACTCATTCTCAATCAATTCACCACATCAGCACAGTTATAACTATGCTTATATAGTAAAATCTACATACACATCACAGGGATATGATGTATATACCTGCTCGTGCGGTGCTTCTTACACAACAAATTATAAAGCTGTTAAAAAGCTTGGTAAAGTTAACCTTAAATCTGTTTCTTCCGCAAGAAAAAAACATACAATCAAAGCATCTTGGGATAAAAAATCAGGTGCAAACGGTTACCAAATTTATTATTCAAGAAATAAGAATTTCAAAAAAGTTTCAGCTAAAAAGATTGTAAAGGGCGGTAAAAAAACTTCATATGTGGGCAAGAACTTTACAAAGGGCAGAAAGTATTATGTAAAAGTGCGTGCATACATGCAGTTTTGACGAAATTTTGCGTCGGTTTTTGTTAAAATATACAAAATTCGGAAAAATCGGAAAATATTAAAAAAATATAAAAAAAGTGTTGACAAGCAGGGCTTTATAATATATAATAAACGAGCGTGTGAACGGGGTGTATTATATAAATATATAATATATCAGTGATTCACCATAGATATGCGATGATGTATGAGGTTGCGTCATAACCCACGACGGTAATTCATACGGAGTATGTCCGATTTTAAACCGGGCGAAACGAAGATGATTTGTAATCATCTGAACCGATAGGAAACTACAAGCTGTGACTTGCGAACGCAGATTTTCTGTGTATTCGTTCCTTATGCCCGAATGATGTTTTTTCATTCGGTTTTATTTAAAGAGAGGTTTGAAACACACGGAAGCGTGGTTGAAATATCGGTACTCGCACCATAATTTTTCAGGGAGGAAATAAAATGGCAGCAAGTAAAGTGAAGATTCGAATCAGACTTAAAGGCTATGATCACAGTTTAGTTGATCAGGCTGCTGAGAAGATTGTTGACACTGCAAAGAGAACAGGCGCACAGGTTAGCGGTCCTATCCCTCTTCCGACAGAGATTGAAAAGGTAACAATCCTCAGAGCTGTTCACAAGTATAAGGACAGCCGTGAGCAATTCGAACAAAGAACACACAAAAGACTCATCGACATTCTCAGACCTTCAAACAAAACTGTTGAAGCTTTGACAAGTCTTGAGCTCCCAGCAGGCGTTGAGATTGAAATCAAGCTCTAATCGCAGCTGAGGTCATGTTGGGGAAACCCAACCAATAACCAAAAGGAGGAAATAAACATGAAAAAAGGTCTTATCGGCAAGAAGATTGGCATGACTCAGATCTTTGACGAAGCAGGCAATGTAGTTCCTGTAACAGTAGTTGAAGCCGGTCCTTGCACAGTAACACAGATTAAGACAATGGAGAATGACGGCTATGAAGCAATCCAGGTTGGTTTTGGTGATGTTAAGGTATCACGCGTAAACAAGCCAATGAAGGGTCACTTTGATAAAGCTGATGTAGCTCCAAAGAAAACACTTAAAGAATTCCGTCTTGACAGCATTGATGGCATTGAGGTTGGTAACATCCTTAAGGCTGACACATTTGAAGTTGGCGAAGTTGTTGATGTTAAGGGAACAAGCAAGGGTCACGGAACAGCCGGTGCTATTAAGCGTTGGAACTTCTCAAGACTCAGAATGACACACGGTACAGGTCCTAACCACCGTCACGCAGGTTCACTCGGCGCTTGTTCAAGCCCTTCAAGAGTATTCAAGGGTAAGAAGATGGCAGGTCACTACGGTCACGAAACAGTAACAGTTCAAAACCTCAAGATTGCTAAGGTTGATGCAGAAAACAATCTTATCGCAATTAAGGGTGCTATCCCTGGTCCAAAGGGCGGAATTGTTGTAATTGCAGACGCAGTTAAAGCTTAACGAAAGGAGAGATAAGTAATGGCACAGGTTCAGGTTTATAACCAAGAAGGTAAGAAAACCTCAAAATTAGAACTTGCAGATTCAGTATTCGGCATTGAGCCAAACGAATATGCAATGCATCTTGCAGTTGTTAGCTATCTTGCTAATCAGCGTCAAGGCACACAGTCAACTCTCACTCGTTCAGAAGTTAGCGGTGGCGGTGCAAAGCCTTGGAGACAGAAGGGTACCGGTAGAGCTCGTCAGGGTTCAACAAGAAGTCCACAGTGGACACACGGCGGTATCGCTCTTGGCCCAAAGCCAAGAAAATATACAGTTAACCTCAACAAGAAGGTTAAGAGACTCGCTATGAAGTCTGCACTTTCAACAAAGGTTGCAGAAGGCGAAATGATGGTTGTTAATAAGGTTGAGTTCGACGGCATTAAGACAAAGAATGTTGTTGCAATGCTCAAGGGCCTTAAGGCAGCTAAAAAGACTCTCATTATTACAGCAGAGAGCAATGAACAAATTTACAAGAGCGCTCGTAACATCGAAGGTGTTAAGGTAGCTACTGTAAACACACTTTGTGTTTATGACATCCTTAACTGCGATTCTTTCGTAGTTCTTAAGGACGCAGCAAAGAAGATTGAGGAGGTATATGCATAATGAGAACAGCTCAGGATATTATTCTTAAGCCTATCATCACTGAAGAATCAATGATGGGTATTATGACTAAGAAATATACCTTCAAGGTTGCAAAAGATGCAAACAAAATCGAAATCGCTAAGGCTGTTGAATCTGTTTTCCCTGGCACAAAGGTTGCTAAGGTAAACACAATGAATGTAAGAGGCCAGAAGCGTCGTCAGGGTATGCACGAAGGCTACACTCCATCTTGGAAGAAAGCAATCGTTACTCTTACAGAAGATTCAAAGGAAATTGAATTCTTCAACGATATGATGTAATCACAACCTATATATAATTAGTATATAACATAAAGTATTTCGGATGATGAGGTATGAAAGGTGCCATCCTTTCGCAAAGTTATCCGGAAAGGAGAAAAATAATGGCAATTAAGAATTACAAGCCTACCACTCCTTCACGCAGAAATATGTCAGTAACTGATTATTCTTCACTCTCAAAGGTTGCTCCTGAAAAATCTCTTCTTGAGCCTCTCAATAAGAAGTCAGGTCGTAACTCTTACGGAAGAATTACAGTTCGTCATCGTGGTGGCGGAAACAGAAGAAAATATCGTGTAATCGATTTCAAGAGAAACAAGATTGATATGCCTGCAACTGTTAAGACTATTGAATATGATCCAAACAGAAGCGCACATATCGCTCTTATTCAGTATGAAGACGGTGTAAAGAGCTATATCACAGCTCCTGAAGGTCTTAAAGTTGGCGATACTGTTATGGCAGGTCCTAACGCAGACATCGTAGCAGGTAACGCTCTTGCACTTAAGGATATGCCTGTTGGTACAATCGTTCACAATGTTGAACTTTATCCTGGAAACGGCGCACAGCTTGCTCGTTCAGCAGGTAACAGCGCACAGCTTATGGCTCTCGAAGGTCCATACGCACTTCTTAGACTTCCTTCAGGCGAGCTTAGAAATGTACCAAGAGATTGTATGGCAACAGTTGGTGTTGTTGGTAACACTGACCATGCAAATGTTAAGATTGGTAAAGCCGGTCGTAAGCGTAACATGGGTTGGAGACCAACAGTTCGTGGTTCTGTAATGAACCCTAATGACCACCCTCACGGTGGTGGTGAAGGTAAATCACCTGTCGGCCGTCCGGGTCCTTGCACTCCTTGGGGCAAGCCTGCACTTGGCTATAAGACACGCAATAAGAAGAAGGCATCTAGCAAGATGATCGTTCGCCGTCGTAACGGTAAATAAGAAGAAAGGAGAAGATTAACTAATGAGTAGAAGTACAAAAAAAGGTGCTTATGTAGAAGACAGCCTTTATAAGAAAGTAGAAGCTCTTAATGCTTCAGGCGACAAGCAGGTTATCAAAACTTGGTCAAGAAGTTCAACAATCTTCCCTGAATTCGTAGGACACACATTTGCTGTTCATGACGGAAGAAAGCATGTTCCTGTATATGTTACAGAGGATATGGTTGGACACAAGCTCGGTGAATTCGCACCGACAAGAACATTCAGAGGCCATGCCGGCTCAAAGACATCTAAGTAATCGGAAGGAGAATTATTATGGAAGCAACAGCTAAAGCAACTTATGTCCGTATCTCCCCTCGAAAGGTGCAGATTGTTCTTGATCTTATCAGAAATCAGCCTACCGATAAGGCTATGGCTATTCTTCAGTACACACCGAAGGCTGCTTGCGAACCTGTATTGAAGGTTCTTAAGTCAGCAATCGCAAATGCTGAGAACAATAATAATATGGACACATCAAGATTAGTAGTAAGCTACTGCAATGCAACAGCAGGTCCTACTCTTAAGAGAATTCAGGCAAGAGCACAGGGCAGAGCTTACAGAATCAATAAGAGAACATCACACATCACAATTACCGTTAAGGAATTGGAAGACTAAGCGAGGAGGAAAGTTAAATGGGACAGAAATGTAATCCAACCGGTTTAAGAATCGGCGTTATTAAGAACTGGGACTCTCGCTGGTATGCAAAGAAGGGCGAGTTTGGTGATACACTTGTAGAAGACTACAAGCTTCGTAATTACCTTCTTGAATCTCTTCACGGTGCAGGTGTTCCAAAAGTAGAAATTGAAAGAGATGCTAAAAGAGTTAGAATCAACATTCACTGCGCAAAGCCAGGTATGGTTATTGGTAAGCAGGGTGCTGAAATCGAAAAGCTCAAGGCAGTTTGTGCAAAGAAGCTCGGCAAAGATGCTAACGAAGTTTTCATCAACATCGTTGAAATCAAGCAGCCGGACCTCAATGCAACACTCGTAGCACAGTCAGTTGCTCAGCAGCTTGAAAGACGTGTATCTTTCAGAAGAGCAGTTAAGGGTGCTATCAGAAATACAATGAGACTTGGCGCTCGTGGTATTAAAATTATGGTTTCAGGTAGAATCGGCGGTGCTGAAATCGCTCGTTCAGAAACTTATAAAGAGGGTACAATTCCACTTCAAACAATTCGTGCTGACATCGACTATGGTTTTGCAGAAGCAAACACAACTTACGGTAAGATTGGTGTTAAGACATGGATTTACCAGGGCGAAGTACTCCGCGAATCTCGTAATAAGAGAAGAACAAATCGTAGAGAAGGGGGAAGAAAGTAATGCTTTTACCTAAGCGTGTAAAACACAGAAAGCAGCATAGAGGTCGTATGACCGGTATGGCTACTCGAGGCAACAAGGTAACTTACGGTGAATTCGGTTTGCAGACAACTGAGCCTGCATGGATCACAGCAGCACAGATTGAAGCTGCCCGTATCGCAATGACACGTTACACAAAGCGTGGCGGTAAAGTATGGATCAAGATATTCCCTGATAAGCCAATTACAGCAAGACCTGCTGATACCCGTATGGGTAAAGGTAAAGGTAATGTTGACTACTGGGTAGCAGTAGTTAAGCCGGGCAGAGTTATGTTCGAGCTTGGCGGTGTTGACGAAGTAACAGCTCGTGAGGCTTTGCGTCTTGCCGCAAACAAACTTCCAGTTAAATGTAAGTTTGTAAAGAAAGAAGAAGAGGGAGGCGAGCAGTAATGAAAGCATCAGAAATTAAGGCTCTTTCAGCAGAACAGAGATCAAAGAAGCTTGCAGAATTAAAAGAAGAGCTTTTCAACCTTCATTTCCAGCAAGCAATCAACCAGCTCGACAACCCTATGAGAATTAAAGCTGTCAAGAAAGATATTGCACGCATCAAAACAGTTGAGCGTCAAATCGAACTTGAGAGCAGCAATTCTTAATTAAAGGAGGTAACTGAAAATGGAAAGAAACCTCAGAAAGACAAGAGTAGGTATCGTAACAAGTGATAAGATGGACAAAACTGTTGTTGTAACAATCAAGAACAGAGTTCGTCATCCGCTTTACAACAAGATTGTAAACGATACAGTTAAGTATAAAGCACACGACGAAAACAATGAATGTGGTATCGGTGATAAGGTTCTTATTATGGAATGTCGCCCATACAGCAAGGATAAGAGATGGCGTGTGGTTGAAATCGTTGAGAAAGCTAAATAATCGTTGCGATTTACAGCTTTTTTAAATAATTTAGTCAATAAAATAATAACTGCAATGTAGCAAAGTGTTATTTTGCAGTACGAAGGAGGAAAATGCTGTGATACAACAGGAAAGTCGTCTTAAAGTTGCAGACAACACAGGCGCAAAAGAACTTCTTTGCATCAGAGTTTTAGGCGGTTCAGGCAGAAGATATGCAAATATCGGTGATGTAATCGTAGCCAGCGTAAAGAAGGCAGCACCTGGTGGCGTTGTTAAAAAGGGCGAAGTTGTTAAGGCAGTCATCGTTCGTACAACTAAAGGTGTACGTCGTGACGACGGTCAGTATATTCGTTTCGATGAAAATGCTGCCGTAATTATCAGAGAGGATAAAACCCCTCGTGGCACCCGTATTTTTGGACCAGTAGCTCGTGAGCTTCGTGAAAAGGATTATATGAAAATCCTTTCTCTCGCTCCGGAAGTTCTTTAATGGAGGTGCGTATAAATGAGTAAAATGTTTGTTAAATCCGGTGATACTGTAATGGTACTCAGCGGTAAGTCAAAAGGTGTTAAGGGCGAAGTTGTAGCAGTAAGCCCGGCTGAAGGCAAAGTTATCGTTAAGAAGGTTAATGTTGTTACAAAGCATGTTAAACCTAAAAAGATGGGCGAGCCTGGCGGTCTTATTGAAGTTGAATCAGCTCTTTATGCATCAAAAGTACAGCTCGTATGTCCTAAATGTGGCGAAGCTACGCGCGTAGGTCACAAAAAGGGCGGCATCCGCGTTTGTAAGAAATGCGGAAATGAATTTTAAGTAAGGGAGGAAACATAACAATGTCTGTTTTAAAAGAAACATATAAGAGCGAAATTGCTCCGGCGTTGATGAAGAAATTCGGATACAAATCTGTTATGCAAATCCCAAAGCTTGACAAGATTGTAATCAATGTTGGTTGCGGTGAAGCCCGTGAAAATTCAAAGGTAGTAGACGCTATCATAAATGACCTTCAAATCATCACAGGTCAAAAGCCGGTTATCTGCCGTGCAAAGAAGTCGGTTGCTAACTTCAAACTTCGTGAAGGTATGCCAATCGGTGTAAAAGTTACTCTTCGTGGTGACAGAATGTATGAATTCCTTGAAAGATTCTTCAATTTGGCACTTCCAAGAGTTCGTGACTTCAGAGGTATCAATCCTAACTCATTCGATGGCCGTGGCAACTATGCTATGGGTATCAAAGAACAGTTGATTTTCCCTGAAATCGAGTATGACAAAATTGATGCTGTTCGCGGTATGGACATCATCATGGTAACAACTGCAAACACAGATGAAGAGGGCAGAGAACTTCTTAAGTTACTCGGTGCTCCATTCTCAGAGTAAGGAGGGATTATCGTGGCAAAAACATCTATGAAAGTTAAGGCTGCAAAGCCTGCTAAGTATTCAACAAGACAGTACAACAGATGCAAAATCTGCGGTAGACCTCACGCTTATCTTCGTAAGTACGGTGTATGCAGAATTTGCTTCAGAGAACTTGCTCACAAGGGTGAGATTCCTGGTGTAAAGAAGTCATCTTGGTAAGAACTGAGAATTGCTAATTAAATAAGGAGGAATTATCAATGCATATTACAGATCCAATCGCTGATATGCTTACAAGAATTCGTAATGCAAATTCAGCAAAGCACGATACAGTAGATATTCCTGCGTCAAACATGAAGAAGGCAATTGCTCAGATTCTTGTTGATGAAGGTTATATCAAAAATTATAAAATTATTGAAGACGGCAAGCAGGGTGTTATTCGTGTAACACTTAAGTACGGCGAAGGTAAGAGCCAGGTTATCACAGGTCTTCGCAGAGTTTCAAAGCCAGGTCTTCGTATTTATTCAAATGTTGAAGAAATGCCAAAGGTTATGAAGGGACTCGGTGTTGCAATCGTTTCAACTTCAAAGGGCATTATGACAGATAGAGAAGCTCGCAAGCAGAATGTCGGCGGCGAAGTTTTAGCATTCATTTGGTAAGGAGGTACAGTCAGGATGTCACGTATCGGTTTAAAACCTATTACAATTCCTGCCGGTGTTGATGTAAATGTCAACGGTACAACTGTTACCGTAAAGGGTCCAAACGGTACTCTTTCAATGGATGCACATCCAAACATGACAGTCAGCATTGAGGGCAGTGAAATCATCGTTAGCAGACCTAACGATGCTAAAGAAAACAGATCACTTCACGGTTTAACCCGTACACTTATTCACAATATGATAGTAGGTGTTACAGAGGGATTCAAGAAGAACCTTGAAGTTAACGGTGTTGGTTACCGTGTTCAAATGCAGGGCAATAACCTTGTTATGAACCTTGGTTTCTCACATCAGGTTACAATGGAAGCTCCGGAAGGTATTAAAGTTGAATGTCCTTCAGCAAACGCTATCGTAATCAGCGGTGCAGATAAGCAGATGGTTGGTCAGTTCGCAGCTCAGGTTCGTGAAAAGAGACCGCCTGAACCTTATAAGGGTAAGGGTATCAAATATGCCGAAGAGCATATCCGTCGTAAAGAAGGAAAAGCTGGTAAGAAATAAGGGAAGGAGTGAAATACAATGGTTTCAAGACAAGACGCCAATAAGGCAAGACAAAAACGCCACACAAGAGTTCGTGGCAAAATCAGCGGTACTGCTGAATGTCCAAGACTTAACGTATATCGCTCTCTCAGCAATATTTACGTTCAGTTAATCGACGATGTTGCAGGTGTAACAATTGCATCAGCATCAACTGTTGAAAAGGAATTCGCTCAGTACGGCGGTAATGTAGAAGCAGCTAAGGCTGTTGGTAAGACATTAGCAGAAAGAGCCAAGGCAAAGGGCATTGAAGAATGTGTATTTGACCGCGGCGGTTACGTATATCACGGACGCGTTGCTGCAGTAGCAGACGGTGCTCGTGAAGGCGGACTTAAGTTCTAACGAAGGAGGTAAATTTTTATGGCAAAGATTGACGTATCTTCAATGGAACTTGAAGAAAGAGTAGTTACTATTAACCGTGTATCTAAGACTGTAAAGGGCGGTAGAATTTTCAAATTCGCAGCACTTGTAGTTGTTGGTGATGGTAACGGTCTTGTAGGCTTCGGTATCGGTAAGTCAGGCGAAGTTCCTGATGCAATCCGTAAGGGTATCGAGGATGCAAAGAAAAATGTAATTAAGGTTGCTCTTAAAGGAACAACAATTCCTCACGAAATAAAGGGTAAGTTCGGTGCAGGTGAGGTTCTTCTCATGCCGGCTCCAAAAGGTACCGGTGTTATCGCCGGCGGTCCTGTTCGTGCTGTTGTTGAAACAGTAGGTATCAAAGATATCAGAACAAAGGCTATCCGTTCAAACAACCCTTGCAATGTAGTAAGAGCTACTATTAACGGTTTAAGTCAGCTTCGCACAGCTGATGAAGTTGCTGCAATTCGCGGCAAGTCAACCAAAGAAATTTTAGGTTAAGGAGGGTGGAATAATGGCAGACATTAAAATCAAGCTTACAAAGAGCTTAATCGGCAGTAAGAAAGACCAGATTGCCACAGCCCACTCTCTCGGTCTTCGCAAAATCGGCAATGTAACAGTTCAGCCTGATAATGCACAGACACAGGGTAAGCTTACAAAGATTGCTCACCTTGTAACTATCGTAGAAGAATAAGGGGAGGTGCAGATAATATGAAATTACATGAACTTTCTCCTGCAGAAGGCTCTAAAAAGAGCGTAAAGAGAATAGGCAGAGGTACTGCTTCAGGACAGGGTAAGACTTCAGGCAAAGGCCAAAAAGGTCAAAAATCCCGTTCAGGTTACAGCAGACGCCCTGGTTTTGAAGGTGGTCAGATGCCACTTCAAAGAAGAGTTCCTAAGAGAGGATTTAACAACATCTTCGCTACTGAATATGCTGTCGTAAATCTTTCAACACTTAATGACAGATTTGAAGACGGTGCAACAGTTGATGCTCAGAGCCTTAAAGACGCAGGTGTTATTAAGAAGACACTTGATGGTGTTAAGGTTCTCGGAAAAGGCGAAATCACTAAGGCAATCACTGTAAAAGTTGCTGCTATCAGTGAATCAGCTAAGGCAAAGATTGAAGCTGCAGGTGGCAAGGTGGAGGTGCTCTAATGATTAAAACCATGATCAATGCGTGGAAGGTGCCTGACATTCGCAAAAAGCTTTTGTTTACAGCATTTATTATCCTCGTTTTTAGAATAGGTTCAGTCATTCCGGTACCGTTTCTTAACATTGTAGATGAAATCAATGTTGGTAAGGGTAACACAATTCTCACTTATTTAAGTTTGATGACAGGTAGTGCATTCACATACGGTACAATTTTTGCTATGTCGATCACACCGTATATCAACTCTTCAATTATCATTCAACTTCTCGCAGTTGCAATTCCTGCACTCGAGAGATTACAGAAGGAAGGCGAAGAAGGAAGAAAGAAGCTTGCTTCTATTACTCGTTTTGTAACAGTAGCACTCGGTATTCTTCAGTCTGTTGCTTATTACTTCTATCTTCGTAGTAACAATTACCTTATGACTGATGTTAACGGCGCACAGTTCACCGGTTTCAACGCAGTTTTCCAGGCACTTGTTATCATAATTGTTTTAACTGCAGGTACAGCAGTTATTATGTGGCTTGGTGAGCAGATTACAATCAGTGGTATCGGCAACGGTATTTCAATTATCCTTTTTGCAGGTATCGTATCTCGTTTCCCAACACTTATCAAGCAGCTCTTCCAGTATCTTGATACCGGCAGACTTGTTTATAAAATACTTGTTCCTGTAGTAATCGTATGCTTCTTACTTATGATTGCATACATCGTATTTATGGATAACTCAGAGAGAAGACTTCCAATTTCTTACGCAAAGCGTGTAGTCGGAAGAAAGATGATGGGCGGCCAGTCAACTCATATGCCTATTAAAGTAAATATGAGCGGTGTGCTTCCGGTAATCTTTGCTTCTTCAATTCTCTCTCTTCCTGGAACAGTTCAAATGTTCCTTTCAGCTGATAAGTATGAAGGCACTTTCTGGGAAAAGTTCTTCAAAGCTTTCCAGGGTGACTCATGGTGGTACGCAGGTATGTACTTCCTTCTTATCATATTCTTTGCTTATTTCTATAGTACAATTCAGTACAATCCAATAGAAATGGCAAACAACTTGCGTAAAAACAATGGCGCAATTCCGGGTATCAGGCCTGGTAAGCCAACTTCTGATTACATTCTCAGAGTTCTTTCAAGGCTTACACTTATCGGTGCTTTGATGCTTTCGGTTATCGCACTCTTCCCAATCGTTTATTCACTTATTTGTGATGCAGCAATCAAGCCACTCACAGAAGGCGGAAACGATGGCGGTATGACAATCTCACTCGGCGGTACATCACTTATCATTATGTGCGGTGTTGCACTTGAAACAGTTCGTCAGTTAGAGTCACAGATGATGATGCGTCATTATAAAGGCTTCCTTGACTAATAAATTATAGGAGTATATATTATGAAACTTATTCTTCTCGGTGCTCCGGGTGCAGGTAAAGGTACTCAGGCAGAAAAGATTGTTGAAAAATACGGTATTCCGGCAATTTCAACAGGTAATATTCTCCGTGCTGCTGTTAAAGACGGTACAGAGATGGGAATAAAAGCTAAATCGTTTATGGACGCAGGTCAGCTTGTTCCTGATGAAGTTGTTATCGGTATTATCAAGGACAGACTCAAAGAAAAAGATTGCGAAAATGGTTTCATTCTTGATGGTTTTCCAAGAACCATCCCTCAGGCTCAGGCACTTTTAGATTCAGGTATTGATATTGATAAGGTGCTTGACATTGAGGTACCGGATGAAAAAATAACAAAAAGAATGAGTGGCCGTCGCGTTTGCTCAAAATGTGCTAATTCTTATCATATTGAATATAAGAAGCCTGCAAAGGAAGGCATTTGCGATGCATGTGGCGGTGAACTTGTACAGCGTAAGGACGATGCTCCTGAAACAGTTCTTGCTCGTTTGGCAGAATATCACCAAATGACAGAACCACTTAAAGATTTCTATGATAAGCTTGGTAAACTTGTTGTCGTAGAAGGCCAGGAGGAAGTTGCACAAACAACAGCACTCGTTTACGCTGCATTGGAGGATTAACATGATAGTGCTAAAAAGTAGCCGCGAACTTGAGCTTATGAAAGAAGCTTGTCAGATTTCGGCTGAAGCATTATTGGTAGCAGGCGAGGCAGTTAAGCCCGGCGTTTCTACCAAGGAAATTGATGAGATTGCATATAAGTTTATTAAAAAACACGGTGCAACTCCAAACTTTTTAAACTACGGTGGATTTCCTGCTACCGCATGTATATCTATAAATGATGAAGTTATTCACGGAATCCCAAAGGCTGACAGAATTCTCAAAGAGGGTGACATTGTCAGCATAGATTTGGGAGCTGCTAAAAACGGTTACAATGGTGATAATGCTGCTACATTTGCCTGCGGCACATGCTCTGACGAGGCAAAGCGGCTGATGGATGTTACTCGTGAAAGCCTTTATAAAGGTATTGAACAAGCAATTCCAGGCAACAGAATCGGTGACATTGGCCATGCAGTGCAGGAATACTGCGAAGAACGTGGATTCGGCGTTGTTCGTGACTTTGTAGGTCACGGTGTCGGAACAAAACTTCATGAAGAACCAAGCGTACCAAACTTCGGTCACGCAGGCCGTGGTATCAGACTGTTACCCGGAATGACATTGGCAATTGAACCAATGATAAATCTGGGAACCTACAAGGTTAAACAGCTTTCAGACGGTTGGACTGTCAAAACCGCTGACGGCAAGCTTGCAGCTCATTTTGAGCATACAATTGCGATTACGCCAAACGGTCCTGTTATTTTAACTAAAGTCTGAGGCTTTAATCAATTGCTGGCGATTACGCCGTAATGTGATTCCAGTTAAATAGAAAAACATCAATCGTAAATAATAAAATTTTAGCGAGGTATAAGATGTCAAAGTCAGATATGATAGAAGTTGAGGGTACCGTGGTTGAAGTGTTACCTAATACAACTTTTAAAGTAACATTACAAAATGACCACATCATTATAGCCCACATCAGTGGGAAGCTCAGAATGAATAATATTCGTATACTTCCCGGTGACAAGGTAACGATTGAGATGTCCCCATACGATCTTACAAAAGGTCGTATTATATGGCGCTCAAAGTAATAATTAGGAGGATATTCAGAATGAAAGTAAGACCTTCTGTAAAGAAAATTTGCGAAAAGTGCAAAGTAATTAAGCGCAATGGAAAAGTAATGGTTATCTGTGAAAATCCAAAGCACAAACAGCGTCAGGGCTAATCCTGAATAAATAATCGGAGGTAAACTGTAAAATGGCACGTATTTCAGGTGTTGACTTACCTAATGACAAGAGAGTTGAAATCGGCCTTACCTATATCTACGGTATCGGTCGCACAACCTCTAATGAAATCATCAAAGCAACTGGCATCAATCCTGACACCCGTTGCAGAGACTTAACAGAAGACGATGTTAAAAAGCTCAGTGACTACATCACCCACAACCTCACCGTTGAAGGTGACCTTCGTAGAAACACAGCATTTGACATTAAAAGACTTATAGAAATCGGTTGCTATCGTGGTGTAAGACATAGAAAGGGTCTTCCTGTAAGAGGTCAGACTTCAAAGAACAATGCTCGTACACGCAAAGGTCCTAAAAAGACCATAGCAAACAAGAAGAAATAGTAGGAGGAACAAATAAGTATGGCTACTAAGAAGACCACAGGCTCACGCAAACGCCGTGAGAAGAAGAACATCGAGCGTGGTGCTGCCCATATCCAATCAACCTTCAACAACACAATCGTAACTATTACCGATATGAACGGTAATGCTGTTTCTTGGGCTTCTGCCGGAGAAATGGGTTTCCGTGGTTCAAGAAAATCAACTCCATTTGCTGCTGCAACTGCTGCTGAAACCGCTGCAAAGGCTGCTATGGAACATGGTATGAAATATGTTGAAGTATACGTTAAGGGACCTGGCTCAGGTAGAGAATCTGCTATCAGAGCTCTTCAAACAGCCGGCTTAGAAGTAAGTCTTATCAAAGATGTTACTCCTATCCCACATAACGGCTGTCGTCCACCAAAAAGACGTCGTGTATAGTTTATTGGAGGTGTAGTAAAATATGGCAAAGAATTCAGAACCTATTGCAAAGCGTTGCAAAGCACTCGGTATTTCACCGGCTGTTATGGGTTATACAAATAAGGATACATTTAGAAATTCTTATAGTAAGAATCGCCGTAAGAAGAGCGAATATGCTATGCAGCTTAACGAAAAGCAGAAAGTTAAGTTTATCTACGGCATTCTTGAAAAGCAGTTCCACACCTATTATGAGAAGGCTGCTAAAGCTCAGGGACAGACAGGTGCAGTTCTTCTTACAATGATTGAAACCCGCCTTGATAATGTTGCTTTCAGAACAGGCTTTTGTAAGACTCGTCGTGAAGCAAGACAGGCAGTTTCTCACGGTCATTTCACCGTAAACGGCAAGAAAGTAAACATTCCATCTTATCTCGTTAAGGCAGGAGATGTTATCGCAGTCGTTGACAATAGCAAGGACAATGGCAGATTCAAGCTTGTTAAAGAAGAGGGTGCTTACGGCACAGCTCCTAAGTGGCTTGAAGTAAACGCAGCTGAACTCACAGCAAAGGTTGTTGCATTACCTCAGCGTGATGACATTGATTATCCTGTTGAAGAGCATTTAATCGTTGAGTTCTACTCTAAATAATAGTGTTTGGCTGTTATTTAGCGAAAACAAAATACAACATTTTATTAGGAGGCTTTTAAATGATCGAAATTGATAAGCCTAAAATCGAGATTGTAGATGTATCTACTGTCGGAAGCCGTAGCACAGGAAGATTTGTTGTTGAACCTCTTGAAAGAGGTTTTGGTACAACTCTTGGTAACGGAATGAGAAGAGTTCTTCTCTCATCACTTCCTGGTTATGCTATCACTTCTGTTAAGATTGATGGTGTTTTACACGAATTTTCAACAATTCCGCATGTTAAGGAAGATGTAACTGAGATCGTTCTTAACCTCAAAAATGTTATCTTAAAGATACATGATGAGATGCCGAAGACTCTTTATATTGAGGCTTCAGGCGAGGGTGAAATCACTGCTGCTGATATTCAGCACGACGCAGATGTTGAAATTCTTAATCCTGACCTTCATATTGCTTATCTTGATGAAGGTGCAAGTGTAAATATGGAACTTACTGCTAATCACGGCAGAGGTTATGTTCCTTGTGACCGCAACAAGCAGATTATGGATTTACCAATCGGCACTATTGCTATTGACTCAATCTATACTCCTGTTTTAAAGGTTAACTACACAGTAGAAAACACCCGTGTAGGTCAGCAAACTGACCTTGATAAACTCATTCTCGACATTGAGACAGACGGTACTATTCCGGCTGATGAAGCAGCTTCACTTGCTGCAAAAATTCTCAATGACCATCTTATGCTCTTTGTTGACCTTTCTGAAGAGATTGGCAATCAAGACATTATGGTTGAAAAGGATGACGACAATAAAGAAAAAGTTCTTGAAATGACTATTGAAGAACTTGACCTTTCAGTTCGTTCATTCAACTGTCTGAAGAGAGCAGGCATAAATACAGTAGAAGATTTAATCGGAAAATCTGAAGAAGATATGATGAAAGTTAGAAACCTTGGCCGTAAGTCACTTGATGAAGTCGTAGCAAAGCTCGGCTCATTAGGTTTCGGACTTGCTAAGGATGAGGACTAAAGGAGGGAATTTCAATGCCAGGTAGCAGAAAGTTAGGACGTCCTACTGACCATAGAAAGTCTATGCTCAGAGGTATGGTTACTTTTCTTTTAGAAAACGGCAAGATTGAAACTACCGTTACAAGAGCAAAAGAAGTTCGTGCAATGACTGAGAAGATGATTACTCTCGGTAAGAACGACACACTTCATTCAAGAAGACAGGTTCTTTCTTATGTAACTAAGGAAGATGTAGTTAAGAAGCTTTTTGATGAAATTGCTCCTAAGTATGCAGAAAGAAACGGCGGTTATTGCCGTATTATCAAAACAGGCCCTCGTCGTGGTGACGCAGCAGAAATGTGCATCATCGAGCTTGTTGACTGATAATACCTAAATAATATAATTAAGGACTTGAAGATTAAATTCTTCAAGTCCTTTTTTCATAGTTGTAAATATTTTAAGAAGCAGAATATTTATAAAGATAAAGTGTGTTTGTATCTACATCAAATATCATAGCCGAATAAAAATCAAAATCGAATTGTGAAATTGATTTTGAATCAAGATCAGGTGTCAAATCACCGTCGGCATTACATAGCGCAAAATAACCGCGTGATACAGCCGTATAACTGCCGAAATCTTCATTTAAGTTACTGCATAAAATGTCAAAATTGTTTTGCCCTTTAGGTATTTTGCAGTATTCGCTGTTTTCACATTCTTTGTAAAATTTTAAAAGTTTTTCGCGCTCTTTATCACTTACTTTTATTTGATAGGCTATTCGGTCATTTACACCGGATGAAGAACTTTCGGTTTTTTCAAAGTCTGAATTTACACATTCAATATTGAATAATCCTATAACACTTTTGTATACATCTTTTTCACTTGATGTGCACGCTGTAAAAATCATCATAATCAGTAGCAGGGAAGCCGAAATTTTAAATAGTTGTTTCATATAACTACCTCCAATTTTATTTTATCAAATAAAACCTCATATGTAAAGATAAAATAAAAAGGACTGCTCACGCAGTCCTTTTTAGATATATTATATACAAATTACTTTTCAGCGTACTTGTTTTCACCATACCAGCTGTACATTGAACGAATCTTTTCGCCAACTTGTTCAAGCTGATGGTTAGCTTCCATTTCTCTCTTTGCTTTGAAGTGAGCCCAACCGTTGTTAGCTTCTGTGATGAACTTTGAAGCAAATGTACCGTCCTGAATTTCTTCAAGAACTTTCTTCATTTCCTTCTTTGTTTCGTCAGTAACAAGTCTCTTACCTGTCTCATAATCACCGAACTCAGCAGTGTTAGAAATTGAATATCTCATTTCCTTAAAGCCGCCTGCATAGATAAGGTCAACGATAAGCTTCATTTCGTGGATACATTCAAAGTAAGCATTTCTTGGGTCATAGCCTGCTTCTACAAGTGTTTCAAAACCTGCTTTCATAAGAGCTGTAACGCCGCCGCAAAGAACTGCCTGCTCACCGAAGAGGTCAGTTTCAGTTTCACACTTGAATGTTGTTTCAAGGATAGCTGCACGAGCGCCACCGATACCTGCGCCGTATGCAAGAGCAATATCCCAAGCGTGGCCTGTTGCATCCTGATATACAGCTACAAGACAAGGTGTACCCTTACCTTCTTTGTATTCAGAACGAACTGTGTGGCCAGGAGCCTTAGGAGCAATCATAAATACATCTACATTTGCAGGTGGTACGATTTGCTTGAAGTGAATGTTAAAACCGTGAGCAAATGCAAGTGCCATACCTTCTGAAAGGTTTGGTTCGATATCTTTCTTATAAATTGATGCCTGCTTTTCATCCGGAGCAAGAATCATAACTACATCAGCAGCCTTAACTGCATCTGCTGTTTCCATTACTTTTAATCCAAGGTCTTCAACCTTTTTCCATGACTTTGAACCTTTGTAGAGGCCAACGATTACATTAACACCGCTTTCATGAAGGTTAAGTGCATGTGCGTGGCCCTGTGAACCAAAGCCAACGATAGCAACTGTCTTACCTGAAAGTACATCAAGATTACAATCTGATTCGTAAAAAAGTCTAGCTTCTGCCATTTTTGTTTCCTCCAAAAATATAATATTTAATAATATTTAATTGAATATTTGCGTTGCTCGGTTGTCCGACCACTCGCTAAATATCTTTTACAATTGTCATTATAACTTGTCTGTTGTCTAATGTCAATAGTTAATTTTAATTTTTTTGTAAGGCCTCCATTGCATGTATAATATGCAGGCGCATTGCTGTTCTTGCCCCGTCAGGATTTCTTTTTTTAATAAAATCCATAATCAATCTGTCATCGCTCATATTGTCTTTACTTACATCGCTGTCTTTCATCAAAACGACCACACCTTTTTTTATCGCGTTGAAAATTATAGGTATAAATTGCTTTACAAATGCGTTGTGTGTTGCGTTTGCAATACTTTCGTGAAATTTCTGTTCTTCAACTGTTCTGTCTTCACCTGAAAGTATCTTTTTTTCGACTGCTTCGCCACATTCACAGATGATTTTGATTTCCTCGTCTGTGGCTCTTAAAGCGGCATAATAGGCGCAATCAGGCTCAAACATAAGCCTCATTTCAAACAAATCATCAAGCCCGGATGTAATATCGCTTAAGTCGTTTGAATCTATAATTGTATTTGATGTGACAAATGTGCCTTTGCCCCTTTTTATTTCAAGAATACCGTATGTTGTAAGTATTTTAACCGCTTCTCTAAATGTGGAACGGCTGACACCGAGTTCAGAAGCAAAATCGTTTTCATTAGGCAATTTATCACCGATTTTAAAACGCTCCTGTTCTTCTATCATTTTTAATATTTCACTTGCGGTGCTGTCCGCAAGTCTTGATGTATTGCTCATATAAACACCTCTTATGTTGTATGATAACACAAGTCATATGTCAAAGTCAATATGTTGTCAGACATCTTACAACTAAAATGTATTTTTAAACTCAATATTTGTTCATAATAACGATTTTATTCTAATCACTTGTAAATTGTGAACAAATGCTATATTATAGGTATAACAATATTTATTACCTAAACTTGTAAGTCTTGGAGGTGTTGTAATGAATAAGGTAACCAGACTTAAATATTATATTGAATCACTTTGCATTTATGATTTTGAAGATGATGATGTTTTTTCGGCTCTTTATGATTTGCTTTGTGATGACGAGGAGGATACGGTAGCTCTTCAAAGTTACTTTTTTAAAGAACTTGCCAAAAGCGAATCTTTGAAAAAGCATATTTCAAGATTGATTTTAACTAATGATAACATTTTTACAAAAGCGGCTTGTGCCGGTAAAGTGGGCGAACTTTCAATTGCAGTTATGAATGCTGTTAAAAGCGATCTTGCAAAACTTGAAGAAATTGCATCGCTTACAGCACAGGATATTATCGCCGGTGTTGACGATGAAGAAATAAAAGAAATTCTTTTAACTTTGCCGGGCTGGGAAGTTGGCAAAGCACTTGCACCGCTTGATAAAAATTGGGATAAGCAAATAGATGAGCTTGTAAAATATCATAGAGAAAACGGATACGGTATTTACGCTAAAAATATTGCGTTTACTTGGAGAGATGAGGAAATCACACCTGTCAATTCAATTGATACTATTCGTTTGACTGATTTGAAAAATTATGAGCTTCAAAGAAATAAGGTTATTGATAATACCGAAAGCTTTATTGCAGGGCACCCGGCAAATAATGTTTTGCTTTACGGTGATAGGGGAACAGGCAAAAGCTCAACCGTTCACGCTATTCTTAATGAATATTGGCAAAAGGGACTTCGTATGATTGAAATTCCTAAAAGTGCAGTTGCCGACCTTTCACTTATCAGAGAGCAGATTGCCGATTCACCAATGAAGTTTATTATCTATATTGATGATTTAAGCTTTGATTCTAATGATACTTCGTTTAGTGAACTTAAGGCGGCACTTGAGGGTTCGCTTTCCGGTAAACAGCCTAATACTATTATTTACGCTACTTCAAACAGACGCCATTTAATTAAAGAGAATTTTTCCGACAGGGAAAATGATGTTAATAAGGGTGACACAATGCAAGAGCAACTTTCACTTTCTGACAGATTCGGGCTTACAATTACATTCTTAAATCCTGATAAAAAAGAATACCTTGATATTGTTGAAAAACTTGCGAATGACAGGCACTTTGAAAATCACGGTGTTGATATGGATAAGCTTCTTTTCAAAGCTGACCAGTGGGCTACAAGAAGGGGCGGACGCTCACCGAGGGGCGCAAAGCAGTTTATTGACCATGTTGAAGGATGTATAAAAAGAGGAAAAGAATGGTAAACTTAATATAACCACAAAATTTAATTCAAAAATTATTTATAAATTTTATAAAATGTTAACCAAAACAACAAAAAATCATCACTATGCAGTGGTAAAATGGCATTATAACAGAAAAGGAGAAACGCTATGGGAACAAAAATTTTGGTTGTTGATGATGACCGCAACATTTGCGAACTTTTAAAACTTTACTTGGAAAATGAAGGCTATTCTGTTTTCGTTGCTAATGACGGGCAGCAGGCAGTAGAAATGTTCCAGGCTAAATCACCTGAACTTGTACTTCTTGATATTATGCTTCCTAAAATGGATGGCTGGCAGGTTTGCCGTGAAATCAGAAAAGTTTCTAATGCACCTATTATTATGCTTACGGCAAAGGGCGAAACTTTTGATAAAGTACTCGGCCTTGAACTTGGTGCGGATGACTATGTTACAAAGCCTTTTGATGCTAAAGAAGTTATGGCGAGAGTTAAGGCTGTTTTAAGAAGAACAAGCGGAAATAATGAAGCTGACGAAAATTCTAAAAAGGTTGTTACATATGATAACCTTGAAATCAATATAGTTAATTATGAGCTTAAAGTTAAAGGTGTTGTAGTTGATACTCCGCCTAAAGAACTTGAACTTATATATCATTTTGCTTCAAACCCTAACAGAGTTTATACCCGTGACCAGCTTTTAGATGAAGTATGGGGATTTGATTATTACGGTGATTCAAGAACTGTTGATGTTCATGTTAAAAGACTTCGTGAAAAGCTTGAGGGTGTATCTGACAAATGGTCACTTAAAACCGTTTGGGGTGTAGGATACAAGTTCGAAACCAAAGAGTAATTAAGGAATTAAACAATGACAAAAATAGACTTACCTCCAAAAAAAACTTTGAAGGATAATATTTTTGCTAAATACTTTTTATTGTTTTCAACCATAATGCTTGTCGTGCTTACCTTTTTGGGTACAACGCTTACTGTATTGGTCGGTGCGTATACGCAAAGGCAAACTACCGATTTGCTTATGGAAAATGTTGAGTCAATTGCAAACAGTGTAAGTTCAAATCTTCTTGTAGCAGATATGAATGACAACTATTCTGATGAAAAAGAAATGATATGCCGCGCACTTAAGATTATTTCAAACTCTGTTGACGCTGATATTTTTGTTTGTGATACAGAGGGAAATATAATTCTTTGCAAAGAAAGGGCAGATTCGCTTCCGTTTTTCGGTAAATTCGGCAACTGCTCGTATCACACCGATTATAATATAAGTGATACTATTTTGCGCCAGGTTTATGAAAGCAGCTATGTAGGCAATGGGGTAATAAGCGGCCAACGCTCATACATTGTTGGCTGTCCTATTTACAGTTCAAATCAAATTATAGGTTCTGTATTTGCTACAAGCAGGGCAACCACTGCCGAGCTTGTTCACGCTGTATTTAAAATTTTCCTTTGCTGTGCGATTTTGTGTTTGCTTTTATCATCCGTTTGCATTTGGCATCTTACACGCAGTTTTGTAAAACCTCTTCGTGATATGAGTAATGCCGCAAAGCAATTTGCAATCGGCGATTTTTCATACAGAGTTAAGGTTAAGGGCTGTGATGAACTTGCGGAACTCGGCAAAGCGTTTAACGATATGGCGGATTCACTTGATGTGCTTGAATCATCAAGGCGCAGTTTTGTATCTAATGTATCGCACGAACTCAGAACGCCTATGACTTCTATCGGCGGATTTATAGACGGTATTCTTGACGGTACAATTCCAAAAGAAAAAGCAGATTATTATCTTGAAATAGTAAGCGGTGAAATTAAACGACTTACCCGACTTGTAGTTACTATGCTTAATATGAGCAAAATTGAATCGGGCAGTTTTGAAATGAAACCGCAAAATTATGATATTTCAGACCAAATTATTCATATACTTTTAACCTTTGAACAAAAAATCGAGGAAAAGCATATTGAAATTGAAGGCCTTGAAAATTTAAATCCTACCTATATCACAGCGGATAGGGATATGATTTATCAAGTTATCTATAATATTTTTGACAACGCTGTTAAATTCACTAACGAGGGTGGCTTTATCAATGTCACTATGAATGAAGATGACAAGTTCGTTGAAGCGCACATCAAAAATAGCGGTATAGGAATTCAAAAGGAAGAGCTTTCAAAGGTTTTCCAAAGATTTTATAAAGTTGATAAATCACGAGGCCTTGATGCTAAAGGTGCAGGATTGGGACTTTATATAGTAAAGATGATGGTTGAAATGCACAGCGGTACTATATGGGCGCAGAGTGAAAGCGAAAATACAGCCGAATTTGTGTTTAAATTGCCGAAGCAATACAGCCCCATCTACAAAAAAGGAGATAAACAATAATGAGCGATTTTGATAGCGAAAAGAAAGACGGTCAAGCAAGACCTGATTATTATCAGCCAAATCAAAATGCAGGGGGAACATATTATAACCCACCGCAAAATGAGCAAGCGCAGGATAGTAATACAACTTATCATTATTCATACGCTAATAATAATCAACAGGCAGGCTCTAATTATTACAAGCCACCGCAAAATGACAATAATTCACAAAATGAAAATTCACCAAAGCCGCCAAAGAAAAATAAGGCCGGTAAAATAGTTGCAATTATTCTTGTTATTTGTGCTTTTGTAGCAGTTGTCGGTATTGTTTTAGGTGCTACCGGTGTAATAGACGGCAGTAAAAATTCCGTAAATAACAATTCAACTTCTCAATCTCAGGATTCATCAAGTGATGTTAAAACTAATGACAGTAACAGTGTTGAAACTAAAGACAGCAGCGGTAACCTCACCGTAGCAGGCGTTGCACAAAAGGTTATGGATTCTTGCGTCGGTATCACTGTTTACAGTCAGCAGCAGGAAGCATATAACTACTTCTATAATTATGGTGATAACAGCAATAGTTCCGGCAGTTCAGACCCTCAAAAATCAGGCGAGGGTTCAGGTGTAATAATGTCTGAAAGTAACGGAAAAACATACATTCTTACATGCGCACATGTTATCAGCGGCGGCACAAAATTCACTGTAACTCTTAATAACAAAAAAGAATATGATGCCACAATGGTTGCATATGACAGCCAGACTGATATTGGTGTTCTTTCTATCAACGCAACGGGACTTCAGGTTGCCGAATTTGCAAACAGTGATAATCTTGCAGTAGGCGAGCAGGTTGTTGCAATCGGTTGCCCGGGTGGCCTTGAATTTATGAATTCACTTACAAGTGGTTATATTTCGGCACTTGATAGGCCTATTTCATCAAATATCGGCTATGATAATAAATGTATTCAGGTTGATGCGGCTATAAATCCGGGTAATAGCGGCGGTGCTTTATTTAATATGCAGGGCCAGGTTATCGGTGTAAATTCATCAAAAATCGCTGCCACCGAATATGAAGGAATGGGCTTTGCTGTTCCGTCAGATACAGCTATTTCAACTGCTAACAGCCTTATTAAATCAGGCTATGTTGAGGGCAGAGCAAAGCTTGGTATCACATATGTTCAGCTTACGAAATACAGCAACTATTCTGCAATTCTTTCTGCACTTGAAGAAAAAGGTTACAAGGATGCAGAGGGTACAATGGTTATTAACTCAATTGACGGTTCATCAGATCTTGCTAGCAAAGATGTTAAGCAGTACGATATGATTGTTGCAGTTAACGGTAAAACTATGACTTCAACTGATGTGCTGACTTCTGTTTTGGCAGATTCAAAGCCGGGTGATACTGTTAAGCTTACTATTGCCAGAATTGAAAATAACGAAATCAAAATTAAAAATGTTGAGTGTAAGCTTATGGAATCAAAGGGCGAAAGCACCGCAACAAATAATAATTCAGGTAACTGATTATAATCATTAAATATGAGGGACTGCCTAATAGCGACAGTCCCTTGTTTTCATAAAACAGATAGTATTCGGAGGGTATATGAAATTTGCGAAAAAACTGAAAATCAAAAATTTTATAATTCTCTTTTTTGCCGGAATAATTAACGCGGTGGGGGTAACGGTATTTCTTCAGCCTGTAAGGCTTTATGACAGCGGAATATCGGGTACATCAATGTTTTTATCTCAAATTACACCTCATTGGCTTTCGCTTTCGGTTTTTCTTATTGTGCTTAATATTCCTATTTTTATTTTCGGTGCAAAAAGGCAGGGAATTGAATTTACGATTTATTCTGTTTTCGTGGTAGCTGTATACTCTTTATCGGCTTGGCTTATAACCGATGTTTTGCCGATTGATGTTGCAAGTTTTTCACCGCTTGCTAAAGATGATTTGTTTCTTTGTGCAATTTTCGGCGGACTTATTTCGGGAATAGGCAGTGGGCTTGCAATTCGTTTTGGCGGTGCAATGGACGGTATTGAAGTTTTGGCGGTTGTATTTGCAAAAAAACTGTCGCTGACGGTAGGAACATTTGTAATGATATATAATGTAATACTCTATATAATATGCGGCATTGTTTTTCAAAGCTGGATTTTGCCGCTTTATTCAATAGTGGCTTACATTGTGGCACTTAAAACCGTTGACTATATTATTGAAGGCTTTGACCGTTCAAAATCAGCGTTAATTATTACTACCAAGCAAAAGGAAATATGTAAATCTCTTTCAGAAAAGTTTGAAAACGGTATAACCTTTTATGACGCAAAAGGTTATTATTCAAATGAAGATAAAACGGTTATATATTTTGTTCTTAACAGATTTCAAATCGGTAAAATGAGAGAGATAGTTCATTCAATAGACCCAAAGGCGTACATATCAATAACAGAAGTTGCCGATATTTTCGGTGCAAACAATAATAAAGAATAAAATGAAGTATAAATAAATGAAGTATAAATATATAATATGGGATTGGAACGGAACACTTTTTGATGATGTTAAAATCAGCGTTGATACTATGAATATAATGCTTGAAAAAACAGGATACAAAAACAGAATTAACAGCGAATTATATAAAAATATTTTTACTTTTCCCGTAAGTGATTATTATCAAAAAGCAGGCTTCGACTTTTCAAAAGACAGGTTTGATGATTTGGCAAAAATATATGTTGAAGTGTACACCGCTTTGCAGTTTACCGCAAAGATTAACAGCGAGGCTGAAAATGTACTTCGCCGTATAAAAAGCCAAAATATAAAGCAAATTATTGTATCCGCATGTGAAAAAAACAGACTTTTAAACCAAGTCGAACATTTTGGTATTCAAAATTATTTTGATGATATTCTCGGTATTGATGATGATTTGGCAGTAGGTAAGGCGGGTATAGCAAAAAATTGGTTTGATGAAAACAGTATTTCAAAAAGTGAAGTTCTTTTTATCGGGGACACAACGCATGATTTTGAGGTTTCAAATCAAATAGGATGTGACTGTATACTTGTATCTTGCGGGCATCAAAGTAAAGATGTGCTTGAAACAACAAATGCCCCCGTACTTGACAAATTATGCCAAATTGAAACATTTTTAGATTTATAATAGTTACTAATCATTTACAAATTGCTTAAACAGTTGAGTTTTGAATTATAATATGATACAATTAGCATATTGTGGTAAAATAAATTCTATATTGTGAGGTAATTTTATGTTGCAGTTAATACCGCTTCCATACTACGCTCAGGAAAAAAGCGGAGTATTTGCGATAGATGCACATCTCAAGGTTAATTCCGATTTTGAATTGAAGCTTTTAAATCTTGAAAGAAGTCAAGACGGAAAGCTCAAAATAAAAAAAGATTCTTCGCTTGATGATGAAGAATACAAACTTGAAGTAACAAATAATGAAATCAATGTATCCGCTTCAAGTGAAAAAGGCGCATATTATGCACTTCAAACACTTCGCCAGCTTGGCAGGTTTGAACTTGGCGGCAAGGAAATTCCTTGCTGTGTGATAAATGATAAACCGAGATTTTCTTGGCGAGGGCTTCAGCTTGATGAAAGCCGCCATTTCTTTGGCAAAGAATATGTCAAAAAAATGCTTGATATGATGTTTATGATGAAACTTAATGTTTTTCATTGGCATTTGACGGATGATACCGGCTGGAGAATTGAAATTAAAAAATATCCGCTTTTAACCGAAATCGGCTCTAAAAGGGCGTATACCCAAATCAACGGTTGGGGCAGTACAGATATTATCAATGAACCTTATGAGGGCTATTATACGCAGGAGGAAATCAAAGAAATAATTGCTTATGCAGATGAGCGCGGCATTATGGTTGTGCCTGAGATTGATTTTCCGGCTCATTGTGCCGCTGCAATTGCCGCTTATCCGTGGCTTGCCTGCCGTGAGCTTAACAGGGATGTGCCGGGCTACTTCGGCGGTGCCATTCCTCAAAGAAAGCTTAAGCAATATGATTGGAACAGGCCTATTTGCCCGGGTAAGGACCAAACGATTGATTTTGTTAAGAGTGTTATTGACGAGGTATGCGACCTTTTTCCTGCACCGTATTTCCATATCGGCGGTGATGAAGCACCTAAAGTTGAATGGAAAAAATGCCCTTGCTGTCAAAAGAGAATTGAGGATAACAATCTTAAGGACGAGGAAGATTTGCAGGGTTGGTTTAATAACCAAGTGCTTGAAACAGTTAGTGCAAAGGGTAAAAGGCTTATCGGTTGGAATGAAATTTTAAAGGCTCAAAGCCTTGATAAATCAACTGTTTGCCAGTATTGGACCCCTCAAAAAGACAGCAGAGCAAGGGATTGGGCAAATAACGGCAATAGTGTGATTTTATCTAATCATCAATCATTTTATTTTGATATGCCTTACGCTAAATATTCGCTTAAAAATACATATGATTATAGCTATAAATCTTTCGGAATTAAGCCTGAAAGTGAAAAGAATATTCTTGGTGTTGAAGCGGAAAACTGGACCGAATGGACAGATTGCCCTGAAAAGCTTGAAGTGTTTATGTATCCACGAACTCAGGCTCTTGCAGAAGTTGCTTGGTCACCGGAAGATAAAAGAAGTTTTGATTCTTTTATGGCGAGATTGGAAAATTTCAAGCCATATTTTGAATATCTTGGTATGAGTTATGCAGTTAACAGCGTGGCAATGCCTAAAAAATGGCTATTAAAATTAAAGATAAAAAAAGAGTTTAGTTTAGGTGATACTCATCTTGAAGTTAAACTTAATAAAAAATATATGGATCAAGGAGAAAAATAAATGAAGTTTTCAGATTTTCCTCAAGCAGTAATCAAAGAAAATGTTGATTATGCTGTTAAGGAAATTACTAATGTAATCAAAAAATATGGGCCTCGTGAATCCGGCAGTGAAAATTGCTTCTCGGCTCAAAAGCATATTAAAAAAGAAATGGATACTTTTTGTGACGGCACTGATTTTGAAAGCTACAAAATGGCACCTAAAGCATTTCTTCATTTTACAAAGCTTGTGTCAGTGGCAATTTTTCTTGCAGTAGTCGTTTGTGCGATTTTGATGTATACAAGCATTATTACTCCGCTTTTGGCACAATGCATTGTTTGCGGCGTTGTTTTTGTAGGCCTTTTTATTACTCTTATGGAATTTTTGCTTTATAAGAGATTTATGGACCCTCTTTACAAGAAAGTTGAAGCACACAATCTTGTCGGTGTAAGAAAACCGAGGGGCGAAGTTAAAAAGAGAATTGTTATAAGCGGTCATATTGATGCAGCTTATGAATGGCGTCATCTTTATTATGGCAAAAAAGTACCGCTTTTCAGCATATTTATGAGCTGGACTATCGGCAGTGCAATAATTTCATTTATTTTAAGCGTTATTGCTATTGTTGCAAATTTTGTTGATATGGGCGCATTTGGTGACTTTATGGTAAATTACAGCTATATTTTCCATTATGTTACAGCACTTGGCATGGTTACTTTATTATTGTTTGTTGATTTCAATACTATTTCACCGGGCGCAAATGATAACCTTACAGGTACTTATGCGGCAGTTTGCGCTTTGCGTATGCTGGATATGGCAGGAATAGATTTTGAAAATACAGAAGTTTGCGCTATGATTACCGATGGTGAAGAAGCAGGACTTCGCGGTTGCAAGCAGTGGGCTAAAGACCATTATGATGAATATGTAAACAGCGGTGTTGAAACAGCTGTTTTGTGTGTTGATACGCTTGCAGACCTGGAATATCTTCGCGTTTATAATAAGGATATGACAGGCACAGTTAAAAATAATCAGCAGTTCAGTCAATTGGTTATGGATTCAGCTAAAGACTCAGGTCATAATGACCTTGAATTCTCAAGCGTTTATTTCGGCTCATCTGATGCCGCAGCCTTTTCACAGGCAGGCATTACCGCAACTTGCCTTGCAGCTATGGACCCTAAACCTGCGGATTATTATCATAACCGCCGTGATACAGCCGAGCGCCTTGTTCCTGAGGCTATCAAAACCGGATTTGATGTAATTATTTCAACTATCCTTAATTTTGACGAAAAAGGTCTTAACTAAAAATCTTATCTAAGAGCAGGCTCGTTCCTGCTCTTTTTATTACTTAACTGACGGATAATTGATTGTTGAGCATTATTTTCAATATTACTTGCAAATGCTCTTTCTATAATATATAATAAACTGTAAGTAATTTTTACGGAGGAAAATATGGAGAAAATACTTGTTCTTGATTTCGGCGGGCAGTATAATCAGCTTATCGCAAGGCGTGTGCGTGACCATCATGTTTATGCAGAGATTTTGCCTTATACTACCGATATTGAAATTATTAAGCAAAATAATTATAAAGGTATTATTTTTACAGGCGGTCCAAATTCCGTATATGATATGGCATCCCCTCATTATACAAAAGATATACTTAATATCGGCGTGCCTATTTTAGGTATTTGCTATGGCTGCCAGCTTATTGCGTGGATGGGCAACGGTGAAGTCAAAACTGCACCTCAAAGCGAATACGGTAAAATCGAATTCACTAAAAAAGATTCAAAGCTTTTTAAAGATGTTGATGAAAAATCTATTGTATGGATGAGTCATACAGACTATATTTCGCAAGTTCCAAATGGTTTTGAAATTATCGGTACTACCGATGCATGCCCTTGCGCAGCAATGCAAAATACAGATAAAAATATTTATGCTGTTCAATTTCATCCTGAAGTTACACATTCACAGTTTGGTTCTCAAATGCTTTATAACTTCCTTTATGAAGTTTGCGGCTGTAAGGGCGATTGGGTTATGGATAACTTTATTGAAAACACAGTAGCAAAGCTCAGAGAGCAAATCGGTGATAAAAAAGTTATTCTCGGCCTTTCAGGCGGTGTTGATTCATCTGTTGCAGCAGGTCTTTTATCTCGTGCGGTAGGTAAGCAACTTACCTGCGTATTTGTTGACCAGGGTTTAATGCGTAAAAATGAAGGCGATTTTGTTGAGCAAACATTTACAAGCCTTTTCGATATGAATTTTGTAAGAGTTAACTGCGGTGATGTTTTCCTTGAAAAGCTTAAAGGTGTTGTTGACCCTGAACAGAAGAGAAAGATTATTGGTACAGAATTTTTCAATGTTTTCTGGAATGAAATCAGAAAGCAGGATGAACTCGGTTACTTTGCACAGGGAACTATTTATCCAGACTGTATTGAATCAGGTAAGGGTGATGCCGATGTAATTAAAACTCATCATAACAGAGTTAACACTCCGGATGATGTTGAATTCCTCGGTATTATTGAGCCGCTTGCGGATTTATTTAAAGATGAAGTTCGTAAAGTCGGTGAAAAATTAGGCATTCCTAAAGAACTTGTTTGGCGCCAGCCGTTCCCGGGTCCGGGCCTTGGCGTTAGGATTATAGGTGAAATTACGGCAGATAAAATTAAGGTGCTTCAAGATGCCGATTGGGTACTTCGTGATGAAATGGCTAAGAACGGTTATGAAAAAAATCTTGCACAGTTTTTCTGCGTGCTTCCTTGCGTGAAAACGGTCGGTGTAATGGGCGATCACAGAACTTATGATCACCTTGTTGCTATAAGAGCAGTAACTACCGATGATTTTATGACAGCTGATTGGGCAAAAATCCCATATGATATTCTTGCTAAAGTTTCAAATCGTATCACAAACGAAGTTGATCATGTAAACCGCGTGGTTTATGATATTACATCCAAACCACCCGGAACAGTTGAGTGGGAGTAGTTCCCTTTGGTTTAGATGTGCCGAAAAACCCAGTATTTATGCGCCTTTCGGGATTTGGTACTTTTCGGGCAACCGTTTTTGCAACACTTTTGCAACACTCTTTTTCAAAAACGTGTTTTCGGGCAGATGAAATAGTCCCCCCTTGGCTTGCAACTAAACCTAAAAATCGCATAATTTTTAAGGCTTTTGCCCCGTTTTGGGCAGAAGCTTTTTTTATGAGACTATTTTGATTACCGGTAGGCACGGTTTATAGGTTTTCGGGGTGGTGTTCTCTTTGCATTTATCATAATTCTCGCTTTGTGTCCTTTACATTTGTGGAGGCCCGTGCTATATTCTCGTTGAAAGGGGTGACAGCTATGGATCAAGAAAAAATCGGTAGTTTCATTGCAGAAAACCGCAAGGCAAAAGGCTTTACACAAATTGAATTTGCGGAGAAATTAGGCGTTTCAAACAAATCGGTATCTCGGTGGGAAACCGGAAAAAATATGCCGGATGTGTCTCTGTTTTTGCCTATATGCGATGCGTTGGATATTTCCGTTAACGAGTTCCTTATCGGCGAACGCATCACAACGCAAGAAAACAAAAGAGCTGATGAAATTCTTGTTGAAACAATAAAAGCCTCCAACAAAAAGCTCAAATCCGCACAAATAGTGATTTATATATTGGCTGTTTTGGTCAACGCATTATTTATGATTGGTGTGCCTCTGACCGCAACACCTTCTGACGCAATGGCGGTGCCACTCGCCGCACTTTTAGGCGGTGCAGTTTCTGCCCTGTTGTTGTCCTGTCTCAACATCAAGCCTATATGGTTGTTTATATTCATTCCGATTTCGGTAATTGAATTATTGGTAGGAAGTATAATCTATTGCGGTGAGTTGTATGACTACGGCTTACCCTATGCAACAATATTGGCTTTTGTTCAGCTTACATTATTTCTGTTGGCGATGGGTATTCGAAAAATTATAAGAAAACTTATAAAAACCAAACGCAAAAATAAATCTTCATAGCATTAGCAAAAAGAGCTATCAGATTTTGAAAGTCTGATAGCTCTCATTATATTTAATATATAATTAAATTTGAAACCGCCAATTGAAAAAATAATCTTTCTAACTTTAAATTGCTATTTCAATAATAAATTACAACTAAAAAACTCATTAAGTAACAAATAATATTTATATCAAATTTACCTAAAACATTTATATAAAACTTAATAATCAATTATTTGTTTGTTTTTTTGGAAGTGTTACAAGCATTACTGTTCCATTTTTGTCGCTCTTTTCAGCTTTTACCGTACCGTTGTGCAAAAGTACAATTTCCCATACAAGTGATAGTCCAAGACCTACACCGCCGTATGCTCTGCTACGAGATTTATCAACACGGAAAAATGGTTGAAAGATACTTTCTCTGTACTGCTCGGGTATACCATAACCGCTATCTTTAACTCGTATATAAAGCTGATCATTCTTTTCGTCAACAGTTATAATTACAGAAGCGTTTTCTCTGTTGTAGCGTATTGCGTTTTCAGTTAAATTAAATAATAAACGATAAATTAAGGTGTCACTGCCTATCATCATACCATTGCCGTTGTATTCAAGGCGAATATTCTTTTTTTCTGCAAGGGGAGCAAGGTCGGTAAATATTTCTTCAATCATAGGGGCAATTTCTATTGTATCTTTGCACTCAACTGTACGAAGCTCACTCATTTCAAGCAGAGTTTTTGTCATTTGTGACATTCTTTCGTTTTGCTCTTGTAGCAGTGCAAGAAATTCTGCTGTATCGTTGCTCATATTTGGGTGCTCAACAGAAAAAAGTTCAATTTGTGCTTGAGTTAAGGCAAGTGGTGTTCTTAATTCGTGCGCTGCATTTCCTGTGAATTGCCGTTGAGCAGTAAAACCGTTGTCTAGTCGGTCAAGCATATTGTTAAATGATTGACAAAACTGTTTAAATTCAGGCAAAACATCGTCGCTTATTTTCATATCTGCCAAATTGTTTGGCTGTATATTCTCTACTTGAGAGGCAAAACTTTTTAGCGACTTTAAAGCACGACCACTGACAAAATATGCAAGTATACCACCAAGTACGCTTACGGCAATTGTTATGTACCAATTAGTAGTATTGAATGAAGCTTGTGCACCACTGATAATAATGGTAAGCTCACGGTCGAGATTTTTTTTTTCCGGATTAAATGAACTCGGTTTTCCTTTATCAATTTCACTATATGCTGATATTCCGTTGCCTATTGAATCCATATATCGTTTGCCTGAAGAACCGATTAAACAATTCATTAGCACACAAGTTATGCAAATTAAAACTGTGGTCATTAAGGTTATTCGCCATTGCAAAGAAAGTTTTTTCATTTTTTCTCCTCCATTACATAACCCTCGCCTATACGGTTGTGAATAGGGTCATAGCCTAATGCATTACGAAGCTTTTTTCTTAATGATGAAATGTGCACTCTTATTGAGTTGCTGAAATTGTCAACACTGCTGTCCCATACGTGTTCAATCAACTCTTCTTGACTTACAGGTCTGCCTTGATTTAACATTAGATATTCAAGTATTCCTGTTTCCTTGCGAGTTAAAGATAATTCTTCATCATTTACATCTGCTTTGCGTGTTTTTGTGTTAAATGAAAGATTTGAACATTTTAAAACAATATCGTTTTGAGTGAACTTTCTAAGGGTAAGGTTTCGTATTCTTGCCGAAAGCTCATCTAAGTGAAATGGTTTTGTTAAATAATCATTTGCACCTTCATCTAATCCTAAAACCTTGTCTGCAACCTCACAACGGGCCGATAAAATTAAAACCTTTGTGTCAATGTCTGTTTGCCTCAGAGTTTTCAATACTGTCATTCCGTCAACATTAGGTAGGTTTAAATCGAGCACAATAAGGTCGAAACTTTCAACACTAAGCATATCTAATGCCTTTTGACCGTCATAGCAATAATCAACACTGTAAGCAAGACGCTTAAGACTTCTTACGATTGTGTCGCAAAGAGCAACCTCGTCTTCAACAACTAAAATATGCATAAATATCTCCTATCACTTTGTATTATTGGTAAAATATCTTTATTATAGATTATAACACAAAAAAATAAAATCTTTGTTAAATTTCTTTCTTAACAAGGATTTTATATCGTTCGTGATATAATAAGGCGAAAAATGAAGGGAGTGGTTAAATTGTTCAAAGTAAAAAAAGCAATATCTCAAATCGGTTTCCTTGTTGCCGGAGTGGTTATGCTGTGCTATGGAGCAATGCGTGGTGAGGCAGACACTGTGCTTAGCAAAGCAATAAGAATATGCTTGGAGTGTATTGGAATTGGATAAAAGAAAAAAGAATGTTTCAAAGCTTGTAAGCCGTTTTCGTACTTGTATTCAGGCAGGTGCAACGCTTTTGACAAATATTCATTTACCTAATTTTTTTAAAGGCGGAATATATCAGGGCAATGGCAAGACTGTGTGCGTACCGGGGTTAAATTGCTACTCTTGTCCTGCTGCATCAGGTGCGTGTCCAATCGGCTCGTTTCAGGCTGTTGTAGGCTCATCAAAATTTAAGTTTTCCTATTATGTAACAGGATTTTTAATTTTGCTTGGCGTGTTGCTTGGCCGATTTATTTGTGGCTTTTTGTGTCCGTTTGGTTGGCTTCAAGATTTGCTTAATAAAATACCGTGTAAAAAGCTTTCAACAAAAAAACTAAAGCCTTTAACATATTTAAAATATATCATCTTGCTGTTGACGGTTGTATTGCTACCTATACTTGTGGTTAATGATGTTGGAATGGGCGACCCGTTCTTTTGTAAATATATATGCCCACAGGGTGTGCTTGAGGGTGCAATTCCATTGTCTGCTATTGATGAGGGTATACGCTCGGCTTTAGGAAATAAATTTATTCAAAAGCTTATTATTTTGATTATTGTAGTTGTACTGAGTGTGGTTTTCTATCGTCCGTTTTGCAAGTGGATTTGTCCACTCGGTGCTTTTTATGCATTGATGAACAAGGTGTCGTTGCTTGGAATAAAGGTTGATGAGCATAAATGCGTGTCTTGTGGCAAATGTGCAAGAGCGTGTAAAATGGATGTTGATGTAATAAAAACACCAAACAGCACTGAGTGTATTCGTTGTGGTAAGTGTATAACTGCTTGTCCTACTGATGCACTAAGCTTTCACTACGGATTTGGTATGCCTGAAAAAAATCTTTGCAACACTGTAAAAGAAAACAATAAAACAGATATTAAAACAAATAACAAAAAAGATATAACAACGGAGGAACAATAATTATGAAAAAATCAAAAATATTAACTATACTTATGGTTTTAGTGCTTATGTTTAGCCTTGTTGCTTGTTCAACAGCTAAAAATAACGACAAATCTCAGTCAAATAATACTGCTGATATTTCAAATTTAATGGAAAGTGAACCAAGCGATTTAGATGACGCAACTGCACTTTATAAAAAACTTATGCAAAAAGAAAATGATATTTTTACAAGTAATTCACAGCTTTGGGAAAAAGTGTTTATGTCAGCAAATAAGGACACTCCTATGATTGAAGACGGAACAAATTATGGTGACTTTTTGCTCAATACTATTGAAAACGGTAAAGATAAATTTACTGCAGATGAGTTGAAAATTCTTAAAGACGGTGCAAATCAAATTAAAGAAATTGAGGGTAAACTCACAATTTTAGAACAAAAATATCCGGGCTGTGGCAGTAAGCCGAGCGAGGGTGAAAGTGTTGACGCTGAAAGTGCAGGTATGGTAAGTGAGAATAGCGAACTTACTAAGTTTCCAAGCTTTAAGGGTAAGGACCTTGACGGAAATGATGTTAACAGTGATGACATCTTCTCATCTAACAATGTAACTGTTATCAATTTTTGGTTTACTACTTGCAATCCTTGTGTAGGTGAACTTGGCGATTTGGAAAAGCTTAATAAAGAACTTGCAGAAAAAGGCGGCACCGTTATAGGTGTTAACTCATTTACTCTTGACGGTGACAAGACTGCTATATCTGAGGCTAAGGATGTTTTGACTAAAAAAGGTATTACCTACAAAAATGTTTGGTTTGATTCAAAGAGTGATGCCGGTAAATTTACTTCAGGTCTTTATTCATATCCGACAACATATGTAGTTGATAAAAACGGAAATATTGTAGGTCAACCAATTGTTGGTGCAATAACTTCATCATCACAAGCAAAGCAACTTAATAAACTTATTGATGAAGCAATTGAAAACAGTAAAAAATAAAGATTTTAAATATCTCGGTTCGGGGGTGCAGACATATTCGTGGACTGTTTAAACAGCTAATCCAAGACTATGTCTGTATTCTACCGGGCTCATAAATCCCAGAGATTGTTTAATACGTTTGTCAACTTGCGTTGAGGAATCGTTTATATCAATGGCGTAACAAGAGTATCAATTTGATAAGACAGATTGAAGAAAATGTGTCTTATGAAGTGCCGGTGTCAGAATAACCATAAAGTCGATTTAAGAGTATATTTGCTTTTAATCGGCTTTTTATTTGATTTGGATACTGAAATTAATGAGTTTGACATTGTTCGCGGTAAAGAGTATAATCAATCATTATGAAACAGTTTTAAGGAGAAACAGAATGTATATATCAGTTTCTGATGCTGCAAAAAAGTTTGGAGTGTCAAAAAGAAGAGTTCAAACTTTATGTGAGCAAGGTCGAATTAAGGGTGCAAGCCGGATTAGCGGAGTATGGTTGATTCCTGAAAATGCGCAAAAGCCTGTTGATGCGCGAAAAAAGGTGAAAATTTCTAAAAATGAGATTTCGGAAATTGATAATATTTATAATTACAAAGATGACAAACTAACTGTAATTCAAGTTTGTGAGTTGCTTTTTGTTTCACAGGCAACTGTGAAAAATTGGGTTAGACTTGGAAAATTAAAACTTAATTCAGATGGGAAAAGCTTTGATAAAAAGTATATAGAAACACTTTTATCAGATATGAAAAGCGGTAAAGACAAACGCTTAAAAAGCCGCAGAAATAAAAAAAACATAAATGGAAAAGTGCTTTACAAAGATTATATAAAAAGCGATTTTAATTGTAAAATTATTGAAGATATACTAAAATGTACTAATCAAATTACAGAAGATGAAATAAGACTTATACTTGCTGATTTTGCAATACAACTTTATGAAAAAAGTATGAAGACATCTGTATCAAAAGAGTTGCTTTATAAAGGGAATTCAAATGTCACAGATAGTAGTGTGTTTAATTCTTTGATTTCAGACATGGTGAAAAATGTCAATATATCACAAATTGATTTGAAAAATATACAAAAAGCATTAGAGTATGAAATTCAATTGGTTCCATATGAAGATACTTTGGGCTTTGTATATATTTCACTTCAAGATATAAATCGCAGAAAAGTAACGGGAGCATACTATACGCCACAGGAAACGGTAAATAAACTTATTGATAGTTTAAAATTATCTTTTGATATTAAAAATAAATCTGTGTGCGATCTTTGTTGCGGTACAGGTATTTTTCTTATAGGGCTTGTTAAAAGCGGTGTAAAAGTGTCAAATATTTATGGCCAGGATATTGATGAAATCAGCATTCTTATTGCACGCATAAATATGTTTTTGCTTGATACCAATCTTACAAAAGAACATTTATACACTCATTTTGTTTGTGGTGATACACTTTCAAAAACATTTGAAAACAAATTTTCTGTTGTGCTTGGAAATCCGCCTTGGGGATATAACTATAATATTGATGAAACAAAACATCTTGCAGAAAGTTATGTTACTGCCAATGCAAAAGGTGTAGAGTCATATGATTTGTTTATTGAAAAAGGACTTGAAATGCTTGAAAAAAATGGATATTTGGCATATGTATTACCGCAAGCAATTTTAAATGTGAAATCGCATGAATCTGCGCGCAAACTGATATTGCAAAATACAGATTTTAAGTTTTTGAATTATCTTGGAAATGTATTTTCAAATGTTCAATGCCCTTCTGTAATTTTAGGAGTTCAAAATGGGGGCAATGGGAAAACGAAAGGCTGCACAGTTGAATTTAAGGACAAAAAATTTGTAATAAAAGAAAACAGGAAAATAGATGTATCACAATTTTCATTAAATATGAATGATGATGAATATGAATGTTTGAATACAATCGCTTCACTTAAAAATGTTAAATATCTTAAAAATAATGCTGAATTTGCCCTTGGAATAGTTACCGGAAATAACAGTGAATTTGTTAAAAAAAGCAAAAGCAAAAATGCTGAAATTGTTTTAAGGGGCAGTGATATTTACAGATATGAAATTAAAAGTACAGATAATTATATCTGCTTTACTCCTGAAAAATTTCAGCAAGTTGCACCAACGGAAATATACCGAGCAAAAGAAAAATTGCTATATAGATTTATTGCAGAAGTTCCCGTGTTTGCATATGACAATCAGCAAACACTCTCACTTAACAGTTGTAATATATTGATACCCAAAATAGATGAACTGAACATAAAATATATATTAGCAATTTTAAATTCGGGTGTGGCAGCATTTTTTATGAATAAAAAATATAATTCAGTAAAATTGCTTAAATCGCATATAGAATCTTTGCCGATACCTATTGTTAGCAGAGAAAAGCAGAATGAAATCATAAAAAAAGCAGACCGCATAATGAATTCAAACGAAAACATAAACGGCCTGTATAATGAACTTGATGATGAAATTATGACTTTGTATGGCTTAAATGCCAAGCAGAAAAATACAATAAAAACGGCAATGAGCGGAAAAAACTTATTTTTTAAAGATTAGAGAGCAAATTATACAGTTCTTCATATGTAAGCCACTGAACAAAGTGATTTTTCATATGATAATCAATGCTTTTTCGATTGAGGTGAAATTGGCCTTCGCCTTCATTTCCTTTATGTTGCTTGTCAGAATATCCAAAACAAGACTGAATTTCATCTGAACTCATTTGGAAAATTGCTATTTTGTCTGCGAAAAATAATCCGTAGTAAAGAAAATCAAATTCTGCACGCTTCACCTGCTGGATGTTGCAGTCAAAATTGTAATTGTACATATCATCGCTGCTTAATGCACGGTTTCCGAGATTCGCTTTTTTGCATTGGTCGATAGCATTGGAACGGTTGATAACTGATTCGTTGGCTTTCATAACTGTGGAAAATTTGATTTCAATTCTTTTATGTTTTGTTTCATCATATCGGTCATGAAATTGGTTGTGTGATTTTGTGAATTTGTAAAGTGCTTCAATCATAAGTTCTGCAATTGTGCCGAATCGACGGGTCCTTAATGCAAAGATACCGTCACGAAATTCTTTGATTTCATCTGTCATTTTAAGTTCTCCTTACTTTGAAATTGGAATATTTTGTATGACTATATAGTATTACAATACTGCAAAAAAGTCTATGTTTTTTATTTCAAGTGAAATGAATATGAAACTTTAGTTTCAAAATTGTACAAAACACGGTTTTTAAAAAACTGCCGATTTGTTCAAGTTTACAAAATTAACACAAATATTTGACAAAAGAGAATTTTAGTATTACCATTAAGTCATAAATTTAACAGTCAAAAGCAATGAACAGGAAATGACTTGGCGTAGCACCGTTTACAGAAAGCTGCCGGCTGTGCGAGACAGCATCAAGGAACGCTTTGCCCTCACCTGCAAGCTGTTTCAGTGAAAGAAAGCGAGTAATTGAAACCGGTTCTCACCGTTATTTGAGTCGCTGTTAATTACTATAAATTAGTTATTGACGGGGGATGAGTGGTCGATTTTATCGGCAAGCAAAGTGGTAACACGAAAGCACAAGAAAATAAAGAAGTTTATGCCTTCGCCTTTGCAGAAAACCGGAAACGGTTTTTGCAGGGCGGAGGCTTGTTTTTTTGCTCATAAGTTTTTGACTGCAAATTATAATTTAAGAAAGAAGAGGGTATTTATGAACACGCTTGTAATTGTTTTAATTGCTGTTGTTGTTCTCGGCTTAGGCTATGTCTTATACGGCAGGCATATTGCTAAAAAATGGGGTATTGACCCAAAAGCCGAAACTCCTGCCGTAAAGTATAATGACGGAAAGGACTATGTTCCTACTAACGGATGGACTGTATTTTCACACCAGTTTTCATCAATCGCAGGTGCAGGTCCTGTAACCGGTGCCATCCAGGCTGCTGTGTTTGGTTGGCTTCCTGTATTGCTTTGGATTCTTATCGGTGGTGTATTCTTTGGTGCGGTAACCGATTTCGGCGCACTTTATGCTTCTGTTAAAAATCAGGGTAAATCAATGGGTATGCTTATTGAAAAGTATATCGGCAAAACAGGCAGAAAGCTTTTCTTACTTTTCTGCTGGCTTTTCTCGCTTTTGATCATTGCAGTATTTGCAGATATGGTTTCAGGTACATTTACATCATTTGACGCTGTTACCGGTGCCCCTTTGCCTAATGCTTCAATCAATGGTTCAGCAGGTATGATATCAATTATGTTTATGGTATTTGCTGTACTTTTCGGACTTATCCAAAAGAAATTCAATTTTTCCGGTTGGAAAGAATTTGTTGTAGGTGTAATTTTTATTGTAATCTCATTTGCAATCGGAATTAAAGTTCCTATTACACTCGGCAAAGACGGCTGGAGTTATATTGTATTTGCATATATCTTTATTGCCGCAATTGTTCCTATTTGGCTTATGAAACAGCCGAGAGATTATATGACTACTATTATGTTTGTATGTATGATTTTTGGTGCGGCTTTAGGACTTGTAATCGGCCATCCAACAATGAATTTACCTGTATTTACCGGATTTAAAAATGAACAGCTCGGTACAATGTTCCCGATTTTGTTTGTAACAGTTGCTTGCGGTGCTGTTTCAGGTTTCCATTCACTTGTATCGTCAGGTACATCTTCAAAAACAATTGCTAATGAAAAAGATATGCTTAAAGTCGGATATGGCGCTATGATACTTGAAAGTGTGCTTGCAGTTCTTGCACTTTGCGTTGCAGGTGCTGCCGCCAAAAACGGTGTTCCGGCCGTAGGTACACCTTTCCAGATTTTCTCATCAGGTGTTGCAGGCTTTTTTGAAAAAATGGGACTTTCGGTTCATTTTTCAACTGTATTTATGACTATGTGTGTTTCTGCACTTGCTCTTACAACTCTTGACGCTGTTGCCCGTATCGGCAGAATGAGCTTCCAAGAATTATTCAGTGTTGACGATATGAAAAACGCAAAGCCTTGGAGAAAGCTTATGTGTAATACATATTTTTCAACAATCATAACTCTTGCTTGCGGTTTTGTCCTTACCAAAATTGGCTATCAAACAATTTGGCCGCTCTTCGGTTCGGCTAACCAGCTTTTGAGCGCACTTGTTCTTATCACTCTTTGTGTATTCCTTAAGGTTACCGGCAGAAGCAATAAGATGCTTTTCCCACCTATGATTATTATGCTTTGTGTAACATTTACTGCACTTGTTCAGCGTGTAATCGGACTTATCAAGTCGCTTTCGGCAGGTCAAGATATTTTTGCAAGCGTAATTCAGCTTGTAGTTGCAGTTTCGCTTATCGTTCTTGCTCTTATTATTGTAGTTAACTCATTTAAAAGTTATGCAAAAAGCAAAAAGAACAGTGAAGTAGAAACAAAAGAAGTTGCAGAATAATTAAATAAGTAATAATAAAAGGCGAGGTGCTTGCACCTCGCCTTTTGCTATTAAGTAATATTAAATTTGATACCACTTGATTTCATTTGAATCAAGGTGAAGTTCGAAGCTTGAACCGTCGCCTACATAAACTGTTGTATCCTGCGGCTCGTATGTGTTATTTACTACGCAGTATTTTTTGTTTTTAACATAAGCGTGAACTTCTACATTGTAGTTAGTTGAATACCACTTATGAAGTTCATTTTCAGAATTTGCGCTCCAAAGAACAGCTCTGTAAAGCACGCGGCTGTTTTCAAATGAATACGGAAGACCGCTGATGTATACACCTCTGCCTTTTCCGAATTCTTTAACTGCCATTTGCACTTCTTCAGCGTGGCGAACAGCAAAAGGCAGTTCACTTGCATTTTGAACAAGTACGGTCGTTTTGTCAAGTGCAACAATGTTTTTCTTGCCCTCTCCAAAGTCAACATTGCCATTGTTTGTATCCTCAAGAATGAAGTGGTCACGGTGTTCCTCGGTATTGTAGCGGCGTGTGTTTAAAGTGAAACCGTTTTCCTCTTCAACACCTAAAATATCATCAAGCTGGAAGAATTTTCCTTGCCAATGATGAGCACCCGGTTCACCTACACCGATAAATCCGCCGCCGTTATATACAAATTTTTTGATTGCGGTAACGATTTCTTCATCTGCCCAGTATTCGCCGCCGCCTTGCGCTGTGTCTGCATCGCCTACATTGATGATAACATCAATATCATCAAGCAGGTTTTTATTTTCTTTTATATCGTCAAAGCTGATGAAAGATACATCAAAAGGTGCGCCACTCAATGCTTCGATAATACCGAAGTATGAATAGTTTTGCCTGTAATAAAGTCCGTGGTGAACCATATGGTTAGACCAAGCTCTCATTTTGCCCCAGCAGTTGAGAACTGCAACTTTTTTCACACAGTAAGGTGTTACACCCTGAATGTTATCATAAAGAGTACGAAATTCATTGCAAACAGATTTAATGTAATCCACAAAATCAGGAAATTTAAGTGCAAGCTTGAGATAGCCGCCGTAGCCGATACGCTGGATAGGACTTCTTAAAATAGCGCGTCTTGCTGTTACCCAATTTACCTTTGCTTCTTTTATAGGGTCGCCGCCCTCACAGAAAACATCAGGGAAGAAGTACGGTAAAAATCTGCCTTCTGTGTATTTTACATTTTTAATATCACTGAAAAGACGGAGAGTTGCGCCGTTTCCTACACTTCCTACTACTGCGTCAAGCCCTATTGATGCGAATTCATCCATAAACGGTTCCATTCCAATCCAATGGTCACCCATAAACATCATAGCTTCCTTGCCGTATTCGTGTACTATATCAACCATTTCTTTGGCAAGCTTTGCAACTTCGCGCCTTTGAAAAGCCTGAAAATCTTTGAATTCTTTTGACGGAATTCGATATGTGTTATTCATATATCCCTGGTCAATAATAAATTCAGGGCGGAATTTATATCCAACCTCTTTTTCAAATTGCTCAAGTATATATGGGCTGACTGAAGCACTGTAACCAAACCAATCAACAAATTTTTCCCTCGCAAGTTCATCAAAAATCAATGTGAATTGGTGGAAGAAAGTTGTGAATCTGACTACATCAACATATTCGTGACTGTCAAGGAATTTGCGAAGCCTTTCAAGTGAATGTGCTTTTGTTTTCGGCTGGCGAACATCAAATGTAATTTGTGGTTCAACATCCCATTCGTTAACTACTGCGTTATACATATGTACAGGGTCCCACATAATATAAGCTAAAAAGCTGACTGTGTATTCGTGAAACGGGGTTGCGTTATTTATTGTTACATTTCCGCTTTCTTCATCATAAGTCCAATCGGCAGGGGACACTACTTCGCCCGTAGTTCTGTCAATAACTTCCCACCATCTTGTAATATCATCACGGTTGTTTACTTTTAGCATATCCGGATAAAGATTATCCATAAGGTGAATGGAAATAGTGTCACTTACAGCAGTGTGAAATTTAGTCATAATGTACATCTGCTGAATTTCATCAGGATTTGCTTTTGCCCAAGCATTATCTTTTCTTGTTGTGTAATAAGTGGCATAAACTTTCGCACCTGTGTCGCGAAGTTCCTGCGGAAATTCTGTTCCGTCACAGTCACGAATAGCGTCTGCACCCCATTCATCCATAATTTCAAGGGTTTCTTTAACAACATCCATATCTGTCGGAATTGTTACTCTGCCTTTGCTGTTTGCCATTTTGTATCCTCCGTTTTATTTTTCAATTTTTATAACTTTGTTGTTTTTCAGCGTCATTTTTCCGTGCATTCTTTTTCTTACAAAAGGAACGCCCGGCCTTACATAAAATGTATTGTTTGCAACATAAGCGTCAGGATTGCTTGCCGGTGTCATTGTACCGCTTAAATCATCAACACTTAAATTGTTTTCAAAAGTGTTATGCACTGCTTGTTGCAAGCAAAACATCATACATCCGCCTTCATTAAGCCGTGAATAGTTATATTCATACGTTGTTCCGTCACCTGAATCTGCGTCATATGCCATACCGTCTTGGTTGAGTTTTGTATCGCTTACATCGTTGTATCTTAAAAGTGCATTTTTACATTTCCAAGGCCAAATGGCAGCCGCTACCTTGCCTGCACGCTTTTGGGGATATTTGTAAATTCTGTCATTCATTTCGGTAGCACAGGAATCTGCAATATTATGCTCAACAAGCGGAGTTAAAGCATACATAGGTGTAATTGCATCACCGCCGGCATATTTAACATAATTATTTTTAATAACTATGTTTTCATTTCCGTATTTTTTGAAAGTTTCTTCATCAAGCTCTTTGGCTGCAAAATCCTTGTGGCGATATGAATAGCCCACTGCAATTCCCCATCTGCTTACATTTTTTACATAGCAGTTTTTAATTTCTACACCGTCATATCTTGCTACACCGGTTTCGCTTTCATTATCGGGTGTAAACGATGTCATATATATTCCGCCGTTATTCATATGCTTGTTGTAAACATTTCCGTTTACATCGTGAATAAATAAATTATCAAGTTTTATTGAATGGAGCGTACCCCTGTTTTTTGCAACTGCGGCTACACCGGTTCTGTCCATTTTATCCGGCGCACAGTAGCTTTCCATATCTTTAAATTCTTCCTTGTTTGTAATCTCGATATTTCTTATAAGTATATTTTCAACATCGTAAAGAAGAATTGATGATGAAACATTGCCCTTGTAAATGTGGCCCGAATAGTCAAGTTCACATCCGTAATCCTGATACCAAACACCTTGACCGTTAGTGTTGATTTTCGGCAAATCACCGTCCTGCCCATAGGCTGCGATTTCAATCATATCACCGTTTATGTCACCGCAGTTTTTTAAATGCAAAAATTCATTTTCAAAAACAGAGCCTCTTAAAAGAAATACTTTGTCACCCGGTATAAGATCAATTTCATTGATTTTATTAAGGCTTTTAAATGCGGTGCTTTCGCTCAAACCGTCATTTTCGTCATTGCCGTTAAGCGAGCTTACGAAGTATATTGTTGATTTCTTCATCATACTGCTCCTCTCTTATCTTCTTGTAAATAACGGTTTTAACTTCAAAAAAGAAAAATTTGTCATTATTATATCTTGTAAATAAATCCTTATTTTGCTTGAAATAAGCTTTCATTTGCTTTCGGCTTATTTCTTTATATGTATAGGCTTTTTTTACATTTTCACATTCGCCAACAAAATCAAGCTTTAATCTTGTAAGTTCATAATCAAGATATGCCGGGTATGAAAAGTGGGTAAGCCCATATACTGTTTCGTTATTTTCTTTTTGAAGCTTTCTTTTTTCGTTTTCTGCGTCACATCTTTTAATTACTGCTTCCAAGCTGTCATCGTCAATCAGTCCGAGCTTTTTTGAAAATTTAAGACAGGCGAGCGCATACTTTTTTTCTTCATCATCGGTAAAAAGAAAAGGATTCATAGTATTCTCCCTATAATTTTTAAAAGTGAATTTTGTATTATTTACTATATAATACTTATTTTTATATGGTAATGCAAGCGTATTTGCATTTTTGCTCATTTTGTACTATAAAAAGTGAATATTGACTAAAATAAAATACCTTTATATAATAGAATCATTGAATTTAAAGGGGACAAATTATGAAGTTTATTCATCTTTCCGATTTGCATATCGGCAAGCGTGTAAATGAATTTTCAATGCTTGATGACCAAAAGTATATACTTCTTGAAATAATAGAAATAATTGAAAAGCAAAAGCCTGATTTTGTAATGATTTCAGGTGATGTGTATGATAAAACCCAACCTTCAGGCGAAGCAGTAAGGCTGCTTGATGATTTTATTTTCAGGCTTTCATCTTTAAAATTGCCTGTTTTTATCATCAGTGGTAATCACGACAGTGCAGAAAGAATTGCTTTTGGCGCAAGAATTATGCAAAGCGGAAATATTTTTATGTCACCTGTTTATGACGGAAATATTGAAAAGCATACTTTAAGTGATGAATGGGGAAATGTAAATGTTTTTATGCTCCCTTTTATCAAGCCGGTTAATGTGCGCCAGGCTTTTCCTGATGAAGAAATAAACAGTTATACCGACGCTGTAAGCTGTGCACTTGGCCATATTTCGCTTGATGAAAGTGAAAGAAATGTTATTTTATCCCACCAATTTGTGACCGGAGCAATTAAGAGCGACAGCGAAGAAATCAGCCTTGGCGGCACAGATAATGTTGATGTTTGCGCTTATGATAAATTCGATTATGTTGCACTCGGGCATATCCATTCGCCGCAAAAGCTTGTTCGTGATGCTGTCAGATACTGCGGTACACCGCTTAAATATTCATTTTCTGAATGCAGGCATAACAAGAGCGTTACCGTTGTTGAAATGAAAGAAAAAGGTGATGTTGAAATTTCACTTGTTCCTCTTATACCAAAGCGTGATTTGGTAGAAATAAAGGGTACATACGACGAACTTATGCAAAAAAGCTATTGGGAAAAGCTTAACAGTAAGGAAGATTATTTTCATATCACTCTTACGGATGAAGAAGATGTTGTAGATGCAATCGGCAGGCTTAGAACTGTTTATACAAATATAATGAAGCTTGATTATGATAACAGAAGAACAAGGGCAAGCGGTGAAATTGAAAAAATAGAAAATGTAAAAGAAAAATCACCGATTGAAATTTTTGAAAATCTGTATGAAAAGCAGAATGCTTCTGCTTTAAATGACGAGCAAACCAAACTTTTAAAAGATATTGTGAAAGAAGTATGGGAGGGTGAAAAATGCGACCTTTAAAACTTACTATGTCGGCGTTTGGCCCTTATGCCGGCGAAGTTTCACTTGATATGCGAAAGCTTGGAAACGGCGGAATTTATCTTATTTGCGGTGACACAGGTGCCGGCAAGACCACGATTTTTGATGCTGTTTGCTTTGCACTTTACGGTAAAGCAAGCGGAGATATTCGCGATAAATCTTCTTTTCGTTCAAAATATGCCAATGATGAAGCAAAAACATATGTTGAACTTGAATTTGAATATAACGGTGAAATGTATAAAGTTACAAGAAATCCTGAATATTTGCGTAAAAGCAAAAGAGGAGAGGGTTTTGCAAAGCAAGGTGCAAATGCAACTCTTATTTTGCCAAACGGTACAGTTGTTTCAAAAACAAATGAAGTAACAGCTAAAATCGAAGAAATTTTGGGTGTTGATAAAAACCAATTTTCGCAAATTGCAATGATAGCACAAGGTGATTTCAGAAAGCTCTTAAATTGTGATACCAAAGAGAGAAAAGAAATTTTCAGAAAAATATTTAAAACCGAACCGTACAGCCAAATTGAATATAAACTATCAAGCCTTTTTAATGAGCTTAAAAAGCAGAGAGAAAGGGAAAAGCAAAGCATAAATCAATATATTTCTCAATTTTCCTGCGGTGAAAACGATACGCTGTCACCGTCGCTTGAAAGCGCAAAAAACGGCGAAGTTTTAATCGACGATGTTATATCGCTGATGAATAAAATCTTGGAAAAAGACAGCGCACGGTATAATGAATTAAATAACTTTCTTGAAAAAACAGATAAAGAAACAGCAAAATTGACTTCTGTTTTGGCGGTGGCAAAAAATCAGGAAGAATCAAAAAAAGAATATGCAAATATTTTGAAAGAAATTGAAATTGCCGATAAAAACTTTAACGAAAGTAAAAAGATAAATTCAAATTCCGCCGCCAAAAATGAAAATTTGGAAGTTTTATCCAAAAAAATAAATCTTATTGAAGATAAAATGCCGAAGTTTGATGAATTTGAAAAAGTTCAAAATGAGTTAAATATTGATATTCAGACTGTTAAAGAAAATGAAAAGCTTTTAAAAATCAAAGAAAACGAGTATGCTTCACTAACTTGCGATATTGAAGAAAAAACGAAGCGACTTCAAATTTATAAAAATTCTTTAATTGATATTGAAAGACTTAATTCGAAATTAAATGATATTAAAAACAAAGTGCAGTCTTTAGATGAATTAAAGAATGAAATAAAAAAATATAAAGAAGAAAAAGAAAAATACTCTTTACTTCAGGAAAAGGCGAAAAGTGCGCTTGATAAATATAACAATCTTAATGATGAATACAGTATGAAATACACCGCATTTTTAAGCGAGCAGGCAGGTATTATGGCAAGCGAGCTTAAAGACGGTGAGCCTTGTCCTGTTTGCGGCTCAAAAAATCATCCTAATAGGGCAGTAATAAGCAAAAATGCACCGAGTGCGGCAGATGTTGAAAAAGCCAAAGCACTTGCGCAAAAATCGCAGGAATACGCAAGTGAAGCCGGAAAAGAATGTTCGTGCAAAAAGGCAGTTATTGATACTTTACTTCAAAATGTGAAAGTAAAAGCCGAAAAACTTTTTGACACAAGCGAAAATATCATAGAAAATGTTAATTTGCAAAATGGTGAATTAAAGAAAGAATATGAAGATACCAAAGCACTTTTAGAAGAAGCTGAAAGCAAAGATATAATGCGCAAAAAATTGGAAACAGATATTCCGAAAATGCAGGAAAAATCGACGCTCACATTACAGGAAATTTCCGCTTGCAAAGCAGCAGTCGCTTCTCTAAAAGCAAGGGTTGATGAAAAGTCGGGTTCGGTTATGAAGCTGAAAAATGAACTTGATTTTGACACCAAATCACACGCCCTTGCAAAGCAAAATGAATATAAAGCACAAGTGCAGCTTATCAAAGCCGAAATAGAAAAGGCAAAAGAAAATTTAGATAAATCAAAGTCACGATTGGATACTCTTTTAGGCAAAAAATTAAGCCTTGAAAATTCAATTAAAGATTTTGAAAATTATGATGTTGAAAAGCTTTTACAGAAGCTTGCAGAACTTGAAAATACCAAAAGTGAAGAAAACGAAAAGGCTAAGCTCGTTTATTACAGAACAGAAAATAATAAATCACTTCTTAAAGAGATAAGAGCCAGAAGCCGCGATTTAGCACAGCTTGATAAAAAGTATGTTTGGCTGAAATCTCTCAGTGAAACGGCAAACGGTGATATTTCGGGAAAAGAGAAAATCACGCTTGAAACCTTTGTTCAAATGACTTACTTTGACAGGATTTTGAGAAAAGCAAATCTTCGCCTGCTTACAATGAGCGATGGGCAGTATGAACTTATTCGCAGGCACGATGCCGAAACATTAAAGAAAAATGAGGGTTTGGCACTTGATGTGCTTGACCATTTTAACGGCTCAACAAGAAGTGTAAGCACGCTTTCAGGCGGTGAATCATTTATGGCTTCTCTGTCACTTGCGCTCGGCCTTTCAGATGAAATTCAGTCTTCAAGCGGCGGCATTAAGCTTGATACTATGTTTGTGGATGAGGGCTTTGGCTCACTTGATGATGAAGCACTTGACAGGGCGCTTTCTGCACTGAATTCTCTTTCACAGGGCGGCAGGCTTGTAGGCATCATTTCTCATATTGATGCTTTGGCGTCAAGAATAGATAATAAAATTATAGTTACAAAGGATAGGCAAAACGGCAGTTTTGCAAAAATAGTTGCCCAATAATATATGAAATAAATAGATTTAACAACAGGAAAAATAAAAACTTAAATTATGGCTTTTTGTACTTTCACTTATGCTTTATGTCTGTTATTTTAACCGTAATATCCCTTGGAATACGCGTTTTACTTTAAATTAAATAAAAGGTGCAATGGATAATTCGTAAAGAAAAATTATCCATTGCACCTTATTTATTATACTATTCCTCCGTTTACACCTAAAATTTGTGATGTAATGTATTTGTTTTGTGATAAAAAGTAAATCGCATCTGCCACTTCTTCTGCTGTACCGAGCCTGCCGATAGGCACTTCCTCTTCAAGTTCGCTTTTTTCAAACATTGAGTTCATTCTTGTGTCAATTATTCCGGGGCAAACGCAGTTTACGGTTATGCCGCTTGGCGCAAGCTCCTGCGCAAGAGAACGACTTAATCCTATTATTGCCGCTTTGCTCATTGAATATGCAATTTCGCACGATGCACCAAGCTGCCCCCACATTGATGATACATTTACTATTGCACCGCTGTGGCTTTTAAGCATAAGTTTAACCGCTTCGCGCGAGCAGAGAAAATATGACCTTGCGTTAATTCGCATGATTTTATCATATTCTTCGGCTGTTGTGTCATTTATCTGCTTAATAAGGCTTATGCCGGCATTGTTCACCAATACATCTATGCTTTTGATTTGATTAAAAAGTTCAATTATTTCATTTTCGTTTTCAAGATTACATTTGATTTTGGTTATCCCGTCAAAATCCGGTTCGCTTTGGTTATATGTGATAAAAACATCATAACCCTTTTGTTTAAAAAGCAGTGCTGTTGCCTTGCCTATACCTGTTGCACCGCCTGTTATTAAAACCTTTTTCAAGTTAACACCCCTGAATGTTTTTTATAATTATATCATTATTAAATCTGTTTTTCAAATAAAGTTGTAATTTTGATTAAAATAATGTATAATTATTTCACTAATTTTCTGTGAGGTGCAGTTATGAGCAATGTTAAAGAAAAAGAGTTCTCTACTATAAGCGTATATATTGATGAAGATGAAAATATGATTGGTATTCCTTGCGGTGAAAGCGACAAGTACGGTATTGCGGATATTGATAAAGTTGTTTTGCTCAAAGCACCGTATTCGGATTCGCAAATTGAAAATTTTGTGGAGGAAGTTATATCATACTGTTATACCAAAAAGCATAATGATTCATCTCCGCTTTCAACTATTGAAAAGTATACTAAAAAAACCGGTTTCGTAAATGCAACAGCGGATTATACACTTATTTCTATTGTTAAAACCAAGGAAACATATTCACTTATGCCTACTTTTAATGATTATGAAAGAGGCCCGCTTGTAATTGATGATGATGAAAGAATACTTCTTGCAAATTACCAAAAGGGCGAACTTGCCGAAGTTATGAAAGACTTTATTCAGGTTTATGTTAAAGCTAATATGTTTTATAAAGAAAAGCAGGAGCTTGAAGAAGAAAAGAAAAACAGAAAGAAAAACTAATGAAAAGTTTTGTTATATCTAAGCGTGACGCCGGCACAAGAGTAGATAGGTTTATTGATAAAACTTTTGAAAATCTGCCTAAATCACTGATGTATAAAGAAATACGAAAAAAGAATATTAAGGTTAATAAAAAGCGTTGTACAAATGACCAAAAGTTAAAAGAGGGAGATCTTCTTGAACTTTATCTAAAAGATGATGTTTTAAAATTAAAAGTTAAACATCTTGATTTTATGCGTGCATCTGATGAACTTGATATTGTATATGAGGATGAAAATATAATTATCCTTAATAAAAAGGTGGGTGTTTTGTGCCACCCTGACGGCAAAGAATATATTGACAATCTTGTTGCAAGGCTAAAAAAATATCTTTACCAAAAAGGTGAGTGGTCACCTGAAACTTCAAGCTTTACACCGTCTCTTGCAAATAGGATTGACAGAAATACAGGCGGCCTTGTAATCGGGGCGAAAAACTTGCAGTCGCTTAAAATACTTAATGCAAAGATTAAATCAAGGGAAATTGAAAAATTTTATTTAACGGTAGTTCACGGAAAAATGCATAAAAGCGAAGAAGTGTTGACCGCATTTTTAACAAAGAATGAAAAGAAAAATCTTGTTAAAGTTACCGATAATCAAATTGAAGGTTCTAAAAAAATTATAACCAAATACAAAGTTCTTGATTATTATGATGATGCATCGCTGCTTGAAATAGAACTTTTAACGGGAAGAACACATCAAATCAGAGCGCACCTTGCACATATAGGCCACCCGCTTTACGGTGACGGAAAATACGGCATTGAAGAGGGAAGATTTCGCCAGGCACTTTACAGTTATAAGCTTAAATTTGCATTTGATGATGAAAATGAACTGTCTTATTTATCAGGCAGGGAATTTCAGGCAAGGGATATTAAACTTCTTGATGATTATAAAGAAAGGAAATTTTAATGAAAAACAAATTTTATCGTATCATTTCACCTGTTACCTTTCTTGTGGTGCTTGTGCTTGATATTTCGGTGATAGCATATGCGGTATTCGCAGTTAAAAAGCTTTTGGAAAATTTGAGTGTTTATTCGGTTATATTTGCAATAATCGACCTTTTCGCAATAGTGGTAGGTGCGCTTGTAAGCAAATATGTTATAAGCCAAGGCATTGTTTTTAATGAAACTTCGTTTGAATTTACTGCACTTGATGAGAATAATATTTTTAATTATGATGATATTGCAAGTATAAAAATAAATAAGGACACCAAAGCAAGCCTTAAAAAGAATTTTAATGACAGGCAGTCACAAATTATTATTGAAGAGAAAGACGGTAAGGTTACAACTGTTGACATAGGCTTAACATCAATGAAAAAGCTGAAAAAGATAGAAAATGAAATCTTATCACACATAAATGAAAACTGAATATTTTATATAGCAGCAGGATTTTGTACAATGTTAACAATTGTTTTAAAATTTCTGTTGCATTTTTGTTTATAAATTGTTATTATATATACAAATACGGCTTTGCCAAAAATAAGGGAGAGATTTTATGGGCGAAAAACGCACTTATACGGGTAAAGAACTCGTCGGCTATCTTGTAGGTATGTTTGGCCAAAACTTAATTTACAATATCGTTGCAACAGGTCTTTACTTCTATTTTCAAAATGTAATCTGCCTGCCGGCTATGGCTCTCGGTTGGATTATGACTATCGCAAGAATTTGGGACGCAATAAATGACCCGATGATGGGTACTATTGTTGATAAAACCAAATCAAAGTGGGGCAAATGCAGGCCTTATCTTATTATATTTCCGGCAATTATAGGCTTAGTTACAATTTTAACATTTATAAACGGTAACTATGCCACAGCAAGTTCAACTTCACAAAAGGTACTTATTGTTGCTTGGGCGGCTATTTCATATATTGCTTGGGGTATGTGCTTTACTGTTTGTGATATTCCGCTTTGGGGTATTACATCTCTTATGACGGAAGATGAAAGCGACAGAAGCAAGATACTCGGTCTTGCGCGTATGGTTGCAGGTATAGGCGGTATCGGCGTACTTGTTGTTCAGATTGCGCAGGCTCTCGGCTCTGCATTCGTAAGCAAAATTGATAAAAACGCAGTTGATTATGATACTCTTGTTCAAAAAGCAAACCAAAAGGGCTTTATTGTTACAGTAATTATTATGACTGTAATTGCTTCTGTTCTTTTTGAATTTGCAGGTCTTTTCACAAGAGAAAAAGTTGAAAAAAGTGAAAAGAGTTATACTTTCAAAGAAAATTTCCAAATTATGTTCAGAAACAAGCCGTTTAGGCAAATCCTTATTTCAGGTATTTTGAGAAGCCCTATTCAGCTTCTTATGATTGTTGCAATGACGCTTGTTACATATTACTATGCAAACGGTAATATTATGAATATTCTTGCAACTGACGCTTCAGGTAAGATTACGGGCTTAAATGTTAAAATACTTGTAGGCCTTGGCTGTGTGGCAATCGGCCTTTTTGCCGGCCAGTTTATCGCAATGGGTGTTACACCGTTAATCATCAAAAAAGTTGAAAAGAAAACACTTTATAATATTTATTCAATTGCAGGTGCTTTTCCTTTTGCACTTATCTTTGTATTTTACAAAGTTTCAGGCGGTGATTTAACTTCTACTTTCTGGTCAATCATTGTTGGTATTTGTATGCTTGTTGCAAGTGCTGCTTTCGGCGGTATCAATGTACTTCAGTCAGTAATGATTGCCGACTGTGTTGACTATGAAGAATATCACAACGGTGTTCGTACAGACGGTGTATTTTTCTCGGGCCAAAGCTTTATTACAAAGCTTGCAGCAGGTATTTCAACAATCATTTCATCAGCAGTATATGCATTTGTAGGTTACAGCGGTGCTAATGTTGATAAACTTAACCGCGCTATTGAAAAAGGTGCAAACTTTATAACATATGACGGTGGTACAGGCGCCGGCAAATATGCTGAAGCAATGTTCTTCCTTATTTCAATTCCGCCTGCAATCGGTATGCTTCTTTCAGCACTTCCTACACTTAAATATGCAATGAGTGATAAAGAACACCAAAAAATCCTTGAAACTCTTGTAGAAAAGAGAAATACGCAGGATACAAAGGCTGAATAATAAAAAACGATACAGTCACTTGTGTGTAATTTCAAGTGGCTGTTTTTTATTGAATATTCTGATTATATAAGTTATAATGATTTAAAAACAAAAGGCAAATTAAGGGGAATTTATGATTAAAACATTAAACGGAGCATGGCTTTTTAAAGCTGTGGATGAAAACGAATGGAAAAATGCAACTGTTCCGGGTTGTAATTTTCTTGATTTAATGAATAACGGCGATATACCTAATCCTTTTATTTCAACTTATGAAAAAGAGGTAGGCTTTGTAGGTGAAAAGGATTGGGAATATAAAAAGATATTTGAGATAAGCGAAGCTGAACTTGATTGTGACGATGTACTTTTAAACTGCAAAATGCTTGATACAATTTGCGATGTGTATGTGAATTCAAGACTTCTTTTTGTGGGGGAAAACTGTTTTGTTGCTTATTCAAAAAGCGTGAAATCATTTTTAAATCTTGGTGAAAACGAAATAAGAATTGTGTTTAAATCACCTGTAAATTATGTTCGCGATAAGTATAAAAAATGCCCGACTCCTATGAATTCAAATGGGCAAAATGGTATTGTTCATATCCGCAAGCCGCAGAGCCATTTTGGCTGGGACTGGGGTCCGGTTTTGCCGCTTTCAGGTATAACCAAGGATATTGAACTTCAGTTTGTAAATAATGCCAAGATTGATTATCTCGGCATAACTCAAAGGCTTGAAGACGGAAAAGCATTTGTAAGCGTTAAAGCTGATGTAACATCTTTCGGCAATTACGAATGTGAAATTGGCATTACTTCGCCGAGTGGGGAGGTTATGACCGCCTGCGGTGAATGTGCCGAATTTGTTATTGATAATCCTGAACTTTGGTGGACTTATGAACTTTCAGGCAGTAAAAATCAACCGCTTTATACCGTTAGTGCAAAACTTAAATTAAACGGGAAAGTATTAGACGAGCAAAGCAAGAAAATCGGATTAAGAACTATTGAACTTAACCGTGAGCGTGATAAATACGGCAGAAATTTTCAATTTATATTAAACGGTGTTCCGCTCTTTATTAAGGGCTCCAATTATATTCCGGCAGATAGCTTTATTACTCGCTTTGATAAGCAAAAGCTTGATTATATGCTTGATGCTGTTCAGTTTTCAAATATGAATATGATTCGTGTTTGGGGCGGCGGATATTATGAAAGTGATGAATTTTACGATGCTTGCGATGAACGCGGTATTCTTGTTTGGCAGGATTTTCAGTTTGCTTGTCAGGCTTATCCTTTTTTTGATGATGCTTTTCTTGAAAATGTTAAAAGGGAAGTTGAATACAATGTAAAAAGGCTTTGCAATCACCCGTCGCTTGCCGTTTGGAACGGTAATAACGAAATTGAGGATATGCATTCTGCTTGGATGTATATGACTAAATATGTTGAATGGACTGAAAAATTCTTTTATCATATTCTTGAAGCTGAAATCAGAAAATATGATAAATCAACACCGTATACTCCTACTTCGCCTGTGGGTGAAAAGCATAATTACGGTGTGGGCAGTGATAATGTGGGTGACACTCACCTGTGGGCAGTTTGGCACGGTTTAAAGCCTATGAATTATTACCGCAAGCGTATGACTCGTTTTTGCAGCGAATTCGGTTTTGAAAGTTTGCCGGATATGAAATCAATTGATATTTTTGCCGAGCATAAGGGTAACTATTCGCTTAATGATAAGGTGTTTAATGCCCACCAAAAATGTGCAAACGGTAATGATAAAATGGTTTACTATGTTGCTTCTCGCTTTAATTTGCCGAAGAATTTTAAGGATATGGTTTATCTTTCTCAAGTTACTCAAAATGAATGTATAGCAGACGCAACGGAGCATTGGCGAAGAAATAAAGGCAGATGTAACGGTTCAATGTATTGGCAGCTTAATGACTGCTGGGGTGTCTGCTCTTGGTCAAGTATTGATTATTACGGTAATTACAAGGCTCTTCAATACGGTGCAAGGCATTTTAACGCACCTGTCAGTGTATCAATTGAAAATACCGAAGAATATATTAAGCTGTTTGTTTTAAATGATTTAAAAGAAAAACAAGATGTTACCGTTACTTACGATATTTTTGATTTTGTTTCGGGTACAAAGCAAAGTGATAAAAAAGATGTTTCAATTGACGCAGTTAAAAATGAACTCGTTTTTGAACTTGATGTTAAATCACTTGCAAAAGCGTATGATTTAAAACGCACCGGTGTAGCGGTTAAACTTTTTAAAGACGGCGAATTATTGCAACAAAAAACTGTTCTTTTTGATAAAGAAAAGAAACTTGATTTGCCGAAAGCGAAACTTAAAACAAGGATTGAAATAAAAGAGGACAGGCTTGATATTACTGTTAAAAGTGACGCATATGCCCGCCTTGTTAAACTTGAAAGTGCTGATTCCGTTTTGCCTTTCAGTGATAATTTCTTTGATATTTTGCCGAATGAAAGTAAGAAAGTGACGATTTATAAGGATAGCTCAATGTCACTTCGCAAACTTGCCGAAAGTATAACTGTTTACAGCCTTTGCGATATTAAATTCAGCAAGGATAAGATTGATACGCTTTTAAAGAAGGCTAAAGTATTCATATCTCCTGTTAATATTTCAAATGCACTTTATCACGGAAAAATCGCAAAAGATGTTGAACTGTGTGATGATTAAGGAGTGATTTTTTGCTCGATTTTATATTTGTCGGTTTAGGCGGATTTTTGGGCGCTGTGTTGCGATATGTGTTAACCCTTATTCCTACTAAAAATCCGCAGCCGTTTCCTGTAATTACACTTTTAATAAATGTGATAGGTTCGCTTTGCATTGGGCTTATAGCACTGTGGATGAGCAAAAATTCAAATTTGGATTCACGCTTGATACTGTTTTTAAAAGTAGGTATATGCGGCGGCTTCACCACTTTTTCGACCTTTTCACTTGAAACTGTCGGGCTTATTAAATCGGGGCATATTGTGCTTGCACTTGTTTATGTGCTGTTAAGTACAGTGCTTGGTGTACTTGCTTGTTTTTTACCACAGTGTGCAGTTAAATAATATAATTAAAAAAGCGAAAGCTCGGTAACCCGAGCTTTCGCTTTTTGTATTTACTCTTCGTAAACATAATTATGTGGTTTTGAATATCAAGAAATAAGTTCTCTTTATCATAATTTCTTAATGTTTAATCGGCAAATCAAATATTTGTATAACCTGACCGATTGAATACATTTTATACCTCTCTTGCATCTGAATCAATTTCTCCGTTATCATCAACCTCATATGCATCGGCATTGATAATAGGCGGTTCGATATTTTTAAGCTCTTCTTGTATCTCTTTTGCTGCTTTTTTTATTTGAATAAATGTGACAAGGTCAACTATTGCGTATCCCACAAGGCCGGCACCTACAAGCCTTACAAGCGCAACACTTGTGCTGAAAGGATTTATCATAATTACAACACCTAAAATAAGCACGGCAATTGAAAGGAATGTTGAAACACCCCAGCTTACAATACCGCTTGATTTTGAATAAAATGATGTGATTAAGTCAACAGCGCCGCTTATTGTGATAAACACGCCGAAAATAAACAGCAATATGGCAATTATGCTTTGATATTTAATGCATATTATAAGGCCGACTATAATGCACACTGTACCGGCAACGGCCAGAACGATGCTTTTTTCTTTTGCAAAGTATGAAATCCATGCTGTTACACCCAAAAGTATTGTGGTTGCACCTGTGAGTATGCTTACTACGGTTATTGATTTATCAGGCCAAGCAAGCAGTACAATTCCTATTACAAATGATGCTATTATTGTGATTATTGAAAGGTTTTTAATTTTTACTAAAATTTCTTTCATAATTACACCTTCTTATTTTTTTATGTATCTTATGTCATTACCCTCTAAAGTCAAAAGTGAATATTCGCCGGTGATTCGCGAAGTTATGCGCTGGTCGTAAAATTCCAAAAGTTCTTTAAGCGTATAGTTGGTTGAAATAATCGTCGGCAATTTCGCACCAATACGGGTGTTGATAATATTATATAGGCACGAAATGGTATAAGCACTTTTGAATTCTGTGCCTAAATCATCAAGAATAAGCAGGTCAACATCCAAAATTTCATTTTCTCTGTATTTTAAATTGTCGATTCTGCCGAAATTTTCGTTTTGCAAATCGCCTAAAATATTTTGTGCTGTACCGTAAATAACACTGTATCCTCGGTTGATTACTACATTTGCAATGGCGAGGGACAAATGGGTTTTGCCAAGCCCTGTGCCGCCTGTGAATAAAAGGTTTTTCGCTCCTTTGCTGAAATTAGTTGCATATCCTATGCAGCTTTCTTTGATTTTTTCTGCTCTGTATTTTGGCGATATGCCGCCGTTTTGGGCAATGTCAGGGTAGTATTCAGTGGAAAAGGTGTCAAATGTGCATTCTTCAATCGGTGCGATTTTTTCAATCTTATCTCGCTCAATTTCTTTTAATAGGTTTACAAAGCACTTGCAGCGCCTGCCGTTTATAAATCCCGTATCCTCACACGCAGTGCAGGTGTATTTAATTGCAAGTTCGTTTTCATCATAACCGTTTTTCTTGAGCAAATTTTTCTTTTCTTCTTGCAATGCAAGGCTTTCAATTCGTAGCTTGTTAATATCAGCCTGAGGGTCTTTGCTTGTAAAAAAAGTTCTTGAAATATTAAGCCCGATTTGTGCAAGCTTTCTGTTAATTACATTAAGTTCGGGAATTTCGGCACATAATTTATCAATTCTGCTTTGTGCTTCAAGTGTTGCTTTTTCTTTTCTTCTGTCAAGTATATTTTGTGCCTTGTCATAAGTTTCAATTGAATAGGACATATTGCACCTCCTTAAATTTCAAAATTATTTAGTGCGTCACGCTCAATTTGGTCTATATCAAATGTCGGTTTGCTTGATAATTTTTCTTTGCTCTTTGCTTTGCTTTCTTTTTCGGATTTAGCTTTTTCAAATTCTTTTTGCTCTTTTTCCACATCAGCAGGAGTTTTAATGTTTTGCTTCTTCCACTTCTTTAATATGGAATTTATGTAACTCAGCTTTGGTTCCGGTATGTTTTCTTTCATAATATCTGATGCCAAAGTAATCATGGTAATATCAAAATCATTAAACCATGAAAGTACCATTTCCCTTTGCTTAACGGTTGGTTTTCTGTGCCTGATTCCCGTTATCGCAATGATTTCATTCCATATTCTGTTTCCGCGCTCAATTTCGTGCAGCTTTTCTTCCGCTTCGGAAATGGAAGCGATACCCTCATCGCTCCAATTTTTTGCCATGGCGTTGATATATGAAAAACTTATGGACATTCCTTTTTGCTTTTCGTTTTTATAATATTCAAGTATCATTAAAACTACTTCCGGCTTTAATTCGTAGTAGTTAACCATATTTATTATTATTGCCTGTTCCGCTAAACTTATTGTTCTGCCAAGTACTTTTTGTGCTTCGTTAACAAGGTTTTTGAGTTTTTCGCTGTCACGCAGTATTGACACAATATCTTTGGGTGATAAATTTGGTGCAGAAATCGTTTCTTTTACCACAACTACATTTTTTTCTGCCGGTGCAGTTGCCTGTGGTATTTTGGCGTTTTCAACAATTTCACCGTTTTTTGATATTATGCCTTCCTCAACCCAAAATTCAAGCAAATTGTCTGTATCGGCAATTGTCTGGCCGAGTGCTTTGGCAATTTCGGCAGTTTCAGCCTGACCGTTGTTTCTGAAAATGTATAGCAAAGCTTTAAGTTGATACTCACTTGCAAGCTTTAAATATTCATCAACTACCTTGATAGGTAAATTAAAAATTCCGTTTTCCCAAACTGATGAAAACGGTAACGCTTTATATTCCATAGCATATTCCTCTTTCTTATTTTATATGATAACAAAAAAATGCATTGTTGTAAACAGATAAATAGTTACATTTTTTTCAAAAAAGTCTTGACAAGTGCAAAGCTGTTGTGTATAATCAATCTTGCATTCGCGGATGTAGCTCACCCGGTAGAGCGCAACCTTGCCAAGGTTGAGGTAGCGAGTTCGAGCCTCGTCATCCGCTCCAAAACAAAAAGCACCATTTCTATGGTGCTTTTTGTTTTTTTATAAGAAACGAGGCTCGAAAAGAGCAATCCGTCAGGATAGGAACAGTCCGGTGGACTGTTGCGGTGCTCGGGTGCGTGCCGAAGAAAGCTTTAGCTTTCGATGGGCGAGCCTCGTCATCCGCTCCAAAACAAAAGCACCATTTCTATGGTGCTTTTTGTTTTTTATAAGAAACGAGGCTCGAAAAGAGCAATCCGTCAGGATAGCAACAGTCCAGTGGACTGTTGCGGTGCTCGGGTGCGTGCCGAAGAAAGCTTTAGCTTTCGATGGGCGAGCCTCGTCATAGTGCATAAATTAGATTTTGTATTAAGTAAAGTAATGTATTGTGGCGGACACCATTTCTATGGTGCTTTTTGTTTTTTTATAAGAAACGAGGCTCGAAAAGAGCAATTCGTTTTACAACTGCTTTAATTTTTACTTTACAAGTATTTAAAAGAGTGTTATACTCTAACGGTAATGAAAAGCAGAGAGGTATTACCATGCATCAGGATGTTGAAAAAATACTTGTTACAGAAGAAGAATTAAACGCTATTGCTCACCGCTTGGCAAAGCAAATCACTAAAGATTATGAGGGTAAAAAACTTTTGCTTGTAGGTGTACTTAAAGGTTCTATTTACTTTTTTACCGACCTTACAAGATATATTGATTTACCGTGTAATATTGATTTTATTCAAGCTTCAAGTTATGGTGCAGGTACTGTATCAAGCGGCAATATTCAAATTATTAAAGATATTGCGGATGATTTAACGGGTTTTGATGTTTTACTTGTTGAAGATATTCTTGATACGGGAAATACACTTAAATATATTCACGATATGCTTTCAAAACGCAATCCTGAATCTATCGGTGTTGTTACACTTCTCGATAAACCGGCAAGGCGAACAGCAGATATTAAAGCTGATTATGTAGGCGTGGATGTGCCGGACGCATTTGTTGTAGGCTATGGGCTTGATTATAACCAATATTATCGTAACTTGCCGTATATAGGTGTACTTAAAAAGAGTATTTACGAAAAATAATTACAATTTAATTTTATATGATGGTTTTCTCCTTGCGAGAAATTAAAAGGGAATCAGGTTAGAATCCTGAGCAACAGCCATTACCGTATTTGATGAAGAAAAATCATTTGCCATTGGGAAACTGAGAAGGCGATTTTTCAAGCTATGCTATATCATAAGTCGGGAGACCTGCCACACATTTTAATTCTGCTTTTGGGCAAGGGAGAGCAATGGAGTTAAATTCCGTACTAAAGGTGCGTGCTTTCCTCTGTCTGAAAAGATGGAGGATTTTTTTATGCGAAAAAATATAGGCGTTGTTTTGGCAGTGATTATGAGCATTGCCATGCTTTGCGCCTGTTCAAACAGCAATGATTTTCAGAAAAGTGTGACAGATAATTCAACACAAATAACTGAAAAGACTACCGCTTTGCAGGATGACGAAATTGATGAAGTAACAACCGATAATAAAGAAGTTACTGATACCACCGTAAAAGAAAAGGAAAAAACTACTAAGCAAGACAAAAAAGAAACTAAACCGAGCAGTCAGAAAAATAACGAAACTACCCAAAAAGGCAAAACGAAAAATAAAGAAGTAACTACTGCAAAAAAGGTTAAGAAATCAAAGAAAAACAAAAATAACAAATCAAAATCATCGACTGTAACTACAAGCTCAACAGATGCATATGCAGCAGCTGCAACCGCAACTCATTTACATGCTGATAAGCCTACTGCAAAAATTACTTCTACCAGCTCATCTAAAAAAACTTGTACAATTACTATCGAATGTAAGTCAATACTTGATAACATGGATGATTTAAAATCGGGGCACGAAGCATATGTACCTAAAAACGGTATTATTTTGAGTGAATACGAAGCCACTTTCAACGGCAAAGCTACGGTTTATGATTTGTTGAAAAAAGCCTGTGATGATAATAAAATTCCTTATAATGCAAAAACGACTATTTATAGCGTTTATATATCAGGTATAAATAATCTTGATGAATTTGATTGCGGTGAGGGGAGTGGCTGGTTATACTATGTTAATGGTAAAAAGCCGAATGTAAGCTGTGATTCCACCAAACTAAAAGACGGTGATAAGGTTGTATTTTCATACACCTGTTCATATAATAAATAATTTCATATTAGGAGGTTAATAAATATGAAAAAAATAATTTCTGTTGCTGTTGCACTTTGCATTGCAATCACTTCACTTTTTACAAGCGTTTATGCAATGGCTGACAGTAAGGTTACAAGTGGAGATATTAAAAAGAAGCTCAACGATACGGCAATCTATCTTTTATCTGAAAAGAAAGCTGATTTCGATGTAGAAAATGTAAAGAGCCTTGTTTCTTACATCAATGCAGGCATTGATGTAAATGACTATAAGGATGAATTTACAAAGAGCGTTAAGGAAAATTTAGACTCAAACAGCGGCAAGATTATTGCGGTTGTAGGGTATGACGAAAATAATAACTGGGCTCCTATTAAAGGCGAGTCGGCAGGCGTTTATGCAAATGTAATCACTGCGCTTGATTATTTTGGCTTTGATGTTAAAAATTATGAAGGCATTAACCTTGTTGAAAATTTCAAGAATGTTAAACTTAATAAAGATCATGAAAATCAATATCTTTTCTCTTCAATTTTTGCTGTTGCTGAAAAATACGGACTTGCCGATACCCTTAAAACAGCACAAAATTTCTTGTTAAACAATTTCTATGAATTTGGTACAGGCTCAACTTATTATACCAGTACAGACAGTGATGCACAGCTTGTTGTTGCACTTGCACCTTATTCAAATAAATATAAGTCTGTTATTGATGATACATTAAATTGTATGGAATCATATAAAGCTGACGGCGGTTATCTTTATAACTTGGATAAGGTTTATAATTATAACACAGGAGAACTTGAAGACCCTGTAATTAGCGGTAATTCAACAGGTCTTGCCCTTGCTGCATATTCTGCTATGAATGATTTTGACAAAGCACAAAAGATTTATAATGAAATAGTAAATAGTTTTGAATGCAAAGATGTTAAGGGTGCATATGCTTATACCGCCGGTGGTGATGAAAATGCTTTAGCCACAGCTGATGTTTTCACAGGACTTACAAAATTCTATGAAGCATTAAAAATTAAAGAAACTAAAGACGCTTTAACTACTACCACAACAACTGCACCTGCAAATAATATCACCACAACAACTACAACATCAACTTCTCAAGCAGCAGTTGCAAAAATCAAAGCCCCTAAAAAGACTTCAATTAAGAAAGTTAAAGGTGCAAAGAAAGCAATTTCAGTTACTTGGAAAAAGGTAAGCGGTGTAAAGGGCTATCAAGTTCAAGTTGCAACCAATAAGAAATTCAAGAAGAACAAGAAAACCGTAACAATTAAAAAGCAGAAAACTACAAAGACTACCGTTAAAAAGCTTAAGGCAAAGAAAAAGTATTATGTAAGAATTCGTACATATAAAATTGCAAACGGTAAAAAGGTATATTCTTCTTGGTCAAAGGTTAAGAGTGTTAAAACTAAATAAGTAATGATACTGATAAAGCAGACGGTTGTAAAATCGTCTGCTTTATTTTTTGTTTAATATTGCCAAAAGTTTATAAATATGTTATAATCAACTGTGTGATTTATTATAATGTGTAATTGTTATACCTATTTATAGGTAAACGAATTCTATTGTTAAGGAGGAATTATTTTGAAAGAAGCAAAAGCAATGGCTTATGTAAATATGTATGGCGTTCTTGCTTGCCTTGAAAATCTTTGTGAAATTGATGATGAAGCAAAGGCAATTATTAAATCAATTAAAAAGCCGGTATCACTTTGCTTTGATGTAGCAAACGGCCCGTGCTGTACATTTCATTTTTCGCAAGACGGTTGCACAATCAGTGAGGGAAACTATGGCTGTACCTGCAAAATGAATTTTGCAAGCCCTGAAAAATTTAATGCTCTTATTGATAGCGGAAAGCCGGGTATGCCTACAAAAAATGTGCCGCAGGTGCTTTCATTCTTGCTTGGCCCTTTTACCAAGCTTACTGACAGATTAACTAAAATTTTAATGCCAAGTGAGGACGACTTGAAAAACAGAAGTTTTTTTGAAGAATCAACAGTTCTTACTTTTTATACAATAGCCGGTGCGCTTTCGGCACTTGCAAATCACGACAGTGTGGCACAGCATTCGGCATTTTACACTGTTGACGGGGATATTCAAATGGGAATCACAGATGTTTGCTATGCAACTCTTCGGATTCGTGACCATAAGTTTGAAACTATTAAGGAAAAGCCTGATACTCCGCGTGCTATTATGGAATTTAAAACTATTGACCTTGCAAATGCGCTGTTTAACGGAACAGCGTCAACTATGGCTGAGCTTTGCGCGGGCAATATTTATATGAGCGGTATGATAAATATGATTGATAATGTCAACCGTATACTTGACAGAGTAGCTGTTTATTTGGGTTAAGGAGGATTGCAAATGAGTAAATTTCCTGAATATAAACACGAAAAATCACAGGAATGGTTTAACAGGGCTTTAGCTGCTATTCCATCGGGTGTATATGGCCATCTCGGCCCTTCGGAAGGGCTTTTCTTACCTATAACAAAGTGGCCGCTTATGTCTGACCACGCAAAAGGTACATATTTTTGGGATGTTGACGGTAATAAATACCTTGATTTTATGTGTGCTTACGGTCCTAATGTTTTGGGATATTGCGATGATGATGTTGATAAGGCTGCTATGGAGCAGCTTAAAACAGGAAACTGCACAACTTCACCGTCTTACAAAATGGTAGAATGTGCCGAGCTTCTTAAAGATACCGTAAATTGTGCCGATTGGGCATTCTTTATGAAAAACGGTTCTGATGCAACAACATTCAGCGTAATGTGTGCAAGGGCGCATACTGGTAAAAAGAAAATGATGTTCTTTAAAGGATATTATCACGGCGATTTCCAGTGGGCGCAAAAGATTGACTATCCGGGTATTCTTCCTGAAGAAGTTGAAAACAACATTGTAGTTCCTTGGTTTGATATGGATGCTATGCAGGAAGCATATGATGCTTGCGGCGGTGATGTTGCAGGACTTATTGCCCAGCCGTATGACCACGGTAACTTCTTTGATAATGTGTGTGCTACTAAAGAGCAATGGGCAAAAGTTCGCAAGTTCTGTGATGATCACGGAATGGTACTTATTATCGATGATGTTCGCACCGGCTTCCGCCTTGATATTGCCGGTTCAGACCATTATTATGGCTTTAAAGCAGACCTTATCTGCTTTTGTAAAGCACTTGCAAACGGCTATAATATGTCAGCTGTTTGCGGTGGTGAGCATATGAAAAACACAGCTTCTTCCGTTGTATACACAGGTTCATATTGGATGAGTGCGGAGCCTTTTGCCGCTTGCCTTGCTTGTATACCGAAGATGAAAAAGCTTGATACACCTAAAATGTTTAGGGAAATGGGTACAAAACTTACAAACGGATTTAAAGAAGCAGGTAAACAGCACGGTTTTAATCTTGTGGTTTCGGGTGAGCCGGCACTTTTCTATTTGCGAATTGCTAATGATGACAGCCTTATGCTTCACCAAGAATGGATTGCCGAATGTGTATCAAGGGGTCTCTTCCTTGCGTCACATCATAATCACTTTATGAATGCGGCTGTAACCGATGATGATATTAAACTTGCAATTGATATTGCAGAAGATGCATTTTCGGTAGTTGCAAAAAGGCATCCTGAAATGCCGGGACTTATTAAATAATTAAATGTAATTGGAAAATTTATATATTTGGAGGGGTAATTTATGCCAGCTAATTACAAGCCATTTGATAAAGAAGAATGGCTGCGCCTTGAAAAAAAGGCTGACGAATTAAGAAGACTGACTATCCAAACAGCTATTTGGGGCGGTTCGGGCCATTTGGGCGGTGCGCTCAGCGCTATGGATGCAATGACTATTTTGTATCACCGTTTTATGAAGCTTGATGTTAATAATCCCGAACTTCCTGATAGGGACCGTTTTGTTCTTTCAAAAGGTCACGCAGCAGTAGGATATGCACCTGTTATTTGCGATTATGGCTTTATGCCTATTGATGAACTTAAGATTTTTAACCTTACCGGTGCTAAAATCGGAATGCATCTTGATTGCAATAAGGTTAAGGGTATTGACTGCTCAACAGGTTCGCTCGGCCACGGGCTTTCACTTGCTGTCGGCTTTGCACTTGCAGGCAGAGTTAACGGTATTGATTATATGAACTATGTTTTAACCGGTGACGGTGAACTTAACGAGGGTTCAAATTGGGAGGCTGCAATGAGTGCGGCACAGTTCAAGCTTTCAAATGTAGTTGTTCTTGCCGATGTTAACAAATGTATGATTGACGGCAGGGTTGATGATGAAATGAAAGTTGAACCTGTTGACAAGAAGTTTGAAGCATTTGGCTTTAATGTTATCCGTGTTGACGGTCATAATTTTAAAGAACTTAATGATGCTATTGAAAGCGCTATTAAAAATCATCAAAACGGCGGCGATAAGCCGACTGCTATTGTAATGGATACTTTCAAGGGTGAAGGTGTTGACTTTATGAAAGATAATTACTTGTGGCATTATGGCTCACTTGATGAAGAAAAAACCAAGCAGGCTTATGCAAGCCTTGATGCATATTATAAAGAACGCTGTGAAAGAGCAGAGAAGGAGGCGTAAGCAATGGCTGGAATGACATATACAATGACTGATACCACAAAACTTTCAACTGCTGAATGTTACGGTATTGCACTTTGTGAGCTTGGCGAGGAGCATAAGGATGTTGTTGCCCTTACTGCTGACCTTGCAAAATCAACTAAAATCGGTATGTTCGGTGAAAAATTCCCTGATAGATTTTTTAATGTGGGTATTGCGGAACAAAATCTTTTCGGCGTAGCAGCAGGTATGGCTAAAAACGGACTTATTCCTTTTGCTTCCACATTTGCAATTTTTGCTTCTGCCCGTTCTCTTGACCAGGTGCATACAGATATTTGCTATCAAAATGTTCCTGTAAAAATTATTGCAACACACGCAGGTACTTCGTTTGGCCAGGCAGGTTCAACACACCATTCACTTATTGATATGGCTTGTATGCGTGTTTTGCCTAATATGACGGTTATTTGCCCTTGTGACGGTTCTGAAACTTATCACGCAGTAAAGGCTGCTTATGATATTCCCGGTCCGGTTTATATCAGAATTAACCGCGGTTTTGACCAGGTTATTTACAAATCACCTGATGATTGCAAGTTTGAATGGAATAAAGCCACACTTATGAATGACGGTACTGATATTACAGTTATCGCTTGTGGCTCTTGTGTGTTTGAAGCTATGCAGGCGGCTCGTATGATGGAAGCTGATGCAGGCTTGAAAGTAAGAGTTCTTAATATGCACACCATTAAGCCGATTGATGAAGAAGCTGTAATGGCTGCAATTATGGATACAAGAAGAATTATTACTGTTGAAGACCACGAAGTTATGGGCGGTTTAGGCTCGGCAGTTGCAGAAGTAGTGGCAAAAAGCGGTAAGGCTTGTGCATTCAAAATGCTCGGCCACCAAAATGCTTTTTCAACTATCGGCTTGCAGGAAGACCTTCTTGCTTTGGCAGGTATTGATGCAAACGGTATCAGCGAAGCTATCGGCGAAATGATGCACGCAGATTTTGAAGCTGATGATGCGTGGGACGACGAATTCTGATTTGTTGCCGTATCATTATTTTGAAATTGAAAGGAGTGTATCTTTATGGCAAGTGACGAAACTCGCTATACCAATAAAATATTTATGGCAGCGGCATTGCCGCTTATGAAAACCATTGCCACAGATGTACCTGAACTTAAAAAGAAATTTGAGGGCGTAAACGCTATTTACCAAGTTTCAGCTAAAGTAAACGCAGAGGATAAAGAGGCGGTCCATTTTATTGTTGAAAACGGTGAATGGAGTGTTAAACTCGGCGAATATCTCGGTCAAGAAAAAATTGATGCCGAACTTGCATTTTCTTCTATGGAGAAAATGAATGAATTTATGAAAGGTAAAATGACTTCACTTCCGAAAATGAAGATTAAGTCATTTGGTAAATTCACAAAGTTTATGGCTGTGCTTTTAAAAATGTCTTCACTTTTAAGCATTGCCGAACCGCCGGAAAATGACGAAGAACTTTCACTGCTTCTTTGCAAGCTGTATTTTTACTTGCTTTCTTCCGGTATATCGCAGCTTAATAAAATGGGTCATCCGCAGGTGCATGATTGGGCACTTAAAAGCCCTGACCGTTGCTATCAGTGGGCAGTTGAGGGGCATCCTGAATGTACTGCATATATGCGCGTTAAAGCAGGCAAATCAAGAGCCGGCAGGGGCGAATATAAGCGTTCAAAGCCATTTTTCTGTATGAAATTTGACTGTGCAACTTCAGCTCTTAAAATTTTGCTCGGTACAGGCGATATGTTCCAAATGACAGCGAACAAGCAGCTTATAATGGAGGGTGCGCCGGAATTTGGTGTGCAAATCGGTGATTATATGATGCTTGTCGGCAATTTGGCAAAATAAGATAAAATTGAAAACACGCTGGTAGACTTTGAGAAAGTGAGATAAATTTTGTATTTTGTGAGTGGGAGCTGTACGATGGTACTGCCCCCGAACAAAAGACAAAAAGCGCCAAAGACGGCAAGGACTCGATTTCCTTGCCGTCTTTCACAATTCCTCCGAGTGCAGCAAGTTGCACTCACCGTCTTACCTGTCGGTTCGGTTGGTGCTTCTGCACTTTGTGCAGAGGTCTCCACCGGAGACCCGCACCCTTTGCAAGGGAGGCAAAAAGGGCTAATTTAATTTCTTTAGACGAGGCGCGCTTTAGCCACTTTATCGGAGTCTAAAACCTTTCTGCTTGAGGAAAGGTTTATTTTTTTGCCTGTATATGTTAAAATTAAAGTATCAATTTTTGGAAGGTGCGAAATGAATTATAATAATGAAAAATTTATTAAAGAATTTAAAAATATAATGCTTAAAATCAAGGCACAAAAGGTACTTTTTGTTTGCTCCGGCGAATATGACAGGTATGGCTATCGCAAGGCACTTGATGAAATAAAAATCAAAAGTGTTGCGTTTACTTCATTTGAGCCTTGCCCGGAAGTAAGCTCGGTGCAAAAGGGGATAGAGGTTTTCAAGTCTAATGCCTGCGATTTTGTTGTTGCTGTCGGTGGCGGAAGTGCTATTGATACCGCAAAAGGCATTAAGTATTATTCAAAGCTTGATTTTAAAATTTTAGCGGTGCCTACCACTGCCGGAACGGGAGCGGAAGTTACCCGCTTTTCAGTTTTATATAACAATAAGGATAAAGCTTCTGTAAGTGATTGGGATATTATTCCCGATTATCAAATATTTGATTATACGACACTTAAATCGTTACCTTATGAGCAAAAGGTAGCCACTTCGCTTGATGCATTTTGCCACAGCGTTGAAGCTTATTGGTCAATAGATGCAAATGATGAAAGCAGGCAGTACAGCAAAAAGGCACTTTCTCTTTTTAATAATAATTTTGTGAAATATCTTGAAAATGATGAAAAAACATTTGAGCCTATGCTTGAATGCAGTATGCTGGCAGGAAAAGCAATCAATCTTGCCAGAACTACTGCGCCGCACGCATTCAGCTATAAGCTTCATAAGTTAAAAGGATTTTATCACGGAAGAGCGGTGGCTGTATCGCTTGCTTATATTTGGAAATATATGGCAAATTCAGGTGATAAGCTTAAATCGCTTATGAATGAAACAACAGAAATTACGGGATTTGATTATGCAGGGTTTATTGATTTTTTAAAAGACCTTGGCTTGCTTGATGATTTGACTATGACAAAAGCCGAATTTGAAGAAACAATTCACGGTGTTAATACCGCCAGACTTCAAAATTTTCCTATGAAGTTAACAGATGAAGATATTGAAAATATTTATTCTTCATTTATTTTGGTTAAATGACACGCAAAGTACACATAGGTATTATATCTTATAGCTGAAAGGGAGTGGCTGAATGTTTTCTGTATTAGTAGCAGACGATGAAAAAGCAATAAGGGAAAGCATTAAGGACTATCTTGAAGCGAAAGGATATTCGGTGAAAACGGCAACCGATGGTGAAAGCGCGCTTGAGCTGTTTTATGAAAATTCTTTTGATTTAGTAATACTTGATGTTATGATGCCGAAAGTGGATGGATTTGATGCTTGCAGAGCTGTAAGAAGAGCAAGTAATTTGCCCGTTTTGTTTTTAACAGCAAAGGGGCAGGAGGCTGATTTCCTGAAAGGCTTTGAATGTGGGTGCGATGATTATGTTGTTAAGCCTTTTCCGCTGTCCGTTCTTTATGAAAAATGTAATTCACTTATAAAACGCTACAAGGGAATAGATAGTGCAAATTGGCTTAAAGTATCCGGTGTGGCTCTTGATTTATCGTGCAAAAGAGCTTATGTCGGTGAAAATGAAATCAAACTTTCATCAAAGGATTTTAAAATTCTCTGCTACCTTATGGAAAACAAAAATATTGTTTTAAATCGTGAGTTGATTTTAACTTTTGCTTGGGGATATGATTTTGACGGTGACGATAGGGTTGTCGACACACATATTAAGCGTATTCGCAAAGCACTGGGTGAAAAAGCAGAATGTATTAAAACAATAATAAACACCGGCTACTCCTTTAGGGAGGTATGATTTATGAAAAAAACAAGAAAAGTTTTGTCAATCGTAACTGTTGTTGTTTTGGTTTTGTATTTTTCATCAATGGCTGTTTTGTACGGCAATATGAAAGATACGGTTAAAGCAAATATTTATGACGAAGCAAGTACGCTTGCTGAAGAATTCAATAACAATTCGTATGAAAACTTAGAACATTTTGTAAGTGTTACTAACCAAAGTCTTCCAATGTATCCTACAAAATATTATGTTTATGACGAAACAGGTGAAAATCTACTTGCACAAACTTCAAACCAAATTATGTTCCAATACGGTCCGTTACTTAAATATGGCATAGTCAATCTTGATGAATATTTGTCAGAAAAACAGATTGAACAGCTTGCACAAATGGATAATAAGTATTCTTCTAACTACTCAACCTTTAAGTATGCAATTGACGGAGATAAGGTAATTCCGTGTTCGCTTGTGTATAGAATTTTGCCTGATGGCACGGACGGTGAAAGTTTTAACTTTACCAATACCAAGCCTACAGGTGAAATCAGCTGTATTTCAAAATATTTTGAAATGGATTTGTATAAGGCACATTCGACTGATTTTCAAAAAAAAGATTATGATTTTATCGACAAGAAATTCAAAGACGGCAAGGTGCCTAAAGCCGAATGTAAAGAAAATAAGTCAGACCCGTGGGGAAGTGCAATAGATTATACCGACGAAGTATTTATTGAAAATGGCAGATATATTGTAAAGCAAGTTAGAGTTGTTGGTACGGAAGATGAAAACGCTTATTATGTGATAACTTATACTGCAGCTAATCTTTTCAAAAATGTTATTGAAGATTTCCGCTTTACAAGATGGACAACGGGATTGTCATGCGTGTTTACGGTGGCACTCGCTATTTCGCTTGCAGTTTCGTACAGCATTGTGAAAAAAGAGCAGATGAAATATGCAAGGTATTCATTTTCAAATGCTGCGGCACACGAGCTTAAAACACCGCTTGCAATTATTCAAAATCGCTGCGAGCTTGTTATGGAAAAAGTAAATGAAGACAAAAATGACGAGTATGTAAAATCAATTTATGAAGAATCAATCAGGATGAATAAGCTTGTCAAAAATCTTTTGCAGTATAATTCGCTTACAATGAATACGGATATTGATAAAAAAGCATGTGACCTTGACAGAATTGTTAAAAAAGAGATTGAAAAATATCGACCTTTTGCGGCTTCAAAAGATGTCGGAATTGAAAATTTAGCAGTTGAAAAATGTTCTGTTAAATGTAATGATGAGCTTATCGGCTTGGTAATAGACAATTTCCTTTCAAATGCGGTTAAGTTTGCAATACCTAAAACTGTTATAAAAGTCAGCCTTACAAGAAAAGGCAAAAAGTTTAAACTCGGAATTTATAACAAAGGTGAAAACATTTCAAAAGAGCAGGGTAAAGAACTGTGGGAACTTCTTTATAAAGGCGATATGTCACGAAGCAGGGATGAAAATTCATCCGGTATGGGGCTTGCAATTTGCAGGCAGATACTTGAACTTCATAATTTTAAGTATGGCTTTGAAAATAAAGAAGACGGTGTAGAATTCTATTTTATAGCAAAGTAGAGTTAAGAGCATGGCTTGATTTTTTTAAAATAGGTTCGTAAAACGGACAATATAAAAATCCCTCTTGATGTAGAATAAACATCAAGAGGGATTTTTAATGCCAAGAAGTTTTCAAAACATAAGTATTTATGGAAACGAAAAGTTTAGTTTTTTACTTCAAGTAGTCTCTTTTGTACTGTCTGCACAATCCGGGCAGATCATTACGCTAAACAGTAGTTTTCTTTTTACTTTTTATCAATATTAAAATAAACCCACCAATTATTCCGCCAAGCGTGTTGTAAACAATATCGGAGATTTGAAAAGTACCTAAATGTGCGATTATCTGCATTACTTCTATAAAAACTGATAATAAGAAAGCAGAAAGAGATGAATATATTATCAGCTTGTTTGAAATTTTTACAGACTTTGTTGCAGATATCAAAAAAGAAATTACAAAAGAATGAGGCAATAGCATTATTAAATTTTCAACACAACTAAAATCATAATAATAAATATTTTGTGTTATTGTCCAGCTTCCGTATATATTTGAAAATGGGTCGTCAATTCGATTGGACAGCCTCATAAAAAGAGTTATTTCAAATACAACAGCTAAATAAAAAAATAAAATAAAAACACTAAGTGCCTGTTTTTTAGACTTGAATATAGGCTTAGCCTTAAATATCATCCGTATTAAAGCTATTATGAATAATGCACAAATGGCTATTAAACAAGGCTTTAGTAAACAGCTTTTAAATAAAAATTCAATTGTATGCTTGATTGTTATGTAAAGCTTGTCAGTGTTCATTGTAATTTTTCACTTCAAATTTATTAACATAGTGATGGGGATGTCGTTCCTCTTTTGGAGGCAACTTCATATAATCAGAAAATAAATGCTTCAAGTAAGTATCATAATCTGAAAAAGCGTAAAATTTGTGCCCCTCAAAGTCTATATCAATGAGGCTTTCAAACCATTCTTTCTTAAATAAGCTTCTATCTACTGTATCCGAGCCTAAGCCGGTCAGCGCCATTGCATAATCACTTTGATGATTATTATATTTTAGAGCTGATTTTTTGAATTTTTTAATAATAAATTTCCTTGGAATAAAGAAATAAGCAAATCTTCTCAAATAAAAGTACAAAAGACGCATACCTGTTTGATTAAAGAAATAATTGCTTTTTATATAGAGCATGCTTTTGCAAATTTTCGCAGTAATGTTTTGTCTTTTTTGATGCTTATAAATATTATCTGTTGGATAAAGCGGAAATATATCGACAAAAATTCCGTTGGGATGACCTTTTGAATAAGCGAAATATGATTCTCCGAAAACAGTTGATTTTGCCATAACTTTAGTGAAAAGCTGAGAATATACATCACTTTTTTCAGGAGTAGCAATGTAAAACTTTTTGTCAAGCTTACTATTGGCAATTTCGAGAAATTTTTGGTAATCCTCATAAAGCATAACAATGTCTACATCATCGTCCCAAGGTATAAAGCCTTTATGTCGGACTGCACCCAAAAGAGTTCCAGAAGCTAATGAATATTTCAAGTTGTTTTCTCTGCATATTTTGTCGATTTCAGTTAAAATATCAAGAGCAATTTTTTTTACGCTTTCGATATCTGAATCGGAAAGTTCAATAGAGTTAACATGTTTCATAAATAATCCACCTTACAAATTATTTGTTGCTTTCTTTTATAAGTGTATTTTTAAACGAGATTTGTTCTTTTGGTTATCATCATATGAAACTGTAAATATAGCGAGAGCCATAAATCCGATAAGTCCGGCGGAACTCGAGAGTATAGCGGAACCTACGGCGTGAATCATGTATTGCAGAAATGCTGCATAAAGAAATGCTTTTGTTTGGCTGTTATATTTATTGTTTTTAAATGATAAGAAAATCATAATATAAGCTGATATGTAAAGTATACCACCAACCCAACCAAATTGACCTATTGCCATAGGCCAAAATGTATCGCTTAAAAAAGAGCCGTCCTCCGGAGTCATACCGAATAATTTGTTAAATCCGTATTGATAGTATAATTGAGAGTAGTTTCTCGCCGCTTGGTCTGAACCGAATGTTCCGAAGCCTGAACCTAATGGAAAATAGTTGTTTGCAGTTTTGAAAGCATATTCAAAGAAAAGGCGTCTCGGTGCATTTTCATTTAGAATATATGTTTCAATTTGAAACCATCCTGCAACGATTAAAATAATAACACCTATTATTATTACTATCGGTGATAATCTTTCGTGCTTTTTGAAGTAAAATGCAAGTCCGATAAATATAATAGAGAACATAATCGGAGGTGCTTTTGTTGCAAGCACAAGGCTGATAATAGCCATAGCGTAATAGTAAATCTTTTCTTTGTTTCCCATTTTTGTGTTGCAAACAAGAATACCAAAAAATAGCATATATACAGCAATATATTGAAAATTAAAACTAAATATAAACTTAAACGAGCCTATTCCGTATCTTTCTTCACCTGTCATTCCTATATCTGTAAATAATGATATGATTGAACAGACGAAAGCGCCAATTGTGAATAGCTTTGCGAGAGACACAAGCATATTTATAGTCGCTTTTTTCTCTTCATCGTTAAGAAAATATTTCATAGCAAAATAAGCAAATAAAAGCTTCGTTTCAGCGACTATGTCTATCACTATTGAAAAATAGTTGTGAGATACTCCGCTGACAAGGTTTGAAATAACGCCTATTGCAACAACTATGCCCATGATTATTAAGGTGTACATATCTCGTCGTTCAATGCGTGTTCTGAAAAAGATAAGATATATTGCGGATAAGACTCCGATAATTTCATCAAAATAACCGCCGTTGTTAACAAGCTCAAGTGTTATTACTAATAAGAAAACTGCAATTGCAATTAAGCTTTTTATATAATAACGCTTAGCAGAACTGCTTGTTTTTATAGATGATTTCTTCTTTAGTTGATTTATGTTGTTTTCCATATTGGGTGTATCCTGTTTATTTATATAATTGATTAAGCTTAGAATAATAACTGTTTTCTTCAAAAGCTAAATTTTCTGTTTTGTTAGTTAATTTGTGGATAGGCGAAATTTCTTTTATTTGATTAAATCTCTCTTCACAATAGCTTTGATTCATTTCCATTGCCAAAATGTGCTGGTCGATTTGATTATAATAAGGAACCTTTTTCCACTCATTAGGATATTTTTCCGCAATCATTCTGAAAAAAATGTGAAGTAAAAAATATTGTTTAAGATAATTGTGCTTTTTCCAATATTCAAAAAGCATAGCTTCATTTTCAAGAAGAAGTATATTGTTAGGCTTACTGTAAATTAACCAGCTACCCATATTTATCATTTCTTCGTTAAACCAGCCGTTTCGATAAACAAAAAAATCATTTTCGGTAATGTATTTAGGTAGAGGACCGGTTAAATAAGTTGTTGCGTCTAACCACAGACCGCCGTGAAGATTTAATATGTTCAGTCTGATTATGTCAGAAAAATGAGTGTTAGTAATTGTTTTATTCTTCCATTTCTTTACTATATAATCAGGTAATGAAACATAATTAAAAAGATTTTTTTCGTCAAGCACAACAATGTCCATATCCTTGACATTGTGCCGTACAGATTTATAGCAATTTTTAACAAGCTTTGGTGCATTTTCTATTCCTTGAAGCCAGCAAATCCAAACAGTATTGCTCATATCCTTATCATTATATTTTTCAACCTTCAGTGAGTCGAGAACGCCTTGATACTCTTTTCGTATCCTTGTATATGTTTTATACATTGCGTTGACTGTACTCATATATTTATTTGCATAGCCTGTTTTGTTAATTATTAAACCGCCGATTTCATCGAACAGCGTATGCGTTTTTGTAAATCTTTTTATGTTTTTTATAAGATTATTCATGCGTTATTTCTCTCCTTTGTTTTATAGCAAAAATAGCTTTTTTCGGATAAATAAAAAATAGCAGCACATGAATCCTTTTAGCGATTTCATAGGCGATTACAGGCAAAACAAATCCTGCTAAAATGCCTAAGACTATATGTATAAACGGTGCTTGAATGTTTAGCTTTAAAAGTAAAATTCTAACTCCTGCCGCTGCTATTGTGTGCATTACATAAACCGGCATAAAATATTCACGGAATTTAAAACTGATTTTATTAACGCTTTTAAACTGCAAATTTTGTGATAATATGATTATAGAAATTACAAATAATAATCCTATAATGTATTGAATGTTTAAATCGAGATTTTCTTCTCTGTAAAAGTATATACTTAAAACTAAAGCGGTAATTCCTGTAACCATCATAATAATTTTAGATAATATTGATGTTAAATCGAACATATCAAATGCTAAGCACATACCGATTATAAACCAAATCATTCTAGCAAAGGTTGAGCTTAATATATATGGTAACTGTATTGAATTGTAAGAACAAGTCAGATATAAAATTCTTGCAAAAAAAGAAAATGTAAATAACAGTACTGCTTGTTTTTTGGTCTTTAAGCAAGGTATAAATAAAAACAGAAAGAAAAGAGCATAAAGATACCAATAAGGTGCTGTCGGATTTATAAATAGTGTTTTAAAAAAGTCATCTGCGGGATTGTTTACACTGTCGGAAAAAATCTTTTTAATCACTAAGGTTATTAGGGTAAATGTAAAATAGGGTACACCTAAGTTTAAAAGCTTGTCCGAAACATTTTTGCTCCAGCTTTTAAGGTTATGTACCTTGTTCGATTTTTGATATAAAAAACCACTGCACACAAAAAACAACGGAACATGAAAGGTGTACATTGTTTGAATTGAAAATGAATAAAACAATGAACCTTTTATTATTTCTGAAGCAATCATTGATTGATAAAAATGCCCTAACACTACCAAAATGCAGCATGCAAGCTTTATGTTGTCTACCCATTCATATCTATTTCTGTTTTTGAATTGTGTATTTTCCATAGCTTTAATCTTCAAATTCTATTGGTATTGCGTTAAGCATTTCTCTTACTGTGCAAGGTTCTTTAAAACCGAGCTCATTGTATTTTTTACTGTATTCCTTGTGCTTTTTCATAGCGTCCTCATATGTTCCTATTATTTTTGCAGGTACACCTGCCACAACACTGTTATCCGGTATATCGTGAGTTACTATTGCACCGGCGGCAACAATTACATTATTTCCTATTGTAACACCGAAATTTATAATTGCGTCTGCTCCGATATATACATTGTCTTTTATTTCAATTTTTCCGTGCCTGCAAATATAGTCTTTTGTATCTTCTTGATAGTCATAGACAACATGAGCGACTGAGTGCGTTATAAGTCTAACGCCGGCTGAAATTGCAACATTGTTATGTAAGGAAACAAGAAACGGCTCGGCAGGAAGAATCGTGCTTTGATAAAAGCAATGCTCACCTATATGATGAAAAATTCCTTTTTTCTTTAAAAATTCAGCTTTTTTCCATCCGTTTCTTTCTGCAAGCATTTTAAACTGTATATATGCACGCCTTAGGGATTCAATATTCATTTAATTACCTCGATTCAGTGAGCCTTTTATGTTAAAAATAATTCTTTTTAATGTAAGCTTTTTTCTGTTTTGCCAAATACTCTTAGCATAAAATGCAACAGGGTGGCTGACGCCTTTTCTTTTAATTAGATTCTCATTAAGCTTAAACGGCTTATCTGTTACAACATCGGAGTAAATTAAGTATTTTGCATTATCCGAAAAATTCTTCACCTTATACGACATAGGCCTGCACCAAAAATGGATATACATATATTCTTCTTCAATGATTTTACCGTTATGTAGATAATGGCGTAAAAGCTTGCCGTTTTCCCAAGTAAAAACCTGTCTGTCGTTTTTGTAATCTTCTTCTTTCGGAAGAGTCGCTAAATAAAACTTTGTTTCATATTTTGCAAGATGGGCAAAATCAACTTTTGAGTAGTATGGAATATTAAGCTTTTTATAAATTTCTTCTATACCAACTTCGTCAAAAGCGTGACCTTCAGACTCGGAAAAAGCCATTTTATAGTTGTCAAGTCCGTCAATTACAGTCCTGTATCTTTTATTTACTTCAGGAGTATTTTTATATAAAGTAGAATGAGCCTGATACCCTATTTTGTCGTATTTTTCAAGAATTTCATCTGTGTAAAATTTTCTTATATTTCCCCACATCAGGTCAATATCGCAGTTACCCCAAAAGTCATAGCCCTTAAGCTCTTTTTCAAAAATTTCGCCGTAAGCTATCTTGTAATCACAAAGCTTCCAGCCTCTGTCAAGAACAATGGGGAAATCATAAAATGATTGAAATCTTTCTCTGATTTCATCAAGAGTTGTGTAGTATACTTTGACATTGTCAGGATAATCATATTCAGTTTTATCATCTGTAAAAATAATCCAGTTTACGGTTGGGTTTGCTTTACAGCTTTTCAGCCATAAACGAAAACTTGTTTTTGGAAGTGTTCCAAAGTAAGGAACGACATAGCAAATTGAATTCATAAATCATACCTGCTTATAAACATTTAAAAATTGTTCTACCTTATATTCTGTATTTAGTGTAGGTCTGTATGATAAACAATTTTGAATATATGAGTTATCATTACATATTTTGACCAGAGATCGTGCGTTCCAGTCGTCATCTGCAATTCCTAATTTGTATTTCTTTATATAGTGGCAACTGTAAGGCACACAAGTAGTTACAACAGGAGTTGCCATTGCTAATGACTCAACTATTGATACCATATTAAGGTCGCTTTCAGTATATACAAGCATTGCTTTTGCTTTGCTGAGAATACCTACAAGTTCACTGTGAGGAAGCTTTCCGGTAAAAATTACATTATTACTTATTTTTAGTTCTTCAGCGAGTGCTTCAAGGTTTTCTCTTTCTTCACCTTCGCCCATAATGTACAGCTTGCAGGTGCTGTCCTCTTCTTTTACATATTCAGAAAAAACTTTAATGATTTTATCTATCCTTTTTCTCTTTATCAGTTGAGAGCTAACGGCAAAATAGTTTTCTTTTTCAGTTTCATATTTGAATTTTTCAAGGTTAACTCCGTGGTCGATTACTGTATCGCTGACATTATTGCAAAACTGCGATATAAACGCTCTTGCCTGAACGCTTCTTGCAACGATTTTTGTGTTTCTGAAAAACAATCTTGCAATGATATTGTACCAAATTTTAGACGGAAGTTGATGCATAAGCTTATTGTGCTTACCAAGCTCATGCCAAACGATAAGATTTTTCTTGCTCCTTACAGAGAGCATAAGGGAGTTCAAAGAAAAAACTTCGCTTGTTATGATTAGATCAAATTTATTGTTTTTTATGTATCTTTTTATGTCGGGGCAGTAGGGTATAGTATTCGACGGAAAAAGTTTTTTTATTTTTGCATCAAGCCAAACTACATTAAAAGGATAGCTTTCTTTTTGCAGCGGCTTGTAGTCACTGCATGCTATCAATGTAACATCTATGCCCTTTTGCATAAAGCCCAAGCTTAAATCATAAATCATCGTGTCCTTGATAGTATTAACTTTTTTAATATCCCTTGTTTCGCTTGTGTAGATTATGGGATTAACAATTAAAATTTTCATATTTCCCTCGACTACTTATTCGATTTTTTTAATCTAAATTTATCAAGAAATGAATTAAGTACATCTGCAACCAAAACATCTTTAAGTTCTAACAAACCGACTGCATAAATAATGGCGGCAATAATAATTGTCACTATTAAGTAGAAAAGATTTGCAATTTTATCCGCATAAAAATGTTTAATTAAAAGGAGCATCGCAAACATTACTAACGATGAAGCAAAGCATTTTACAGAAGAAGCAAAAATCGGCTTTATTTCAAGAAGCTTTTTATTTGAAACATATGACATCAATAAAATGCAAATAATTGCCTCACTTATTATTGAACCTATTGTGGCGCCCATTGAGTACAATTTAGGTATAAGCAGAAGATTAGCAGTGATGTTTACAGCACCGCCGATTAAGATAATGCGATTGTATATATTTTGCTTGCCTGTTGCTATCAAGTATTGGTAGCCTATTGTATTATTTAAGCCCTTTAAAATAAACAAGCAACTCATAACGGGTAAAAGGATTTTTACTTTGTCGTAGCCTTCTCCGAAAAATATTGGCACGAAAAAGTCTGAAATGGCAATAAGACCAAATGTAAACGGAAAGCCTAAAATCCATACTAAATGGCAGGATTTTTCCATATGCATTTTCACACTGTCGTTGTTGCCTTTTGAAACCTCGTTGGCAATTCTCGGAAGCATTACTCCGCTGAGCGCAATTATCAGCATTAGGCTCATATTTATAATTTTATCAGCTTGTTCATAATAACCGTTTTCAACACTTGTTGAAAACCAACCAATCATTGATTTGTCGATAATTGCATAAAGATTGCAGGCGATTGTCGGAAAGAAAAGCTGTAAAATTTGCTTAGTGTTTTTTAAGGGCTTTAGCTTTTTTATCGGTACTTTTACAATATGTTTTGCTGTGTACGGAAGAACTGCGAGATTGCTTATAACGGTAATTCCGGCTAAGCAAAGTATGTAAATCGGCAAGTCTTCTCTTGACTTTACAAATGCAAAAATACAGATTACATTTATGATTTTAAAGATAAAGTTTCGAATGGATATAGTTTTAAAAAGCTCCATTCCTTGTAAAAACCAGCTTGTGTCAATTAAAACGGCTAATAAATAAAGTGATTGCAAAAGAGCAATTTGTTTGTCCTGTGCTATAAAGATGACATAAAGTAAATAAAATGCTGTTACAATCAGGGTAGAGGATGAACGGAATATAAAAACATTCCAAAACTCGATGCTTCTCTCGATAGGATTATCCTGCAAGATTGCAATTTGTCTGTTCCCGAAAGCTCCGGCACCTAAAGTGGAAGCCAATGTAAAATAGCTTACTATTGCAAAGGTATAGCTGTAAGTACCTACTCCGTCAGCACCGAGAGCTCTTGAAATGTACGGCGCTGTAATCAAAGGGACAATTATAGTAAATATCTGATACCCTGCGTTAAATATGTAATTTAGCTTAATACTTTTTTTCATTTCACTTATTTAACAGCAAACTGCTTGTTTATATCCTCGTTTACAATTTCTTCGCCTGACTTATTTTCAAGCTGTTTTCTTGATGATTCGGAGAGACCGTCATTGACGACTGCGTTCAAGTCACATGTTGAAAGCTTATCAAGTTCCTCTTTAGTTACTTTTCCGTCACGGTAATCGCGGCAAATTTTATTTTCATACATTGAATATTTGTTGTCTTTAAAGTACATTAAGAATTTGTGCTTAATAACCCAGGTTGCAGGCACCCAAATATATTTATGCATAGCAGGGGATACAGAGCCAATCATCCAGCATTGCCTGTCACAGTGTCTTACTTTCTGCCTTACTTTATCTGCCTGCTCACTGCTCCAAAGAGTATCCCAATTTGTTTCGTTAAGATTGCCCATAACTTCTTTTTCTTTTGTTCCGTTACAAGGCATAACATCACCGTATGGGTCAATAAAAAATGTATCAAATGCCATATCGCACGGGAGTAATCTTTTTTGACCGTATATGTAGTTTATCAAACCGTGGTTAAAGTATGCTCTAAACCACTTTTTAGGCGAATTTGATTTTAAAAGCTCGTTAATAAGGCTTTCAAATTCCTTGGCAACCATTGGTCTGTCTTTTATAATATTTTTTGCTTCTACAAAATAAAATGAATTATGCAAAGACGCTGTTGCAAACTCCATATTCATTTCATTTGAAAGTCTATAAAGCTCAACTAAATCTTTTGCATTTGCATCTTGAACAGTCATACCAAAGCCAACATCGGGATGTTTCATTTCCACAAGTTTTTTTAGTGTTGTATATCCCTTGTTAAATCCGTCGTCAAGTCCGCGTATTTTGTTGTTTGTATCTTCTAAACCTTCAATTGAAATGCGAATACCGACTTTCGGAAATTCCTCGCATAGTTTAATGATTCTGTCAGTAAAAAATCCGTTTGTGGAAATAACGATACGGTCACTCTTTTTGTAAAGTTCGCGCACTATATCAGCCAAATCTTCCCTAATAAACGGTTCGCCGCCTGTAATGTTGGTGAAATACATAGGCGGTAATTTTTTTATTGTTTCAATTGTTAATTCTTCTTCAGGTTTTGAGGGCTTTTTATATCTGTTGCACATATTGCACCTTGCATTGCAACGATATGTAACTATTACTGTTCCGTTAAGTTTTTTCATAATGATTATCCCATCATCTGTTTTTTATTGTTTTAGCGGGTACTCCGCCGACTATTGTATAGCTTGGTACATCGCGGTTTACTACTGCACCGGCTGCCACTATACATCCGTCACCGATTTTAACACCGTCAAGTATGGTCGCATTTGCACCTATCCAGCAGTCTTTTCCAATTTCAATACCTTTGCGTGTTGCACCTTGCAAATATACAGGTATGCTTTTATCTTCAAAAATATGGTTTTCGGAAAACAGACTTACACCGGGGCCGAAAATTGTTGAATCGCCGATTTTAACTTTACCTCTGACTGAAATAAAAGCATTTGCTGAAATACCTACATTGTCGCCGATAACAAGGCTTTCACCGAGTTCCCTGATAACACCGGTACATTCAATAATACTGTTTTGACCGAGCGAAAAGTTATTTCCTATTTTTATTCCGCCCTTGCAAAGTGCATTTATTGTGCAATTATCATTTATTGTTAAACCGGAGCCGCACTCGATATGACTTTTTGATTTAATACATACTTTTTTTCCGATAAATGAAATTTTACCTCTTTTTTTAAATCCTATTGTTGCAAAAAAACCGCGAATGAGCATAAAAAATCTTGTGAATACAATTGAAAATAAATCGTTATCAGTGATATTTTCATCAATTATATATTCACGATGTTTAATTTTACTTATGATTTTTGATACTAACTTAACCATTATGTTTTACGCATTCTCCATATATCTTCAAAAGTTTTTCGGTGTATTTTTCAATTGTGTTATCGCTTGAATTGATTGCGTTTTTACTCATTTTGCTTATTATTTCATCATTTTCCCAAAGATAAGAGATTTTCTTTTTTAAATCTTCTTTATCATTGTGCTTAAATATTAAACCTGTATAATTGTTGCTTATCAATTCTGGAATTCCTCCTAAATCAGAACCGATTACGGGAGTTGCCAGCGAAAGAGATTCGATTATAGTCATAGGGCAATTTTCATACCATTCAGACGGGCAAACAGAAAATGCCGCATTTGCAATGTATTGCTTTAATTCATTACCGCTTTTTCTTCCTGCAAGTTCCAAATTTTCTATTGATTTGCAATAATCTTCAAGAGGACCGTCACCTACAAAAACAAATTTAATATGCGGTAATTCCTTAATTACATCTACAAGGGTTTTAATTCCTTTTTCAATACTGATTCTGCCAAAGTACAATACATATTTTTCATTGGTTTGTAAGGTGTAATCTTTATTATTTTTTTCAATGAAATTATGAAGTACAGTTAATCTGCTTTCTTCAATTCCGCCTTTTGCAATTGTTTCTTTCATATAATTGCTTGGACAAATGTATCTGTCAACTAAATTGTATGTATTCTTTTTATGATAAATATAGGATTCTGCCGCTGCTAAAAGGCTTTGAACAGCAGAGTTATGAACGCATTTGTTTTTTGCGCAATTAAAATAATTCCCGCCTAAACAAGCATCACAATTTTCACTTTTATGCTCAATATACATTCTGTGATTTGGACAGGCGATTTGGCAGTCGTGTACAGTTTCAACAAGTGCAATGCCTTTTTCTTTCACTGCATAAATAATGCTTGGGGTGAGTTGAAAATTGAAATTGTTAAGATGAACGACATCCGGCTTGAAATTTTCAAGAACTGCAAGCATTTTATCTTTCGCTTCTTTTGAATAAATTGTTTTCAGTGAAAGTTTGATTTTTTTTAAAGCACTTGAATTATGAAAATCCATAGTTTCGGTATAAAGGCCGAGGCTGTTTGAAACACATCTTCCCTCATGTTCCATACCGAAATATTCAACCTCGTGGCCTATTGATTTGAGGTAAGCACCAAGCTTGAACATATATGTTTCCGACCCACCGTTAGGGTAGAGAAATTTGTTAACCATCAGTATTTTCATAATTACTCCGACTATTTTTGGTAAAGCGATAATGTCTTTTTTACAACATCATCCCAATTATATTTTTTGCAGATAAATTCTGCTGAAATGCTTTTGTATTTTTGAACTTCATTATCATTTTTCAAAAGATATAAAAGTTTGTTTATTAAGTCGTCAAGATTGCCTTTTTCAAAATAAACTGCGTTTTGCTCGCATACTTGAGTACACTCTGCAATGTCTGAAGTTAAGCAACAGTTTGAGTAGCTCATAGCTTCAAGCAGGCTTAAAGGCATTCCCTCAAGGTCGCTTGGCAGTACATAAACATATGCATTTGAATACAGTTCTTCAAGCACCTGACCTTGAACAAAGTCTGTAAAAATTACATTTTTGTTATCTTTTGCTAAAGCTTTGACTTGGCTGAAATATTCACTTGTGTGGCTTGCTCCGCCTGCGATTACAAGCTTTTTATTTGTATCAATGTGATTGTAAGCTTCAACTAAAAGACTCACTTGCTTTTCGGGAACAATTCTGCCGAGAAAAAGTATGTAGCTGTTTTTATCTAAATTATAAAGCTCTTTTATTTTTTCTGCTTTTTTAATTTCCGGCTTATTAACTGCGTTTGGTATGTAGACGGTTTTTCTGCCGTAAGTATCGCTGAAATATTTTTGTGTATTTTTTGATAAAACAATTATTTCATCAGCATATTTAACGGCGTTTTTTTCACCATACTTTAAAAATTTGGTTGCAAAACTGCCCCACTTTGACCTCTGCCAATCAAGCCCGTGAATTGTGACTATAACTTTTTTGCCAAATAGCTTTGGCAAAAAAGACATAGACGCCGGGCCTTCGGCATGAATATGTACTACATCGCAATTTGAAAAACTTACTTTTATTGCCGATAATATGCTGTATACTATTGCATTTAATTTGCTGTTTTCAAAAGTGAAAACAGTTTTGATTTTTATGTTTTTTAAATCATCGCTTTTTATCTGACTGTCAAATTTACTGCCGGATACATGATGCCCAAGTCGGTTATAAACAGTAATTTCGTTGCCTAAAGCGGCTTCGCGCTTTGCAAGTTCTTCAACTACTATTTCAACACCGCCCTCGCGTGACGGTATCCTTTTATGGCCAAACATTGCGATTTTCATAAAAAGTTCCTATCTGTATTATTATTCTGCACCTTTATGTGTTAAAACAACACCGACTGTTTTAATCAAAATTTGAATATCAAGAATCGGCGACCACTCATCAATGTATTCGCAGTCAAGTTTAACAACATCTTCAAAATTTTTAATATTGCTTCTGCCCGATACCTGCCATTTGCCGGTAATACCCGGTTTCATTGATAATCTTCTTTTATGGTGACTTTCGTATTTTTCAAATTCATCTATGGTAGGCGGCCTTGTTCCAACCAAACTCATATCACCTTTAAGCACATTCCAAAATTGCGGTAATTCATCAATGCTTGTTTTTCTTATGAATTTGCCGACCTTTGTTATTCTCGGGTCGTTATCCATTTTGAACATATGTCCGTCCATTTGGTTTTGCTCTTGCAAAACTTTTTTTCTTTCTTCCGCATCTTCATACATTGAACGAAGTTTATAAATATTAAATATGCGCCCGTTTTTACCTACACGCTGCTGCTTAAAAATAAGCGGGCCGCTTGATTCAAGTTTCAGCGGAATTGCAACGATTAAAATTATCGGCAAAGAAAGGATTGTACCCACAATTCCGCCGATAATATCCACTAAACGCTTAAATGCAAGTTTGCCTGGGCTTATTACGGTAGGCGCAAATTTTGCAATAGGATAATCATTTTCAACTACACAGTTTAAATTATTGTATTTACTTTGTGAAACGATTTTTTCAAGTGCAGGAATATTGATATTAACCGTAATTCCCATATCTTCAAGTTCTTCAATAAGTTCGTTTGCGTTAGGAAGCATATCGGTTGATTCAACATTGATGTAAATTTCATCAAGGCTGGCTGTTCTGATCCAGCCGATAAGGCTTTCAATATTTGCAACTACCGGTACTTCATTGATTTCAAAAACACTTTTTCCGTCTTTCAGTACGAATCCGGATTCGTTAAAATCAGCGTCAATCAGCGCGAGCGCAGTTACATTGTTAGTCCAATCTTCTTTGAGCTTGGGAATGAACTCACAGGCTCTGTCATATGTGGAAATAACGCCTACTCGTGTTGCAAACTTGCTTTTAGATATTTTTTTAATCATATAGTGCTTAAATACATATCTTCCTATAAGCGAAAAGAAAATATAAAAAATAAATGAAGAAAGAAATAAATAACGCGAATCTATAATCGGATTTTTGGTTAAAATCAGCATTGCACCAAATAACCCGTAGGTGAGTAGGCAGTTTTTTAAAGTAGAAGTGAGTTCAAATGTACGGTCACGCTTGGTAAAGTTAATTCGAACTGAAAAGTAAAGAAATACTATGATTGCACTAATCAGCAAAACAAATATGTATTCAATCGTATCGTTTTTCGGATACGGTGTAATTCTTTTGATAATCACACCGAAAATTGCGATTGATAAAGTATGTGCCAAAAACAGCGATATTAAATTTATAATGAATTCTGTATTGCTTTGAAAGCGTTTTTGCTGATTCATTGAAATCGTCCTGACTTGTTTTATTTAGCGGTATTTGTAATTGTAGTTGTAATTATAACCGTATTTTGATTTGTATCTATATCCTCTGTATTTACCGTAGCTGTAATATTTCATTGCGCCGGATTCAACAACATCGTTTAACACAAAACCTACAATATTAGCACCAAGCGATGTTAATGTTTCAACAGCTTTTTTGGTATTTGGTGTATCTGTAATTCCTGCTTTGATAATCATAATGTAGCCGGTACTTTTTGTTGCAAAAGCAGTAGGGTCGGTTACAAGGTTAACAGGCGGTGTATCAATAAATACACAGTCATAATGCTGTTTTACAAATGACAAAAGCTTATCCGTTCTTTCGTTAGATAAAAGTTCGGAAGGGTTTGGCGGAATTTTACCGGCAGTAAGAATTGAAAGATTTTCAACATCTGTTTTAGATACGGTAATGCTGTCTGTAAGACCGGCTAAAATTTCCGAAAGTCCGTTTTTAACAGGAATTGAAAATAATCTGTGTAAAGTCGGATTTCTCATATCTCCGTCAATAAGAAGTGTTTTTTTGCCCATTTGTGCAAACGAAATAGCCATATTTACGCTGTTGATTGATTTACCGTTATTTGCAGTAGGGCTTGTAACAACGAATATAGGGCAATCTTCACCTTTTTGCGAAAAGAGAAGGTTGGTACGAATTGAACTATAAGCTTCTTTAACTACGAAAGGGGAATCTGCACAAAGAATTTTTCTTTGGTCCTCTTTTGAAAAATGAACAGTGCTTTCTTTTTTCTTTTTATTTCTGTTAACTAATGCCATTGCAGTTACTCTCCTTTCTTTGCTGAATCAATTTGCTTTGCGATTTGCTCCATAGTAGCACCGTTTATTGATTCTTTCTTGGCCTCAACAGGTAAAAGTCGAGGAACTGTACCGAGTACGGGAATATCAAAGTCTTTTGTTAAATCGGTTTCGCGTGTAATTCTTGTGTCAAATAATTCTTTTGTGAAGAAGATGATGAATGCAAGCGCAAAGGCTACGGCAAAGCCTATTAAAATGTTCTTTGCAAGGTTAGGGGATGACGGGCTGGTAGGAACTGAAGCATAGTCGACAACTTCAACCCCGCCGACTTTAAGAACCCTTACAATTTCGTCAGGCGCAAGCTCTGCAATTGTGTTTGCAACATCTGAGGCAAGTTGCGGGCTTGTGCTTGTAACATTAACCTGAAAGATAAGTGTTGATTCAACCTGCGAGCAAGATATCATACTTTTAAGCTGTGATGATGTTACCTCGCTTGAAAGCTTGTCTGCAATTTTGTCACGGAAGGTGCGGCTTTTTACAACAAACATATATGTATTTACAAGTTTTTCGGATGCATCAAGGTCACTTGATGAAATTGTACCTGATGAACCTATAAGGTTATCGTTGTTGTTATTAACATAAAAGCTGACGCCTGATGTGTATTTAGGTTTAATAAAAAAGTTAGTAATGCAGCCTGCAAGTGCTGCGCCGATAAATGCAATAACAAGAATTATTGCCACTTTCTTTTTCAGCATTATGAAAATTTTTCTTAAATCAATTTCTATTTCTCTGTTTTCTTCCATAGGTACCTCCGCTAAATAGTCCTATAATTATAATTAAATATATTATATATTATAGCAATATATAATATCAATGTCAAACTAAATACTCGACAAAAAAAGATGCCATTTTTATATATAATAACAAAAAAACGACCTTGTTTTATGTGAACAAGGCCGTTTTTGAAATTTGAAAATAGGTTAGATCTCGTAGTCAATAGCAATACTGCTTTGGGCTACTTGATGCATATGTTTTTTTACAACTGAACAATGGTATTCATCATTTTGATATTCTTCAAGTGCTTTTGTATCATCAAGCTTTACCTGCAAAATAACATCATAAGACCTTTGTGAATGAAGAAGATCAACGCCGACTTCAATTCCACGCAGAAGGGGAACATTACCCTCCATAGATTTCAAAATGTCCCTTGCCTTTTCGCATTCTTCCAAACTGTTGTCTTTGAGTTTGAAACATACTATATGCTTAATCATAACTTTTCTCCTTTGAAAAAAACAGTCTTTTTTGTCGATAAATGATAAAAAATGAAGCCGACGAAAAGCCGGCTTCAAATAATTTTATTTTGCTATATCCGAAGCGCGTGATTCTCTGATAATATTAACCTTAATCTGACCCGGATATTCCATTTTGCTTTCAATCTTTTTGGCAATTTCGTGAGCAATGTATGGCATTCTTTCGTCGTTTATTACATCCGGCTTAACCATAACCCTTACTTCACGGCCTGCCTGAATGGCATATGCTCTTTCAACACCGTCAAAGCTTGTGGAAATCTCTTCAAGCTGTTCTAATCGCTTGATGTAATTTTCAATATTTTCTCTTCTTGCACCCGGTCTTGCTGCACTTACTGCATCGGCAGCTTGAACAAGGCAGGCAACAACGGTTTTACATTCAATTTCACCGTGGTGAGCGGCAATGGCGTGAACAATCGCGTCACTTTCTTTGTATTTTTTAGCCCATTCCACACCTAATGCAATGTGAGAGCCTTCCATTTCATGGTCAAGTGCTTTACCTATATCGTGCAAAAGTCCGGCCCTTCTTGCCTGCTTTTCATCTGCACCGATTTCGGCTGCCATAAGACCTGCAATGTATGATACTTCAAGTGAATGCTTAAGTACGCTTTGGCCATAAGAAGTACGGTATTTAAGCTTACCTAAAAGCTTAACAAGTTCAGGGTGGATTTGGCCGCAGTTGGCTGAAAGAACAGCTTTTTCACCCTCTGTTTTAATAGTGTTGTTAACCTCACGGGTGGCTTTTTCAAAGCATTCTTCAATTTTAGTCGGATGAATTCTTCCGTCTTGAATAAGATGCTCAAGTGTGAGCCTTGCAATTTCGCGTCTGACAGGGTCAAACGAACTGATTGTAATTGCTTCCGGTGTGTCATCAATAATGAGTTCAACACCTGTAATTGTTTCGATAGAACGGATATTTCTACCCTCTCTGCCGATAATTCTGCCCTTCATTTCATCATTAGGAAGAGCAACAACGCTTACTGTGGTTTCGGCTGTGTGGTCTGCCGCACAACGCTGAATTGCTGTTGAGATGATTTCTTTTGCCAAAACTTCGCTTTGGTCTTTAATCATCTGTTCGTTTTCAAGAATACGCTTGCTTTTTTCAGTATCAAGCTCTTCGTTAAGATTGGCAAGGAGTTGGTCCTTAGCCTGCTCTTGAGTAAGACCTGAAATGCGTTCAAGCATATCAAACTGGCTTTTCTTGATGCCGTCGATTTCGAGTAGCTTGTCGTCAAGCTGTTTTTGCTTAACGCCGATATTTTCATTTTTCTTTTCAAGGGAATCCGCTCTTTTATCAAGATATTCTTCTCTTTGATTTAGACGGTTTTCCTGCTTTTGAACTTCACTTCTTCTTTCACGAATTTCTTTATCTGCATCGTGGCGAAGCTTGTGTATTTCATCCTTTGCTTCAATAAGCCTTGCTTTTTTTGTAGCTTCAGCTTCGGTTAAAGCATTATTTATAATTTTGGTTGCCTGCTGGGTTGCAGAGCCTATTTCTTTTTCGCTTGTTTTTCTGCGATGTTCACCGCCGAGTACAAAGCCCAAAACACCAAAAATTATTGCACATAAAACGCCGACTATAATCGGCACAATTATACTACTCATTATCAAACAGCACCTCCTTCTTCATAAATTTTAATTTCTTAAGTTTCTAAATCTCGAAATTTTACCATCAGAAAAGGTACAGTTTATAATGCAAATTTTACTAAAAGTCATACAAAATTTCATAACAATATGTAAAACTTATCTAATAATATACACCTATATGTTGTATATGTCAAGTTTTTTTTAAGCAGTTGATGTGCATATTGCTTGCGGTAAGAATTATTGAAGTTAATACAAAGTGAGTATTTAAACGGTATTTGGCAAAAATATGTGTTGACAATGATTTTTTTTGGTGTTAAAATAAACTCAAATCAATGATAAGGATATGATTTGCTTCAAGCTTTTTTCAGAGAGTATACGGTGGGTGCAAGTATGCAAAAGCCAAGTAAATTACCACCTTTGAGTGCCTTTAATGCAGGCCGGGTTCTCCCGTTACAGAGTAAACGAGTGGCACATATTTCATACTTTGTTTTATGTTTATGTGCAATTCAGGTGGAACAGTGGATTTTATTCACCCTGATTTATTTCAGGGTGATTTTTTATTTTAGGAGGGAAATAACTATGATTATTAAGTTGAAAGATGGTTCGGTTAAGGAGTACAGCGCACCTGTAACCGCAGCTGAAATTACAAAAGATATTTCAATGGGACTTTACAGAAACGCTTGCTGCGTCAGTATAAACGGTAAAATTGCAGATTTGCGCACCGTTGTTGAAGGTGATTGCGATTTTGAAGTGCTTACATTTGATGATGAAGACGGTAAAAAGGCGTTTAACCACACTGCATCTCATGTAATGGCACAAGCTGTTAAAAGGCTTTATCCAAACGCAAAACTTACTATCGGCCCGGCTATTGAAAACGGTTTTTATTATGACTTTGATGTTGATACACATTTCACACAGGATGACCTTGATAAAATAGAAAAGGAAATGAAAGTTATTATTAAGGAAAATTATCCTATTGAAAGATTTGAACTTCCTGCCGATGAAGCAATTAAGCTGATGGAAGAAAAGGGCGAGCCATATAAAATTGAACTTATTAAGGAACATTCAGAAAAAGGCGAGCCAATCAGCTTTTATAAACAGGGCGAATTTACAGAGCTTTGCGCAGGCCCTCACATTCCTGAAATGAAAGTTATTAAGGCATTTAAACTTACTAACTGCACAGGTGCTTATTGGCGCGGAGACGAAAAAAATAAGATGCTTTGCCGTGTTTACGGTATCGCATTTCCTAAAGCTTCTATGCTTGAAGATTACATCAATGCATTAGAAGAGGCAAAGAAGCGTGACCATAATAAACTCGGCCGTGAACTTGAACTCTTTACTACTGTTGATTATATCGGTCAGGGCTTGCCTATCCTTTTACCAAAGGGTACTAAAATTATTCAGACTTTACAACGCTGGGTTGAAGATGAGGAAGCAAAGAGAGGTTGGCAACTTACCAAAACACCTCTTATGGCAAAGAGCGATTTATACAAAATTTCAGGTCACTGGGACCATTATAAAGACGGTATGTTTGTAATGGGTGATGAAGAAAAGGATAAAGAAGTTTTTGCACTTCGTCCTATGACTTGTCCGTTCCAATACCAAGCTTATCTTAACAGACCCCGTTCATATCGTGATTTGCCGCTCAGATATGACGAAACATCAACTCTTTTCCGTAATGAAGCTTCGGGCGAAATGCACGGCCTTATTCGTGTTCGCCAGTTTACTATCAGCGAAGGCCACCTTATGTGCCGCCCGGACCAGCTTGAAGATGAGTTTAAGGCTTGCCTTGAATTAACTAATTATATGATGGAAAAAATAGGTCTTAAAGAAGATTTAACATATCGTTTTTCTTTATGGGACCCTAATGATCGTGAAAAATATATCGGCACTGAAGAACAGTGGAATGAAGCCCAGGGAGTTATGAAAACTATTCTTGACGACCTTAATATTGATTATAAAGTCGGTATCGGCGAAGCTGCGTTCTATGGCCCTAAGCTTGATATTCAAATTAAAAATGTATTTGGTAAGGAAGATACACTTGTAACTATTCAAATTGACCAAATGCTTGCTGAAAAATTCGGTATGGAATATGTTGATAAGGACGGAATTAAGAAAAATCCTTATATTATCCACAGAACTTCAATCGGCTGTTATGAGCGTACACTTGCATTGCTTATTGAAAAATATGCAGGCGCATTTCCTACTTGGCTTGCTCCGGTTCAGGTTAAGCTTCTTCCTATTGCAGACCGTCACCTTGATTATCTTCTTGAAGCTAAAAAAGCACTTGAAGCAAAGGGTATTCGCTGTGAAGTTGATGACAGAAGCGAAAAAATCGGATTTAAAATTCGTTCTGCCCAGCTTGAAAAAGTGCCTTATATGCTCCTTGCAGGCGATAAGGATATTGAAAATAATACTGTATCGCTTCGTACCCGTTCAGGCGGGGATAAGGGTGCTATGGCTCTTGATGAATTTGTTGAAAAGATTGTTGCTGAAGTTGAGTCTAAATCACTTGAACTTACTATGTAATTTTTATGCAAACAATTGATAACGCACTCAAAAAATTGTCTAAATCAAAATTCCGTTCTTCTTTTCATCTAAAAGCAAAGGATATTGCTTATATAGATGAGAAGGGAATGGATACAATAAAATCACACGCAGAAGATTTTATCAATGAAAAGCTTGCGCCGGCTTATCCTAAAAATGACGGAAAGCAAACACCGATGAAAAATCATCCGGTGTTTATTGCACAGCACGCGTGCGCTTGCTGTTGCCGCTCTTGTCTTGAAAAGTGGTATAAAGTGCCGCAAGGCAAGGCTCTTACTAAAACGCAGCAGGAAAAAATTGTTAAACTTCTAATGGCGTGGATTGAAAAAGAATATACCAATGCAAAATCATAGCATAATGTTTATTTTGAGCTGCAAAGTTAAACATATATTCATTTGAGGAAACGTTATGAAAATATCAGTGACAAAGGAAAAAACAGAAAATAAGCAAAGAACAAAAGCAAAAAAGATTGTTTTATGTATAACTTTTATGCTTGGAGTAATGTTTTTTATTTTTACACAATGGAGTAATTTTACATATGGCCATGTTGCTGCGGATCAAATGATTATAAATCTTACCTCCCCAACGCAGGGTACAGACAGTGGTATTTATATAAGTGCTTTAACCAAAGCGTTCTTGCCTTGTGTAATAATAACAGGCTTGTTTACTATATTTGTATTTCTCAAATATAAAATTGTTTTAAAAATTAAAAACTATGATGCTATTATTTATAATGAAAAAATAAGGCGAGTATTCTCTGTAATTTTAAGTTTATCTGTGTTTTTTGGCGGCTTGATCTACGGGATTGTTGATTTCAAGTTGGTTGATTTATATAAGGCATATTTTGTTAAATCAAGTTTTATTGAAGAAAACTATGTCGAGCCAAAAGAAACAAAATTGATTTTTCCTGAAAAAAAGAGAAATGTTATTTATATTTACCTTGAATCTATGGAAAACTCTTATATGTCTAAAGATTTAGGTGGAATGGAAGATGTAAATTTAATTCCAAAACTTACGAAATTATCTCAAGATGGTATTACTTTTTCTGACAGCAATAAAGAATTTGGCGGACCCAAGATGCCTGTCGGTTCTCAATGGTCTCTTGCATCTATGACGAATCAAATGACCGGCTTGCCGATGAAAGTGCCCGGAAACGGAAACTCATATGGTTCATCCGGTAACTTTTTGCCCGGAGCTTGGACTTTTGGCGATGTTTTGAACAGCGAAGGATATGAGCAAACAGTTATGATTGGTGCCGATGCGAGATTCGGTGGCTTGTCATATCTTTTTGAAAATCACGGTAATTACAAAGTGATGGATTATAATTATGCTATAAAAAACGGATTACTTCCTAAAAATTATAAACAATTTTGGGGTTATGAAGACGATAAATTATACCAGTTTGCAAAAGATGAAATAACAAGACTTTATAAAACCGGAAAGCCGTTTAATATGACTTTTGAAACAGCTGATACTCATACACCGGGTTATGTAAGTCCTAAAATAAAGAATAAATTCAACAATCAATATGCAAATGCAATTTATTATAGTCAAAATGAAACTTATAAATTTATTGAGTGGATAAAGCAACAACCGTTTTATGAAAATACAACAATTGTTATAATAGGCGATCATTTGAGTATGTGTTCGGATTTTTTCAAAAATAAAAACGGTAATCGTACACAATATAATTTGATATTAAACCCTTCGCCTGATTTGAAATATTCAAAGGATTGCTTGAAAAATCGAACTTGGTCAAATTATGATATGTATCCAACGGTTTTGGCTGCAATGGGGGTAAAAATTGAAGGGAACCGACTCGGTCTCGGAACTGATCTGTTTTCAAATGAGCCGACTGTTTTTGAAGAGTTTGGCTATGATTATGTAAATAAAGAACTTGCAAAGAAAAGCGAATTTTATAACAAAAGAATTTTAAGCCCAAATGGAGAAAAAATTGCTATGCATAATACTGATGATAACCAAAAATATGCGTGATAAAAAAGCAAATTGCCAAGGTAATTACCTTGGCAATTTGCTTTTTTGTCGATTTATTTAGAATATATTTTTTTAAAATGTGCAAAATATAACAGAAATAATAACATTATTTATTAGGAGAATGAATATGAAAGCAACCGGTATAGTCAGAAGAATTGATGATTTAGGCAGAATTGTTATTCCAAAAGAAATCCGCCGTTCATTTAGAATTAAAGAGGGTGACCCGTTAGAAATTTTTACCGATGCCGAGGGAGAAGTTATTTTTAAAAAATATTCGCCTATTGGTGAGTTGTCAAATTTTGCAAGCCAATATGCTGAAGTGCTGCATAAAAACGGCGGGCTTCCCATTGCGATTATGGATAATGACCATGTTGTTGCAGCTTCCGGAATCAGCAAGAGGGAAATTCTTGAGCGAAGAGTTACAAAGAATCTTGAAGAACTTATGGAAAACAGGGCAATTCATATTACTAATGATAAAATCCCGTCTGTAAGTGCTATTGAGGGATATGACAGAAAGGCAAATATTGTTTATCCTATTATATACGGTGGGGATGTTTCGGGTGCGGTTTGTATGATTGAAGACGAAAACCATACACTTCCAAGCGAAACGGATATTAAACTTGTGCAGGTTGCGGCCGCATTTTTGGGGAAACAAATGGAATAAAGTATTGTGCATATTGTACAAAAAATGCAGCTTACTTTTGTACAATGTGTTACATAGGTAGAAACTCGAAAAAAGGTCTTGATTTTTCATTTTAAGGGGCTATAATGTAGGCATTGAGAGGCAAACAAAGAAACGCACGAGGTGCAAATAGGCAGATGAAAAAATTTCAAGACGAGGCATACGGATACATTAAAGATATGTTCGCTCAGCACCATATGGTCAAGCGAGTAGTTCTCTCCCTTATCAGTATCATCGTAATGGGTTTTGGAATTTCGCTGTTTTCGCTTTCGGGTTTCGGTGTTGACCCTTTCACTTCAATGAATATGAATGTAGCAAGCACCATTGGTATGGGCTTTGGTACATATCAATTGATTATCAATCTTGTTATTTTAGCGTTTGTCGTTATTGTGGCACACAGAGGATTGGTAGGTGTCGGAACGATATTTAATATGGTAGGTTGCGGTTATTCTTGTGAATTTTTCCAAAATCTATTCGCTCCGATGGTAAATGAGCATTATACCTTAGCGCTGAGAGTACCCCTTCTCTTAGCAGGTATAGTTACTCTTTGCTTTGCTTGTTCATTATTCTTTACAGCAAATGTCGGCGTTGGCCCTTATGATGCTTTAAGTTTTATGCTTGCACGGTCAACAAAGTTTCAATATAAATGGATGAGGGTTGCAACTGATGTAACCGTAGTGCTAATCGGTTTGATAGTAAGCGGCGGTGTATCGGCAATATTTGCAGGTGACATTTCAAAGGTTAAAAATATCGGCATAGGCACGATAATTACAGCTTTTTGTATGGGACCGCTCATCAATGTATTTAATAAGTATGTTTCGGCAAAGATATTCAATGTTGATTATGAGAAAATCAGCAAAAATGTAGCATTCTTTATGCTAAAAGGTGCAATGGTTAAGAATTCGGTACCAAATCATACTGAAAGAACAAAGTTTAATAACGATTCAACCACGGCTGAAGTGTTATAACAGTCAACAAGGTTGTAGAAAATATTTTTCTCAACCTTTTTATATATACCAATTACGTTTTCACATAAATTTTACCCCTTAAAAAGAAGAAGGCATTCCGTTATGGAGTGCCTTTTTCTTTTGCATATTTTATATTTTAATGATTTATATAAAAACGCGTGCATATATATTTTTGTAAGCGTATGGATGAAATTACATAAAAACTGTTAAAAATATCCTTATACTATTGACTAATGTTGAAAAATATTATACAATATGCACAAAGATTAAAAATAAGAGGTAACTTTTATGGGTATTCAAGCAAAAGATATAAGAAATGTTGTTTTTGCAGGCCACGCATCCAAGGGTAAAACAACTCTTTGCGAGGCTTTGCTTAATGTTGCCGGTACTACTGAAAGAATCGGCAAAACCGGTGACGGTAATACTGTTTTGGACTTTGACAGTGAGGAGAAAAAGAGGAAAATCAGCATTAACAGTGCTGTTGCTTCCTTTGAATATAAGGGTAAAAATATTAACCTTATTGATACTCCGGGTCTTTTTGACTTTGCTATGGGCAGCAATGAGGGTATGAGAGCAGGTGACACTGCCGTTATCGTTGTTTCTGCACGCTCCGGCCTTGCAGTCGGTGCTGAAAAAGCATTTAAGAGTGCTGGTTCTCACGGCCTTTCACGAATTTTTGTGACAACTAAAATGGAAGATGAAAGGGCAGATTTTTATAAGAGCTTTAATGGTATTGTTGCCAAATTCGGCGCGCAGGTTTGCCCTGTGGTAGTGCCTGTTATTTCAGGCGGCAAAGTTGTTGCTTATTATAATATGATTGACGGTAAAGCTTATGAATATGACGGAGTTAAAAGGAAAGAATCATCGCTGACACATGATGATGAACCTCGTTTTGAAGCTATTAAAGCTGTTTTTGCCGAGGCTGTTGCTTCAACCGATGAAGAACTTATGGAAAAGTATTTTGATGGTGAAGAATTAAGCACTGAAGAAAAAATCAAAGGTTTAAAGCTTGGTGTGGCTGACGGTTCTATTATTCCTGTATTTGCACTTTCGGGCATCACCGGTATTGCGTGCGATATGCTTCTTGATTTTATCGCTGATGTTTGCCCGGGCCCTAAAAGTGAATATGCAATTGATTCTGACGGTGAGCCTGTTGAACTCACCGCTGATGAAAACGGTCCGCTTGCTGCAATTTGTTTTAAAACCGTGGCTGATCCATTTATTGGCAAGCTTTCATATTTTAAGGTTGTAAGCGGTAAATTTAATTCTTCCACGCCTGCGTTTAATGCTAATACAGGCAAGGAAGAAAGAATGGGCAAGATTGTAAAGCTGTTTGGTGCTAAACAAACTGATGTAGGCGAACTTACGGCAGGTGATATTGGCGCTGTAACCAAGCTTTCAGGTTTTTCGACGGGTGATACTCTTTGTTCTTCTTCAAATATAGTTAAGCTTGACACAGTTAATGTGCCTGTTGCCTCATATAAAGTTGCAATCTCATCTGTAAAAAAGGGTGATGAGGAAAAGATTTCTTCAGGAATTTTAAGACTTTGTGAAGAAGATCCGTCGCTTTCACTTACAAATAATATTGAAACACATCAAATGATTTTATCAGGTGTTGGTGAGCAACAGGTTGATGTTGCTGTTTCAAGGCTTAAGGATAAATTCGGTGTTGAAGCAAAGCTTGATGCACCTAAGGTTGCTTATAGGGAAACAATTACTAAAAAGGTTTCTGCTCAAGGCAGGCATAAAAAGCAAAGCGGCGGTCATGGCCAATTTGGTGATGTATTTATTGAATTTGAACCTTATGATACCGAAAAGCTTATTTTTGCCGAAAGAATTGTCGGCGGTGCAGTACCTAAAAACTTCTTCCCGGCAGTTGAAAAGGGACTTAATGAATGTATGGAAAAAGGCATACTTGCAGGCTTCCCGATGGTTGGTATTAAAGCAACGCTTTACGACGGTTCATACCACCCGGTTGATTCAAGCGAAATGAGTTTTAAAATGGCGGCAACTATTGCATTTAAAGAGGGTGTGGCAAACGCCTGCCCGGTTCTTCTTGAACCTATTGTTACTTTGCGTGCAACGGTTAATGATGATGCAATGGGCGATATTATAGGCGATATTAACCGCAGGCGCGGCAGAGTTTTGGGTATGTCACCGGTGGGCGACGGTAATCAGGAAATTATCGCCGAAGTGCCGGAGGCTGAAATGAGCAGCTTTTCAACATCAATGCGCCAAATTACCCAGGGCAGAGGCTCTTTCACAACCGAATTTGCAAGGTATGAAAGAGTGCCGGAACATATAGCTCAAAAAGTAATTAACGAGTCGAAAGACGAATAAAAACTTTTTTCTTCTTTCATTTTTTCCTAAAACATAGGGCAGGTACAAAAGTACCTGCCCTATGTTTTAGGATTGTTTTGTATCAGCCTACTTGTATTATTTCATTAAATACAGCAGTCATTTTTTTACTGATGTTCAAATCAAGGTGAAGTGAACCGAAGTACCAGTGCATATATTGCACATTTTCCATCAATTCCTGGAGATAAGTATTAAGCGGAGAAATGATGATGTTTTGGTTTGTTCTTTGCTTTAAAATATCTTTCGCAACAGTCGGCGGTTCGTAAGTAAGAATGTAATTGATGTTTTTTTCTGTATCTTTTATGTTTCTTACACCGTTTCGCATATCTTCGGCGGTAGGAAGTTCACTTTCCCACCAGCTTACATTTTCTTCACGCATATAAGCGTCATCACTTTCGCCGCCGCCCATAACAAAAAAGCTTTTGCCTTCAAATGTAAAAATTTCACCGCGCATAAGGTGGTAAATATTATCGGCAATTTTGTGGGTATTTCCGCCTTTCCACCTGTAAGGCTTGTACGAGTTTAAAATATCAAAATTTTCGTGAGCGCCGTCAACAAAACATATTGTGTATTTTCTTTTTTTCAGGTATTCAAGATTTTTTCTTTCATTTTTATCGTGAGGATTCCAAATAAAGCCGAAATCACCGCAAACAATAAGAATATCTTTTTCACCAAGCTTATTTAATTTAGGGTTTTTAAAACACGAAATGTCGCCGTGAGTGTCGCCGGTAATATATATCATAGTTTTCTCCAAAAAAATTAAAATTAGACTTTAAAAACTGTCAGAAAAATGTTAAACTATGTAATATAATATAATTTATTTCAAAAGGTGTCAAGTCTATGAAAAGAACACTTTGTTTATTTTTATCGTTTATAATACTTTTAACTTCATTTTTAGCTTTGCCTCTTTCGAGCCAAGGCGCAACATATAAGCCTGATAGAAAGATTTATGCCGAAGCATATATGCTCATAAATCTTGATGATGATTCATATCCCGTAGTGGCGCAAAAAAATATTGATGAACGCCTTTATCCTGCATCATTAACCAAAATTGTAACTGCAATGGTTACACTTGAAAATGTTAAGGATTTAAGCGTTAAAGCAAAAATGAGCCAGACGGCTTTTGATGCATCGGCAGGTACGGGCGCACAGGTTGCCGGCATAAATGTAGGGGAAGAGTTGAGTGTTGATACACTTTTGTATCTTACTATGGTTCACTCTGCTTGCGATGCCTGCGAAGTGCTTGCTGAATTTGTAGGCGGCACAAAAGATAATTTTGTTAAAATGATGAATGACTGGGTTAAAAAAGTCGGCTGTACTGATACTAATTTTACAAATCCGTCAGGCTTGCACGATGATAACCATTATACTACTGCGCGTGATATGTCAAAAATCACACTTGAAGCACTTAAAAATGCAGATTTTGTAAAATATTCTACTACTACCGAGTATGAATATAAAGGATATACTTTGCCGCATACAAATTTAATGCTTCACCCGGGTTATGTGACTTATTATTATGAGTATGCACAGGGTATTAAAACAGGTTCAACCGAGCAGGCAGAATATAATGTAATTACAAAAGCCTCAAAAGACGGATATAACTATCTTGCAATAGTAATGAAGTCGCCACAGCAAAAAATCAAAAATCAAAGCTATTTAACCAAATGTTCATTTGTAGATGCCAAGTCGCTTTTTGAATGGGCGTTTGACGGCTTGAAGTATACAACTATCGTAAGTAAGGATGAAGTTTTGGGTGAAGTTCCGGTTGAAAACGGTAAAGATGCCGATACGGTTCAGCTTGTTTGCGAAAAAGATACCAATGTTATTGTGCCGGTTGGGCTTGATAAATCTGCGGTTATTGTTGAAATTCCCGAAAAGCCAACATCACTGCAAGCACCGGTTACAAAAGGGCAAAAAGTATGCAATGCAAATATAATTTACGGTGATGAAGTTATTGCAAGCGTTCAGCTTGTTGCCGGAAAAACAGTTGAGCTTTCAACATTTCTTAAAATGATAAATGCAATCAAAGCGTTTTTCGGATTAACGGTTGTTAAAGTCATTGTCGCAATTGTTGTACTTGCATTTTTACTTTATGTTTATGTTTTCTTTAAAAGCCTTAATAAAAAGAAAAAAATAGAAAAAAGACGCCAGGCAAGGCGTGATGCTCATAAAGGGCCGGATGATTTGCCGCCGCCTCGTCGCTGATTTCAGACTGTCGATAAAGCGGCTAAAGCGCGCCTCGTCTAAAGAAATTCCGTGTTTGAATAAATTTTGCAAAATTTATAATAAACACTCCATTCATTTCTCCTCTCCCCAAAAAGCTCACGCTTTTCGAGGGCCCCGAAATTAAATTAACCTTTTTGCCTCCTTTGTAAAGGGTGCGGGTCTCCGGTGGAGACCTCTGCACAAAGTGCAGAAGCACCGACCGAACCGACAGGTGAGACGGTGGGTGCAACTTGTTGCACTCGGAATAAAACAGCTCCCACTCACAAAATACAAAATTTATCTCACTTTCTCGAAGTCTGCCTTCTTATCTATTTAAAAATCTTTTTGATTCTTTTTTCAAGCTTATAAATATAGAGAAGTGTGACTTTTTCAATCATCAGCTCGTATACTAAAAACAATAGGTTCATAAGTAATGCAAATACAATTATAAAAGATTTGCCTTGCCCGTCTTCCAAAAACGGAATGCCGAAAATTTTGATTAAAATCACTTGGCACAAAATCATCATAATATTAAAAAATGTAAGCTTTGTAATTATGCGAAATGCTTTATTTTTTATTTTAGTGAAATATTCACGCACGATAGGGTAGTAGCCGAAAAAGATTACATACATCATCATACATTCCTTATCCGTAACCAAAATAAAGGATAAAAGGCTTGTTGCTATAAAAGTTATCCACGCGCTTTTTGTACCGAAAGTGCGCCTTAACATAATCATTATAATCCCTAAAAACATCGGCGCGGCATAGGCTAACACCATTGTTATCCCGCCTAAAAACAGCATTAGCACACCGAGTGCGGTTGAAAGCGAGCATACTGCAAGTTTAGTCGAATTTTTCAAGTTAATCACCATTTATATGTTATTATTTTCAGTTAATAAACATATTATCACTAAAGCTTAATTATGTAAATAGTGTGAATAATGAGTTAAAAATCTGTTCATTTTTACTAAAATATATTTACAAATAAAGTGTGTATATATATAATATATAATATAATTTTGTGTTATTATTAGGGGATGTTATAATATGAAAAAAGCTTTTGCTTTGTCACTTTGCGCTATAATGATTTTAACATTTACTTTAGTTGCTTGTTCTAAAAATGATGATGACGGCGAACCTACAACCGCACCTAAATCAACTGCGCAGGCGAGTGACCTTGATAACAGCGGTGATGAATACGGAGTTGAAACAGAAACTGTTACTAATGACCGCGGCAAAGCTGTTACGGACAAAAAGGGCAATAAGGTTACAACAGATGTGGCTGTTGTATACAAAAAAGATAAAAAGGGCAAAACATATGCCCAGAAAATTGATAAAAATGGTAATGCCGTTACTAAAAAAAGCGGTAAGCCTGTTACGGCGAAAATTGAAAGCACGGTTGCAACCACAGCCAAAAAGACCTCAACCAAAAAGTTCACTACCGGCAATACAACCAAAGCACCTAAGCTGACAGGCACTACAAACAAAAAAGCGGAACTTACAAAAACAGCAGATACCACTAAATTTGATAAAAATGAAACCGTACCTAAAATTTCTGCAACCGGTAAAGAAGTTAACTTTTCAAAAAGTGATATGCAAATCGTAGCTAATATGCTTGAAGTGCCATATCTTTATCTTGAAAATTATGAAAATTCTGACGGTGTACCTATTAAAATTGCCGCATACACAGCAGTATGGATGGCACAGCACGACGGTGGTACTGCAGATACATACCCATCAAGCCCTGTTGTATTAAACCTTTTCAAATTTTATGGGCAAACAGTTGTTAATTTCAAAACTCAAGTAGAAAAGTTTTCAAATGTGCCTATTAAGTATAACAAAAAGAATGATACATTTACCGTAAAAGAATATCCAAAAAAGAAGCAAACAGTTAAAATCACCAAGATTGAAGACCTTGGCGACAACAACTTTTATAAAGTAACAGGCAAGGTATCGGGTGCAGGTGATGTAAAGCATGTTGAAGCTGTAATACAAAAGAATAAGCTTGATTCAACACTCGGCTTTTCAATCAAAGCATTAAATTGGAGCAAATAATTTTTAGGAGCGGCTTTTGTCGCTCCTTTTCTTGATTTTGTACTTTTACGGTGATATAATCAAATAAAATAAGGGAAAGAGTGGGAATATGACCAATAAAGAAATACTTGATAAAATTAAAGGCGGGCTTATAGTATCTTGCCAGGCACTTGCAAGCGAGCCGCTTTATGACAGCTATATTATGTCCAAAATGGCCTTGGCGGCAAAGCTTGGCGGTGCAGTAGGTATCAGGGCAAATACGGTTGTTGATATTAAAGCAATTAAGGAAAAAGTTGATTTGCCGCTTATAGGTATAATTAAGCAGGAATATGATGACAGTGATGTTTATATCACTCCTACAATGAAAGAGGTGGATGCACTTGTGGAAACAGGGTGCGAAATCATTGCCATTGACGCTACAAACAGATTAAGACCTAACGGTGAAACACTTGAAGCTTTCTTTACAAAAGTGAGAGAAAAATATCCTAATCAGCTTTTTATGGCGGACACAAGCTGTTTTGATGAGGGTAAAAAAGCTGAAGAACTCGGTTTTAACCTTATCGGTACAACTATGGCAGGATATACACCTTACACAAAGGGCACGCCGCTTCCTGATTTTAATTTAATGCAAAGGTATGTATCCGAACTTCACACTCCTGTTATTGCCGAGGGTGGCATATGGGTGCCGGAGCAGTTAAAAAAAGCAATTGATATTGGTGTTCATTCGGCGGTAGTAGGCACTGCAATCACCCGTCCGAGAGATATTACAAAGCATTTTGCGGAAGTTCTTTTATAAAAATATAAGTATTGAGGTTATTAAAATGAATTTAGATAAATTTAAAGGTGTGTTTTGTGCTTTAAACGCAATTTATGATGAAAATGACAATATAGATGTTGAAAAAATCAAAGCACTTGTAAGAGTATATAAATCACTTGGTGTAAAAGGTGTTTACGCTTGCGGTTCAACGGGTGAGGGCTTTCTTCTTTCAACCGAGGAAAGAAAGCAGGTCGCAAAAGCTGTAAAAGAAGCAGCAGGTGATGATTTTACGGTAATAGTTCATATCGGCTGTGCATCAACTAAAGAGAGTATTGAACTTGCCAAAGATTGCGAAAGCCTCGGTGTTGATGCAATTTCCGCTGTTCCTTGCGTTTATTACCATTTAAGCGAGGAAAGTGTAAAGCTTCATTGGAATTCGATTATTGAGTCAACTTCACTTCCTTTTATTATTTATAATATTCCGCAGCTTACCGGTTTTAATCTTTCACCCGAGCTTCTTGCCGAAATGGCAAAAAATCCGAAAGTAATCGGTGTTAAAAATTCTGCTGAACCCGTTTTTCTTATGGAAAGATACAGAAGTGCAGTCAAAAATGATGATTTTATTATTTTTAACGGTTCCGATGAGCAGTTTGTAGGCGGCAGGCTTATGGGTGCAAATGCAGGTATCGGCGGAACATATGGCTGTATGCCGGAACTTTTTGTTGAGCTTGACAGGCTCGTTAATAATAATGAAATCGAAAAAGCAAAGGCACTTCAGTTTAAAATTAACGAATGTATTTTTGATTTGCTGTCTTGCAAATCTCTTTACGGTGCCGCAAAGCAGGTTATTTCTCTTCGCTTTGGAATAGAATGCGGTGAGCCGAGAAGTCCGTTTTTACCGGTTGAGCGCGAAGATGCAAAGCCTATTGCAGATAAAATAAATAAATATGTTAGCGAAATAAATTAAATGAAAAAATATAAAAATATAATTTTTGATGTGGGCAATGTGCTTTTGGAATATCGCCCTGAAAGAATGCTTCAAGATTATGGCTTGAACGAAAATGACGCCAAAAGAGTATGCGATGAACTGTTTAATGACAGTGATGATTTGTGGCATATTTTTGACTTGGCTACTATGACGGATGAAGAAATAAAAAATGCTTATTGCAAAAAGCACCCGAATGATGCAAAAGCAATTTCATTTTTTATGGAACACGGTGAATATATGCATATAGCCCGAGCAGATGTGTGGGAAAGGGTACACACTTTGAAAAAATGTGGCTATAATATTTATCTGCTTTCAAACTACCCTGAAAGCTTGTTTAAAAAGCATACGCAGTATGCCGATTTTATGAAAGATATTGATGGCTTAATGGTATCTTATATGATAAATATTACAAAGCCCGATTTGAGAATTTATGAAGCACTTTGCAGTAAGTATTCGCTTGATAAATCAAAGTCGATTTTCTTTGATGACAGAAAAGAAAATATAATTGCGGCAAGAAAATTCGGCATTGATGCGGCAGAGGTAATATCAAAAGAATTCCTTTTAAACGAGCTTGATAAACTTATTAACGAAGCAAAATAAACACTCCGTACTTAATCAGTACGGAGTGCCGGCGTGTAGAAAAAGTCAAATTATAAATTTCTACACGCTGGTAGACTTTGAGAAAGTGAGATAAATTTTGTATTTTGCGAGCGGGAGCTGTACGATGGTACTGCCCCCGAGCAAAAGACGAAAAGCGCCAAAAATAGCTTGGACTCGATGTCCAAGCTATTTTTCAATCCCTCCGAGTGCAACAAGTTGCACCCACCTCCCTTTGCAAGGGAGGCAAAAAGGTTTATTTATTTTATTCGGCGCGCTTTAGCCACTTTATCGGCAGTTTAACACTCCGTACCGATTAAGGTACGGAGTGTTTTGCTTTACATTACATATTTGCAATGATTTCTTTAATGATTTGTGATGCTTTGCCTACATCGGCTTTGCCCTTTGAATTTTTCATAACATAGCCAAACATTACATTGATGGCTTTATCCTTGCCGTTTTTAATATCTTCCACAGCTTTTGGATTAGCGTCAATTGCACCTTGGCAAAGAACTTTGAGATCATCGTCGCTCATGCCCTTAAGGTCATCAGCCTTAATGTATTCGCTTACATCCTTGCCGCTTTCAAGCATTTCTGCAAGCACTTCTTTTGCCTTGTTTGCTCTGATTTTTTTATCATCAATGAGTTTTACAAGTTCTGCCATTTGCTTTGCGGTAGTTTTTATTTCAAAGTTTTCTTTGTCTTCTTCTGTTTGGAGTGTGGCATAAATTGTGCCGATAATCAGGTTAAGCACATTTGATGCACTTGCGCCCTCTTTTACAGCACTGTCAAAAAATTCTGTAACATTTCTGTATTTATAAATAAGCCTTGCGTTATTTTCAGGAAGCTTCATATCCTCAACATATCTTTTGAGTTTAGCATCCGGAAGTTCCGGCAAAGATTTTCTTATTTCTTCCACACTTTCAGGTGAAATGTAGAAACGAAGAATATCAGGTTCCGGGAAATAGCGATAATCATCTGCATTTTCCTTTGAACGCAAAACATATACAGTATCGCTGTTTGCATCATAGCGCATTGTTGACTGAATAACTTTTTCGCCGGATTCAATAATATCCTCTTGCCTTTCCATTTCAAGTTCCATTGCTCTGACAATGTTTGAAAGTGAGTTGATATTTTTGATTTCCGTTCTTGTACCCCAAGGTTCTCCCGGTTCGTGAATAGATACATTTACATCGCATCTCATTGAACCCTCTTGCATTTTACAGTCCGATACGCCTACATTTCGCATAATAAGCTGCAACTTTTCAGCATATTCCTTTGCTTCCTCCGGTGTTTCAATATCAGCCATTGATACTATTTCTATAAGCGGAACACCGCCACGGTTATAGTCAACATAAGTATATCCGTCTTCGTGAATAAGCTTTCCGGCATCTTCTTCAATATGAATACGCTCAATTCTGATTTTTTTGCCGGAATCAAGTTCAACATAACCGTCTACGCAAACAGGCTCGTCAAACTGTGAAATTTGATAAGCTTTAGGAAGGTCAGGGTAAACATAGTTTTTTCTGTCCATATGAGAATTATTGTTGATTTTACAGTGAACTGCAAGTCCTGCTCTTACTGCAAATGCAATAACTTCACGGTTTAATACAGGCAGTGCACCCGGCTGACCTGTGCAAACAGGGCAACAGTGAGTATTAGGTTCGCCGCCGAATTGTGTTGTGCAGGAACAGAAGATTTTAGTTTTTGTTGCAAGTTCAATATGTGTTTCAATACCGCAAACTAATTTGTAACTCATACTGTAACACCTCCGTTAAAATCTTCAACCTCGCTCTTATTGAGCTTTTCATAAAAGTATGCAACATCAAGAATTTTCTTTTCGCTGAATTTCTTGCCTATGATTTGCATACCGATAGGTAAACCGTTTTTATCATTTTTGACAGGTACGCTGATAGCAGGTACACCGGTAATGTTGATTGGAACGGTGGCAATATCCGATAAATACATATCAACAGGTGACGCCCCCTTGAAACCGAGTTCAAATGCTGTGTTAGGAGCAGTCGGTGCAATAAGCACATCACAGGTGTTGAATATATCATCAAAATCGGAAATGAGATTTTGGCGAAGAAGGCAGGCTTTTTTATAATATGCGTCATAGTAACCTGAACTAAGCACATAAGTGCCAAGCATAATTCTTCTTTTAACTTCGTCACCGAAACCTTCGGTTCTTGTTTTAAGTATCATTTCTTCAACATCATTGAAATTTTCTGTGCGATAGCCGTATCTGATACCGTCATATCTGCCGAGGTTTGATGAAGCTTCTGCGCAGGCAATAATATAGTAAACAGGAAGTGCCTGCTGTAATACAGGAAGCTTAATATCTATAATTTCAGCACCGTTTTTCTCATATTCCTTAATTGCAGAGAATATAGCGTCTTTAATTTCTTCGTTAATACCCTCAAAATACTCTTTTGCAACACCGATTTTAAGGCCTTTAACATCAGTTTGGCCCAATGAATCACTTATGTTGCCAAAGTCATAGTCAACACTTGTTTGGTCATGTTCATCAACACCGCTGATAGCATCAAATACAGTCGCTGTGTCTTTTACACTGTTTGCAAGTACACCGATTTGGTCAAGCGATGAACCGTATGCAATAAGGCCGTAACGCGAAACAGCACCGTAAGTAGGCTTAAGGCCGACTATACCGCAAAATGATGCCGGCTGGCGAACAGAACCGCCTGTATCCGAACCTAAGCCGTAACCTGCAAGGTTGGCACATACAGCAGATGCAACACCGCCTGATGAACCGCCTGTTACATGCTTTGTGTTTCTCGGATTTAAAGGTGCGCCGTAAACACTCGTTTCGCTTGTTGAACCCATAGCAAATTCATCCATATTGGTTTTGCCGAGCATTACTGCACCCTGTGCCTTGAGTTTTGACCATACTGTTGAATCATAATACGGTCTGAAACCCTCAAGTATTTTTGAACAGCAGGTCGTAAGGTCACCGTCTGAGCAGATATTATCTTTAAGAGTCATCGGAATACCTGTAAGTGCTGTTGCTTTACCTTCGGCTATAAGTTTATCAGCAAATTTTGCGTTTTCAATTGCCTTGTCAAATGTGGTTGAAACATAGGCATTGTACTTTGGGTTATCATTTTCAATTGCTTCAATATATTTATTTGTAAGCTCAACTGATGATATTTCGCCGCTTTTAAGCATTTGTGATAAAGGTGAAATGATTTCTCTCATTTATATACCTCCCTTTACACAGAAGCATCCTTTTGATGCATTTACATTTGAAAGTATTTTTTCATTTGGAAGTGACGGTTTAACTTCATCTTTCCTGAATTCTTCAGCCGGAGTAGCACAAGAAGCAATGTTCCTGATTTTATCTGCGTCACCTTCAACCGAGTTGTTAATGGTGTCGGCAAATGCAATAATATCTCCCATATCTTTGATTATTCTGTCAAGCTCATCATCAGAAAAGTCAAGCCTTGCAAGGTTTGCAAGCTTAATTACTTCTTCTTTAGTAATCATATTTTTATCCTCTGTTACTTTCTAAGCTTAATGTGTACTTCACGAAGCTGCTGCTCAGTGATTTCGTTTGGTGCTCCGCACATAAGGTCTTGCGCCTTACCGTCCATTGGGAATGCGATTATTTCTCGGATGTTATCTTCATTTCTAAGAAGCATAATCATTCTGTCAATACCAGGTGCCATACCTGCGTGTGGCGGTGCGCCGAATTGGAATGCAGTGTAAAGTGCGCCGAATTTTTCTTTAAGCACTTCTTCATCATATCCTGCAATTTCAAATGCTTTTTTCATAATATCAATATCGTGGTTACGAACTGCGCCTGATGAAAGTTCAACACCATTGCAAACAATATCATACTGATAAGCAAGAATTGAAAGCGGGTCTTCATTTTCAAGTGCTTCAAGTCCGCCCTGCGGCATTGAAAACGGATTGTGAGTAAATCCGATTTTCTTTTCTTCTTCCTTATATTCAAACATAGGAAAGTCGTTGATAAAGCAGAAACGATATGCGTTCTTTTCAAGAAGATCAAACATTTCACCAAGCTTTGTTCTGATTTGGCCTGCATATTCGCAAGCTTTAGCTTCGTTATCAGCAATAAAGAATATTGTATCGCCGATTTCAAGGCTTGCAATTTGTGCAAGTTCTTCTTTCATATCGTCAGGAATGAATTTATCAATAGGGCCTTTATAAGTTTTATCTTCTTGTACAAGTAAGTAGCCAAGGCCGCCCATACCGATAGATTGTGCGAATTTAAGGAGCTTTTCGTGCTTGCCTTTTGAAATATCTGCGTGTACTTTGATAGCTCTTACTGTCTGTCCATGGAAAGGCTTAAATGTGCAGCGCTGGAAAAATTCTGTTACATCTACAATTTCAAGCGGGTTTCTGAGGTCAGGCTTATCTGTACCGTATTTAAGCATAGATTCCTTGTAGCTGATTACAGGGTACGGTGCTTTTGTTACGCTGTAACCTTTTGGTGCAAATTTTTCAAATGTTTTTGTAAGCACTTCTTCGCCAACTTTGAATACATCTTCCTGTGTGGCAAATGCCATTTCAAAGTCAAGCTGATAGAATTCACCCGGTGAACGGTCAGCTCTTGCATCTTCATCTCTAAAGCAAGGTGCTACCTGGAAATATTTATCAATACCTGATACCATAAGAAGCTGCTTGTATTGCTGTGGTGCCTGCGGAAGTGCGTAAAACTTACCTTTGTGAACACGGGAAGGTACTACATAGTCACGCGCACCTTCAGGTGATGAAGCACAAAGAATAGGTGTTTGCATTTCCAAAAATCCCATTTCGCTCATAACCTGGCGAAGATATGCAATAACCTTGCTTCTGAAAATGATATTATCTTTAACTTTTTCGTTTCTTAAATCAAGGAAACGGTATTGAAGTCTTTTATCTTCACGAATTTCTTTAGAGGTTTGAATTTCAAAAGGAAGCGGTTGCCTAACTTTTCCAAGGGTGGTTACGCTTTTTGCTTCGACTTCAATTGTGCCTGTTGCAATTTTAGGGTTGATTGTATCTTCATCTCTTTTTTCAACAATACCTTCGATTGAAAGGCAATCTTCCTTGCTGATTCCGTCAAGAAGGGTTGTGTCACGCATTACAACCTGCATAACCCCGTACATATCCCTAAGGTCAATGAAAGATACGCCGCCGTGGTCACGAATGTTTTCAACCCAGCCGGCAATTTTAACTGTTGAATTGATGTCTGCCTCTGAAAATTCATTCATAGGTTTTGTTCTGTAATTTGTTGAAAATTCCATACTGTTCTCCTTTGTCAAAGTGTACTTAATAAAAAAATAGCAGCCTTAAGTCCAATAGGACGAAAGACTGCTTCCGTGGTACCACCTAAATTAGCCATAATCGGCTCACTCAAAAGATTAACGCTCTTGCACGCCCGAGTCTACTTGCAAATAAATAAAAATGCTTTCTTTCGGGAACTCATAGGTGTTTTTCACTGCCTGCCTGTATTGCCTTGCACCACACGGCAACTCTCTGAAACAAAACTTAAGCAGTTACTCGCCTAATCACAGTTTTAATATTACGCTAATAATATAACACTAAACCTTCAAATAGTCAACAATTTTCTTTTCTTATATAATTGTAATAATTATTATTCTATGCTAAAATATACTATATTCCTTATAATTTTATAATAAAGTTAAAATTGTTATTGAAAAACACCTCTGTATAATATATAATACTAAAAAATATATTTTATTGGGAATTTTTGTATGAAAAAAGTATTAAGTTTGTTTTTATCATTATCACTTATAGTTTGCATAGCTTTTTCCGGTGCTTCGCCGGCAATGGCTGATGAAGGGTATGATATTTTATTTGAAGATAATCAAAAAGAAGAAATTGAACACAGCGTAATTGATGAAATTATAGTATCGCAAGTCGGTAAAACGGAAGTGTCTGTTTATTGGAACTGCTCATATTACGGTTTTGTTGACGGATACGAAGTATCGCTTTATGACGGTAAAACAGATACTTATCTTCCGCAGGCTTATGTTGACTGTAATACATATAGTTATGTTTTCAGAAATCTTAAGCAAAATACCGGCTATCAGGTTTGCGTGCGCTCTTTTGTTTTTGATAACGGTACTTATGATTTCGGCCAATACAGCACCCCTGCCAAAATTTTCACCTGCCCGGTTGATGTTAAGCTATCATCGGTAAAATATAACTCCAAGGGCAAAGCAACGGTTAAATGGAAAAAATGCAAAAATGTAAGCGGCTATGTTATTGAATATTCACCTAAAAAGGATTTTAAAGATGATGCTTCAAAATCAACCGTAATGGTTTACGGTAAAAGCAAGTCAAGAAAAGTTATCAACGGGCTTGCAAAGGGCAAGTATTATTTCAGAATTGCGGCATTTAAAAAAGTTGATGATACAATTTATGTGGGTATATTTTCAAAAAAAGTAAAAAGAGTTCATATTAAAAGAGGACTTAGCGTTAAAGGTATGCTCAATGCCATTAAAACAGATAATTCAGGCGCACAAAGAATAAAAAAATATACCGACGGCGGTGTGAATATCGCAAAATATAAAACCACTTATGATAAGGTTAAAGCTATCTATGTTTGGCACGCAAGGAACTTTAAAAAGCACGGTTGGGATTGTGTAGGCTGTAACAGTAATTTTAATAACTGTATCAGCGCACTTTTTTCAAACAGTGAAAAGAGATATGACGGTTTCATTACACTTAATGCCGGTAAATTCAGAAATAATGACGGCTCAAAGGTTATGCACAAATGGTCTGTAATTTACCTTGCCGGTAAGCCATATATTTTTGACCCGAGGCTTCAGGGTTATACCAAAAATTATACTGCAAATACATATTTTGCCTTGGCGAAGAATTCAAGATCGGCAAAACCGTATATTTATGAATATGATTACGGTACTTTTTATCCGGATGAAAGCAATGCGTATTTTGAATACTGCGTTGAAAGTATAAAATAAACTTTTTTGAAAGGATTATTAACTATGAAAAAAGTTGCAATTATTATGGGTTCAGACAGCGATTTGCCTATCGTAACCCCTGCAATCAAACAGCTCAAGGAATTGGGTATTGAAACCGAGGTTCGTGTAATGAGTGCACACAGAACACCGAATGAAGCACACGAATTTTCGGCAAATGCAATTAAAAACGGATTTGGTGTAATTATTGCCGCAGCAGGTATGGCTGCACATTTGGGCGGTGTACTTGCCGCTTCAACCACTTTGCCGGTTATCGGTATTCCGTGCAGTGCAAAGGTGCTTGACGGAATGGATGCAATGCTTGCAACTGTTATGATGCCACCGGGTATTCCGGTTGCAACAGTAGGTGTTAACGCAGCTAAAAATGCGGCTCTTTTGGCGGCTCAAATTCTTGCGGTAGGTGATGATGAACTTATGGCAAAGCTTATTAAAATGCGTGAGGATATGGCAGAGCAGGTTCGTCAAAAGGATATTGCACTTCAGGAAAAGCTTAAAGAAATTTAACAAACATTCACGATAAAAAATAAGATTGCGTAAAACGCGAACATTTAAAAGGAGATTATATATGGAGTCATTCAGCGAAAGTTATGCTAAAGCAGGCGTAGATGTTACAGCAGGTTATGAATCTGTTGAACTTATCAAATCACATGTAAAGCGCACTGAAATTCCGGGTGTAATGGGTTCAATCGGCGGTTTCGGCGGTATGTTTGAACTTTTAGGCGCAGGCAATTATAAAAATCCTGTGCTTGTTTCAGGAACAGACGGTGTAGGAACCAAGCTTAAAGTTGCTTTTCTTCTTGATAAGCACGATACTATCGGTATTGACTGTGTGGCAATGTGTGTTAATGATGTGGCTTGCTCCGGTGCAAAGCCGCTTTTCTTCCTTGATTATATTGCTTGCGGTAAAAACTATCCTGAAAAGATAGAGCAAATTGTAAGCGGTGTGGCTGAAGGTTGCGTTCAGGCAGGTTGCGCACTTGTCGGCGGCGAAACAGCAGAACATCCGGGCCTTATGCCAAACGAAGAATATGACCTTGCAGGTTTTACGGTAGGTATCGGCGAAAAGGATAAGCTTGTATCAGGCGATAAGCTTGCAAGCGGAAATGCACTTATCGGCGTTGCATCATCAGGTGTTCATTCAAACGGTTTTTCACTTGTAAGAAAAGTGTTTAACATTACTGAAGAAAGGCTTGGCGTTCATGTGGCAGAGCTTGGCAAAACTCTTGGTGAAGAGCTTTTGACTCCTACAAGAATTTATGTTAAGCCGCTTCTTAATCTTATGGACAGCGTCAATGTCAATGCTATCAGCCATATCACCGGCGGCGGATTTTATGAAAATGTACCGAGAATGTTAAATGACGGTTTCAAGGCTGTTATTGAAAAAGATAAGTGCTTTAAAAAGCCTATTTTTGACCTTATCGCAAGTGAGGGTAATATCCCTGAAAGAGATATGTATAACACATTTAATATGGGTACAGGTCTTGTTATCGCAGTTGATAATGATAAGGCAGATGAAGCTGTAAGAATACTTAAAGAAAACGGCGAGGACGCTTGCGTTATCGGTGAAATCAAAGCAGGCGAAAAGGGTGTTGAACTCGTATGATGAAAAACATAGCTGTTTTAGTGTCAGGCGGGGGTACTAATCTTCAGGCACTTATTGACGCACAGGCAAAAGGTGAAATAATCGGCGGAAAAATCACGCTTGTTGTTTCTTCAAACCCTGATGCATACGCTCTTGAGAGAGCAAAAAAGAACAATATAGCAACTAAAATTTGCGAAAAGAAAAATTATAAAGACAGGGCGGAATATACCCGTGCCATTAGGGATATTTTACTTGAAGCAAAGGCTGACTTGGTAGTATATGCCGGCTTTATGACTATTCTTGATGAGCAGATAGTTAAGGCTTTTCCAAATAAAATGATGAATGTTCACCCTGCGCTTATCCCGTCTTTTTGCGGGCCTGGATATTGGGGGCTTCATGTGCATGAAAAGGTTATTGAAAGCGGAGTTAAACTCACAGGTGCAACAGTCCATTTTGTAACAGAGGAATGTGACGGCGGCCCTATCATTTTGCAAAAGGCAAGCGAGGTTAAATTTGATGATACCCCTGAAATTTTGCAAAAGCGTGTTATGGAAGAATGTGAATGGAAAATTCTTCCAAAAGCAGTTTCTCTTTTCTGCCAAGATAAAATAGAAGTTGTTAATAATAAAACTAAAATTACTGAATGATATTGAGGTGTAATTATGGAAATCAAATCTCTTGCAAGTGAACTTAATACGAATTCATATCCGGGCAGAGGTATTGTGCTTGGTAAAAGTGAATGCGGCAAATTTGCAGTTTGTGCTTATTTCATTATGGGCAGAAGTGTAAACAGCCGTAACAGAATTTTTGAAGAAAATGAGCGTGGCGGAATTCGCACCAAGGCTTTTGATGAGTCAAAAATGGAAGACCCTTCACTTATTATTTATAACCCTGTTCTTAAGTTCGGCGGTGACACAATCGTTACAAACGGCGATCAAACCGATACTATTTATGATTCTTTTGCAAAGGGCGATTGCTATCACGATGCACTTATCACAAGAGAATTTGAGCCTGATGCACCAAATTACACACCGAGAATTTCAGGTATTATGAAAGAAAACGGTAATTATAATCTTTCTATTCTTAAATCAAATTGCGGTGAGCCTGAATGTGTGAGATATTTCTTTGAATATCCTGCAAGGGCAGGTCTCGGTCATTTTATTCATACATATAAGTGTGACGGGAATCCTATTCCGTCGTTTGAGGGTGAGCCTACACCTGTTAAAATTGAAGGCGATATTGATGAGTTCACCAATATGATTTGGACTAATCTTAATGAGGATAATAAGGTTTCTCTTTTTGTTCGTTTCATAAATCTTGAAACAAAGGAAGAAGAAACAAGAATTATCAATAAAAACGAAAAATAATTATAAGGGGTGATTCAGTTCACCCCTTGTTTTGCTATTGCATTTACTATATTATTTACATATTTATTATAAATTCGGAGGAAATTATGAAAGTTCTTGTTGTTGGCGGCGGCGGAAGAGAACACGCCCTTATCAGAAAAATTAAAGAATCAAGCAAGGTTGATGAAATTTTTTGCACACCGGGTAACGGTGGCATTTCATATGATGCAAAATGTTTTGATGTTTCGGCTACGGATATTGACGGCGTAGTTGATTTAGCTAAAAAATTAAGCGTTGATTTAGTTGTAGTAGCACCTGATGACCCGCTTGTTGCAGGTATGGTTGATGCACTTAATGACGCAGGATTTAAAACTTTCGGCCCACGCGCAAATGCCGCTATTATTGAGGGCTCAAAAGTTTTTTCAAAAGAGCTTATGCAAAAATATGATATTCCTACCGCTGAATATAAAGTTTTTGATAACGCAAATGACGCTATTGAATATATTAAAGAGAAAAATGAATTTCCTACTGTTATCAAGGCGGACGGTCTTGCTTTGGGCAAGGGTGTAATTATTCCTGAAAATCTTGATGACGCTGTTGCCGGTGTCAAAGAAATTATGGAAGATAAAATCTTCGGTGCTTCCGGCAACAACATTGTTGTTGAAGAATTTTTGACCGGTCCTGAAGTTTCCGTTCTTGCATTTACAGACGGCAAGTGCGTTAAACCTATGGTATCTTCTATGGACCATAAGCGTGCACTTGACGGCGATAAGGGACTTAACACAGGCGGTATGGGTACCGTATCGCCAAATCCGTATTATACCGAAGAAGTGGCAGCTGAATGTATGGATAAAATCTTTATGCCTACTATAAATGCTATGAACCAAGAGGGCAGAACATTTAAGGGATGTTTATACTTCGGACTTATGATTACACCGAAAGGACCAAAGGTAATTGAATATAACTGCCGCTTCGGTGACCCTGAAACGCAGGTTGTTTTACCAAGACTTAAAACAGATATTATTGATATTTTTGAAGCAATAAATAACGAAACTCTTTCTGAACTTGATATTGAATGGAGCGAAAAAGCCTGCGCTTGTGTTATTATGGCTTCCGGTGGTTATCCGAAATCATATAAAAAGGGTGTTGAAATCACAGGCCTTACATTAGGCCAACTTGACGGTGTTACCGTTTACCACGCAGGAACTAAAATTGAAAATGATAAGCTTGTTACATCGGGTGGCAGAGTTTTAGGCGTTACCGCTTTGGGTGACAGCCTTGCAGACGCACTTAAAAAATCTTATGAAGCGGTGGAAAACATTCATTTTGATAATGCACATTACAGAAAAGATATTGGAAAACGCGCACTTGAAGCTAATAAATAATTTATATAAATTGTTGTAATTTAACAAATTGTGAATTTTTTTCGATTTTACAAAATGTTATTGACAATTATACAAAACGGAATTATACTATCCGTGTAATTAAAATTAACTTATAAAATAGACAAGAGGGTTAAGTTATGGCAACAGTTAAAAAGAGCAAAAAGAAGATTATTGTACCTATAAGTATAATACTCGTTATTGCGATTGTAGCCGGTTGCATTTTCGGTGTAGCTAAATCGAAAAGCGGCGAAGAGGTTAAGCTCAACACAATTTCAACGGGGGATATTTACGAAAAGGTATCATTAACAGGTGATGTTACTGCCGGCACTTCAAAGGATTATAAGGTTGGCACAGTTGCAACTGTTAAAAGTGTTAATGTTAAAGTAGGCGACCAAGTTAAAAAAGGTGATGTTCTTGCAACATTTGATACCACTTCACTTGATTCGCAGGTATCTTCACTTCAAACTTCTTATAATGACGCTTTGAAAAACTATAACAATGCTGTAAAAAATCAAAAAACAGCAAACAACAAGGCATCTATATACAAAAAGCAAATAGATGCGATTGAAAAAAAGATTGCAAAGCTTAATAAGAAAATTGCTAAAACGACAACTACTAAAAAGAAGAAAACAACAACTACTACAACTACGACTAAGGCAAGCACAACTAACCGTGTTTCACAGTGGCTTGCAACTACCACAACTAAAGCAGCAACTACTACCACCACTACTGCAACTACAACTCAGCCTACCACAGATGATGGCTCACCGAAGTATACAGTAGCACTTTCTGCTTATCCTACTTCTGTTTCGGGTACGGTTTCAGGTTCCGGCAAGTACAGGAAGGATATTGGTAATGTTACGATTAAGGCAACCCCAAGTTCAGGTTGGCTCTTCCTTGGTTGGTATTCTTCCCGTGCAGCATATTTGGCAGGTAATTCACCGCTTTCAAATTCACAGTCTTGGACTTTTCATTTGACAAGCGATGTTAACTATGTAGCAGTATTTACAGAAGACCCAAATGCCACTACCACAACCGCAGCTTCTATCAACGATATTTCAAAAGCACTTGTTGAAATAAACAAAAATATTGCGTCAATAACTAATGATGTTAAAACATTAACTACTATTTCGGGAATAGTTGCAAATTCAATTTCAGGTGCAATTGCTTCAGGTCAGCTTAACAGCAAGACCATTGCTGATTTAGTAGGTAAAGATATTCAGACTGCTATTACAAACGGCATTGTTGATTCAACCAAGCTGATTGTTGAAAGCGGCGTTGCCGTTGATATGATTAAAGCCGCTGTATCTTCAATTGATTACAGGGCGCTTGCCAAAGGTGTTTCTGATTCTGATAACGCAGTTCTTACAGGTTTGGAAATTCAAAAAGCATTGCTTTCGGCTCAATATGAAGTATATAAAACACAGGGCGATCAATCAATTGTTACTGCCCAAAAATCAGCAGTTACCGCTACAAAGAAGGCTCTTGATGCAATGAAAGAGCAGCAAACAGCACTTGCAAACGGCTGGACAGCAGATTTTGACGGTGTGATTACAAAGGTTGATATTTCACCTGACTCTCAAACTACTGCACTTCAGGCAGGTATCACGCTTGAAAATCACGATGTTCTTGTTGCAACAGTCAGCCTCAGTGAATATGATGTTCATAAAGTCAAACTCGGTATGAAAGCAAAGGTTACTACTGCTTACGGTGAATATGAGGGCGAAGTTGCCTCTATTGCACCTACTGCCACAGGTGGTTCATCTAGCTCAATTCTTGACAGCGTAGGTTCAATGGCAGGTGTCAGCGGTCTTTCATCACTTACAAATTCAGGTGCAGGTGTTGAATGTACAATTGAAATTAAAAATCCTGATGAAAACATTATTGCAGGTTTTGATGCCGATGTTGAAATTCAAACAGGTCAGTATCTTGGTGTAACAGTTGTTCCTATTGAATCAATTACACTTGAAAAAACAGGTTCATATGTATATCTTTATAACGACAAGGATAAAACAGTTACCAAGACTGAAATTAAGACGGGTGCAATTTCAGATACAGCTTATGAAGTAACTTCGGGTCTTAAGCCGGGTGACAGAATTGTTGCATCACCAAAAACAGATTATAAAGAAGATACCTTTAAAGTTAAGGTAGTAGACAGCACAAATAAGTAAGGAGACTTTACAGTGAATATTACAGAAAGTCTGAAAATCGCAGTCAAGTGTATTAAGTCAAATTGGATGCGCAGTCTTCTTACAATGCTTGGTATTATTATCGGTATCAGCTCCGTTATTATGATTATCGGTGCAGGTACTGGTGTAAGAGATTATATCGTCGGCCTTATTGAAGATATGGGTTCAAACGCAGTTCTTGTCAGCGTTGATGCCACATCTGCTACTGATAATGACTATATTACTCTTGATGATGTAGAAAATATTAAAACTAAAGTAAACGGTGTTGAGCGTTGCTCACCTATGCTTATGGGCTTTGGCCGTGCAACAATTGATTCAACTGCTACGGAAGCTACTGCAATGCTTATCGGTGTTAACAGCGATGTTCAGTTTGCACTTACCAATACTTGTGAATATGGGCGTTTTTTCACTGATGAGGAATATAATGCAAATGCTCCAATTGCTGTAATGGGTACTAACTCGGCACAGCAGGCTTATGGTTATGAGGATGTTACTAATGAATATGTAACCGTATCTTCAAGCGGTAAATCAATGAAAATCAAAATTTGCGGTGTTGCAAATATTGATACTCTTGCAAGCTCACTTGGTGGTTCAAGCTCAATGAGCAATATATTCCAAAGCGCAGGCGGGGATAAAACTGTTATTGCACTGTTTTTACCTTGTACAACGCTTACACAGATTACCGGTGCTGATGCAAACCTCGGCAGTGTATTTGTTATTGCTAAAGACGGTTATGATTATGATGCAGTCGGTAATGCAGCCGTAAACTATCTTAAATCCGCACACGGTAACTATTCAAACAGTATGTATACTGCTCAAAATATGGCAACATATGTTGATATAGTTAATATAATTATGACTGTTCTTACAGCATTTATTGCCTGTGTAGGTGCAATTTCGCTTATTGTAGGCGGTATCGGTGTAATGAACATTATGCTTGTTTCGGTAACGGAGCGAACGCGTGAAATCGGTATACGAAAATCACTTGGCGCAAAAACAAGAGTTATTACAATGCAGTTTTTGACGGAGTCGATAATTTTGTGCCTGATAGGCGGTATTATCGGTGTTTCAATTGGTGTTGCAGGTGCGTTTGCCGCATGCTCGGTAATAAATATCAAGCCTAATATTACATGGTGGCTTATACTTGTTGCACTGCTGTTCTCAAGCGGCGTAGGTTTGTTCTTCGGTATTTATCCTGCAAGAAAGGCTGCACAAATGAGTCCTATTGATGCACTCAGAAGTGAATAATTATTTAAGAGGGGTTTTTGCCCCTCTTGAATTTTGTTATTATGTATGATAAAATAATAAAACTATCTTTTAAAGAGGAGTATTTGATGGAAATTAACGATATACTTGAAAAGTTCAATTTTAAAGGTGAACTTGAAGAATGTAATGTTTTCGGCTCAGGTCATATAAATACAACTTATCTTGCAAAATATATTGAAAACGGAAAAGAAAAAAAATATGTTGTTCAAAAAGTAAATACAAATATTTTCCCGGATATTGATTCACTTATGAATAATGTTTTTTCTGTTACAGAATTTTTAAGAAAAAAAATCATAGAAAACGGAGGTAATCCCCACAGGGAAACGCTCCATTTTATCAGAACATATGACAAAAACAAGTATTTTAAAGATGAAAACGGTGATTGTTATCGTGCATATCGCTTTGTTGATAATTCAAAGGCTTATGATACTGTTAACAGCGCAGAGATTTTCGGCAAAAGCGGTAAAGCATTCGGCAGATTTCAAAAGTATTTAAGTGATTTTCCTGCTGAAACTTTGAGTGAGATAATTAAGAATTTTCATAATACCATTTGGCGATATGAAAATGAATTTATCCCTGCTGTTCAAGCTGATAAGGCAGACAGAGTTGCCTCTTGCAGTGATGAAATTAAGTTTGTTATGCATAGAAGAGAAGATTGCAAAAAGCTTGTTGAACTTATTGAAAAGGGTGAACTTCCGCTTCGTGTAACGCATAATGATACCAAGCTTAATAATGTCCTTTTTGACAGTGAAAGTGATGATGCAATTTGTGTGATTGACCTAGATACTGTTATGCCGGGGCTTGCACTTTATGATTTCGGTGATTCAATTCGCTTTGGCGCAAATTCCTGTGCAGAAGATGACGATAATTACGATAATGTAAAAATAAATCTTGATTATTTTGAAGCTTATGCAAAGGGATTTTTGAGCGAGGCGGGAAGTGCACTTAATCAATGTGAAATTGATAATCTTGCTTTTTCGGCAAAGCTGATGACTTTTGAATGCGGTATGCGCTTTCTTACCGATTATATTAACGGTGATACATATTTTAAAACAGCATATCCTACTCATAACCTTGTGCGTGCAAAAAATCAGTTTGCACTTGTAAGCGATATGGAAGATAAAATGGCTCAAATGGAGCAAATTATTAAAAACATAACTTAATAAGAATTATAAAAAGGAACGATTTTCAAAATGAACGATTTTCGTTCCTTTTTTATTTATACTTTTTACTTATCTTGGCAATAATAAACTGTACATAAAAAATTAAAGGGTGATTATGTGCAGTATAATAAAGTCGAAATTTGCGGGATAAATACAAGCCAATTAAAAGTGCTGAAAGAAAAGGAAAAAATGGAACTTTTAAAAAAGGCACAGGCGGGGGATAAAAACGCAAGAAATGAGCTTATAGAAGGAAATTTGCGCCTTGTTTTATCAGTCGTTCAGCGCTTTTCAAACAGGGGCGAAAATATGGATGACCTTTTCCAAGTCGGCGTAATAGGGCTTATTAAAGCGATAGATAATTTCAATACAAACCTTGATGTCCGCTTTTCCACTTATGCTGTGCCGATGTGTATAGGTGAAATCAGAAGATATTTGCGTGATGATAACCCGGTGCGAGTAAGCAGAAGTATGCGCGATACAGCATATAAGGCAATGCAGATTAAAGAACAGCTTATTAACGAGCAGGGCAAAGAGCCTACTATTGAGCAAATAGCTAATCGCCTTGATATGAAAAAAAGTGATGTGGTGCTTGCACTTGAAGCTATTGTTGACCCTGTGAGCCTGTATGAGCCTGTTTATAATGACGGTGGAGATACAATATATGTAATGGACCAAGTTGGCGACAGTTCAAGCGACAAGGACTGGATAGATGAAATTTCAATCAAAGATGAAATTAAAAAGCTTGATGACAGGGAACGCAATATTATGTATCTTCGCTTTATGCAGGGTAAAACACAAATGGAAGTTGCAAAAGAGGTGGGAATATCGCAGGCACAGGTTTCCAGATTAGAAAAAAATGCCCTTAGGCGAATTAAGGGCGAATAACACATATCTGCAACGGTTAACCTGATTACAATAATCAAATAAAAAAATCAAAATAAATTTTGACATTTGTATAAAATGGTGGTATTGTTATATTGAAAGGGTGATAGTGATGAAGAAAATTTCAAGTGTGATTTTGGCTGTATTATTAGCTTTTTCAAGCATTTTTTGTGTTAATATTGCATTTGCGGATGAAAATGTGTCTACATTAACCAAGGAACTTAAATTAAACGGAGCTTGGAGTGAAGAATACGATTCCAAGATTACCGATGGAGCAACTTGGTTTAAATTTCATATTGATTATCAAGGCAAATTTAAGCTTCAAATGAAAACTTATGACGCACTTGATGTTAAGCTTTACAATTCAGAATTTTCTAAAACTTATTTTACAACCGTAATTAAAGAATTTAATGATACTAAAACCAAAACTAAAAGCGAAAGCGTTGTTTTAAATCCGGGTGATTACTATTTAAGAGTAGAGGCAAACGGTAAATATGCGCTTAATGCAAGCTTTGGTTTAAACAGCTATGTTAATCCTGAAGCAGTTGAAATCGGAAAGGTTTACAGCGGTTTATCAACCGATGATGACGGCTCATATTGGTACAAAATTGATTTGAAAAATAAGGGGAAATATACCTTGTCACTCACTTCTTCAGGCATTGCAACTGCTGAAGTTTATAACAGTGATATGTCTAAAAGCTTGGATGTTATCTATATTTTTTCAAGCTCCGATTTGGCCAAAACTTCAACTAAAGATATTGATTTGGATAAAGGTACATATCTTGTTAAAATCGTAAGTACTAAGGAATATAGATTTTCATTTTCAAATTATGTTTGCAGCCATATTTATAATGTAACTACAACAGCACCGACTTATTTTGCCGGCGGATATAACACTTATGTCTGTGCTAAATGCGGCTATTCATATAAAACAAAGGGCAAACCTAAAAAAATACTCAAAACGCCAAAGATTTATTCGCTCAAAGGCGGTAAAAAGAAAATTACCGTAAGTAATTCAAACAATAAATCGGCAACAGGGTATCAAATAAAAGTATCAACAAGTAAAAAATTTACTAAAAAAACCACTAAAACAGTTAAGGTGACTTCTTCAAAAACAACGGTTAAAAAGCTTAAAAAAAGCAAGAAATACTATGTAAAAGTCAGAGCTTATAAAACAAAGAATTCAAAAACTGTTTATTCAAAGTGGAGTAAAGTAAAAAGCATAAAAACAAAATAGTTTTTCAGAGAGATGAATTTTAATATTTATCTCTCTTTTTTTATTTTAGGTATTGAAATTTTTATACATATAATGTAATATAATATAAAATTATAATATAATAATGCAGTCAGTGATTTCTTTAAACGAATGTAAATTATTGGCACACTTTCTTGGAGTTGTGTATGGAAAAAATCACAGGTAAAAATAATGAAATAATAAAGGGCGTTAAAAAACTCTTTACCTCTTCCAAGGAGCGTAAGGCTCAAGGCTTGTTTGTGCTTGAAGGGGCAAGGCTTGTTTTTGACGCCCTTAATTCGTCTTATGAAGTTGAAACTTTTTTAATAACCGAAAGTGCTAATGAAAAGTATTTTGATGCGTCTGTTCAAATGCAAAGGAAAAGCAAAAATTCATATTTTGTAAGTGATACACTTTCACAAAAAATAAGCGAAACAAAAAATTCGCAGGGCGTATTTGCAGTTTGCAAAATGAAAAATGAAAATATTTCATTAAAAACAGGTCAAAAATATATTGCACTTGATAATCTTCAAGACCCGGGCAATCTCGGCACTGTTATCAGAACAGCCGAAGCGCTCGGTATTTCAAGTGTAATAGTAGGGGGCGGATGCGATGTTTTTAATCCTAAAGTTTTGCGTGCGTCAATGGGTTCGGTTTTAAGGCTTGATGTTTTTGAATGTCAAAGCCTTGCGCCTGTTTTGCAAAAGGCAAAATCTCTCGGCATTAAAACTTATGCCACTTCGCCTGATTCATCGGCTAAAAAAATAAATGAAACGCAATTTCCGAAGTCATCACTTTGCGTAATCGGAAATGAAGCTAACGGTGTAAGCGATGAAGTTATGAACATCTGTGACGAAACAGTAACAATCCCTATGCTCGGTCGTGCCGAAAGTTTAAATGCACATGTTGCCGGGGCAATTGTAATGTGGGAGATGTTAAGATGAGTGAAAATGCAAAGTATTGGATATGGCTTCAAAATGTATTTGGATACGGGGCTAAAATATCCAAAATCATTGATGAATTCGGTGGGGCTAAAGAGCTTTATAATCTTGGCGAAACCGAGTGGAGAATGAGTTCGTTTTTAACAAACAGGCAAGTCGAAAAACTTATAAGCACAGATATTGAAAAAGGCAATGAAGTAATTGATTATTGCTTGCAGCAGGGATATAAGATTGTCGATTATGACGATGAGTCTTATCCAAACAGGCTTAAAGATATACCTGATGCACCGGCTGTTTTGTATGTTGACGGAATTTTGCCTGATATTGATAATCTTGTTACTATCGCAATGGTAGGCTCAAGAAAAGCGAGTGAATATGCAGTCAGGGTTGCACGGGTTTTCGGAAAAGGGTTAACCGAAGCCGGAGCAAGTGTTATCAGCGGCGGCGCACTCGGTATTGATTCTTATTCGCACGAGGGTGCGCTTGAGGGCGGCGGTCAAACTGTTGCGGTTTTGGGTAATGGCTTTGGCGACAGCTATCTTGATACAAACAGAGATTTGCGTAAAAAAATCAGTCAAAACGGTGCGCTTGTTACAGAATACCAACCTTTTACCAAAGCAAGCGGAAGAAACTTTCCGGTAAGAAACAGAATTATAAGCGGGCTTTCACTCGGTGTGCTTGTGGTTGAAGCAGGTGTAAAAAGCGGTACTTTTGTTACCACAAAGCGTGCGCTTGAACAAAAGCGTGATTTATATGCTGTTCCGGCTCCTGTTCTTTCGGTTGAATACGGCGGAACAAATAAGCTTATTGAAAACGGTGCAGGCGTGGCTATTAACCCTGTTGATGTTGTTAAATCGTATGCCGATAGGTTTGATACGCTTGATATGTCAAAACTTAGGGAATCAAACCAAATTGCTCTTGATAAATCGGAGCAAGATGTAAATATGGCACGCATTAAACCGAGAACGCAAAATCAAATCAAGCAAAGCAATCCCGATGAAGAAAAATATTCGTTTAAAAATGTTGAAAAAAGCAGAGAACACAGAGCAAAAGTTGCAGAAAAAGCAATTGAGCTTCAAGGCAATGCAAAAATTGTGTATGACTGCTTGGATGATGAATATAACTTTATTGATGATGTTATTGCGAAATCAAATTTGCCGGCGTCATCGGTGCTGGCAGCATTAACCGTTCTTGAAATAAAAAAATTGATTATAAGTGCCTCGGGTAAGAGGTTTAAAAAATCTTGAAAGGCTATGGGAATTATATATGTCTAAATTAGTAATTGTGGAGTCACCTGCAAAGGCAAAGAATATTAAAGGCTATCTTGGCAGAGGCTATGATGTAATTGCATCAATGGGCCATGTACGAGATTTGCCGGCAGCAAGGCTCAGTGTTGATATTGCAAATGATTTTGAACCTAAATATGCAGTAATAAAAGGAAAGGAAAACTTTGTAAAAGATCTTAAGAAAAAGGCTGATGGTGCAGATTATGTATATCTCGCAACTGACCCCGATCGTGAGGGAGAAGCGATTTCTTGGCACCTTGCCACTCTTTTGGGACTTGACCTTAACGATGAAAACAGAGTTACCTTTAATGAAATTACTAAAAACGGTGTAAAAAACGGAATGGCAAATCCGCGTAAAATTGATATTGACTTGGTCGATGCCCAGCAGGCAAGAAGAATTCTTGACCGTCTTATCGGATACAAGCTTTCACCGTTTATTTCACAAAAAATCAGGCGCGGTCTTTCAGCAGGCCGTGTGCAGTCGGTTGCACTTCGCCTTATTGTTGACAGGGAAAATGAAATTCGTGCATTCAAGGCTGAAGAATATTGGTCAATTGACGCTAAATTTACCAACCCACCTGAAAGAAAAGTATTTTCAGCCGCGCTTTCAACTAAAGACGGCGAAAAAATCAAAATTGAAAATAAGGAGCAGAGTGATACTGTTCTTACTGAACTTGAAGGTGCAAGTTATGTTGTAAAAAGTGTTAAAAAAGGCAGCAGAAAGAAAAATCCTACACCTCCGTTTATCACTTCCACACTTCAGCAGGAAGCGTCAAGGCGTCTTTCATTCCAGGCAAAAAGAACGATGAAAGCGGCGCAGGAACTTTATGAAGGTGTTGAAGCAGGCGAGCTTGGCACAGTCGGTCTTATCACTTATATGAGAACAGACTCACTTCGTATTTCAGAAGAAGCAAGGCAGGCAGGTAATGAATTTATTACCGAAACTTTCGGCGAAAAATATCTTCCTAAAAAGCCGAGATACTTTAAATCGAAAAGTAATATTCAAGACGGACACGAAGCTATCAGGCCGTCAATGCCAAAGGTTACACCTGAACAGGTTAAGCCTTATTTATCAAATGACCAGTATAAAATTTATAAGCTTGTATGGGAAAGATTTATTGCTTCACTTATGGAATCTTGCCTGCAGGAAACTATGAAGATAGAAATTGAAGCTAAAAATTATATCTTCACAGCTACGGGATATACAGTTAAATTTGACGGTTTCACAAAGCTTTATGAAGAAAAGGTTGATGATGAAAAGAATGACAGCGCATCTCCGCTTCCGGTACTTGCCGAGGGTGATGAACTTAAGCTAAAGAGTATTCTTGGCAATCAGCATTTCACTCAACCTCCTGCAAGGTATACAGAAGCTTCGCTTACAAAAGCGCTTGAAGAAAACGGTGTAGGCAGGCCGTCAACTTATGTTACTATTACATCAACTATTATCAACCGTGAATATGTTAAGCGTGAGGGCAAGCAGTTTGTGCCTACTGAACTCGGCGAAGCAGTAACAAACCTGCTTAAAGATAAAATGCCAAACATAGTTAATGTTAAATATACATCTAAAATGGAAGCAGATCTTGATAAGATTGATTCGGGCGATAAAGATTATAAAGAGATGATTCGTCTTTATTATGATGATTTTGAAAAGCCGCTTGAAAAAGCTAAAGAGGAAATGCAGGGTGTTAAGATAAAGCTTAAGGAAGAAGAAACTGATGAAATCTGCGAAAAGTGTGGCAGAAATATGGTTATTAAAGTCGGCAGATTCGGTAAATTCCTTGCTTGCCCGGGTTATCCTGAATGTAAAAATACAAAGCCGCTTATTTTCAGAACCAAAGCAAAATGCCCTGAATGCGGCGGTGATGTAATTGAAAAGAAAACCAAGAGGGGCTCATCTTTCTATGGTTGCTCAAATTACCCTAATTGTAACTTTATGACTTGGGATATGCCGAGTGATGAGGTTTGCCCGCGTTGCGGCAAATCGCTCTTTAAGCGCAAGGGTAATGTGCTTTATTGTCCTGATACAGAGGGCTGCGGCTTTACAAAGCCTGCCCCAAAAAAGAAGAAAACAGAAGAATAATAAATAATATATGAAATTTAGAGTTATAGGTGCAGGCCTTGCAGGTGTTGAAGCTGCTTGGCAAATTGCAAATAAAGGTTACAAGGTTTCGCTTTATGAGATGAAGCCGATTAAAAAAAGTGAAGCACATAAGTCGGATTTCTTTTGTGAACTCGTTTGCTCAAATTCCCTTAAAGCTTCACGAATTGAAAGTGCCGCCGGACTTTTAAAAGAAGAAATGGCAAGGCTTGGCTCGCTTACCGTTCCTGTTGCAAGGCAATCGAGTGTTCCGGCAGGCGGTGCATTGGCGGTTGACAGGGATATTTTTTCTTCCCGTGTTACTGAAAAAATCAAATCACATCCCAATATTGAAGTGATAAATGAAGTTGTTGAAAATTTAGAACTTGACGGTGATACCGTTACAGTTGTTGCAACAGGTCCGCTTACAGACGGTAAGCTTGCAGAAAGTATTTCTGAAATAACAGGCGAATATCTTTCGTTTTATGATGCGGCAGCTCCTATTGTTACAGCCGACAGTGTTGATATGACCAAAGCTTTCGGTGCTTCACGCTATGAGCGTGGAGGGGATGATGACTATATCAATTGCCCGTTTAACAAGTCCGAGTACGAAAATTTTATAGAAGAGTTAGTTAATGCCGAGGGCGCAGTCGTTCACGATTTTGATGTTTATGAGGGATGTATGCCTATTGAAAAGCTTGCAAAAAGAGGGCTTGACGCTCCTCGCTTCGGCCCTATGAAGCCTGTCGGCTTGGTTGACCCTAATACAGGTCATAGGCCTTGGGCGTGCGTTCAGTTAAGGCGTGAAAATTCAAAGGGTACAATGTTTAATCTTGTAGGCTTTCAAACTAATTTGAAATTTGGTGAGCAAAAGAGGGTTTTTTCAATGATTCCCGGGCTTGAAAATGCACAGTTTGTAAGATACGGTGTAATGCACAGAAATTCATTCCTCAATTCACCGAAGCTTTTAAATGCCGATTTCTCATTCAAAGAAAAGGATAATCTTTTCTTTGCCGGTCAGATTACCGGTGTTGAGGGATATATGGAAAGTGCGTCAAGCGGCATTATTGCAGGAATAAATGCGGTAAGAAAGGCAGAGGGTAAAACTCCTTTTATTTTGCCTGATATTACTATGATAGGTGCGCTTTGCGATTATATCAGTGATGAAAGCGTTAAAAACTTTCAGCCAATGGGTGCAAACTTCGGTGTGCTTCCTGCTATCGAACCTAAAATAAGAGATAAAAAGGAGCGTTATGCAGCACTTTCAAACAGGTCGCTCGCCTATATAGATGAAGTTGTTAAAACGCTTTAAAAATAAAGAAAGGGTGGAATATATTGCCAAAAATTAAAAGAATAATTATTGACGCAATGGGCGGCGATAATGCACCGCTTGAAATACTCAAGGGTACTTTTCTTGCAGTAAAGGAATATGGGATTAAACCTGTTCTTGTCGGCAATGAAGAAGTAATAAAAAAATGTGCTAAAGACAATAACATTGCACTCAATAATACAAAAATAGTTAATTCAAATTCAGTGATTTCAATGCACGATGATGCAAAGTGCGTACTTAAAGAAAAATCTGATTCATCAATGGCAGTCGGTTTTAAATTGCTTAATGACGGTGAGGGCGATGCTTTTGTAAGTGCGGGAAATACAGGCTGTGTAACAGTCGGTGCAACGCTTATTACCAAAAGAATTAAGGGCGTTAAAAGGCCTGCGATTGCATCTGTTATGCCAAGCGCAAAAAAGCCTTTTCTTCTTATGGACTGCGGTGCGAATGCCGAGTGCAGAAGTGAATTCCTTTACCAATTCGGGCAAATGGGAAGCCTTTATATGAATAAAATTATGAAGTTTGAAAATCCGAAAGTTGCCCTTGCAAATAACGGTGAGGAAAATACAAAGGGTACGCCTGTGGTTAAGGAAGCTTACGAACTTATGAGCAAAGCACCTTATAACTTTATCGGTAATATTGAGGGCAGGCAAATTCCGTTTGGAGATGCGGATGTAGTAGTTGCCGATGGATTCACAGGTAACCTTATACTCAAAACTTATGAGGGTGTTGCAAAGGTTTTGATGAATGGTATTAAAGATGCCTTTATGAAAAACACCTTATCAAAGCTTGCATATCTTGGTGTTAAATCGGGTATTGATGATATGAAAAAGCAATTTGATTATAAAGAATACGGCGGTGCGGTTATGCTTGGTGTTAAAAAGCCTGTTGTTAAGGCACACGGTTCGGCAGATGCACGCACTTTTAAAAATGCAATCAAACAGGCAGTTTGGTTTATAGATAATGATTTAATTGAAACTATGGAAACCTGGTTTTCTAAAAATTTACAAGAGGCTTAACAAATATTATGGCAACTATTGAAGATAAAATAGGATACACCTTTAAAAATCGTGAATATCTTATGGAGGCACTTACACATTCCTCTTTTGCTAACGAAAGGCATAATAAAATCAAGTGTAATGAAAGAATGGAATTTCTCGGTGATGCAGTTCTTTCCATAATCTCGGCTAATTTTTTGTATCACCGTTTTCCAGATATGCCGGAGGGGGATTTATCAAAGCTTCGTTCATCACTTGTTTGCACGCAGTCACTTTCGGATTTTGCAAGGCAAATTTCACTTGGCGATTATCTTTTTTTGGGCAAGGGTGAATCAAATACCGGCGGAGCTGACAGATCGTCGATTTTAGAAAATGCTTTTGAAGCACTTATTGCCGCTGTTTACCTTGACGGCGGAATGGAAAATGCCGAAAAATTTGTGCTTGCTTTTCTTTCTCCCGCTGTTGAAACACATCATATAAATTTTAAAGATTATAAAACCACTTTGCAGGAAGTAGTTCAGCAAAATCCTGATGAAAATGTTAACTATGTGCTTGTGGGTGAAAGCGGGCCTGACCATAACAAAGTATTTGAAGTTGAAGTTCATCTTAATTCAAATGTTATCGGCAAAGGCAAGGGAAGAAGCAAAAAAAGTGCAGAGCAAGAAGCTGCAAAGGAAGCACTTAAGCTTATGGGTGTAATATGAAAAAAGGTAATATCAGTATTTTCGTTCCGCATTTGGGTTGCCCGTGCCAATGCTCATTTTGCAATCAAAAAACAATTACCGGGCATAATAACCAACCGAGTATGGCGGATGTGGATAAAGCAGTGTTGACGGCACTCAAACATAAAGGCTACGATTATGAAATAGCTTTTTTCGGAGGTTCGTTTACTGCAATAGATAGAAAATATATGCTCGCTCTTTTGGAAACGGCGTATAAATATGTAAAATCGGGTGAAGTGAGCGGTATAAGAATTTCAACCAGACCTGATTTTATTGACGGTGAAATATTATCACTTTTAAAAAAATACGGTGTGACAAGTATTGAACTCGGTGCGCAAAGTATGGATGATGAGGTACTTTTGGCTAACAGGCGCGGTCACACTTCAAAAGATGTTGAAATTGCATCAAAACTTATTAAATCTTACGGCTTTGAACTCGGGCTTCAAATGATGACGGGTTTGTATAAAGACAGCGAGGAAAAAGCAATTGAAACTGCTAAAAAAATCATTTCGCTTAAACCGCAGACTGTCAGGATTTATCCTACTGTTGTGCTTAAAAATACATATCTTGCAGATTTATATTTAAGCGGTGAATACAATCCGCCGAATGCTGAGCAATCGGCTGAACTTGTGGCAAAGCTTGTACCTCTTTTTGAGGAAAATTCAATTAAAATAATTCGCTTGGGCCTTCATTCAAGCGAGGATATAAAGAAAAATATGCTTGCCGGCGGTTTTCACGACAGCTTTGGTGAGCTTGTTAAATCGAGAATTATGCTAAATAAAATTCTTGATTTACCCCCGGCTGATTACGAAGTGGCTGTTAATTCAAAGTCACTTTCAAAGCTGAAAGGCAATAAAAAGTCGAATATTTATCTTCTTATTGAAAGAGGATATAACATAAAAATTGTTATCAACAATAATCTTGATGTTGATGAATTGGAGATAAAATAATGGTATTAAAATCACTTGAAATACAGGGTTTTAAGTCTTTCCCTGACAGGACAAGTCTTAATTTCGGTAAAGGTATAACTGCTGTTGTAGGTCCTAACGGTTCAGGCAAAAGTAATATTTCCGATGCTGTTCGTTGGGTTTTGGGCGAAACAAGTTCAAAATCACTTCGCGGTTCTAAAATGGAAGATGTAATTTTCAGTGGTACTTCTACGCGTAAAGCACTCGGTTTTGCACAGGTTCAGCTCACCCTGGATAATACTGATCAAACCCTTAAAGATAAGGGCGAAATTGTAACGGTTTCAAGAAGATATTATCGCTCCGGTGAAAGTGAATATAAAATTGACGGTGAAACCGTAAGAGCAAGGGATATTAGGGAACTGTTTATGGATACAGGCCTTGGTTCTGACGGATATTCTATGGTAGGTCAGGGTAAAATCGACTCTATCATATCTCAAAAAAATGAGGATAGGCGTGAACTTTTTGAAGAAGCGGCAGGTATTTCACTTTTCCGCCATAAAAGAAAAGACGCAACCCGCAGGCTTGACCAGGCGCAAGAAAATTTAGTAAGACTTCTTGATATTTTGGGCGAACTTGAAAGCAGAGTTGAGCCGCTCAAAAAGCAAAGTGAAAAAGCACAAAAATTCATTACCCTTTCGGATGAAAAGAAAACACTTGAAATCGGTGTTTGGGTAAATAAAATAAATCGCTTTACAAATGAACTTCGTGAGCAGGAGCATAAAATTGACGCGGCAAACGCATCATATGATATTTGCGAAAAAGAACTTAAAGCTATTGAAGAAGAAATTGAAGAAATTGCGCAAAAAACCGTTTCAATCAATACCCAAATCGAGCAAATCAGAATGGGCTCAAAAGCTTATGAGGAAGAAGCACTACGCAAAGACGGTGAAGCTTCGGTTTTAGAAACCACATTAAACCATAATAATGAAACTATTGAAAGACTTAAAAATGACATCGGTGATGTTGATAATACAAATCTTTCAATTGATGCTCAAATTGAAGAAAAGCAGAACTTCATTTCCGAAAGCGAAGTAGAGATAGAAGCAAAAAAGCAGGAACTTAAAAATGTTACAGATGAAATGAATAATCTTCTTTCATCAAATGAGGAGTTTTCAAAGCTTACTGTTGAACTTAATCAAAAAATCACTTCTCTTACACTTAAACTTTCCGATTGCAGGGTTAAATGCTCACAGGCACTTACATCCGCACAGGAAATTAAATCAAGGCAAAGCATTGTTGATTCATCAATTGAGCAAGGAAAAAATGACCTTGAAGAAGTTGAAAAGCTTAAAGAAAAAAGTGATGAAAATTTAAAAGCTTTGCAATCTCGTATTGATGAAAATAATAACTCGATGCAGGGTTATAAAATTAAGCTTGAAAATAAAAACGCTAATGCCGAAAAGCTTAAAGCCGAACTTGAAAAGGCTAACAATGAATATAACCAAAAGACGCAAAAAGCTAAAATGCTTCTTGACCTTGAAAAAAATATGGAAGGTTTTTCAGGTGCTGTAAAAGCCGTTATGCGCCAGGCACAAAGCAAGGCACTTTCAGGTGTTCACGGGCCGCTGTCACAGCTTATCACTGTTGATAATGAGTACAGTGTTGCTGTTGAAGTTGCGCTCGGTGCAGCAATGCAAAATATAGTAGTCGGCAATGAAGCAGACGCAAAGCGTGCAATTTATTATCTTAAAAATAACCGTGTCGGCAGGGCAACTTTTCTCCCGATTTCAGCTATAAAGCCAAGAAATCTTGATGAAAAAGACCTTGATGATAATTTGGGCTTTGTTGCAATTGCAAGTGAACTTGTTGATTGCAAGAATGAATATAAAAATATTATTTCAAATCTTTTAGGCAGAGTAGTTATAGTTGAAGATATGGACTCGGCAATAGGAATTTCAAAAAGATATTCCAACAGATTTAAAATAGTTACAGTTGACGGTCAGATTATAAATCCGGGCGGATCAATGACCGGCGGTTCGCAATCAAAGGGTGCAGGTATTCTTTCAAGAGGAAATATGATTGATGAGCTTAATAAAGAAGCCAAGAAACTTGAAGAAACTGCACAGCAAATTAAAGCTAAATATAAAACAGCACTTGAAGAAGCAAATTTTGCACTTGCTAATTTGCAGGGAGCGCAAGCTGATTTACAGCAGGCAAAAGAGGAACTTATCAGAGCGCAGGGTGAACATAAGCTTGTTTTAGAAAAATATGAGCATCTTTCATCTCAGCTTTCACTTCTTATCAGTGAAAAAGACAGTGCCAAAGAACGAATTGCCGAATTTGAAAATGAATCAAAATCAAGTGAAAATGAAATCAAAGTAATTGAAAATGAAATTGCACAAGCTGAAAAGGAACTTGAAAAAACTTCAGGCAATGCAAGCGAAATAAATGCAAAGCGTGACGAGTACAGGGAAAAAAGCGAAAAGATAAATCTTGAACTTGTTACACTTGCAAAAGATAACGAAACTGCCAAACTTTCTGTTGAAGAACTTAATTTGAGAAAAAATACTCAATCAGACAGAGTTAAAACCATTTGGGATGAAATCAAGGTTATTGAAGAAAGAAATCAGGCTCTTCTTATTTCAATTAACGAAATTAAGGCCAATGCAAATGACCTTAGGATTAAGGCAGAGCAGTCAAATAATGATGTGAGTGCGCAGATAGAACAAAGAAATGAGCTTGAAAAGCGTACAACTGAACTTCGCGGCGAGGAAAAAATTAAAAATCAGGATAGAGAAAAGCTTTCAGGTTCAATCGTTCGTCTTGATGAAAGAAAAAATGCTATGAAAAAAGAGTATGATGAATTAAACGATATGCTCTTTGAACAGTATGAACTCACCAAGCATGAAGCTGAAGCACTTAATATTCAAATTGATGATATGAGCGAAGCAAAGCGCAGACTTCACGAAATTAAAGTTGCAATCAAAGGTCTTGGCTCAATCAATGTAGGTGCTATTGAAGAATATAAGGAAGTAAGCGAGCGATATACATTCCTTAAAGAGCAAATAGGCGATGTTGAAAAGTCAAAAAATGAACTTATGAAAATAATTGAGGATTTGACTGCTTCTATGAGTGAAAAATTCCTTACTCAGTTTAATAAAATCAATGCTGAATTTAAAGTTTGCTTTGCAGATTTCTTCGGCGGAGGTAAGGGTGAGCTTCTTTTGGAACAGCCGGATAACTGCCTTGAATCTCCTATTGAAATCCGTATTCAGCCACCGGGAAAATCAGTTCAGAATATTAACCTTTTCTCCGGCGGTGAAAAGTCGCTTGCGGCAATGGCACTTTTGTTCAGTGTACTTAAAGTTCAGCCGGCTCCGTTTTGCATTTATGACGAAGTTGAAGCGGCACTTGATGATGTCAATGTTGAGCGATTTGCAAAATATATGCGTAAGATGACTGATAAAACTCAATTTATTTCAATTACTCATAGGCGAGGCACTATGGAAGAGGCAGATGTTCTTTACGGTGTTACAATGCAGGAAAAGGGTGTATCAAAGCTTATTGAACTTCAAACAGCCGAACTTGCAGCTAAAATGGGGCTTGAATAATATATAATGTAATAAATATAAAGGAAGAAGTAATTATGGGCATTTTTTCTATATTTAAAAAAGGTCTTAAAAAAACAAGAGATGAGGGTATCACAGCCCAGCTTGATGAGGTGATGGATTCTTATGAAAAAATCACACCGGAGTTTTTTGATGACCTTGAGGAAATTCTTATAATGGGTGATGTCGGTATGCCGACTGCTGAAAGAATTATTCGTGACTTAAAAAGTAAAATTGAAAATGACAAGGTTGATGATGTAAGGCGTGTACGCGAAATTATGAAAGATATAGTTTCGGGTATTGTATGGGGCGGCAGCTATTTGCGACTTCGTACAAAGCCGTCTGTTATTCTTGTAATCGGTGTAAACGGTGTCGGCAAAACCACTACTATCGGCAAGCTTGCTATGAGGCTTAAAGAGCAGGGCAGAAGTGTAATCTTGGGCGCTGCAGATACTTTCCGTGCTGCCGCAATTGAGCAACTTCAGGTTTGGGCAGACAGAGCGCAGGTGGATTTGATTAAGCATGCCGAGGGTTCAGACCCAGCTTCGGTAGTTTATGATACTATTGCGGCAGGCAAAGCAAGAAACAGTGATGTAATTATTATTGATACAGCAGGCAGGCTTCATAATAAGAAAAATCTTATGGATGAGCTTAATAAAATCAGCAGAGTTATTGAAAGGGAATTGCCTGACGCTTCAAAAGAAATTCTTTTGGTACTTGATGCTACAACAGGTCAAAACGCTGTTAATCAGGCAAAAGATTTCAAAGAGGCTGCCGGTATTACAGGCATAGTTTTAACCAAGCTTGACGGTACTGCCAAGGGCGGTGTGGTTCTTGCTATCAATAATGAACTTGATGTGCCTGTTAAATTTGTAGGTGTGGGCGAAAAGATTGAAGATTTGCAGCCTTTTGATGCAGATGCGTTTGCAGCAGGCCTTTTTGATGCTACAATTCCTGATGATGATAAGGAAATTACGGATTTTATTCAGCACGATGAAGATAATGCAGAAGAAAAAGCAGAGTAAGGGGTGTTAATATGGATTTTATTTTAGCAACAAATAATATGAAAAAGCTTGCGGAAATGCAAAGAATTTTATCCCCGCTCGGTATAAATGTTGTAACAGCAAAAATGCTTGGCGTTACACTTGAAGATGTTGAAGAAGACGGTGAAACATTTGAAGATAATGCAAAGCTTAAAGCAAGGGCGGCTTGTAAAGAAATGAATATGCCGGCTATTGCAGATGATTCGGGACTTTGTGTTGATTATCTTAACGGTGCGCCGGGTATCTTTTCGGCACGCTTCGCAGGTGAACACGGAAATGATGAAAAAAATAATGACCTTCTTTTAGAAAAGCTTGACGGTGTACCGCTTGAAAAGAGGACGGCACATTATGTTTGTGCTATTTGCTGTACTTTCCCTGACGGTCGTGAAATTGTTGTCAGGGGCGAATGCAGCGGCGTTATCGGCTTTGAAAGGGACGGTAATGAGGGCTTTGGATATGACCCTCTGTTTTTGGTTGACGGTAAAGCTTTCGGCAGATATACAGCAGAGGAAAAAGATAAAATCAGCCATAGAGGTAACGCACTTCGCTTACTAACAAAAGAATTGGAGAAAATCATATGACATCTAAAGAAAGAGCAGCTTTAAGAGCAAAAGCTAACGGGCTTGAACCGATTATTCAGCTTGGTAAAGAGGGTATAAGTGAAAATTTGCTTACCCAAATTGATGATACACTTGATACCAGAGAACTTATTAAAATCAGAGTTCACCTTGAATCTGCACCTGAAACACCAAAGGAACTTGCACAAAAGCTTGCAGATCCGCTCGGTGCCGAGGTTATTCAGGTTATAGGCGGAATTATTGTTCTTTATCGTGAAATTGATGAAGAGCGAATTGCCGAAAAAAAGAAAAAAAGAGGTTCAGGCACAGCAAAAGCAACAGCTAAAAAGAAAGTAAAGATTAAGGGCAAAAGACAGCGCCAAAGAGAAAAGGAAGCTAAAAACCCTTATGCAAAATATGACAGACCTAAATATTATGGCAGATAAGCTTAAAATCGGAATTTTCGGCGGCGCGTTTAATCCTGTTCATAATGGGCATTTGAATTTGGCAAAGCATTATCTTGATGAACTTGGGCTTGATAAGATTTTGTTTATACCGACTAATATACCGCCGCATAAATCAAACGAAGATTTTGCAGGCAGAAAAGACAGATTTAATATGCTCCGGCTTGCAATAAAACCGTATGATAAATTTGAAGTATCGGATATTGAATTTAAGCGTGACGGTAAAAGTTATACTTATGATACTTTGCTTGAACTGAAAAAAATATATAAAAATGCAGAGTTTTACCTTATAATTGGGGCAGACCAATTGCTTCATTTTGATAAGTGGTATAAGTATAAAGAAATTCTTACACTTGTAACTCTTTGCACAAGCGCAAGGGAAAATGAAGCCGAAAAAGCACAGATAATTGATTTTGCGTCAAGCTTAAACGGACTTGATATAAATAAATTTAAACTTTTGGCTTCACCTGTATTAAAGGTCAGTTCAAGTGAAATAAGAAATAAAATAAAATCGGGTGAGGATTTTTCAAATCTTGTGCCTGAAAAAGTGTATGATTATATAATAAAGAGGCGAATTTATAATGTATGATACCGAAAAATACGCAAAAATTTTGAAAGATACATTATCTGACAGGCGATTTTACCATTCGCTTTGCGTATCACAAAGTGCCATTAAACTTGCAAAGCGTTATGGTGTGGATGAAGAAAAAGCTGAGGTTGCAGGGCTTTTGCATGATATTACAAAAGAAACTGATAATGCTGTTCAACTTGAAATAATTAAAAATAACGGTATTGAACTTCACAGTTTTGATAAAAAGAGCGATAAATTTTTGCACCAAGCATCAGGTGCCGGAATGGCAATTAAGCTTGGTATTGATGATATGGATATTATAAATTCTATAAGGTATCATACCACAGGCAAGGCAAATATGACTATGCTTGAGCAGATTGTATATCTTGCCGATTTTATTTCAGCCGATAGGGATTATCCCGATGTAGATGTTATCAGAAAAGAAACGGAAAAGGGTATTGAATACGGTTTGCTTTACGGCACTGCTTATACAATTAAGTCGGTGGCAAAAAGGCAAATACCGCTTCATCCTTTGACTGTTGAAGCATATAATTGGATACTTGATGAGTATTTTAAATAGAAAGGGTGAAGTTATGCAGGCACTTAATATTGTAAAAACAGCAGTTAAAGCTATTGACAGCAAGAAAGGCGAGGATATTGAAGTAATTGGTATTACCGATTTAACTGTTCTTACCGATTACTTTGTAATTGCCACAGCTACAAGTTCAACTCAAATCAAAGCTATGGCTGATGAAGTTGAGTATAAGCTTGACGAACTCGGCGTTGAGCCGCACCATATAGAAGGCAGAAGCACAAATTGGGTTTGCCTTGATTATAATTCGGTTGTTATTCATATTTTCCATAAGCAGCAGCGTGAATTTTATTCACTTGAGCGTTTATGGGAAGATGGCGAAGTTTTAGATACAGCAAAATTATTGGAGGATTAAAATAATGGAATACAATTTTAAAGAGATTGAAGCCAAATGGCAAAATGTTTGGTACACTCAAAACACATTCGCAGCAAAGCAGGATTTTTCACTTCCTAAATATTACTGCCTTGTTGAATTCCCTTATCCGTCAGGTCAGGGACTTCATGTAGGTCACCCAAGGTCTTATACAGCTCTTGATATAGTTGCCCGTAAAAAAAGACTTCAGGGATATAATGTTCTTTACCCTATGGGTTGGGATGCTTTCGGTCTTCCGACTGAAAACTTTGCAATTAAAAATCATATTCATCCTGAAGAAGTAACAAAGCAAAATGTTGCAAGATTTAAGCAGCAGCTTCAGTCACTCGGCTTTTCGTTTGACTGGACAAGGGAAATTAACACTACTGACCCGAGCTATTATAAATGGACACAGTGGATTTTCCTTCAACTTTTCAAAAAGGGACTTGCCTACAAAAAAGAAATGGCTGTAAACTGGTGTACTTCTTGCAAATGCGTGCTTGCAAATGAAGAAGTTGTAAACGGTGTATGTGAGCGTTGCGGCAGTGAAGTTATCAGAAAGAATCAGAGCCAGTGGATGCTTAAAATTACTGAATATGCTCAAAGGCTTGTTGATGATCTTGATGACCTTGATTTTATTGACAGAGTTAAGGTTCAGCAGAAAAACTGGATTGGCCGTTCAACCGGTGCAGAAGTTGATTTCGGCACAACTTTGGGTGATACTTTAACTGTATATACTACCCGCCCTGATACTCTTTTCGGCGCAACATATATGGTTATTTCACCTGAACACCCGCTTGTTGAAAAGTGGGCAGATAAGCTTAAAAATATTGATGAAGTTCGTGCTTACCAGCAGGAAGCTGCACATAAGTCGGACTTTGAAAGAACTGAACTTAATAAGGATAAAACCGGTGTTAAGCTTGATGGTGTAATGGGTATCAACCCTGTAAATGATACTGAAATTCCTATCTTTATTTCAGATTATGTACTTACATCTTACGGTACGGGTGCGATTATGGCAGTTCCTGCACACGATACTCGTGACTGGGAATTTGCAAAGAAATTTGATTTACCTATTATCGAAGTTGTTGCAGGTTCAAAAGTCGGTGTTGAAAACGAAGCATTTACAGACTGTGCAACAGGCAAACTTGTTAATTCATCATTCCTTACAGGTATGACAGTTGAAGAAGCTAAAAAAGCAATTACCGAATGGCTTACTAAAGAGGGTAAAGGCCATCAAAAAGTAAACTTTAAGCTTCGTGACTGGGTATTTTCACGCCAAAGATATTGGGGTGAGCCTATTCCTATTGTTAAGTGTGACGATTGTGGATATGTTCCTGTTCCTGAAAGTGAACTTCCTTTAAGACTTCCTATGGTGGATTCATATGAACCTACCGATACAGGCGAATCACCGCTTGCAAAAATGACAGATTGGGTTAACACCACTTGCCCTTGCTGCGGAAAACCTGCTAAAAGGGAAACAGATACAATGCCGCAATGGGCAGGCTCATCTTGGTATTTCTTAAGATATATGGACCCGCACAATGATAAAGAACTTGTTTCAAAAGAAGCGGCAGAATATTGGAGCCCGGTAGATTGGTATAACGGTGGTATGGAGCATACTACTTTGCACCTTCTCTATTCTCGTTTCTGGCATAAATTCCTTTATGACATCGGTGTTGTTCCTACTAAAGAGCCATATCAAAAGCGTACATCACACGGTATGATTCTCGGTCAAAACGGTGAAAAGATGTCAAAGTCAAGGGGCAATGTTGTTAACCCGGATGAAATTGTTGACCAATACGGTGCAGATACAATGCGCCTTTATGAAATGTTTATCGGTGACTTTGAAAAAGCTGCACCTTGGAACAGTGATTCTATCAAAGGCTGTAAGAGATTTATTGAGCGTTTCTGGAATTTGCAAGAAATCGTTAAAGACGGTGACGAATATTCACCTGAACTTGAAGCTCTTATGCATAAAACAATTAAAAAAGTTACAGATGATATTGATAATCTTAAGTGCAACACAGCTATTGCATCAATGATGACCCTTGTAAACGAAATGTATTCAAAGGGCGTTAATAAAGCCGAACTTCGTGATTTAACTATCATTCTTAACCCATTTGCACCTCATGTTACAGAGGAAATGTGGGAAATAATGAACTTCGGCGGTGCTGTACACGAAGCAAAGTGGCCTGAATTTGACGATGAAAAGACTAAAGAAAACAGTGTTGAAATCGCGCTTCAGGTTAAAGGTAAGGTTCGTTCAAGAATTGTTGTTCCAATTGATATAAGCAAGGAAGATGCAATCGAACTTGCTAAAAAAGATGAAAAAATTGCCGCTGAAATTGCAGGCAAAGAAATTAAGAAAGAAATTTATGTTCCGGGCAAGCTTGTAAATATTGTTGCAATATAATTGGCAAGTGCCTTTTGAGGTGATATTATGCCTAAGAAAAAAATATATACAGTCGCAACTTCACACCTTGATACAGTGTGGAGTTGGGACTTTGAAACTACTGTCAGCCAATATATTTATAATACTTTAGTTGATAATTTTAAGCTTTTTGAAAAATATCCTTCATATAAATTTTCTTTTGAAGGTTCATATCGCTATGAACTAATGGAAGAATATTATCCTGAACTTTTTGATAAAATGAAGGATTATATTGCAAAGGGAAGGTGGAATGTCTGCGGCTCTGCATTTGAAAATGGGGATACAAATATTCCGTCACCCGAAGCACTTTTCAGAAATATACTTTTCGGCAATTCCTACTTTGATGAAAAATTCGGCAAAAGAAGTGTTGATATTTATCTGCCGGATTGCTTCGGCTTCGGCTGGGCACTTCCTGCAATTGAACGCCATTCAAACCTAATGGGATTTACTACCCAAAAGCTTGCTTGGGGCAGTGCATACGGTATTCCGTTTGATATAGGCAAATGGCAGGGTGTTGATGGAAGCGAGGTTTATGCAAGTATTAACCCGCACGATTATTATTACACTCTTACAAAGCTTCGTGATTGGGATTTTGTTCTTAATAAGTTTAAAGAAAATGAAAAGTATGACCTTAATGATACATATATCTTTCACGGTATAGGTGACAGGGGCGGCGCACCTGATGAAAAGAGCGTTGCTTTTGTTGAAGAAGAAATCAAGAAAAATGATGAAAGTGATATTGAAGTAATTGCGGCAAGCGCAGATGAAATATATCACGATATTGAAAATAATTATACCGACGAGCAAAAGGCTAAACTTCCGGTTTGGAAAAATGAATTTGTAATGCAAAACCACGGTGTAGGCGGTTATACATCGCGTGCAATAGGCAAGCGATGGAACAGAAGATGTGAAGAACTTGCGGATATAAGTGAACGCGCAGGTGTTATTTCGTCATATCTTGGCTTAACCGATTATAACCAAAATGCAATTAACCGTTCATGGAAACGCTTTATTGCACATCAGTTTCATGATGATATGCCGGGTACAAGCTGCCAAAGGGTATATAAACGCTCATGGAATGATTATGCGGTTTCAATGAATCAGTTTACAAATGAACTTGAAGCTTCAATGTCGCCTGTTTCATCACTTATGAAAACTGATTTTTGCTCCGGTATTCCTGTAATGGTTTATAACCCTGTTGAAGCGGACAGGCGCGGAGCGGTAACACTCCGCCTTGATGATGTTTCATCTTCTTATGTAAGGGTTTATGATGAAAAGGGCAGAGAAATTAAAAGCCAGGTAACTCCGCTTGAAAACGGAGTGCTTGAACTCGTTTTTGTTGCCGATGTTAAAAGCCTTGGCACAAGGGTATATGATGTTCGCCCGAGTGACAGGCCTTGCTGCGTTAAAAGTGAAATTTCAATCAATTCCGATAACGCAATGGAAAATCAAAAGTATATTGTTACTCTCAACCGAAAGGGTAATATATCATCAATTCTTGATAAAAAACTTGATGAAAAAGAAATACTTAAAGAGCCTATTACTCTTGGCTTATTCAATTACACCGGTTCAAAAGAATGGCCTGCGTGGGAAATGAATTTTAAAGAAGCAAATAAAGATGCAGACCGTATTCCTAATGTAGTAACCGTAACTGTATTGGAGCAAGGCCCTGCAAGAGTATCATTTAAAGTTGTTCAAAGTGACAGAAAAAGTACATTTACTAATATTATCGCCCTCACAGACGGATGTGATATAGTAGAAGTATATTCTGAAATTGAATGGCAGAATTTGAGAACTCTTGCCAAAAATAAGTTTTCTTTCACGGCGGAAAATGAAAAAGCTACTTTTGATTTGGGACTCGGCGCAATTGAACGCGGAAATATGAGCGAAAAGCTTTTTGAAGTTCCTGCTCAAAAATGGGTTGATTTAACAGATAAAAGCGGCGAGTTCGGTGTTTCTGTTTTAAGTGAATGTAAATACGGTTGGGATAAGTATAAGGATAATACACTTCGCCTTACCGCAATTCACACACCGAAGCGCAATTATCGTATTGATTCAATGCAGTCATTTATGGACTTGGGGCTTAACAGATATTCATTCGCAATTTTCAGCCATAAGGGCAAGGCACAGGCTAAAACCCAGCTTGAAGCAAGAAAATTTGTAACTCCTATGACTGCTTATGTAACAACTAAACACCAGGGTAAACTGAAAAATGAATATTCTTTCGGCTCTGTTTCAAGTAATGATGTAATTATTCGCGCAATCAAAAAAGCAGAAAACAGCGATGAAATTATCGTTCGCCTTAATGAAGGTGCAAACAGCGAGGTTGAAAACTTTACATTAACTTTGGGTGAGGGTATTCAATCTGCCAGAGAAATTTATGCAAGCGAAGAAGAAAAGGGCAGTGCTGTTGTTGAAAACGGAAAGCTTGTTACAAGCTTCAAGCCTTATGAAATCAAAAGCTTTGCACTTAAATTGAAGCCAAGCAGTATCGATTCGCTTAAAACAGAAAGCGTACCTGTTTTGCTTAATTATGATAAAAATATTATCACAAAAAAAGGCGAAAAAGGTGATTTTGAATATACAATTCCAAGCACCCTTGTGCCTGATGAAATTATGGCAAACGGTACTTTGTTTAAATTAAATAAGGGTGATAAAAATGCTCTTATTTGCCAAGGTCAAAAAATTAAGCTAGGCGGTAATGCGAATAAACTTGTTTTGCTTTGTGCTTCAATGGCAGGGGATAAAAAGGCTTCCTTTACACTTGGAAGCAAAAAGGAAGAAAAAACGGTTCTTTCGGCATTTGAACGCTTTGCCGCTTGGGATTTATATGACTATGGCGAAACAGCTTATATCAAATCGGGCAAAATCGGCTATGAATTTACACATTGCCATAAAGACGGAGAAGTTCAGTTTGCAAAGCAGATGTACTTTTTCCTTGTGGAATTTGAACTTGGCGGTGAAAACGAAATCACTTTGCCTAATGATTCGGATATTGTGATTTTATCTGCAAGTGAGGTTAATGCACCGTACGGTAAGCTTGTAAGCCCGACTTATGACGAGGTTGAAAAAAGGCCGTTTACTTTTAAACTCAATTTAAAAGAAAAAATTCAGTATGCATATAATAAGTGTGTTTGGCAACTTCACGATAAAGATAATTTCATCAAAGATAACAATAAGGGCAAGGATTACTGATAAGGGGAAATATTATGGCTAATAATTTTGGAAAAAACTGGACAACCAATAATAACAATTATCCGCTTGACAGCAAAGAGGTTGAAAGATACCTTTCTGTTAAGCCGAGTGAAAATCAACTTACTCTTGTTGACAAGCCATTTTATACCTTTATGCACTTTGGTATGAATACCGCTACCGACAGGGAGTGGGGTGCAGGTGTTGAAAAAGCATCTGATTTTACTATCAAATCAATCAATGCAAAGCAGTGGGTTGATACTGCAAAGCAGGCAGGTGCAACAGGCGTGATCCTTACTTGTAAGCACCACGACGGCTTCTGCCTTTGGCCGAGTGAATACACAGATTTCTGCGTTAAAAATTCATCTTATAACGGTGATATTGTAAAAGAAGTATCCGATGAATGTCATAGGCAGGGTATGGATTTCGGCGTTTATCTTTCACCTTGGGATATGCACGATGAACGCTATGGTACAGATGCGTATAATGATTATTTTTGCAATCAGCTTACAGAACTTCTTACTAATTACGGTGAAATTTTTGAAGTCTGGTTTGACGGCGCAAAAGGTTCAAATGCTAAAAAGTTTGAATACGACTGGCAAAGATATTATGACCTTATCCGTAAGCTTCAGCCAAAAGCTAATATTGCTATTTGCGGCCCCGATATTCGCTGGGTAGGTAATGAGGGCGGCAAGTCAAGAAAAAGCGAATACAGCGTAGTTCCTTGCGCACTTCGTGAAGCTGACAGAATTATGGCTTTGAGCCAGCATGATGAAAATCAGGCATCTTCTCTTCAAAAGTATAATCAAATGGATGAAGATTTGGGCTCAAGAAAAATTCTTGAAAAAAACGCATATCTTTGCTGGTTTCCTGCCGAAGTAGATGTTTCTATCCGCAAGGGTTGGTTCTTCCACGAAAAAGACAACAGAAATTCGAAAAGTGCTAAAAAGCTTTTTAAAATCTATCTTAATTCGGTAGGCAATAACTGCACGCTTCTTCTCAACATTCCGCCAAATGCACAGGGTGAAATACATAAAAAAGATGTTAAAAACCTTGAAAAGCTTGGTAAAATGATAAATAATATTACTAAAAATCCTATTGTTTATCAGGAACTCGGTGAACTTACCAAGGATAATGGATTTATTGATTTCACATTCAACGATGTTCGCAAGGTTAATTATGTTGTGTTGCAGGAAGATATTGCAAACAGCCAGCGTGTTGAACTTTTTGACCTTTATATTCAAAAAGCAAACGGTAAGTTCAAGCGTGTTTATAAGGGTACTGTTATCGGTGCTAAAAAAATTGTTAATCTTAAAGGCAAAAAGGCAAAGGGTATTCGCTTTGTAATTCGCCAAAGCCGTTCAACACCTATTATTAAATCAGTTGGCATTTACGAATGATTATACACCTGTATAATTTTGTATAAGCTAAAATTGTAAAGTTTAGAATTAGTTTAGCCTCTTTTATTTTTTGCGTGATATAATTAAAGCGTGATAAATAAGGGAGGCTTATTTTATGACTGATAAAGTTGAAAATGAAGAAAAAGTTGTTGAAAAAAACAAGTTTGCAAAAGACTTGTGTTTTGACAAGATTGTTTGGATTTTTATGATTAGCTGTATAGTGGGCTTTCTTGTTGAAACACTGTGGTGTTTAATTAAGCACGGATATATCGAATCGCGCCAATCTCTTGTGTGGGGGCCGTTTTCGGTTGCTTACGGTATGGGTGCAGTTGTGTTAACTCTTGCACTTTATAAGGTTAAGGATGCACCTGTTTGGAAAGTGTTTGGTGTATCATTTATCGTAGGTACAATAACGGAATATATCTGCTCACTCGGGCAGCAAATTGTGTTTGGCTCTGTTGCGTGGGATTACAGCAATATGCCGCTTAATATCAACGGCAGAGTATGCTTTCTTTATTCCTGCTTTTGGGGGCTTTTGGGAATACTTTGGATTAAGGCAATTTATCCTATAATGTCAAAAGTTATTGAAAAATTGCCGGTCAAGCTCGGCACAATTATAATGTGGGCATTTATTGTATTTTTTGTATTTGATTCATTTGTTTCCGCTACTGCGGGGCTTCGTATGGATAAGCGTGACGCAGGTCAGGCACCTAATAATGTTTATGAGCAGTTTCTTGATAATCATTTTCCGGATGAAAGAATGAATGAGATATACGCAAATTCCCAAAAAGTAACTAAATAAGAACGCAGCATTGCCGTGTCGGCGCACCGCAATAAAAAAGCAGTTCAAAAATCGAGTTGCCTTTTATTACATTTACAAATATTGACAAATACTGCACTGCAAGATATAATAAAACAAATCTGATATACATAGGTTTTTATATTTGTTTTGAATATAAAATTAAAAGGGAATCCGGTGCGAATCCGGAGCAGTCCGAACCTCTACCGTATTTGCTGACGAGAAATATTCGCTAAAGGCGGCCATTGCTCTTTTGAGTGAGAAGGTTTATTTTAAGGTTGAAGCATTAGTCGGGAGACCTGCCGTGTATATGGTTTTTGCAGTGCTTTAGGTTGGAAGTCGGCAGTATTTAACATATGGGATAACTATGCCCATATGCTTTTTGCGATACAATTTTTATGCACTGTTTTAAACGGTGCATTTTTTTATGCTCTAAATTGAAAGGAGAAAAGATGAAAAAATCAATTACAAAGGCTTTGGCAGTTTTTATGTCGCTTATGCTTGTACTTATGAGCGCACTTCCTGCTATGGCTGAAAATTCAAGCGAGGTTGATGCGTACCTTAACAGCACATACGCAAAGGCAATCGACCCGTACGGCAACCTTAAAAAGGATGATGAGGGCAGATATATTATCCCTCTTTCCAAAACAAGTGTTTCTCTTAAAAAGGACACGTCATCAAAGCTTTATACTTCTTCTTGGAGTTCAAGCGACGATACTTATGCAAAGGTGACAAACAGCAGCTATTCCGCTACTGCAAAAATCACTCATCCGTCATATAATGAAGGTGCTAAGGTTGTTACTCTTACTCTTAAAATATTAGATAAAACCGACGGCAAAACTGTTTTAGGAACAAGAGATTATGTTCTTTATATTGAGACAAAACTTGCTACTTATTCTCTTGACGTAACTGCTAAGAATGAAAAAGGCGAGATTATTGACAACGCAAAAGTCAGTGTTTTTGACAGTCGTAATATTGAACAAAATCCGTCGTCACTCAGCGCTAATACTGAATACACTCTTACCGTTTCGGCTTTGGGATATGTTCGTGACATAAGAAAAATCACTTTAACTCAAAATACTAAACTTGATGTTATATTAAAAGAGGGCGCAACAGTTGATTTTACCGTTAAACTTGCAACGGGAGCTAAAACGGATAACGCTACCTTAAAAGTAACATCAGCAAACGGCAGTCAAACATATTCTCCGATAGAGGACGAATACGGCTATGAAACCTCACAGTTTGAGCTTACCCCCGGCGAATATAAATACTATGCAACTTATCAAAGCGGCAGTCAAACGGCAGCGGGTACATTTACTGTCGCAGAGGGTACAAAGTCACTTAATATAACGGTAAATCTTAAATATACCGAATATAAGGTTAAATTTGACGTTACACCTGAAAATGCAAAAATCACACTTAAAAAGAACGGCTCAAGCGGCGCTTACGGCGACGAAATTTTGCCTGATGAAAACGGATATTATACGATTGTTTACGGTCAATACCGTTATACCGTTGAAGCAGAGGGATTTATTACTGTAAGTAAGACATTTAATGCTACCGATACATCTCTTAAAAATAATAACTATGTAATTACCGTTAAACTTGACTCGCTTTATGATTCACTTCTTAATAAAGCAGACGATTATCTTTTTGCTCAGTCGGGCGACGGAATGATGATGACTGAATTTTCAGGCGTTCATACAGACGGCGATTTCGGTTACGTTTCTGATGTTGACTCCGATTATCAAGATACAAACGTTATTGAAACAGTTGAAGAAAAAATCAATTCAAATGTAAAATCCGATGAAAAAATCACGGTTAAATTAAACGCCGTTAAAAATATTGACGGTGACGATGATAATACAGTTATTTTCAAAAACGGCAATATCTATTATAAGGGCGTTGATTCTTCAAATTATGACGAAGATTTTTACGGCGCAGTTTACGACCTTTCACTTACTTTAACTTGCGGCGATAAGACTAAGGAAAGCGAGGTAAGAGTAGTAGTTCCTTATCATACGTTTACAAGGCTTCAAAGACTTGACAGCGCTGCTCTTTATGCCGTAAACTTTGCAAATATTAAGGGCGAAAACAAGAGTGCAGCTGATGTTACCCGCAATCTTGATTTGATAAATACTGCAGATACGGATGATTACAGCTATTATTCAATTTGCTCAAGCTGGGTATCCGATCACCCCGAAATTATTGATGCAAAAACAGGTAAGGTAACAAGACCTGAAAAGGATACTAAGGTTAAACTTACGGTTAAAACATATTATTCAGCTTCGTTTGTTGAAGAAACAGATTTCTTCTTTGATCCGGGTCCTTTGGGCGATAATGCGGCTTACAGAAGTGTAAGAGTTATGGTTAAGGGTACAAAGCAGAACGAGGTTAAGGACAGCAAACCTGCAACAAAGCCGAGCGAACCTGCAACAACTCCTTCAACAACTCAGCCTACAACAAAACCGAGCACAACTCAGAACACTGAGGCGGTTAAGCCTAAAAAGACATCGATTAAAAAACTCAGTAAAGGCAAAAAGAAATTTACCGTTACTTGGGCAAAAGTAAGTGGTGTCAAGGGATACCAAATTCAGTATTCTTCCGATAAAAAATTAAAAAAGAACAATAAGAGCGTTACTGTTACAAAGCAAAAGACAACAAAGGCTACCGTTAAAAAACTTAAGTCTAAGAAAAAGTATTATGTTCGTGTTCGCACATATAAAACGGTAAACGGTAAAAAGATATATTCATCTTGGTCAAAGGTAAAAAGCGTAAAAACCAAGTAAGATTTATTTGTGTTTAACGACGCAATAAAAAAGACAGCCTGATTATTTAGGCTGTCTTTTGTTATATTCTTTTCTATTTAACTTCAAGATAAAATTCCACACCGGCAAGCGTTTTTGATTAACTTTCTCTCAATGCCTTGTTAATCGCATTTAAAACTCTTTTTTTATCCGCTGACCAAAGCGGTGCAATCAAATCTTTTTTTGCTCCGTCGCCGGTAAGGCGGTGAATTACAATATTTTTCGGTATAATTGCAACACATTTTGCAATCAGTTCAACATATTCATCAAATTCAAGGGTTTTAAATAATCCTTTTTCGTAGTCTTTTGCAAGGTCTGTTCCTGCTATTATGTGCAAAAGCTGGAGTTTAATTCCGTCTATTTGGCTTTGGCAAACATATTTTACGCTTTCAAGCATATCTTCTTCACTCTCATTCGGCAAGCCTAATATTATATGCACCACGATATTTACGCCAATGTTTTTTAGCTTTTTAACAGCTTCGTTATATACTTCTAAACTGTAACCTCGCCTTATATACTTTGCACTATCGCTATGTATTGTTTGCAACCCAAGTTCCACAAAAACAGGCTTGATTTTATTCATTTCATCAAGAAGTTCTATTACATCATCACCCAAGCAATCGGGCCTTGTGGCAATTGATAGTGCAACAATGTCAGGGTGATTTATTGCTTCACTGTATTTTGCTTTTAGTATTTCAACCGGTGCATAAGTGTTGGTAAAAGCCTGAAAATAAGCAATATATTTCCCGCTTTTGATTTTCTTTTCCACTATTTTTTTGCCGCTTTCGATTTGCTCGGTAATGCTTAGATTTCGGTTTTGTGCAAAATCACCACTTCCGCCTTTTGAACAAAAAATGCAACCTCTTGTATCTATTTTTCCGTCACGGTTCGGGCAGGTGAATCCGCCGTCCAAACTGATTTTGTAAACCTTTTGCCCAAATTTATCTTTCAAATATTTGTTAAAACTTAAATATTCCATATTTATCCCTCATATTATAGTAAATAAAGTATACCATAAAATATATCTAATTAAAATAAAAATTCATATTGTTATTGACTTGGTATCACCTTTAGTTTAAAATTGATTTGATAATAATTAGTAAAGGAAGAACGAAATGAGAGTTTTTTTAAGCTGCCTTGTTTGCAGAATTGTAACTTTTGTTTTGCATAAGCTTGGCAGGGGTGCTACATCTATGCCGGGTAAGGTTGCACTTAAAGTTAAAAGAAATGTTTTAAAAGATTTATCAAAAAATACCAAGGTTATAGTTGTAACCGGTACTAATGGTAAAACCACCTCTTGCCGTATACTTGAAGAAGGTCTGAAAAAAGCAGGCAAATCATATTTTATCAATAAATCCGGCGCAAATCTTATTACGGGCGTAACTGCTTCGTTTATAATGAATTCAACCGTTACCGGTAAGTGCAAAAAAGATTATGCCATTATTGAATGTGACGAAAACGCTTTTAAAGAAGTTTCAAGATATATTCATTGCGATGTTATTCTTGTAACTAATGTTTTCCGTGACCAGCTTGACCGTTACGGTGAAGTTACGCATACACTTAACGCTATTAAAGAATCGGTTAAAAATTTGCCTAATGCAATTGTTTGCCTTGATGCTGATTGCTCGTTGACTTACTCAATGTCAAAGGAAATTCCTAATAAAATCATCACTTTCGGTGTTAATGTTCCTTTTGATAAAAATGCAAAAGCACCTGAAATAAGCGATGCTAAATATTGCATTTTTTGTAAGCACGAATATGATTATACTTACCATACCTATGGTCATCTCGGCGGTTTTGTATGCAACAATTGCGGATATAAAAGGCCGCAACCTGATTTTGCGGTTGAAAGTGTAGAAGAAATGAAAAACGACCATTCCGTTGTTGTTGCAAATCTCAACGGCGACAGAAATATAATCAAGGTTAATATCGGCGGTGCGTATAATATTTATAACGCTATCGGCTGTGCGGCTGCACTTACTGCACTTGGTATTGAGCAAAAAAATATTATTGACGCTATTGAAAACTTTAACGGCGCATTCGGCAGAATGGAACATTTTAAAGCCGGAAATAACACGGTTAATCTTATTCTTGTTAAAAATCCGGCAGGCTTCAGCCAAACAATGAATTTCCTAAAAAGTATTGATGATGATTTTACATTGATTCTTTCGCTTAATGATAATGCTGCCGACGGCAGAGATATAAGCTGGATTTGGGATGTTGATTTTTCAGGCATTTTTGATAAGCCTAATGTTAAAGAGCTTTATGTAACCGGTAAGCGTTGCTACGATATGGCGGTTCGTGTTAAATACGAAGGCATAGGAAATCGCGAAATTAAGATTATTGAAAATGAAGATTATAATAAACTCGTTGATGTTGCAACAAGTCAGGGCAGGGATGTTTATATAGTTCCTACTTATACTTCTATGATGACTATGCGCCCTGTAATTGCTAAAAGACTTGGAGGTAAAGACTTTTGGGAATGATGATTAAAATAGCACACCTTTATCCTGATATGCTTAATCTCTACGGTGATAGGGGTAATATTATCGCTTTGACTAAAAGAATGGAACTTCGCGGTATTTCCACCCAAGTGGATAAAATCACTATGGGTAAATCTTTTAATGCCGATGATTATGATATTCTTTTTATCGGCGGCGGTCAGGATTTTGAGCAGGATGTTTTGCTTGAAGATTTGAAAAAAGGTAAAGATAAAGAAATTAAGCGTGCAATTGAAATGGGTAAGGTTATGCTCGCAATTTGCGGCGGTTACCAAATGCTTGGCAAGTATTATAAAACTCACGACGGTAAAATGCTTGAATATATCGGCGCAATTGATTTTTATACAGAGGGTAAGGATGAAAGAATGATTGGCAACTTCGCATACAAAACCAAAGAGGGTATTGAAGTAGTCGGATTTGAAAATCACAGCGGCAGAACTTATCTTGGCAAGGGTGTTGAGCCGCTTGGTAAAATGATTAAAGGCTTCGGCAATAACGGCGAGGACGGCACAGAGGGTGTAAGGTATAAAAATACTTTCGGCACATATTCTCACGGTCCTGTTTTGCCAAAAAATCCGCAGCTTGCAGATTTGCTTATTTCTTTGGCAGTGAAAAATAAGTACGGCTCCTGCACACTTGAGCCGCTTGATGATGAACTTGAAGATAAGGCAAGAGCGCAGGTTATGAAACTGTATGTAAAATAAGCATAATAGATAAAATAAAGACTTTGAGAAAGATTGTAGGGGCGACCATTGGTCGCCTTTATTTTTTGTAATCGTTTTGTAATTGTAAAAGATAAATATGTCTGTCGATATTTTATTAACATTTATGTTTTATAAGATACTGAAATTGAAAAATGTTGATTTATTTATATTTTGGTGGTTTTTCACCCTGTAAAAACGGCCCTTCACACTGATTGTATTGCATATTTAGCATTATTGTTTTAATATAAATCTAATACATTTTGTAAAGGAGAATTTATAATGAAAAAAGTTATAAGTTTAATCTTATCGCTTGTTATGATTATCACTATTGTTTCAAGTGTTAATATTACTGCATTTGCCGCAGATGGCAATGTAGAAAATGCGGTTCAATGGGCAATTAGTACAGCTAACGACAATACCCACGGATATCAATATGGTGCAAAAGGTCCGGTTAATTACGACTGCTCATCTTTTGTCAGTTCTGCCTTTATTAACGCAGGTTTTAATGTGCCTCAATCAACAACGGCAGATATGAGGCGGAATTTCACAAGTCGCGGCTTTACTGCTTATAGCAGAAGTTCGGTATCGCTTCAGCGTGGTGATATTTTGTTAAAGAGTGGTCATGTTGAACTTTATATTGGCAACAACCAATGTGTAGGTGCTCACAATAATTATGATGGCAAAAGCGGTGACAGCTCAGGCAGAGAAATTCAAGTGAGAACAAGAGGAACAGGATGTTACGCTTGTAAAGATTATACTACTGTTCTTAGATATACGGGTCAGCAGTCATCGGGTGGTTCTTCTGCTTCAATCTCGTGTGGCAGTTCCGTTTCGCTTGGTCTGTTTGACAATAAAACAACCGAATTTGTGGTAAACACTTCTGGCACATATTCGACTATCAGTTGGAGCGCTCCACCTTGCGTGTCTGCAAGTGGAACTTGGAAAAGTGGTAAATTTGTTATAAAAATGACATCAAGAAGTACAGGCAGCGGTAATTTAAGAATTGTGCTTAAAGATGTAAACGGCAAAGAAATAGCCACAAAAAATGTTTCTGTCAGCGTTTACGGTGCAACAATTTCCACTTCAAATAATGTTAATATTGATTTGTCAGGCTCAAACAGTAAAACGATAAATGTAACTGTGGGCGGCAGCTTGCCGAGTACATACCGTTTAAGCTGTACAACATCGAACAACAATGTTTTAGCTTCGTGGGATAATAAAAGCTGGAGCAAAACAACTTCATTAACAATTAAAGGTTCTTTTTATGGCACGAGTACAATCAAGCTTGACCTTGTTAATAACAGCGACAATAAAATTATTGCTTCAACCAATATTCATGTAAGTGTAACAAGTTGTGATGTTACGGTGAAATTTGATACGAACGGTGGAAGCGGCGCACCGTCAACAAAGATTTACAAAGCGTATCAGACCATAACAATGCCGTTGGAAAAGCCGACAAGCAATAAGCACTACACCGTCACTTTTGATGCAAACGGCGGTACTCTTTCAGATGTTGAGACTTCTTATTCTCCTAAATTTGAATATTGGTACGATTCCGCAGGTAACAAATATTATTCGGGTCAAAATGCCGTGTTTAAATCAAGCACAACACTTTATGCTCACTATTCCCAACCACAATTATACGCAAAGTCACCGACAAAAACCAATGTTTACTTTGACGGTTGGTATGATTCAAAAGAAAAAAACAGTAACAACGAGCCAAAAGGTAATAAATACACAAGCAGAAATTCATACATAACATCTAATATCACTCTTTATGCAATGTGGACACAAACTGCAACACTATTATTTGGCGATATTGACTGCAATGGAAAAATCAGCAATACTGATGTAGCATTGCTGTATAATAAACTACACGGAAATGTAAAATTCGGCAAAACATCTACTCTATTCAAGGCGGATGTTGATGGAAATGGAATAGTCAATGATAATGATTCAAATACACTTCATCAAGTTGATTTGGGGAAGTTAGCTTATAACAATTTACCTGTTCATTCAAATTGCTTAGGTATTAGTGTAAACTCAATCAGTAAAACGAATTATGAATATGGTGAAGAATTTGATTACGCTGGTATAGTATTACAGTCTAATTATAAAAATACAAATAATCATATACTAATTTCCGACGATTATATTGTTACTGGCTACAACCCATACACACCGGGCAAGCAAACAATAACAATTAAATTCTATCAATATTCAACCACCGCTACCGTTACCGTAAAAGCACCGAGCTATTATATTAACTTCAACGCAAATGGCGGATATGTTGACACGCAATCAAAAGCTGTAACTTACAACGAAACTTATGGCACTTTGCCTGAGCCTGTTCGCGACGGTTACACTTTTAGCGGCTGGTACAACACCGACGGTCAAAAAGTAACTTCTTCAACAGTATGCGATGAAAAAAACGATATAGAACTCATTGCGCATTGGCAAAAGAATACATATAACTTAGCACTTAAGGGTGCGGCAATAAGCGATGTAACTCTCGGCGCTGTTTCGGCAGAATATAACAAAACAATAACCGTACCGAAAGATATGCTTACTCAGCTTGGCAAGACTTTTGTTGGCTGGGCATTGACCGAAACCGCAAACGAATACTTATATCCGGGCGAAACGGTTGAAGTTACCGATAATATAGTTATGACTTCGCAGTGGCAAGCACCTGTCACTTTAACAGAAGACAAAGCTTCATACTCGGATGTTAAATTTGACAATCAAACCGTAGTATTCAAGTTCGTTCCAAACGAAACCTCAACATATTATTTCTATTCAAACGACGGCAGTGGTTTGAAGGCTAACATTCAGGATGATACGGGATATTATGTTGCTCAAACAACTTCAAACGAAAACGATTTTGAACTTAAAGCAGATTTGACAGCCGGCAAAACATATTACATCAATGTTAAGTCAAACAAGGCTGACGATATTTTCGGCTTATATGTTTCAAATCTTAACTATATTGAGCACGATTTTGAACTTATAAATGAAAAGCCTGCTACTTGCACAAATGCGGGCTTGGCAATTTACAAGTGTTCTATTTGCGGCGAAATCGAAACCCAAGCTATTAACCCAACAGGTCACAATTTTTCAAACAATGCACAATTTTGTTTGAACGGTTGCGGTACTGTTAATCCTAATTATGTCGCACCAAGTCAACCGGCACCACAGCCGCCAACTCAACCTACACAGGAATTACCGCAGCAAGCTGCACAGCAGACTGCTCAACAGCAGTCAACTCAAAATGATACAACAACTGCACAGACTGAAGTTGCGAAGCCGAAATCGGTTAGTCCTAAAAAGGTTAAGGCGGCAAAGAAAGCTATATCAGTTGAATGGAAAAAAGTCAGCGGTGTAAAAGGTTATCAAGTTCAAGTTGCAACTGACAAGAAGTTTAAGAAGAACAAGAAAACCGTAACAATCAAGAAGCAGAAGACTACAAAGACTACTGTTAAAAAGCTTAAGGCAAAGAAAAAGTATTATGTTCGTATGCGTACTTATAAAATAGTTAACGGTAAAAAAGTATATTCTGCTTGGTCAAAGATTAAGACTGTAAAAACCAAATAATATTGAAAAAAGGCTTGATTTTTCAAGCCTTTTTTGTTATAATACTTCAGCATTCGTAGAAATACAAGCGAATACGCACACACACGGGTTAAGCCTTAGGTGATTTTAATGGGCTTTTGCCATACTCGGTGTGGAGGAATTAACCTTAAAGGAGGAAATAATAATGGCAAATGTAGTTTCAATGAAACAGCTTTTAGAAGCAGGTGTTCACTTTGGACACCAGACAAGAAGATGGAACCCTAAAATGGCTGAATACATCTTCACAGAGCGTAACGGTATTTACATCATCGACCTTCAGAAAACAGTTAAGAAGCTTGATGAAGCATATATGTTCGTTCGTGATCTTGCAGCAGACGGCGGTTCAATCATTTTCGTAGGTACAAAGAAGCAGGCACAGGATTCAGTTAAGGAAGAAGCAGAGCGTTGCGCAATGCCATATGTTAACGCAAGATGGCTTGGCGGTATGCTTACAAACTTCAAAACTATCCGTGGCAGAGTTGCTCGTCTTGCACAGCTTAAGGCTATGAGAGAAGACGGAACATTTGACCTTCTTCCAAAGAAAGAAGTAGTTGGCCTTGAACTCGAAATTGAAAAGCTTGAAAAGTACCTTGGCGGTATCACAGAAATGAAGAAGATTCCTAATGCAATGTTCATCGTTGACCCACGCAAAGAAAGAATCGCTGTATCAGAAGCAATTAAGCTTGGTCTTCCAATCGTAGCTATCGTTGATACAAACTGTGACCCTGATGAAATCGACTATGTTATCCCTGGTAACGATGACGCTATCCGTGCAGTAAAGCTTATTGCCGGCGCTATTGCTAATGCTGTTATCGAAGGCAGAGACGGTAATGACACAGCAGCAGAAGAAAATGCTGAAGAAGCAAGTGAAGAGGCTGCTGAATAATTTAATATAATTATAACTATTTTATAGGAGGATAATATAATGGCATTTACAGCTCAAGATGTTAAGGCTCTTCGTGAGAAGACCGGCGTTGGTATGATGGAATGTAAGAAGGCTCTTGTTGAAGCTGACGGCGATATGGATAAGGCAGTTGACTTTCTTCGTGAAAGAGGACTTGCTGCTGCACAAAAGAAAGCAACAAGAATTGCTGCTGAAGGTGTAGTTCTTCCATATTATGATGCTCAGGCTAAAAAGGGTGTTGTAGTAGAAGTTAACTCTGAAACTGACTTCGTTGCTAAAAACGAGAAATTTATGAACTTCGTAGAAGGTGTTGCAAAGACTATCCTTGCAACAAATCCTGCTGATGTTGAAGCTCTTAAGGAAGAAAAGTTTGACGGTACAGACAGAACTGTTACCGAAACTCTTAATGACCTTGTTCTTTCAATCGGTGAAAATATGAAAGTTCGTCGTTTTGAAAGAATGGACGGTGTTGTTTCAACATATATTCACGGCGGCGGATCAGTAGGCGTTATGGTTGGCTTTGATGTTGCTGATGAATCAAAGGCATCTGCTCCTGAATTTGATGCTATGGGTAAGAATGTTGCTATGCAAATCGCAGCTATGAGCCCTGCATATCTTGATGAAGCTTCAGTTCCTGCTGAAGTTGTTGAACACGAAAAATCAATCCTTGCAGCTCAGATGAAAGAAGACCCTAAAATGGCTTCTAAGCCTGAAGCAGTTCTTGCTAAAATTGCTGCCGGTAAGATGGGCAAGTATTATAAAGAAAACTGCCTTGTTGACCAGGAATTCGTAAGAAGCGATTTATTCCAAGGTTCAGTTAAGGGATATGTTGATTCAGTTGCCAAGGAACTCGGCACTGAAATCAAGCTTAACGGTTTCATCAGAATGATGAAGGGCGACGGTCTTGAAAAGAGAGAAGAAAACTTCGCAGAAGAAATCGCAAAGCAAATCAACGGCTAATCGAAGTTTCAAATAAAATTTCATAACCTATCACAACCCGTTAAAACGCACTGTTTTAGCGGGTTTTTGCTGTTTTTACGGAATTTATCGCTTACCTTATTTTATCGCAAAATATCATCACTTTTCAGCTCGTTTTGCGTAAAAGTTGCGTAAAGATTTGCGTAAATTTACGCAAATTTACCTTCTGCGAAGTATTTTTTGCGTCAAGCGAAAATGCCGTTAAATAGGCGATAGGGGAGTGTTACAAATTCATCTTGTTTCTTGGATGATTTTCTTCAAGAATATGACGAATTTTATTTGTGCTTATGTGAGTATAAATTTGAGTAGTCGTAATCGAACTGTGACCGAGAAGCTGTTGAATATATCTTATGTTGACATTTTCATCCATAAGTGCCGTAGCAAAAGTATGCCTAAACATATGAGGAGTAATATGTAAATCTACACCGCTCCTTTTTGCATAATCACTTATCATATTTCTTATAGATTGTTCCGAATACTTGTTTCCTAATTTGTTAATGAAAACATACTCGCTATCGCAATCACAAATTTTAATATATTCACTTAAAAGTCTTGATACTTTAACATTAGCAATACACATTATGCGTTCCTTTGAGCCTTTGCCGTAAATGTAAATTGTGTTGCTGTTGAGGTCAAGACTTTTTCTTTTTAGGTTGCTGATTTCAGATACCCTCATTCCGGTAGAAAACAGCAGTTCAATAATTATAACATTTCTCAATGCCACTTTGTACTGATAGTGACTTTTAGCATTATTAAGCTGTAAATATGAAAATTTCAAAATGCTTTTTATACTTTCAATCGGAATGGTTTTCGGCAGAGTAATCGGCTCTTTGTATTTCAGCGTGATTTTGTGGAACGGATTGATTTCAATAATATCCTCAATTTCCATATACCTGTAAAATGCTTTTACACAAGCAATTTTTCGTTTGGCAGTCTTAGGCTTGTAACGCTGATGAAGTGAGTTTATGTATTTGTTTAGCTCATTCTTGCTAAAGCAATCTTTGCCTTGCATATATGAGCAAAATTGTTTTAAATCAATTTTATACGCCTTTATTGTTAAAGCACTTAGCCCCTTTAAATCACTGCAAACCGCAATGTAATCTTTCGCTTCTTTTTCTATGTCTGTCATAATAAAACCTCCCAAAATATCTGATTTTATTATGATTGCTTATAAAACAAAAGTCGATAAATTTTGACTGTTTTAGCAGAATTTCTTGCAATTATGCCGTTTTTTTTCTGCATTTAGGCATTTTATATTGACAAATTAGTAGAAATATGATACTGATTAATTAAATATAATGAAAGGAATACAGGATAACTCTGAATTATTCTGTATAATTATTGTATGGAGAATGAACTTGTTGACCGTAGTGATATAAAGCATAAGATAAACGAATTAATTTGCAACAAAAGTAGAGTGAATATCTTGTTTTCTAATAGTGGACTTGGTAAATCAGCTGTTTTAGAAACACTTTTGAAAAAGGATCAAGACACAAATTGTAGTATATATGTTAAAGTAGATACGAACAATATAATGGATAATGTTGCGTGTGAATATGAATTCATTGGAAAAATTTTAAATTCAATAAAGGAAAGAACATATAATTTATCATGTCCAAAATTTGAATCAATTGCAAAATTCGAAAAATTCAAATCGGCTATTTCTATATCATTGAACCTTGGGATAATCGGTGTAGGAGTATCTGTTCCAAAAGAATATCATACTCATATAAATAGAGTTATAGAGGCAATAAACGAAATAGAAACAAAAATAAACATTCATATAGAAAATCTAGAAAAAATAGATTGGATATCACTTAACTACATTATTCAAATTGTTAAATCGACTAGTAATGTAATGTTTTTTATGGAATGTTCAAATGACAGCGATAAATGCCAAATTATCTACAATGAATTCGAAAATCAATTATTGCAACCGAAATTACTTATTCTTGAAAAATTGGAATGGAATTATGTTTCACAAATACTATGTGATTTAAATTTAGAAAACAACGATGAAGCAAAGGATGAATATTTAAAACTTGAAGGTAATATAAAAAGACTTATTTTTAACAATAAATTTAAAGTCAAAGAAAATATTAAAATTGAACCAGAACCAAAATTATTATTAGATTATATTAATATCTGCAACACACATTTAAATATAATAGAAATAAGAGAAATAATAATTAATTATGATACTTCTATGAAAAAATTATTTTCAATGCATCAAATATACTCATATCTAGAAATTTTAAAAGAAAATGATTTGATTATTGAATGTGGAAAAGATAATTTTATTTGTACAAATTATGGAAAAGAATATTCAACATTAGATAACATTGATTTAATATTACAGATGATTTCTGTATATCTAATACCAATTTTAGAGAACAAGCTTGAATACTCTTCAGCTAGAAAAATTGAATTGCTAATTTCATTATATATTAAATATAGTGATGAAAGAATTGTTAAATTATTACCATACATTGAAAAAAATTTGTTGTTTTTAAAACTCAATAGCAGTAATATTGAAAAAATTTATTTTTTATTAATAAAACTGAAAAAGTATGATGTGAATTTAATGATAATTATTACACGCTGCTTTATTCGATTAAATAATTATTATAAAGCAAAAGAAGTTTTAGAAAGTTTTATTAAAGGTAAATCTAATTTATATAAAATATTATTGTCAACAGTATTAATACACATAGAAACAAATAGTGATTCCGAACGATATATTTTGAGTGCAATAAATGATAGCAAAACTTTCGAAGAAAGATCAGCTTTATATACATGTCTGTTTAGCTTATATATGAGAATTAAATCTTCAAAATTTGTTATTTCATTTATTGAGAAATTTAATTTTGATCTCCTTACACAAATTGATAAAATGATAATCACTAAAAACATTTCAATATATTATGATTATCCAATTGCTAGTAAAATGCTTATAGATTGTATTGCATATTTCAAAACAAATAATAAATCTTTACAAATTGCAACCGAAATAACTTTGGCGACTCGTGAAACCCAATATGGTAATATTAATAATGGCAAAGATATATTGGTGAAATTATGTGATAACTTATTTTTAAACAATGAAGACTTAATATATATCAATAATAATTCTTCTGTAATTGATTTATTAAATAATACTATTAGCAAAAATACATTTTTACAATTAAATAATTCTTATTTATTTTGTAAAGACGGATATACTCATTTGTTAATATGCAACAATCTTATGATTTATCATATATTAAATAATGATCAATTAACTGCAAATATATTTGCAAATGAAATTGAAAGAGCAGGATTTAATACATATTGTTTTGATGAGTATCTTCATTTATCATTTTTAAATTTACTGTTTTTTTATTCAAAATTAAAAGATAGTGAAAAAATTTCCTACTATAGAGCCAAATTATTAGAATTAAAGGAAAATTGTCAATCAATAGAATTAAAAGATTATATTGACAGCTATTTTACTAATAAGGAAATAACTGTTAAAAATAAATGGCATTATATGTCACAATTTAAATTCAGACCGGCTTTTATTGGTCATTGGATAATAAATTATTTTGATTGTTAGTAGAATTATTGATTAAAAATTTCAGCATTTCAAAAAAATCATACCCATCTCTTTTTAACGTTTCTTGAAAAGCTCCGTTACTTCCTATATAACAATCGGGAGAAAGTTCTATAACATATATTTCTTGATTTTTTGTAACCCTACAATCTACTCTCATAAATTCCATTTTTTCAAATGATTTAAAAAGATTAAATATTTTGTTTTTATTTTCACCTTTAATAAAATTTGAAGCAACATAGGCTTTTTGAGAAGCATTTATTTTTTTACTTTCAAGTCCAAATACTTCATTAGTAAAATAATCTTTTTTATCAAGTAATAGCTTACTTTCCCCACTATATTTTATTTTATTTTTATTTCCAATAATAATAAAAGAAATTTCGTATCCTTCAATATATTCTTCAACTAAAATAGGCATATTTTGATAATTGGAGAGTTCTTCGATTAAAGTGATTGTTTGTTCAAAATTATATGTAACAGAACATTTTGCTATTCCATTAGAACCGCCACCAAAATTTGGCTTTACTACTAATGGATAATTTAATTTTTGTATTTCATTTAGCTCTTCTCTATTATTTGGTGAATATATTATAATTCCTGGTATTGGATTTAAACCAAATTTTTTAATATAACTTTTTGATAAATATTTATCATTACAAATCATTTGAGCATAAGCATCTGCGCCTAAATAATTAACATTTTCAGCTTTGCAAATTGCTGGGATAATTGATTTTGAAGATGCTTCAGCAATTCCATAATATGTTGTAACAACATAAGTGTCTTTATTGTTTACCAAATATTTATTTGCTTCTGATATTGAATAAGTTGTATAAACATAATCAAATAAATTATTAAGAGCATTTACCATTTCGTTTCTTGCTGAGGCTTTATTACCCTCACTATTTTTGCTTTTTATACTGTAGTCTTTTGGTAAATCACATTCATCAGTAATAAATAAAACTTTTTTCATAAGTGTGTTTAATACAGAATAATTCAGAGTTATCCTTTATTAACAATCAAATAACTGTATATAGTTAAAAGCCTGTCGGTTAAAATCGGCAGGCTTTTTTGTATATATAGAACTAAAAAGGAGGTGTTTTTAACGAAACAAACAAAAGTAATTTCAATATGCAATCAAAAAGGCGGTGTAGGTAAAACTACAACCGCCTTAAATTTTGGAGTCGGTCTTGCAAATGAGGGCAAGAAAGTCTTGCTTATCGACTGTGACCCACAAGGTGATTTGACAACAGCTTTGGGTTGGAGAGATACAGACGAACTTTCGGTTACTCTTGCAGACAAACTCGTCGAGTATATTGAAGAAAGGAACAAGAACCCAGCAAACGGTATTCTCCACCATAAAGAAAATATTGATTTGCTCCCGGCAAACCTTGATTTGTCGGCACTTGAACTTAGTTTGGTCAACACAATGAGCCGCGAAACCGTGCTGAAAGGTTATGTAAATTCAATCAAAGCTGCGTATGATTATGTAGTTATTGATTGTATGCCGTCTTTGAGCGTGCTTACGGTTAATGCGTTGGTTGCAGCCGATTCGGTTATTATTCCAGTGCAGTCGCAATTCCTTGCAGCTAAAGGTATGACACAACTTGTTAAAACCATAGATAAGGTTAAAAGACAAATCAACCCTTCACTTAAAATCGACGGTATTTTGCTTACACTTGTCGACGGCAGAACTAACCTTTCCAAAAGCACAAAGGAAGCTATCGTAAATGACTACGGCAAATATCTGAAAATTTTTGATACGCAGATACCTATGGGTATTAAAGCGGCTGAAACTGCAATAAGCGGTAAATCAATATTTGCTTATGATAAAAACAGTAAGGTCGCAAAAGCGTATGAGGACTTTACGAAGGAGGTGTTGAAACTTGAGCAAAAAGAGAAAAACAGACTTCACTCTGAGCAGGCTCGATGATTTATTCACATCACAAAGCGAACGAGAAAACGGACTTACTCCGACTATAAAAGATATTCCGCTTGAAAAACTTGTACCGTTTCCGAATCATCCATTTAAAGTGCGTGATGACGAAGAAATGAATAAACTTGTTGAAAGTGTTTCTGAAAACGGAGTGTTGGTTCCTGCTATTGTTCGTGAGAAAGATAACGGTGATTATGAAATTATCTCAGGACACAGACGAAAATTTGCAAGTGAGATTGCCGGTAAAAACACATTGCGTTGTATCGTTTCAAATTTGGACGATGATGCCGCAACCGTCATTATGGTTGACAGCAATATCCAAAGAGAAAACATTTTACCGAGTGAAAAAGCCTTTGCATACAAAATGAAATTGGATGCGATGAATAGACAAGGCAAACGCACAGATTTAACTTTTTCCCAAAATGGGAAAAAGTTAAATTCGGCAAATTTGCTTGCAGAAAATACAGGCGAAAGTAAAACACAGATATATAGATATATAAGTCTTACAAAACTTATACCTGAACTGTTACAAATGGTTGATGAGGGTAAAATGAAAATGTTGCCGGCTGTTGAAATATCATATCTTGATAAAGAATGTCAGCAAGATTTGTTGGAAGCAATAGAAAGCGAATGTTGTACTCCGTCTCACGCACAGGCTATTCGTATGCACAAGATGTTTAATGACGGAGAGCTCAACAGCGATACTATCCTTGATATTATGTGCGAACTGAAACCTAATCAACAGGAAAGGCTCATAATTCCACATAAGACGCTTGAAAAGTATATTCCGCAATCTGTTACACCTGAGAAAAGGCAAGATTATGTATGCAAGGCTTTGGAGCATTACAACAAGTTTCTGAAAAGCAGAGCCGAAAGGGACAGCAGATAGCAGGAGTATGTTATTTCTATCCCCCCTCTTTTCAATATACCCCCCTAATAAACATATAAACTTGCAGAAAAGAAAGAGCCTTATAAATCAAATAAAGGAATGATGTGTATGATTTAATAAACGCACCTTTGCCGAAATTACCAAAATCTGTTAAATTGGCGTTGAAAGCAAAGGAGGAATGCTTAATGAAAAAGTCGGTGATTTTGTGTATGGTTGCAGTTATGTTAATCAGCGTATTCGTAGGTTGTTCGGTTAAAAGCAGCGAAGTAAATAAAAATACAGAAACAAGTTCTTTTTCTGCAAGTAAAGAAACAACGCTGCATATTTCGACTGCTGAAAATGATACGAAAGCCGATACAACAACCACTGCTCCAACTACAAATGCAAAAATAACGAGCACAACTTCAAACAAGATTGAGTTGAGTAAAACAACCACGAAAAGAAAGGTTGTGTCTACAACATCAAAACCTGTTCAAACAACAAAATCTACAACACAGCATACAAAAAAAGCAACAACTACATCAAAACAACCAACAACCAAAAAAGCAAGTCAATGCAGTAATAACAACAATCATTCAATGAAATGCGGCAATATGGGCAGATGGTTTGACAGCAAATCGGATGTTAAGGCATATGTTGATTCGGTAATGAAATCTTGGGCAGACAAATGGGAAAGCGGAGAAATATCCGACGATGAATATTTTGCTAACTGCCCACAAGGCTATGAATGCTGGAGTTGCGGTTACTGCGGTAAATGGACAGGCAATTTCAAATAACAATATCATAAATTTAACCTGAGAAGATGTAACAATCTTCTCTTTTTTTATGTCTGAAAACAGGCAGAAAGGAAAAGTTATGAAAGATAAATTCAAAAGTTTAGGCAAAAGAATTGTTGCACTTCTTTTGTCGGTATTAACAGTTACAATGATGTTTCCGTTAAGTGCTTTTGCGGCAACGGAAAACCTCGGTGCGGTGTCGGATATGAAGAAACTTGACATCAGCGTTTCAAAACATTACGGACACGAAGTTCATACTACGAAAAAAGGCGGTACAACTTATCCGCTTTTCTGTATTGAATACGGCACAACATCGCCGAGTTCGTCATATCTTAAAGGCAAAAAAGCTATGGCAGGTGACACAGCAATTAAAGCTGCAAAGTGGATATTTGCAGGATATTATCTTGAACACGGCAACTCAATAGATTGGCAGGATATGGCTTACTGTCAGAAAAAAGTATGGTCTATCTTCGGTTCCGATACAAGTTGGGATTTCAGCGACGGCGGATACAAAGCGTGGTGTGACAAGGCACAGGAAAGAATGGACAACCTAAATAAAAAGCCGTCATTCAATAACACCAATGTCGGAACAATCGTTGCAGGAAACAGCCTTACCGTTACCGATACAAACAAGGTGCTTTCCGATTATCCTGCATTCACAAAAAGCGGAAGCGGTTGGAGCATTACCCACAGCAAAAATTCAAATTCATTAACAATTAAGGTCGATAAGTCTTGTACGGCTTCAAGTTTTAAACTTGCTAACGGTGAATATTACAAAGACGGTACAGGCGATGACGATGAACTTTTGCTTTACTATCCATATGGAAGTGAAGCATATCAAAAGCTTATCTATTCGGCATATTATGACCCTGTTTCAATGGCATTTTCGGGTTCGATTACTCCACTCGGTGATATGAAACTTGTTAAAACTTCCGAAGACGGTATTGTAGCCGGTATTAACTTTATTGTCACAGGTGCTAATGGGTTTTCAAAAACCGTTACAACAAATGCAAATGGCGAAATTGATATTTCCGATTTGGTTCCCGGAATATATACGATTACGGAAGAAAACATTGACAGATATGTACCTAATCAATCGCAAACTATAACTGTTTCAAGCGGTAAAACATCATCGGTCAGCTTCTATAACATACTCAAAAAATTCAGAGTAACCGTTACAAAACAAGACTACGAAAAAGGACACGCACAAGGTGATGCAAAATTAGGCGGTGCTGTTTATGGTTTGTATAAAGGCGATGAACTTATTGCACAATATACAACCGACAGTAACGGCTCTTTTACAACAGACTATTTCGTATGCGGTACAGACTGGACTGTTAGAGAGATCACACCGAGTGAGGGATATTTGCTTAACGATACGGTGTATAAAGTAGGTGCAGACCCGAAAGATTATACAGTTGAATACAATAACGCTCCCGATATGACTGTTATGGAGCAAGTTATCAAGGGTAAAATCAGCATTATCAAACATACGGATGATGGTGAAACTCAAATCGAAACACCCGAAAAAGGTGCAGAGTTTCAAGTCTATCTTAAATCATCAGGCTCATTTGTAAACGCCGATAAAGACGAGCGAGATACAATCGTCTGTGATCAGGATGGTTTTGCAAGTACAAAACTACTTCCATACGGTATATATACAGTTCATCAAACAAAGGGATGGGATGGCAGAGAAAAAATAACCGATTTTGATGTGTTTATCAATACAGACGGCAAGACTTACAAATTCCTTATCAACAACAAGAATTTTGAATCGTATCTCAAGGTAGTCAAATTTGATAAGGAAACGGGTAAACGAATCCCATACGAGGGTGCAGCATTCGAGATTTACGATAGTGATAACCACAGAGTTACAATGCAGTACACCTACCCTCAAGTGACATCAATTCATACCTTTTACACCAACAAAGAGGGATATTTAATCACACCTGAAAAGTTGCCGTATGGTGATTATACTCTCAAAGAAGTACAGGCACCGTACGGATATGTGCTTGACGACACACCGATACCGTTCTCTATTACACAAGAAAATTCTTCCACGGACACAGGAGTAACCGTAGTCAAGGTTAAAGCAAAGGATATGGCTCAAAAAGGCGTAATCAATATTACAAAAACAGGAGAGGTGTTCTCATCCGTTGAAGAAAATAACGGTGTATACACTCCAAAATACAGCGTCGGTAATCTTAAAGGTGCAGTGTTTGAAGTCTATGCTGCCGAGGATATTACAACACTTGACGGTACGGTAAGATATGAACAAGGTACTTTGATTGATACAGTCACAACCGATGATGACGGTGTGGCTAAATCAAAAGAACTTTATCTCGGTAAATATACTGTGATTGAAAAGACTGCACCTAACGGCTATGTTCATAATGCCGCCAAGTATGATGCTGAACTCACCTATGCAGGACAGAATGTTTCCGTTACCTCAACCGACATTTCGGTGTATAACGATAGACAAAAGGTTTCGGTTTCACTTAAAAAGATTATGGCAAATGATAAGACATTCGGTATCGGCAATAACGGTGAAATCACTTCTGTAAGATTCGGTATTTATGCCGATGAGGACATTAAAGCAAGCAACGGCGATGTTATTCCAAAAGATGCTCTTATCACTTTTGCAAATTGTGATAAAAATGGAAGCATTGTCTTTGATTGTGATTTGCCGGTAGGCTTTAAGTGGTACGCAAAAGAAATCGCAACCGATGCGCACTATATCTTATCCGATACAAAATATGAGTTTGATACCGAATATCAAGGTCAGGACATAAAGGTTATTGATATTAAAATCAATAACGATAAAGCTATCGAAAACAATCTCATTTATGGTTCTGTTAAAGGCTTAAAAGTCGATAGAGAAACGCAGGAAGTAATCAAGGGAGCAACCTTTGGTTTGTTTAAATCAGACACTACCGAGCTTACAGAAGAGAACGCAATCTTAACTGCTGTTACCGATGAAAATGGTATCTTCACCTTTAGCAACATTCCTTACGGCGAATACCTTATAAAGGAACTCAAGCCGGCCGACGGCTATCTTGATAATGAAGATGTATTTACTGTAACAATCAAAAATAACGAGCAAGTGGTTGAACTTACTGCAATCAATGATAAAGTGCCAGAATTAAAAACAACTGCAACCGTCAATGGCAAAAAAGAAGTCATCGCAAAAGGCGAAATAACAATAAAAGATACTGTTGAGTACAAGCATTTAGTACCTAATACCGAATATGTTATCAAAGGCACATTGATGGATAAAGCCACAGGCAAACCGTTCAAAGTTAAAGGTAAAGAAATCACTTCAACCGTTAAGTTTGTACCCGATAAGGCTGATGGTAAAGTAGAAGTCACCTTTACTTTTGACGGTTCGGCTATTAAAAAGGATACCGAACTTGTAGTCTTTGAGACATTGTATCGTGACGGTGTTGAGTTAACCGCTCATGCCGATATTGACGATAAAGGACAGACCGTAACGGTTAAACCGTATATTCATCATAATCCGAAAACGGGAGATGATAGGAATATCAATAAAATTTTAGGTATTGCAGGTGCTTCACTTGTCGGTATTGCAGGCTGTGTATATTCCTTTATTAAAAGAAAGAAAAAAGGAGGCACAGATAATGAGTGACAGAACTAATGCTGGCTACACCATTATCAATGCCGTAACCGTCGGCAAAGGTGAAATCGTACTCGGTGAAAGGACTACCGCAAATAAAGAAAAGCAATATGTCACTTGGGAATGTAATAACGGCTCGTATTATTACGGTCATTATATTGAAAACAAATTTGATGCGTTAAAAGACTTTGGTCAAAGGGTTGCCGATAAGGCTGAAATGTATCGCTCCTTTGACAAAGACAGACAACGGCATAACCGAGAACGAGATGAACGATAATAAAAGGAGGTAAAAGATAATGACGGTCAAAACGATTGTGTCTATTGCACTTGTTGTCTTTATTGTTGCGGGGCTTGTATTTCTTCAAGTCAGAAACAAAAAGAAAAACGATAATTAAACTTATTTGGGCGGTAACTTCGGTTGCCGCCTTTAATATATACGGAGGTAAAAATGGATACAGATTTCCAAACAAAAATGAAAGTGCTTTTAAAGCTGTTTAAGGCAAGCAAATGCAATGAAGCAGATATTTTGAATATGAAAACAGAAGAAATGCTTGATTTGCCGAATGTTTCGATTAAAGAAATTAAGGTTATATGTGCAATTAAAGAAGCTGTGAAAAAGCACATGCTCTATTCATATCTCGGAGGTAAGCAAGATGAAAGGTGATGACTATGGCTACAAGGTTTGAACTCATTTCTGCTCTTTATGATGATGTTTCAAAAGATGTCATCCGTTCGCCGAGTAATTGGCAGGAGTTTTTGAAAAGTTCTTGCAATAACTATGGCTTGCATTTTAGTGAGCAACTTCTTGTTTATGCTCAAAAGCCTGACGCTGTTGCAGTTTTACCTATGGCAAGCTGGAATAGAAAATTTGGCAGATGGGTAAATAAAGGTGCTAAAGGCATTGCACTTTTTGATGTGTCAAATCGAAACTATCCAAGGCTTAAATATGTGTTTGATGTCAGCGATACACACGAGGGTGAGCAGGCAAAAGAAGTCACTATTTGGCATATGAAGGACGAATACACCGATAATGTAATTAAGACACTTGAAAATGTTTTTGGTGCAGTTGATGATAAATCCGATTTAAGCAGTGCCGTCATCTCTGCTTGTGAAAACGCTGTAAGCAACAATTTATCAGATTATCTTTTTGAACTTTGCGGTGCAAAGCATGACAGCTTCCTCGAAGATTTCTCTGATGATATTATTTCATCAAAGTTTCGTAAATTGGTTTCAAACAGCGTTTCGTATACAGTTCTTTCAAGGCTCGGTGTTAACGCCGATTTAATGCTTGATACGGAAGATTTTGAGGATGTTGTTAATTTTAATACACCGAATACTTTTAATGCCCTCGGTGAAGCAACAAACAATATTTTCAAAACAGCACTCCTTGAAATATCAAAAACCATATTTGCACTTGAAAAAGAAAATCGCATATTTGAAAAAACTTTAATAAGTTCTTACAATAAGGATGAAAACAAAAACGAAAGGAGCAATTCAAATGAAGATAACATACACACAAGTTGGAGAGCAGCTTTATCCGAATCTGATTATGCCGACAAAGACGGAACAAATGGGATATTACGCACAGAAAAGACAAGAATATCTCAAAAATCACAAGAAAGCGACATTCACAACTTTATTGACAACCTGCAAACTGACGGAACACCTGATGTCGATTCAGGAACAGGCACAGCAGATGGAAGAACAAATCATAACTCAGATGGCAAAAGCACAGGGAGTGACCGAGAAACTCAAACAAACGAATATGATGACTTGGGTGGGAATGATGAACAATATCAAGAACTCGGCGAGGGAAACAGTATTGAACGAACTGATTTACACGATGTAACCGATGAACTGCCGCCGTTTGTTGACGAACAGGCTATCAGGTATATGCTCAGCAATCCTGATGATGATTTGGTGCAAAGAAAACCTGCAATCATCAAGGCTTACCAAACCACCAAAAAGGATAATGAACTCATAAACTATACCAAAACGCTGTATCCAAGACGGTTTGACGAGTACGATAAATTCAATAAACACTTTGGCTTTACATTAGCCGATAACGGACTTCTTATGTATGAGGGTAATTACAAAACCCGAACTAAGGAGTCCGTTTTTTCGTGGGATATTGTTATCGGTATCATTAAAGAACTTATCAATGACGGCAAGTATCTTGATACGGAAAAGGAAGAAAAAACACAGCTTGATTTGTTTAGCTTTTCTTATGATAACGAGCCTGTATATGATGAAATACCTCAAACATCACTTTTTACCGATTTTGGCATATCACAACAGATTATTGATGAAGCACTTTGCTGTGGCTTTAATGATAAAAACAGCAGAGTACAAATTGCTATGCATTTCAGACGGGACAGAGGTGTTGAGTATAACGCAAGAATGCTCAAATTTCTTTACGGCACTAACGGTGCAGGCTTTGTCTTTAACGGTGAAAAGGTATCCTTTTGGTATGATGAAAACGGTATAAGTATTGCTAAAGGTACATCGGCTAAAACAAGTACGGCAACACATCTCACTTGGGAGCAAGCGGCTGTTCGTATTCGTGAACTTCTTGATGTCGGCAGATATATGCCACAGTATGAAATTGATACGGTTGATGACTACGAACTGAATAAAGTTGCCGACAGGCTTACTGAATTTATCCGAGATTTGAGTGACGATTATCCCAATAAAGATAATTGTCTGCAATCAATACAAAAAGAAATTGACGGTGTTTTCGGTTATCCCGATATGGTTGAAAAAATTACCGATATGCTCAAGGATGACGAAAAGCGTGCTCAAATTTTCAAAGAGTATGGCAAGCTGATGGATGACTACAACACCGGTATGAAAATCATTCGTTTTAATTATGCAGCTCAATATTCTATACCATATATTGCAGAAATTATTGAGGGTATGAAACGAGAACCAATTAGGTTCAAAGCTGAATCGGGTTATCTGCCTGACAGAGAAATGTTTATCTCGCAAGATGAGATAGACAAGATTATCACAAACGGTAAAAACAGCCACGCTTACAGGCTTGAAACCTACACCTATTTTGTTAATCACCCTGATAAAGCAGACAGAATTAAATATGTAGGCAAGGATAATCAAAGCGGATATTTAGGCGGTAATGACAGCGTTAATAAGACAATAAAAGGTATTGAATTCAGCCACGGTTCGGTTATGGAGCCTTATGCAAAAGTCCTTATTAAATGGAGCGATGTCGCAAAAAGAATAGATACCCTTATCAATCAAGACAAATTTGTGACGCAAGAGGATATTGACGCTATACCCGATATATACAAAAACGAAATATCAAGAGATTTGGAATCATTCTTTGAAGGTTTATCCGAGAATGACGCTAAGCCTTATCCGAACGATATTGAGCCATACAAGGTTTCAAGAATTATCAAGGCTCAACTTGATAATCCACAGGCACTTGATGATATTGAAAATATGATGTCAAATGCCTTGGCTCTTATGGATAAAGAGGACAGAATGTATCAGTACTGTAAGCAAATCTATGATGACTTTGTTGCTTACAAAAACGGCACATTCAAACTTTATGATCATCCAAACCTTGCACCAAAAGTAAAACAACCGAGCAAGTTTACTAAACCGGCAGAAAAAGAAAAGGTTGATGCAGAAATTGAGCCTTTTGTGTCGGAAGTTGATGATGGCTTAGACTTAATCGGTGAAGAAATAGATATTGACTGCAGGCATTTTGTTGTTGATTCTGTCAGTAACGGTTATGTATCTATGGCTGACCAAACCTTTGCCGACGGGACAGGCTTTCCTATCTTTCGCAGAGAAACCGTTGAATTTGTAAGACAATATTTACCGACAGAAAAAGAAAAGATTATTCCCACTCAAAACACAAAACAGCATACTGAACATAATCGGTGGGATATTCATCCCGAAATTCCTGTTGAGCAAAGGTACGATTTTGATTTTGCCGCACATCCTGTTGATGTTGTAGGCAAAAAGGAACGCTTTCGCAGAAATATGGAGGCTATCAAGATTTTAAAAGAATGTGAAGCCGATAATCGTTTTGCAACACCCGATGAACAAATCGTACTTTCAAAATATGTCGGTTGGGGCGGTATTCCCGAAGCGTTTGACGAAAACAATTCGTCTTGGGCAAATGAATACGAGGAACTCATATCTGCCTTATCGCCCGAAGAATACAATGCAGCAAGAGAAAGTACATTAACTGCTTTCTATACTCCTCAAGAAGTAGTTAAGGCTTGCTATGATATTGCCGAAAATCTCGGCTTCAAGCAAGGCAATATTCTTGAGCCGTCTTGCGGTATCGGTAATTTTATCGGTATGAAACCAAAGAGTATGACTGACAGTAAGGTGTACGGTATTGAACTTGATTCTGTTTCGGCAGCTATTGCACAACAGCTTTATCAAACTGCAAGTATTGTTAATAACAGATATGAAAAGGTAGATTTACCCGATAACTTCTATGACCTTGTCACTACTAATGTACCTTTTGGCGATTTTAAAGTATCGGATAAGAAATACGATAAGCACAACCCGCTTATTCACGATTATTTCTTTATGAAGTCGCTTGATAAAGTCAGAACAGGCGGCATAATGATACTCATTACCTCTAAGGGCACTATGGATAAAGAAAGCAGTAATATCAGGAGATATATTGCTCAAAGAGCAGACCTTCTCGTTGCAATAAGACTTCCTAACGATACTTTTAAGGGCAATGCAGGCACAGAGGTAGTATCGGATATTCTTGTTCTTCAAAAGCGAGATAGAGTGCTTGATATTGAGCCTAATTGGGTACAGCTTGATAATACCGAAGACGGTATCAGGATGAACAAATACTTTGTTGATAATCCTGATATGGTGCTCGGTAATATGAAAATGGTTTCAGGTCGTTTCGGTCCGGAATCAACCTGTATTCCATATGAGGATAGAAGTCTTGAAGAACTGCTTGATGTGGCTGTTAAGAATATTCAAGGACAAATTACAGAGGTGCAAATCGGTGATGAATTTGAAGAAGATTTATCTATTCCGGCATTACCTGATGTTCGTAACTTTTCATATACTGTTGTAGACGAAAAGATATACTTTAGAGAAAATTCAAGAATGACGCCTGTTGATGTATCCGCTACTGCCGAGAACAGAATCAAAGGTATGATTTCCATTAGGGACAGTACCCGAAAACTCATTGAACTTCAAACCGATGATTATCCTGAAGAAGACATACTTGCAGAACAGAAAAATCTTAATGAACTGTACGATAAGTTTACGGCAAAGTACGGCTTAATAAACAGCAGAGCAAACAAGTCGGCATTCGGCGAAGACGCTTCATATCATCTTATCTCTGCTCTTGAAATACTCGGAGAAAACGGCACTCTTGAACGCAAAGCAGATATGTTCACTAAAAGAACTATTAAACCTCATATTCCTGTAACAGAAGTTGATACTCCTTCGGAAGCACTTGCCGTATCTATGGGTGAACGGGCAAAAATTGATATTGAATATATGAGCAATCTTTGCCATAAGTCCGAAAAAGAGATTTATGATGAACTTCAAGGCGTAATATTCCTTAACCCTGAATACAATGTCGATAATCCTACTGCTCAAAAATACTTTATGGCAGATGAATATCTTTCGGGTAATGTAAGAGCAAAACTGCGTTTTGCAAAAGCCGTTGCAAAGACACAGCCTGAATATCAAATCAATGTTGAATCACTTCAAAAGGTACAGCCTAAAGACTTAACGGCAAGTGAGATTGATGTCAGGTTAGGTGCTACTTGGCTTCCTGTTGATGTTGTTGAGAATTTTATGTATGAATTACTTGAAACTCCGTACTATTGCAAGTTAAATATCAAGGTGAATTTTTCACCTTTTAGCAGTGAGTGGAACATTACAAACAAAAGCGGCGACAGAGGAAATGTTAAAGCAAACAGCACTTACGGTACAAGTCGTATCAATGCTTATCAAATCATTGAGCAAACATTAAACCTTAAAGATGTTCGTATCTTTGATTATGTTATTGATGACGACGGTAAGAAAAAGCCTGTACTTAATAAGAAAGAAACAGCTATTGCTATGGAAAAGCAAGACGCAATTAAACAGGCATTTAAGGACTGGATATGGAACGACCCTGAAAGGCGTAACCGTTTGTGTGAAATGTATAACGAGAAGTTTAATTCAATCAGACCTCGTGAATATGACGGCAGTCACCTTATCTTTCCTAATATGAATCCTGAAATCACTTTAAGACCTCATCAGTTAAATGCTGTCGCTCACAGCCTTTACGGTGGTAACACGCTTCTTGCACACGCTGTCGGTGCAGGCAAGACTTATGAGATGATTGCGATAGCTGAAGAATCCATTCGTCTTGGCTTATCAAGTAAATGTATGATTGTTGTACCTAATCATCTTACCGAACAATGGGGTGCAGATATTCTCATTCTCTATCCGAATGCAAAGGTACTTGTGGCAACCAAAAAGGATTTTGAAAAGAAAAACAGAAAGCGTTTTTTATCCAGAATTGCCACCGGTGATTATGATTTGATAGTCATAGGTCATTCACAGTTTGAAAAAGTACCTATGAGTATTGAAAGGCAGCAAACAATTCTTCAAAGGCAACTTGACGAAATTATCGAGGGTATTTCCGAACTCAAATACCAAAGAGGTCAAAACTTCACCGTAAAGCAGCTTGAAAAGGCTAAAAAGAGCATTCAAGCAAAACTCGATAAATTAAACGACCAAAGCAGAAAAGACGATATTGTGACCTTTGAGGAGCTTGGTGTAGACAGATTGTTTATTGACGAGGCTCACTATTTCAAAAACCTTTTCCTGTATACAAAAATGCGTAATGTCGGCGGTATAGCACAGACAGAAGCACAAAAGTCAAGTGACCTGTTTATGAAAACACAGTATCTTGATGAGATTACAGGCGGTCGAGGTGTAGTATTTGCGACAGGCACACCAATCAGTAACAGTATGGTTGAGCTGTATACAATGCAAAGATATTTGCAGTACAATACGCTTCGCCGACACGATTTACAGCACTTTGATGCTTGGGCGTCAACCTTCGGCGAAACGATAACCGCCATTGAATTAACTCCCGAGGGCTATACTTTAGTAAGACGATAAATAATGCGTTCCTAAATTGAAAATAGGATATCAAAATCGGTTTTGGAACTTCAAGAATTTTTTTGATTTTCT